>JAESFO010000079.1_pt1 | contig 324317 bp, 314 predicted proteins | sample 9269421 | NCBI WGS metagenome assembly JAESFO01 (sample SAMN14502839, study PRJNA617101) | algae metagenome | isolation source: Nostoc desertorum CM1-VF14 and co-occurring heterotrophs from rocky... | place: USA: Clark Mountains, San Bernardino, California | collected 2000-06-05
GTGCACGCCACCGCTCTGCAGCGCGCTGGCCTGACCGGCCTGAGCGAAGGCCAGAAGGTCTCGTTCGAGACCGGCGAAGACCGCCGCACCGGCAAGATCGCCGTCACCGAGATTTCGGCCGCCTGATCGGCGTAGAAATTTGAGTTGAGAGGCCGGGCACCGCAAGGTGCCCGGCCTCTCTGTTTCAGCCCGTTGCCCACGGGCTGTAGCTGCCTACGCTCCACAGGTGCCCCTCGGGGTCGAGGCAGGCGAAGCCCCGGCCGCCATAGCTCTCGGCGCGAATCTCGCGGACGATTTCGGCGCCGTTCGCCTTGGCCTTCTCATAGACCCCATCCACATCGTCGACGATCACGTAGGGGCTCTGCGTCGTGCCGCCCAGCTTGTCGGGCGTCGAGATGGCGCGGCCGAACTCGGTGTGCGGATGCGGCGAGCCCAGCATGATCATGCCGTCGCCGAGCCGCAGTTCGGCATGCGAGATGCCGCCATTGCCGTCGCCGTTGATCTCATGCCGGGCAAAGCCGAAGTTCTCGCACAGCCAGTCGATCATCGCGGGTGCGTCCTCATAGGTGAGGCAGGGGATTACCGTCGAAGCCATCTCTCTTCTCCGTTGTGAGGGGAGACAGACTTGCCCGCGACCTCTGCCCCGGTCTTGGAGATTTGTTACCTCGGCGGCGCCAGCACGCTTCCATCCGGCAGGCTGGCGCGCAGCAGGGCGGTTGGCGATTGGCCGCTCATCGAGCGGAACTCGCCGTTGAAGTGCGACTGGTCGGCATAGCCGCAGGCATAGGCGAGGTCTGCCAGCGATTGCACCTGCCCGGAACGCAGCGCCGCGAGTGCCGTCTCGAACCGCAGCAGCCGTGCCACCGCCTTCGGTGTGATGCCGATCTCGCGTCGGAACAGCGTGCCCAGGTGCTTGCGGCTGATCTCGAGGCGGGCCGCGAGCCCAGCGATATCGAGCCTCCCCCCGGCCGCGACCAGCTGTGTGTAACCAGCCTCGACCAGCGGCGTGGGAGGCGCGTTCCGGTCGAGCCGCTCGAGCAGGTAGCGCTCGATGATGGCGAAGCGCTGCGGCCAGCCGACGGCATGCGCCAACCGATCCTCGAGCCCACGAAACGCCGCCCCGAGCACGGCGTCGGCCGGTACCACCAATCCGCCGATCTCATAGAGGTTGAGGCCAAGGATGCGGCGTGCGCCGAGCGGGGTGAAGTTGACCTGCATGCAGAAGGCGTGGCCCGGCGAGCCGACCAGCGTCGGTTGATCGGTGAGACCGGCGATAAACCCCTGTCCCAGCCGCACGCTCTCGGCGCCATCATCATCGAAGACGCTGAAGTGATGTTCGAACACCAGGATCAGCGGAATGCCCGCAAATGGCAGCTCACGCCGCACCAGCGGCGTGCCGCCGCTCTCGACATAGCCCTCGAGTTCGATGACGTGCGGTCGCAACAGCGCGGCGGGCCGCTTCCGCCACAGCGTCCAGCGGCCATGTTCTGATGCGTGATCGAACCTGTCGATGCCGGCCATCTCGTCCATCCGGCAACTCTAGCCCCTCCAGGTCGTGGGGCAAAACCTCACTTCTTGCCGCTGCCGGCCTCGCCCCAGGTGATCAGCCGCGCGCTGCGATGGCCGGTGAGATAGATCCACAGCCAGCTGATCGCCACCGAGATGCGGTTCTTGAGCCCGATCAGGAAGTAGATATGGGCGAGGCCCCAGGTCCACCAGCCGATCCAGCCGGTGAGCTGGATCCAGCCGAAGTCGATCAGCGCCGCGCTCTTACCCACCGTGGCGATGTCGCCCAGGTGCTTGTAGCGGAACGGGCCGACCGTCTGCCCCTTGAGCCGGGCGCGGATCACCGAGGCCGCATACTTGCCGCCCTGCTTGGCGGCATCGCCGATTCCCGGCACCGGCTTGCCGTTCGGCGCCAGCACCGTGACCGTATCGCCGATGGCGAAAATATCGGGGCTGCCGGGGACGGTAAGGTCGGGCTCGACCTTGATCCGCCCGGCGCGATCCGCCTCGACCCCCAGCCACCTGGCCGCCGGCGAAGCCAGCACGCCGGCCGCCCAGATGATGGTGTTGGCGTGGAGCACGTGCCCGTCGAAACGCACGGTGTCGGCTGTGACCTCGGTGACCGGCTGACCCAGCATCACCTCGACGCCGAGCTTTTCCAGCGCCGACTTGGCATAGGCCGAAAGGTTCTCGCGGAAGTTCGCCAGTACCCGCGGTCCGGCCTCGATCAGGATCACCCGCGCCTCTTCCGGCCGGATCGAGCGGAACTCGTGCTTCAGCGTGGTCCGGGCCAGCTCGATCACCGCCCCGGCCAGTTCCACGCCGGTCGGGCCGGCGCCGATGATGGCAAAGGTCAGCAGCGCCTTGCGCTTGTCCGGATCGGTCTCGCGCTCCGCCGCCTCGAAGGCCAGCAACAGCCGGCGCCGCATCGCCGTCGCGTCTTCGAGCGTCTTGAGGCCCGGCGCGAACGGCTCCCAGTCGTCATGGCCGAAATAGGCATGCCGCGCCCCGGTGGCGATGATCAGGCTGTCGTAGGGTACCCGCCCGCCATCCTCGAGTTCGACCAAGCTTGCGGCCTTGTCGATTCCGGTGACGTTGCCGAGCAGCGTCGTCACCTCCGGCCGGTGCTTCACCAGCATGCGGATCGGCCAGGCGATTTCCGACGGGCTGAGGGCGGTCGTCGCCACCTGGTAGAGCAGCGGCTGGAACAGGTGATGGTTGCGCCGGTCGATGACGGTGATGTCGACATCGGCGCCTTTCAGCTTCTGGATGGCGGCCAACCCGCCAAACCCGCCGCCGATCACGACGACCCGATGCCGTTGAGCCGAGTTGGTCATTTTGAACCCCACTTGCAGCGCCCGCACTGCATGTAGGTCTTTGATCCGCAATGCTCAATGAACGGTGAGAGCAGGCCTCGCATGCGCCTGAGGCAAGGAAGGGAGCGGAGGGAGCCTTGCACGATCATGCATGGGGTAAGGCTCCCTCCGGCCGGCGCTTTCGCGCCGCACCCGCCGCGAACGGGCGGGAGACTGTACTAAGCGGCTGAGCCGTCGAAATCGCGTCGTGCCGCCTCGATGCTCTGCTGGTTGCGGACGGCGAACGAGCCGAGCGGGCGGACGCTAGCGGCGAAGTCGCGACCGAGTTCGGTCAGCTCGTACTCCACCCGCGGCGGGATGGTGGCGAAGGCGGCGCGCGCCGCGAAGCCGTGGCGCTGCAGGTTGCGCAGCGTCTGCGTCAGCTGTTTCTGCGAAATGCCGTCGACGGCGCGCGAGATCTCGTTGAACCGCAGCTTGCCGTCCCGCATTACCGACAGCACATCGACGGTCCAGCGGGCACCGGCGAGATCGAGGAGGTCGTGTACAATCTCAAACTGGTTGGCCATGTCGTAATACCCTGTAGTTGTGGTGGTCCACCCGGCCGCGTGCGGCCGGGCTTGGTCGTTATTCGCCCATCGCGTGGGCGTGCTCTTCCGCCGTCATCGGCTTTGCCGCTTTCGGCCGGCGGAGCAGGAAGACGATCGGCAGCGACACGAAGGTCAGGATCATCATCAGGTGGAAGTCGTCGAGGAAGGCGAGCATCGCCGCCTGCTGCGTGATCATCCCGTGGATCGTGCCGATGACGTTGGCGAACCCGCCATAGGCCGCCGCAAAGTCGCGTAGCGGACCGGAGTCGAGGGTGATCCGTTCGGCCAGTTCGCCATAGTTCACCACCTGCATCTGCGCGAGGATCGTGGTCACCACCGAGATGCCGACACCCTGGCCGACATTGCGGATCAGGCTGAACATCGCCGTGGCATCGACCCGGTACTTCGCATTGATGGTGGCGAAGGCCAGCGAGTTGAGCGGCACGAACACAAAGCCCATGCCGATGCCCTGCAGGAACCCCGAGATCAGGATCGGGCCCGAGCCCATGACGATATCGAACTCGGTCATCATGTAGAGCGAGTAGCCCATCAGCAGCGTGCCGCCGACCACCAGCAGGCGTGGGTCGTATTTCGACACCAGCCGGCCGACGATGATCATCGACACCATCGTGCCGATGCCGCGCGGGCCCATCAGCAGGCCCGTCTCGATCACCGGAAAGCCCATCAGGTTCTGCAGCATCGGCGGCAAGAGGGCGAGGCCCGAGAACAGCGTGATGCCGGTGATGAAGATCAGCACCAGCCCGGTGACGAGGTTCCTGTCCTTGAACATGCCCATGTCCATGAACGGGTTCTCGGCGGTGAGGCAATGGACGATGAATACCCACAGGCCCGAGATGGCGAGCAGCAGGTAGAGCCAGATCTCGGTCGAGTCGAACCAGCCGACGCCCTGGCCGCGGTCGAGCAGCATCTGCAGCGATGCCACCGCGAGCGCCAGCATGCCGAAGCCGAAGAAATCGAACTTGCGGATCTTGATTGCCGTGTTGGGCATCAGGGCCGCCAGCATGAAGAAGGCGACGATGCCGACCGGCAGGTTGACGAGGAACACCGCGCGCCAGTTGAACGTCTCGGTCAGCCAACCGCCCAGCGTCGGCCCGATGATCGGCCCGAACATGATGCCGGCGCCGAAGATCGCCATCGCCTGCCCGAGCTGTTCGCGCGGGTTGATGTCCATCATCGTCGCCTGGGCCAGCGGCACCAGCATGGCGCCGCAGATCCCCTGGATGACGCGGAACGCCACCATCTGCGCGAGGTTGGTGGCGATGCCGCAGAGCAGCGACGCCGCGGTGAAGCCGACGACCGCCGCAAGCAGCAGGTTGCGCCGGCCGAAGCGGTCGGAGAACCAGCCGGTCAGCGGCGTCGCGATGGCCGCCGCGACGATGTAGGAAGTCAGCACCCAGTTGATCTCGTCCTGCGACGCGCCGAGGCTGGCGCGCATATGGGGCAGGGCGACATTGGCGATCGTGGTGTCGAGCACCTGCATGATCACCGCCACCATGATGGCGGCGGTGAGCAGGCCCTTGTTTTTGACGACGACCGTGGGGGCCGAGACAGCGGCAGCGGCGGCGGCCATGCTAGAGCGCCTTCTGGCTTTCGGCAGCCTGGGCCCCTTCGGGCTTGGTGTCGACGTTGACGGTGGCGCTCATGCCGGCCCGGAGCAGGGCGGTGCCGGTATCGCAGGCGATGTTGACGGGCACGCGCTGCGTGACCTTCACCCAGTTGCCGGTGGCGTTCTGCGCCGGGATCAGTGCGAACTCGGCACCGGTCGCCGCGCCGATCGAGGCGACCTGACATTCGATCGCGAGGCCTGGATAGGCATCGACCTTCACCTCGGCCGGCATGCCGACAGCGAGCGTGGTCAGCTGCGTTTCCTTGAAGTTGGCCTCAACCCAGGTATCGCCGGTTTCGACCAGCGTCGCGATGGTCGAGCCGGTATTGATGAACTGGCCGACGTTGAGGCTTGCGACCTGGCTGACGATGCCGTCCGCGGGAGCCAGCACTGTGCTCTTGTCGAGACTGCGCTGCGCATTGTCGCGTGCCGCGAGGGCAGCGCGCACCGCCGGATGGTCATCGGTCTGGATGCTGGGGTCGCCGCCGAGCGCCGCCGTGGCATTGGCCACGTCCTGCTGCTCGAGCGCCACATTGCTCTGGGCCTGCTGCAGCGCCAGCCGCGAGTCATCGAGCGCCGACTCCGCCGAGATGCCCTGCTTCTGCAGGTTCGAGGCGCGGTCCCACTCCTTCTGACGGATCTCGAGGGTGGCGTTGGCAGCCTCGAGCTTGGCATTGGCGATCGAATAGCCCACGCGCAGCTGCTCGACATTCACCCGCGCCGTGGCGAGCGCCGCGTCGGCCTGGTTGAGCGCGATGCGATAGGGTTCGGGATCGATGGCGAACAGCGTGTCGCCAGCCTTCACCTGCTGATTGTCCTTGACCGCCACCGAGACGATGCGGCCGGCAACGTCGGACGAGATCGACACCTTGGGCTGCTGCACATAGGCGTTGTCGGTTTCGACGTAGCGCCCGCCGGTCAGCCAGAAATAGCCGCCGCCTGCCGCCAGCACCACGGGCACCGCCAGCATCAGCGCGAGCCGCCGGCCCGAGCGCTTCTTCTTGGCGGGAGCCTCAGGCGCTGCCGGAGCTGCAGCCTCGGGCTTGCCGGCTTCAACGGCTGATGTGGTGACCGGCTTGGCTTCGCCGGGGGCAGGGGGCGTAACGCGGGCGTTCATAATCAGACTTCCTCGAGATCGGCCGTCTGGCCGGATAGGTTTTCGCGCATTTTGGAGAGGGCAGTGATCACCGTCTGCCGTTCCTCGGGGGTGACCCCCTCGAGCGCGGCCTCGTACATCGCCAGCCCGACCTTGCGGGCGGTGGTGAAGATCTCTTCGCCCTCGGCCGTCAACCGGGCGAGTTTGGCGCGGCTGTCGGTGGGGTCGGGGTAGCGGTCGATCAGGCCGCGCTTCTCCAGCCGGTCGAGCACGCCCGAGATCGTCATCGGGTCCGTGTCGGCCGCGGTTGCCAGCGCCACTTGGGTAATCCCGTCGTTGAGCGCGATCTGCGCCAGTACGCGCCACTGCGGCAGCGTGATGCCGTGCATCTTCGCTTCCTCCTCGAAGCGGCGCTTCATCAGCCGGGCGACTTCATGGATCAGGTAGCCCATCGGGGCCTGGTGCTTGTAGCTCAGGTTCGATTTCATAAGTGCACATATAATAAGTGCACATACGACGTCAACGCGCGGAACTATTAGAAACCAAGCTAAATCTGCATGGCTGGCATTTTTGCCCCGCATGCCCTATTTGCGGACCATGGCTCATGACCTCGCAACCGCGCGCCGCTTCTCGGTAGCGCCCATGATGGACTGGACGGATCGGCATTGCCGCTATCTGCACCGGCTCCTCACCTCGCACGCGTTGCTGTTCACCGAGATGGTGACCAGCGCGGCGGTGGTGCACGGCCCGCGCGAACGGCTGTTGGGCTTCGATCAGGTCGAGCAGCCGGTGGCGCTGCAGCTTGGCGGTTCCGATCCGAAGGAGCTGGCCGAGGCGACCCGCATCGCCACCGCGTTCGGCTATCGCGAGATCAACCTCAATGTCGGCTGCCCGTCCGATCGGGTGCAGTCCGGCCGCTTCGGCGCCTGCCTGATGGCGGAACCCGAACTCGTCGCCGAATGCGTTCGCGCCATGCGCGATGTCACCGACGTGCCGGTGACGGTGAAGTGCCGCATCGGCATCGACGACCAGGACACCGAGGAGAGCCTCGACCGTTTCGCCGACGCCATGGTCGCGGCCGGCGTCGACGCGCTCTACGTTCACGCCCGCAAGGCTTGGCTCAAGGGCCTCAGCCCCAAGGAAAACCGCGAGATCCCGCCGCTCGACTATCCGCGCGTCTATCGCCTCGCCGAGCGCCTCAAGCCGCTGCCGGTGATGATCAATGGCGGCATCAAGACCATCAAGGATGCCGAGGCGCATATGGTGCACATGTCGGGCGTCATGCTCGGCCGCGTCGCCTACCATGAGCCGATGCTGCTGACCCTGGTCGACGAGCGCTTCTTCGGCGCGCCGAAGAAGTCGATCGAGTTGCGCGATGTGATGGTCGCGATGGCCGACTACGCCGAGCGCGAGATCGGCAATGGCGCGCGGCTCAACAACATCACCCGCCACATGCTCGGCCTCGCCAACGCCCGCGCCGGCGCCCGCACCTTCCGCCAGATTTTGAGCGTCGATGCGGCGCGCAAGGGGGCAGGGCCGGAGGTGATCATGCGGGCGTTCGAGGCGCTGGAGCCGGAACTGCAGCTGGCGGTTTAGCTGATACTATCCCCGGGGGCTCCCCCTCATCCGCCCTTCGGGCACCTTCTCCCACGAGGGGAGAAGGGTCCTCCACCAGCATCGCAGTCAGGCCTTCTCCCTTGATGGGAGAAGGTGGGCGAAGCCCGGATGAGGGTGAGGCCGCTTGCTCAGCCTCACCCCTTGTCGTTCCAGAAATCCGCCTGCAACTGCGCGGCTTCCTCGGCCAGCAGCGGGCCGACGATCTCGGTCGGACGCTGCCCGGCTTCGAACACGATGTGACACGGCAGGTCCAGCGTCGGGTTCTCCTCGTGCGCACCGGTCTGCGCCTTGAGGTCGCGCTCGGTCTGGCCGAACACCACCCGGCCGATGCCGGCCCAGTAGATGGCGCCTGAGCACATCGCGCAGGGCTCGGCCGAGGTATAGAGCGTGCAGTCCTTCAGCTCTTTCAGGCTGAGGTTCCTGGCCGCCCACGAGGCCAGCAGCTTTTCCGCGTGCGCCGTCCGGTCGCCGCCCTCCGAGCTGTAGCCGTTCCCCTGCTCGCGCAGCACCTTGCCGGATCTGTCGGCCAGGAGCGAACCGAACGGATGGTCGCCGCCATCGCGCGAGCGTTTGGCGACGGCAAAGGACTGGCGCAGCAGGGTTTCGTCGTAGGGGCGTTGTGGCATCGAGGTCTCCGTGATCTCGGCAGACTATGCCTCAGTACCGCTCAGTCGACCAGTTCGAGCGCGTTGCCACTCACCGCATAGCGGCTGAGGGTGCCGAGGAAGGTCATGCCGAGCAGGCTCCGCTCCAGCGCGCCCTGTTCGGCGATGAAAGCACGCACATTGTTGCGCACGATCCCACCCACCTCGACCTGGTCGAGCGTCACCGCCGCCGCCTTGCCCGTGCCGTTGGCAGTGGAGACCGAGATGTCGTAGCGCAATGTTTCCGTCGCGTAGCCGGCCTTCTGTGCGTCGTCATGCGTCAGCACGACGGCGCTGGCGCCGGTGTCGAAGATGGTGTGCACGTCGGCGCCGTTGATCGTGGCGTTGATCTGGAAGTGCCCGTCGCGACCGCCGCGGAAGGTGGCGGTGCCACGTTCGCCGTCGACCACCGCGATCCCCGGCATCAGCTCGCCGAACACTCGCGACGCCACCAGGGTCAGGTCATCGCGATAGGTGTAGCCGACCAGCACCACGCCGAAGATACCGGCCCACAGCACCAGGTTGCCGAACAGCTCGGAAAACTTGTAGCGCCGCGAGAACAGCCCGCCGGCGATGAAGATCAGGATCGCAACCAGCGGCAGCAACTGCCCGAGCTGGTCCTGTGTGAGGCCGACCATCGACCCGGCATCGGCGCTGACCAGCAGGGCCAGTCCGATGGCGATGACGAGGGCGAAACCAATGAACAGCATGCAGATCCCTTAGAGCGCTTTCAGGAAAAGTTGTGAGACTTTTCCACCTCGAAAGCGCGACTATCAAGCGACGGCGCTCTCCACGATAATGGGGAGCCCCAGGCGCAATTCAAGCACCGCGCAGGCCGGAGAACAGTGAACTCTGCGCGACCAGCCCGTCGCCGACGATATCGAAGAAGGCCCTGACTCGCGCCGTCTTCCTGAGGTCAGCATGGGTGACGATCCAGAGCTCGCGTGTCAACTCGATGACCGGTCCAGAGCCGGCGCGAACGAGGCCCGGCTCGATGTCACCGAGGTAGCAGGGCAGCATCGCATAGCCAATTCCGGCCTTGGCGGCGGTGAACTGGTTGATCAGGCTGTTGGCGCGATAGACGATATGACGCGGCTCGATGTTCTCGCCCAGCCAGTCGGCAGCCGCGATTCCTGTCACCTCGGCGCCCCAGCCGATAAAGTCGCGCCCGGCAATGTCGTCTAGCGGTCCGAGCGATGGCGCGCCATAGATGGCCCAGGCGATATCGGCGAGCTTGCGTCCGAACAGGTCCGGCTCCTTGGGCCGCGTCACCCTAAGGGCAATGTCCGCCTCACGCCGGCTGAGGCTCAGCACCCGATTGTCGACGACCAGTTCGACCACGATCCCCGGCTGTAGCGCGCGGAACCGCGCCAGTTGCTCGGTCAGCACGCTATAGGCCAGCGTCTCCGATGAGGTGACCCGCAGCGCGCCAACCAGCCGCTGGTCGCGGCCACCGACCTCGCGGCTCAGGGCGTCGGCCTCGGTCTCCACCCGCTCGGCGGTGGTGGCGACCCGTTCACCCTCGGTCGTTGTCTGGTACACGCCGCCTGGCAACCGCTCGAACAGCCGCACTCCTAGCTTCTCCTCCAGCGTGTTGAGCCGCCGGAAGGCGGTGGAGTGGTTGACGCCGAGCGCCGTGGCGCCGCCGCCGAGAGTGCCGGCACGGGCGATGGCGAGCACCAGCTTCAGGTCGTTCCAGTTTTCCATACCGCTGGCATAGCATGTCAGGCGCTTGCAATCATGCAAATGCCGATGGCGAAATCGCCATTCGCCTTTCGCGGGTGCGGCGACTAGCTCTTCGGCATCACCAACCGGAGAGACTGAAATGCAGCTCTACTACCACCCCTACGGATGCTCGCTCGCCCCGGCAATTGCCGCCGCCGAAGCCGGGATCGCGCTGGACCTCGTCCATGTCGACATCCTCGGCGAACCGCACACTTTGGCCGATGGCCTGCTCTACACCGAGATCAACGCCCGCAACTATGTGCCGCTGCTCGGCTTGGACGATGGCACCGAGGTGAGCGAAGCCGGCATCATCCTGCAATATCTCGCCGACCTGAACCCGGCGGCCGGGTTGGCCCCGGCACAAGGCACGACGGAGCGGCGGGAACTCAACCAGTGGCTGACCTTCCTCGGCACCGAACTGCACAAGACCTACTCGCCCTGGCTGTTCCACCCCGAGGTCGGGGCTGCGGCGCAGGACTATGCCCGCAAACGCGTCGCCGCCCGCTACGCCATCGTCGAGCAGCAGCTCGCCGGCAAGACCTGGCTGCTGGGCGAGAGCTTCACCGTCGCTGACGCCTACCTGTTCGTGATGGTCAACTGGGCCGCTGCAGCCAACACTCCGCTGACCGGCTTCCCCAATATCCGTGCCTGGTTCGAACGGATGAAAGCTCGCCCGCAGGTCCGCGCCGCGGTCAAGCTCCACTCCGTCAGCCCGACCGCGCAGGCGGCCTAGTACTCCGGTGGCTCGGCCTCCCTCCCCCTTGAGGGGAGGGATTGAGGGAGGGGGTGGTGCAGTCAGCACCGAGCGTCCCTCACCACCCCCCCCCAACCCCTCCCCTCAAGGGGGAGGGGAGCTAGCGCCCCGTTGGGAGGTGAACTAGACAAAAACCAGCAGCACGGTCAGCACGACCACCTCGATCAACGCCTGCAACGCCCCGATCAGGTCGCCGGTCTGCCCGCCGATCAGCTTGCGGCAGGTCCACACCCACGCCGCCGCGACGCTTGCCGCCGCGGCGAGCGACAGGATCACCGCGACCACGCTGGTGAACGGCGCCGCCAGCACGAAGGTCAGCAGTACGGCAAACCCGATGCCGGCAAAGAACGCCCGCCGTGACACCCGTCCAACGGAGGCCGAAGCCCCGCCCTCGCGGGCATTGGGCAGCGCGACGCTCACCCACAGCGAGGCCGAGCGCCCGATCACCGTCGACGCCAGCCAGATCGCGCCGGCGGCCAGCGGATTGTACGCCGCCACGGCGCCGATCGCCGTCACCCGCAGCAGCAGATAGAGCCCGATCGCCGCCACCCCATAGGTGCCGTGCCGGCTGTCCTTCATGATCTCGAGCCGCCGCTCGATCGTTGCCCCGCCGATCAATCCATCGGCGCTGTCCGCCAACGCATCGTCCGCCATCGCGCCGGTGGCCGCCAGCATCGCGGCGACCCCCAGCGTCGCCGCGAAATAGCTCGGCACGCCAAGCCAGGCGACAATCATCATCAGCAACGCCGGCAGGAACCCGATGGCGACACTGGTGAAGCTGAGCCCCACCGCGATGCGGTTGAGGTTCGGCTGCTCGAACGGGCTGTCGCCGGTCGGCAGCCGCGAGAAGAACCTGAGGCCCATGATCAGGTCATCCGCCAGGCGCCAGCCATAGGCTTCGGGCTGCGGCGGCTGAGGCTCTGCGCCTGGGCGATAGTTGTCCTGCCGCGGGGGCGTCCGAGGCGCGTCGTCGCTCACTTGCAGTTCCCTTGCCATGGGTCGATGTTCGCTTGTCCTTCAGCCGAGGGGGCAATGCAAGATGAGTGTCACTGCGTTCGAGCTGGTGTCGCATTGGCAGATTGCTGCGCCGCTGGACCGGGTCTGGCCGGAGATCGTCGATGTCGATGCCTGGCCCTCGTGGTGGCGCGCCGTTCGCAAGGTAGAGCGGCTCCGCGACGGCGATGCCGGTGGTGTCGGGGCCCTCCGCCGTCTGACCTGGGCGACGGCGCTGCCCTACAGCATCACCTTCGATGTCCTCTCGACCCGTATCGAGCCGATGCACCTGATCGAAGGCCGTGCCAGTGGCGAGCTCAGCGGCGTGGGGCTCTGGACCCTCCTCGCCGAGGGAGCCGGAACGGCAGTGCGCTACGATTGGCGCGTCGACCTGGGTAAGCCCTGGATGCGAAGCCTGGCGCCGGTGTTGCATCCGGTCTTCGCCTGGAACCATAACGTGCTGATGGGCTGGGGGGAGACTGATCTCAAGGCCCGCTTGGGGATCGGCTGAGCCGATCGCGCTGGACTCTTGGGACAGGACTCGCCCATGAGTGGCATCCCCTGAGCCGGAGCCGAAATTGCCTTCCCCCTTCGCCGACATCATCGACCTGTTGCACATCGCGCCCTCCGGCGATGAAAGCGCCGTCGCCGCCATCCGCCAGCGTGATCGCCAGCTTACCAAGCCGCCGGGCTCGCTCGGTGAGCTGGAGCGCCTGGTCGAGTTCCTCGGCCGCTGGCAGGGCAAGGCCAAACCCACCCTCGATAACCCGATGGTCGCGATCTTTGCCGCCAACCACGGCGTCACCGATCAGGGCGTCTCCGCCTTTCCGCGCGAAGTGACAGCGCAGATGGTCGCCAACTTCACTGCCGGCGGCGCCGCCATCAGCCAGATCTGCGCCCTGCACGAGCTCAACCTGCGGGTCTTCGAACTGGCGCTGGAACTGCCCACCGGCGACATCACCCGCACCGCCGCGATGGACGATCGCATGTGCGCCGCCACCGTCGCCTATGGCATGGAAGCGGTGGCCGGCAAGCCCGACCTGCTCGCCATCGGCGAGATGGGCATCGGCAACACCACCGTCGCCGCCGCCATCTATGCCGCGCTGTTCGGCGGTACCGGCGCCGACTGGGTCGGCCGTGGCACCGGCGTCGACGATGCCGGCCTCGCCCGCAAGGCTGATGCGGTGGATCGCGCCCTGGCGCTGCACAAGGACGCGCTGACCGATCCACTCGCCATCCTCGCTCGCCTCGGTGGCCGCGAGATCGCCGCCATGCTCGGCGCCATCATCTCGACCCGCCAGCAGAAGATCCCGGTCATTGTCGACGGCTTCGTCGCCACCGCTGCCGCCGCCATCGCGCAGGCGGTGAACCCGGAGGCGATCGAACATTGCATCTTCGGCCACCTGTCAGGCGAGCATGCCCATGGCCGTGCCCTCGAGGCGATGGGGAAGCGCCCTTTGCTCAACCTCGGCATGCGGTTGGGGGAGGGGAGCGGCGCCGCGCTCGCCGCCGTACTTGCCAAGACCGCACTGCATCTCCACAACAACATGGCCACCTTCGGCAGCGCCGGGGTCAGCGACAAGGAGGCCTAGCCGATGATCGCGGCCGGTGCAGCGTCGACCATCGACCTCGCCACTGGCCACTTCGTCAGCTTGCTGCAGCGCAACACCGCTGACCTGGTCACCAGCCTCCACCTCATCGGCTCCATCGCCGACGGTGATTTCCGCCCCGGTCGCAGCGACCTCGATTTCGTCGCCGTGCTGTCGCGCCCGCTCACCGACGAGGACGCCGAGGCGCTGGTGCTTGTTCACCGCAGCTATCGCACCGATCCGACCCTGCCGCGTCTCGACGGCGTCTGGCTCACCGAAACCGAGCTCGGGGCCGGTCCCGATGCCATCGGTGACGGTCCCACCTCGCAACAGGGCGACTTCCTCATTGCTGCCCGCGGCAACCGCAATCCGGTCACCTGGCATGCGCTGCCCGAGGCGGTGCCGCTGATCGGCGAGCTCGACCGCGAAGCGCTGTGGCACGATCGCACGCGCCTCGTGAGCTGGGTCCGTGACAATGCGGGCACCTACTGGCGTCGTTGGCTATCCCGCGCCGCGGGCATCTCGCCCGCCATGCTCGGCCGCGCCGCCCCGATGTGGGGCGTGCTCGGCATCAGCCGCCTGGCCTACACGAGCGCCACCGGTGAGATCGCTTCGAAGTCCGCCGCTGGCGAATGGGCGCTGACGGCGTTCGATACGCGCTGGCGACCGATCATCGAGGAAGCATTGGCTCATCGCCGCGGCCAACCGTCGACCTACGGCAACCCGTTCGCACGGCGGCGGGATGCACTGGCGTTCGTGGCGATGGCCATCGGCGAGGTGGTTGGAAGCTAGAGCCCACGCTCCCGCGCCACTTCCTCCACCGCGCGCGCGCATACCTCGACCGCCTGCGCCAGTTGCTCGGGCGTCGCGATCAGCGGCGGGGCCATCTCCAGCGCCGTGCCGATGGCAGACGCCAGGATGCCGTGGTCACTCATCCGGCGGACGATCGCTGCCACCGTGTCGTCGGTGAATGCCGCCTTCGTCGCCTTGTCGGCGGCGAAATCTACGCACCACCACATGCCCAATCCGCGTACCTGGCCGACGATCCGGTGGTTATCGAGCGCCGCCGCCAACTCTGCGCCGAAGCGCGAGCCGTTGCGCTTGCCCGCTTCCACCAGCCCGTCGCGCTGCTTGATCTGGATCGCGGCGTTTGCCGCTGCGGCCATGCTCGCATGCCCGGCGAAGGTATGGACGTGCCGGAACAGCGGGATCGCATCGGCGATCTCGTCGCGGGTGATCACCGCGCCGATCGGCCCGTAACCGGCGCTCAACGCCTTGGCCATGGTCATGATATCCGGCTCGAGCCCAAAGTGTTCGCTGGCGAACCAGGTTCCGGTGCGGCCGAACCCGGTGATCACCTCGTCGACGATGAGCAGCACGCCATACTTGTCGCAGATCTCGCGCACCCGGTCCCAGTAGCGCTGCGGCGGCACCTGCACGCCATGCGCCTGCATCACCGGCTCGCCGATGAATGCCGAAACGCTCTCCGGCCCCTGCAACTGGATCTCGCGCTCGAGATAGGTGGCGCAGAGTTCGGCATATTCGTCCTCGGGCATGCCGAATGGGTTGCGGTAGCGGGTGGGATTGGGGATGAAACTATGGCCAGGCACCCGCGGCTCGAACACATCGCGTACGGCCAGCCAATCGGTCACCGACAGCGCGCCCATGCTCGCGCCGTGATAGGCGTTCCAACGCGAAATCGTCTTGTAGGCGCGGGGCTTCCTGCCGCTCTCGCGCTGGTACTGCTTGGCGAGCTTCAGCGCCGTTTCCACCGATTCCGAGCCGCCGCTGGTAAAGGCCGAGCGCTTCAGCCGTCCGGGCGCCAGTTCGGCGAGTTTCCCCGCCAGCCGCAGCGTCGGCTCGGCGAAATGGCTGGTGGTGCCGACATAGTGCACCGCGCTCATCTGTTCGAACACCGCCGTAGCGATCTCGCGGTTGCCGTAGCCCAGCGAGTTGGCGCGGGTGTGCGAGCCCATCATGTCGAGCCGGGTGACGCCGTGACTGTCGGTCAGTGCGATGCCATCGGCGGCAACATAGATCGTCGGCCCCTGTTCGCGCACGATGCGCTGGTCGGCGACGGGAATATGCAGTTCTCGAACGCGAGCTGGGTCAGCTCGTCGGCATTGCTTGCGGCAGACATGGTCTGAATCGCTCCCTTTTGCCGGGGAGTATGCGGCGGGCCGGCGGTTCAGGCCATTGCCAGAACGTACCGCTTGCCCGGGCTTCAGCTGGCTTCGGAATAGATCCGCAGGCGCGGCTTCTTTTCCACGACGGGCGCCAGCGCATCCATGACGCGGGCCCGCGGGAATGTCGCGATCACTTCGGTGCCGAAGCGGAGTTTCGAAAACAGGTCGAACCGGCCCTGGTGCAGCTCCATGATCTTCTGCACGATCGGCAGGCCGAGGCCTGCGCCTTGTTCCGCCGACTTGTGCGCCAGTGAGCCCTGGCCGAACGAGCTCAGCACCGTCTCGATCTCGCTCTCGGGGATGCCCGGGCCGTTGTCGCGCACGCTCAGCAACTGGCCGCCATCTCCCGACCGCGTCACCATCAGGTGCACCTTGCCCGATTGCGGGGTGAATTTGATGGCGTTGGAGAGCAGGTTCAACACTACCTGGCGGATCGCCCGCTCGTCGCCCCAGAGCTTGGGCAGGTTGTGCGCGTAGCTGACCGAGAGTTCGATCCCCTTGCCCTTGGCGCGGATTTCCACCATGCGCCGGCAATCCTCGGCGATGTCGATCAGCGATACCGCTTCCTCGTTGAGGTCGTACTTGCCCGCCTCGATGCGGCTCAGATCCAGCAACTCGTTGATCAGGTTGAGCAGGTGCTGGCCGGACGAGTGGATGTCCCCGGCATATTCCTTGTACTGCGGCACGTTGTGCGCCCCGAGCAGCTCTGACTGCAGCACCTCCGAAAAGCCGATGATGGCGTTGAGCGGCGTGCGCAGCTCATGGCTCATCGTGGCGAGGAACTGCGACTTGGCGATGTTGGCCTGCTCGGCATGACGCCGCGCCTCGTCGCTCATCTCGCGCGCTTCCTCGAGTTCGTTGATCAGCGCGTCCTTTTCGGCCTGGTGCTCGATGGTTTCGAGCTCCGAGGCATAGAGTTGCTTGGCGAGGTAGACGAAGAACATCTCGCCACCCACCACCACCGCGGCCAGCGCCCAGTTGAGCGTCCCGCCCGCCATCAGCAAAGTAATGGTCACCGTAGCCGCCACCGGCAGGGTGCTCATCAGCGTCGCGCCGGGCAGGGTGCGTGTCGATACCGCATTGGCGGCGATACCCACCAGTGCGATGGCGAAGATCGCCACCAGCAGCGCCATGTGGTCCTCAGCCACCAGCGTGAACAGCGCCAACAGCGCCCAGGCGACGCCGTTGACCAGTTCTGCGCCGATGAACGTCGCCGTCCAGCGGCCGGCATTGAACCGGGCAGGGTCCTCGATCTTCAGACGCCGGCACAGCCAGACCACCGCAAGGTTGGCGAGGATCACCAGCGCCGCCCATCCGGCGGCGGCCAGGGGGGGCACCCAGAGGCTTGAGAACAGCGCGAGGATGAGCACGAGCGCCGGCACGGCCAGCAGCCCGCCGAGCCGCGAGCTGGCATACTCGTCGAGCAGTTCGAAATCGAAGGATGCGCGGGTGCCGGAACTGGAGGTGAGGCGCTGTCGCGCGTCGAACACCGTCCGCTGCGAGTTACGACGAGGCTCGCGGCCCATCTGGGCGCGCACGTCCTGATCGTGCATCGCGGGCTTCAACGACATTTTACGCAGTACTCGACTAAACACTACGAACAGGAAACGCGTTCGTTACGCTTGTGCAAAAACCCTTAGCCTCGCATGGTTAAGTTAGGGTGAAGGACGGGGGCTCGGGGTGGGAAAAGCCCGTGGCGGGAAGCAGTTGCAGCCGACGCTGCACCGGGCCATGCCCGCTTGGGGCAACGGTCGCCGCAACCCGTTGCCGCGCCGTCGCAAGCTCCGCTGGCGCAGCTGGCTGGTCATCCTCGCGGGGCTCGGCATCGTCGCCTACCTGTTGCTTCCGGATCCGCCATTCTCGCTCGATGGCCCGCCGCTGACCGGTACGGTCGAGCGCGTCAGCGACGGTGACACCATCGATGTCGCCGGCCAGCGTATCCGTTTGCCGGGGATCGATGCGCCCGAATGGAACCAGACCTGCCAGACTGCCGCCGGAGGCTCCTGGGATTGCGGCAGGGCGGCCGCCAAGCGCATGCGCGAATTGACCTGGAACCGCACGCTATCCTGCCGCGCGGAGGGCCATGATCGCTACGGCCGACTGCTGGCAGTCTGCCGTGACGGCAAGGTCGATATCGCCGCAGCGCTGGTGGCCGACGGACTTGCGACGGCGACCGACCGCTACGGGGCGGCTGAGGCCGAGGCTCGGCGGGCGAGGCGGGGGCTGTGGCAGGGCAAATTCGACATGCCGGTGGAGTGGCGACGGCGCGAGGCGGAGAAGGGCGCCGGAGAGGCCGGGAATCCCAGCCGCTTCGAGCGTTTTATCGCCTGGCTGTGGAGCCTTCTACCCAGTTGACAGGCGCAAGATATTTGCGTTGTATGGCCGCCTTATCCGACCATCTTTGCGTTGCCGCGCTGATTTTCTCACAGTCACGCAATCTGATTTCTAGGGGGCTGCCATAGCTTTGGACAAGATCGACCGCAAGATTCTGGCGCTCCTGCAGAAGGACGCGACGACTCCTGTTGCGGAAATCGGCCGCAAGGTGGGGTTGTCGACGACGCCGTGCTGGCGGCGCATCCAGAAGATGGAAGAGGACGGGATCATCAAGGGCCGCGTCGCGGTGCTCGATCCGGCCAAGATCAATGCCGGCGTCACGGTTTTCGTCTCGATCCGCACCAACGAGCACAATGATGCATGGATGCGGAAGTTCGCCGGCGTGGTCGAGGACTTCACCGAGGTGGTCGAGTTCTACCGCATGAGCGGCGAGGTGGATTACCTGCTGCGCGTCGTCGTGCCCGACATCGCGGCCTATGACTCGTTCTACAAGAAGCTGATTTCGAAGATCAATCTGACCGACGTCAGCTCGTCCTTCGCCATGGGCCAGATCAAGTACACCACGGCATTGCCGCTGGAGTTCGCCATCGTCTCCGACGACGACAAGTAACATGGCCATTACCCGTGAGAGGCTGCGCCAGCTCGTCGGGCTGGTGGAGCCGGCTGTGTCGCTCAGCGCTGCCCGCATCGAAGAGCGCGACGGCTACGAGGTCGAGCACCTGACCCTCAAGCTCGGCGACACTGAGGTGCGAGGCATTCTCACCCGGCCGCTGAAGGTCGAGGGCAGGCTGCCCGCGATCCTCTACGGCCACTCGCATGGCGGACGCTACGATATCGGCGCCGACGAATTGCTCGATGGTCGCGAGTATCTGCTGGGCCCGCTTGGTCCGGTCTTCGCCCGCGCCGGCTATGTGACGCTCGCAATCGACATGCCTGTGTTCGGCAAGCGCTCTACGGTTACCGAGAGCGCGGCCGCCAAGGCGCTGCTTTGGTACGGCAAGGGGCTGTTCGGCCAGATGCTCTGCGATCACTCGGCGGCGCTGACCTATCTGGCCTCCCGCCCGGACGTCGATCCGGCCCGCATCGGGGCCTTCGGCATCTCGATGGGCTGCACGCTCAGCTACTGGCTCGCCGCGATGGACCAGCGCATCAAGGCCGTCGCCCATCTCTGTTGCTTCGCCGACCTGCGCAAGATGGTCGAGCTTGGAAACCATGACGGGCATGGCGTCTACCTGATCGTGCCGGGCCTGCTGAACGAGGCGGATGCCGGGGCCATCGGCGCGCTGGTGGCGCCGCGGCCGCAGCTCATCTGCATCGGCGAGGCCGACTCGCTGACCCCGCCAGCCGCCGTGGCATTGGCGTGGGATGAAACCAGCGCCGCCTATGCGAATGCGCCCGGTCGGCTGCAGCTGGTGTCAGAACCGGGAGTAGAGCACCAGGAAACGCCGCGCATGCGCGAAGCTGCGCTCAGGTTCTTTGCCGAGAACCTTTAGCCGCGCCCAGCTATTCCCAGGCTGCCATCGGCATAACTGACGAGGCGGACGCCGTGGCGGGTGAATGCCTCGCGGATCGCCGCGACATTCTCGTCACGCACCGCACGGGGCCCCGGCATTTCGACGCGGCGAACCGTGGAGAACGACACCCCGGACTCCTCGGCAAGCTCGAGCGCCGTCCAGCCCAGATAAGCGCGCGCCGCGCGGATCTGAGCGTGTGACAGCGTATCTGTCGGAGTTTCCATCAGCCCCGGCTGCATATGCGAATGCTGGTTCACGAGCGGGGTGCCTCCCGCCACAGATTCGTCCGGTCCTTCGCCCCGCAGTCGCTATGCCCAGTAATGCCTGGTCGCGTATCTATTATTGTCATTTCCCCCACATCAGAACGTTGGTTTGTTGCCCCCCAACGCCTGAAGTCACGCTATCGCCTTCACCACGCACCTTATGCGGCGAAATTGGGCTGGGACAGTGCCGGCCACAATCACATTTTGCCGATGAGCAAAAAACGCTCAGTCGATGCAGTGTGTTGATCAAAAAAGAGCAAAAACTGCTCTGGATGTATAGTTGCAGTAACTGGACACAATCGGCAGTCCGGTCCGTGGCGACAGAAAATGTAACTTGAGCCCGACTGTCAATGATCAATTGACCGCCGGCATGCCGGGCGCGACGGTTTCGGTGGAGCAGCACGGACAGACGCTGAGCGCGTGTACAGATGGTTCGGCGCTTGACCGTTCGACATTTCCCCCGCGCGCCGTCTATTGTCCCCGGCGAGACAGGATGAAAACGTCCGTCCGGCGCCGATCGGCGCGAGGCCTGGAGGGGGCGAGAGATGCGGGAGGAATTCGATCACATCGTGATCGGAGGGGGAGCGTCGGGCTGCGTCGCGGCGGCCCGACTGGTGACCGATGGCGGGCGCCGCGTGCTGCTGCTCGAGGCGGGCTACTCGCACCACCACCCGCTGCTCGACATGCCCCCCGGTATCTTCAAGCTGATCAACGGCTCGAAATACATGACCTATCACCACACGGTGCCGCAGCAGCACCTGAACGGTCGTGTGCACGATATCCCGCAGGGGAATGTCTTGGGCGGCGGCACCTCGGTGAACGCCCAGGTCTACATGCGCGGCAGACCGTCGGACTATGACGAATGGGACCAGATCCTGCGCGGCAGCAATGACGGCGCTGCCTGGGACTGGGCGACCGTGCTGCGGCACTTCCGCCGTATCGAAGGCAACAACCGGCTGAGCAACGGCTTCCACGGCAACGACGGTCCGCTGCTCGTCTCCGATCCCGGGCACATCGACGACGTGTCGCGCTGGTTCGTACAGAGCGTGCAGCAGAAGGGCGAGCCGTTCACCAGTGATTTCAACGGCGCGACCCAGCGCGGCGTCGGCTTCTACCAGTTCATGAACCGCAAGGGGAAACGTTCCAGCGCCGCCTACGCCTATATCGAGCCGCTGAAGGATGATCCGCGCCTCACCGTGCGGCTCCGCGCCGCCGTGCAGAAGATCGACATCGAGAACGGCCGTGCCGTCAGCGTCACCTATCGCGATGGCAGGGGGACCGAGCACACAGTCCACTCCTCCGGCGATATCGTCCTCAGTTCCGGCGCCTTGGTGACGCCCAAGCTGCTGATGCTCTCCGGCCTCGGCCCGGCCGAACAACTCGATAGCCACGGCATCAGGACGCTGGTCGATCTGCCCGGCGTCGGCCGCAACCTGATCGACCATCCGGAAGTCCCGGTGATCTCCGTCGCCAACGGCCCCTATGGCTATTTCAGGCAGGGCGTCGGCTGGCGCATGCTGAAGAACGGCCTCAACTTCAAGCTGTTCGGCAACGGCCCGATCCTTTCGGCCGGCTTCGAGGCCGGCGCCTTCATCAACCCCGTCGATCGCGACGGGCTCCCTTCCATCCAGGCGTTCTGCGTGCCGATCGTCTATCTCGACCGCGATCTGCTGAAAGTGTTCGACGATACCTACGGGGTCACCATCACCACGGTGCTGGTGAAACCCAGGTCGCGTGGCTACGTCGAGCTCCGCTCCGCCAACCCGGCCGATATGCCAGTGGTTTCGCCGCACTTGCTGCAGCACCCCGACGACATGCAGATGATGGTTGAAGGCCAGCGCTTCTTCCGCGACGTGCTGCTGTCGGGCCCGCTCGGCAAGCGCATCGAGAAGGTCATCGCGCCGCCCGGTCCCGACCTCAGCGACGAGGCGATGGCCGAGCATTGCCGCCGCTTCGTCAAGACCAACTACCATCCGGCCAGTACCGCCAGGATGGGTGCCGACGGCGATCCGATGGCTGTGCTCGACGCCCGCCTGCGTGTCCGCGGCGTCGATAACCTCAGGGTCTCCGACATGTCGGCGGTGCCCAACATCAATGCCGGCAATACCACGGCGCCAGCCATGATGCTGGGCGACCGTTGCGCCGATTTCATCCTCGGCCTCGATCGGCCGGCCAACGCCACAACGCACTAGAGTCCTGGTTGTCGCGTGGTCGAAGAGGAAGAGCCGCAACTTTTCCTGACCACGCTTTGGAGGGAAGTACGATGATTTTCGATCTGTTTCGTCTAGACGGCAAAGTCGCACTGGTCACCGGCGCCACCCGCGGCATCGGCCTCGGCATCGTCGAGGCGCTGAGCGACGCCGGCGCCCACGTCATTCTCTCATCCAGGGTGCCCAAGCCCGAAGTGGTGCAGCACTTCAGGGACCTCGGCCGCAAGGTCGACTACATCCAGGGCGACGTGCAGGACCCCGCCGTTCCTGCCCAACTCGTAGCCGAAGCGGTGAAGCTCGGCGGCGGCAGGCTGGACATCCTCGTCAACAACGCCGGCGTCGCCCAGCACGGCGACACCCATAGCTTCCCCGAGGAGCAGTATCGCCGCCTGATGGATATCAACCTCGACAGCGTCTTCCGCGCCTGCCAGGCGGCACTCGGCCCGATGCGGGCCCAGAAGAGCGGCGTGATCCTGAATATCGGCTCGATTTCGGGGCTCATTTCCAACATCCCGCAGCCTCAGGCCGCTTACAACGCATCGAAGGCGGCGGTGCACATGCTGACCAAGAGTCTCGCTTCCGACTACGCCGATGACGGCATCCGCGTGAACGCCATCGCCCCCGGCTACATCACCACCGACATGACCAATGGTGGTCTCGCCGACCCGGTCTGGGGGCCGGTCTGGCGCGACATGACGCCGATGAAGCGCCCGGGCTCGGCCACCGATATCGGCGCCGCGGCGCTCTACCTCTGCTCGCCGGCGTCAGGCTACGTGACTGGTGAAGTGCTGGTGGTGGATGGGGGGTATACGGTTCGGTAGTTGGGGCTGACTGTCTCGCAGCCACCCACCGGCGTCATCCCCGCGAAGGCGGGACCCAGTGGGATGTCTCAGCACCTGCTGGCGTTGAGAGACCGCACTAGGTTCCCGCCTTCGCGGGAATGACATCGAGTTCTGCTATTGCAATGGAGCGGGTTAGCCCCCCGTCACGCTCATGTGCCGGCTCAAGGCCGGCGCGGTATGGTCGCGATCGAGCACGAAATCGTGCCCCTTGGGCTTGAGCAGCATCGCCCGGTCCAGCGCCGCATCCAGCGCTTCCGGCCCGCCCTCGCGGATCGCCGCGCGCAGGTCGACCATGTCATCCTGCCCCAGGCACATATAGAGCTGTCCGGTCGCCGTCAGCCGGACCCGGTTGCAGCTCTCGCAGAAATTGTGGCTCATCGGCGTGATGAAGCCGACCAGCCCATTGGTCTCGGCCACGTAGTCGTAGCGCGCCGGCCCGCCGGTGCGGTGCCCGCTCGGCTCCAAGGTATATTTCGCTCTCAGTCTCTCCCGCATCTCCTTGAGCGGCAGGTAGGTATCGACCCGGTCGATCCCGACTTCACCCAGCGGCATGCCCTCGATCAGCGTCAGTCCGAACCCGCGGCCATGTGCCCAGTGCAGCATCGGCTCGATCTCGTCTTCGTTGACGCCTCGCATCGCCACCATGTTGATCTTGATCTTGAGCCCGGCATCCGCGGCTGCATCGATCCCATCGAGCACATCGGCGATCCGCCCGCGACGGGTGATCTGGGCGAAGCGCTGCTCGTCCAGTGTGTCGAGCGATACATTGAGCCGCTTCACTCCGGCGCGCGCCAGGCCCTCGGCATGACGGCGCAACTGGCTGCCATTGGTGGTGAGCGTCAGTTCCTCGAGTCCGTGCCCGATGTGACCGCCGATCTTCTCCACCAGTTCCATGATGTCGCGCCGCACCAGCGGTTCGCCGCCGGTCAGCCGCACCTTCTTCACCCCGCGGGCGACGAAGGCGTTCACAATGGTGTCGATCTCCTCGAAGCTCAGCACGTCCTTCTTGGGCAGGAACGTCATGTGCTCCGACATGCAGTAGACGCAGCGGAAGTCGCAGCGGTCGGTCACCGACACCCGAAGGTAGGTGATCCGGCGACCATAGCGGTCGACAAGCGGGCGCTCAGCGCCGGTCGGAGCGAGGTTCGGCTGTTCGAGAAGCGTCAGGGACATTCCCCTTTTTACCGCACACCGGCCCGGACAGCAAAACAAGAAAGGGCTGGCTCCGTGGAGCCAGCCCTTCGAAATTCGCAGTGCTCTGCCGTTACTGGTGGACGACCACCAGGGCGCCGACCTTCACGCGCTCGTAGAGATCGGTGACGTCTTCGTTGGTGAGCCGGATGCAGCCCGAGGACACGGCCTGGCCGATGGTCCAGGGCTCCGAAGTGCCGTGGATGCGGTAGAGCGTCGAACCGATATAGAGCGCACGGGCGCCGAGCGGATTGTCCGGACCACCGGGCATATAGGCCGGCAGGTCGGGAACGCGCTTGCGCATCTGCGCCGGCGGCGTCCAACCCGGCCACTCGGCCACGCGGGTAATGCGGTGCTGGCCTGACCAGCGGAAGCCGTCACGGCCGACGCCGATGCCGTACTTCATCGCCTTGCCGTCATCGAGCACCAGGTAGAGCCGGCGCTCGGACGTCTCGACGACGATCGTGCCCGGCTTGAACTTGCTGTCGTAGTCGACGATCTGCTTGGCGATCGCGCTGCCGCGCCTGGAGCCGGGCTTGACCGCGCCAGCTTCCGACCAGGTGTCGGTGGCGGGATCGTAGACACGTTTCGCCGCCGTGGCCGGAGCGGCCAGTGACAGCGACAGGATCGCCGACAAAAGAGCGGCGACCACAACCTTGGTCTTGGAGATTTTCTTCAAACTGCGCCTCTTGACGTAATCGACCCTGAATCTGAGCCAGTTTCGGATGGTTGATAAACTGTTCCTAACAGGCAGTGAACGGGCCATGCCACGATTCGGACAAACTCAGAACACCACAGCCACAATGTGTTGCCTCGATGTGACATTTCCATTCACCTCTGCGTGAAAAGGCTAGGTTGACAGGCCTTCGCGCCTCTCCTAGGTCCGGCCGGAAGGGGAGGACTGCTTGATGAGCGATGACCAGAAGTACCGCGCTGCCGAGGCGGCGATGGCTGAAGTCGCGAGCGGCATGCGACTGGGCCTGGGCACCGGTTCAACGGCCAAACACTTCGTCGATATCGTTGGCCGCGCCGTGCAGAATGGGCTGGACGTGATCTGCGTCCCGACCTCCGAAGTTACCGCGGCGCAGGCAAAGAGCCTTGGCATCCCGCTCACCGACCTGGAAACGACGCCCGAACTCGATCTCACCGTCGATGGCGCCGATGAACTCGGCCCTGGCCTGGCGCTGATCAAGGGTGGCGGCGGCGCACTGCTGCGCGAAAAGATCGTCGCTGCGGCCTCGAAGCGGATGATCGTCATCGCCGACCAGAGCAAGCGGGTCGAAATGCTCGGGCGCTACCCTCTGCCGATCGAGGTCAACCATTTCGGCCTCGGCGCCACCACCGCCTGCATCGGCGCCGTGATGGCCGATTTCAATGCCGAGGGCGAACTGCGTCGCCGCCTCAGGGCCGATGGGACGCCCTTCGTCACGGACGGCGGACACGCCATCCTCGACGCTTTTTTTGGCCGTATTCCTCAGCCAGAAGCGCTGGCGAAAGCCTTGGTCGACATTCCGGGCGTGGTCGAGCATGGCCTGTTCATCGGGCTCTGCAAGCGGGCCTACGTGGCTGGTCCCGCGGGTGTCGACGTTCTGGACGGCTGAATGCCGCTCGGATAGAGGCTAGGGGAGCTTCCAGGAAAAAGTCGTGAGACTTTTCCGGTTCGGAAGCGCGACAAACAACGACTTGGGGATGCCGGCGTGGAAACGGCGGTCAGCTCCAGCAGGGGAAACAAGAACCAGATGGGCACCAAGCTGATGACGTCCACCTTCAAACGCGCGCCGATGCTTGTCGCCGCATTGCTGTCTCTGATCCTGTCGAGCTTCGCGGCGTTGCCCGCCCTGGGGCAGGGAGCCTCGGAGATTTCGCCCGAGCACCTTGCCCTGGCGCGCAAGTACGTCGACCTGACCGACACCGGTGGCCTCTACGAGGCCACCATCGTGCAGGCAGGCATCAACACCTATAAGCAGCTGCTGCCGCAGAACCCGGAGATTGCCGAACCGCTGAACTCGGCGATTGAAAAGGTGATCGGGACCTACAAGGGTCGCAAGGGCGAGCTGTTCGACCAATTCGCGCGGGTCTATGCGCTCTCCTTCACCCAGGAGGAACTGCAGCAGATCGTCGATTTCTATTCGACTCCGACCGGCATCAAGCTGGCCAAGTCGAACTCGGCGATGAGCGGCACGATCAACCGCATCATGGACGTTTTCGCCGGCAACCTGAACACCGAGTTCTTCACGGCCGTTCGCGCCGAACTGAAGGCCAAGGGTATCGACAGCTGAGCTTCGGCACCCTATCTGCTTCAAGGCCCCGCCGTCGCGCGGGGCCTTTTTACGTTCGGAGTAGGCCCTAAAGGCCCTGCACCGCGCGGGGCCTTTTACGTTCGGGGTAGGAAATGAGCGACAGTTACGATCTCGTGGTGATCGGCGCCGGTTCCGGCGGTGTGCGGGCGGCGCGGATCGCCGCGACCTATGGCGCAAAGGTCGCCATCATCGAGGAGTACCGCGTCGGCGGTACCTGCGTGATCCGCGGCTGCGTGCCCAAGAAGCTCTTCGTCTACGCCTCGCGCTACAAGGACCTGTTCGAGATCGCACCCAGCTTCGGCTGGAATGTCGGAACCCCAAGCTTCGACTGGGCGACGCTCGTCGCCAACAAGGACAAGGAGATCGCGCGGCTCGAGGCGGCCTATGTGGCCGGGCTCGAAAAGCCTGGCGCCGAGATCATCCGCGACCGCGCCACCCTTATCGGTCCCAACAGTGTCAAGCTGCAGAAATCCGGCCGGGAGCTCACGGCCAAGACCATCCTGATTGCCACGGGCGCGCATCCCTTCATCCCGGATATCCCGGGCAAGGAACTCGCCATCACGTCCAACGAGGCGTTCCATCTCGAAAAGCTCCCGCACTCCATCCTGATCGAGGGCGGTGGCTTCATTTCGGTGGAGTTTGCGACCATCTTCTCCGGTCTCGGGGTGCACACCACCATCGTATATCGCGGCGATCGGCTGCTGCGCGGCTTCGACGAGGATCTGCGGATTGGCCTCGAAGCCGGGCTCGAAGCGCGCGGCGTCAAGATCATCCACCAGACCAACGTGCTCGGCCTGCGCCAGACCGGCAAGGACATCACCGTCAGCTTCTCCGACGGTGTCGACGCGCCGTTCGGCGCGGTGATGTTTGCCACCGGCCGTTCGCCCAACACCGCCGGGCTCGGGCTCGAAGCTGCCGGGGTTGAGCTGGCCTGGGATGGCGCCGTGGTGGTCGATCCCTATTCGCGCTCCAGCGTGCCCTCGATCTATGCCGTCGGGGACGTCACCAACCGCGCCCAGCTGACCCCGGTCGCCATCCGCGAAGGCCATGCCTTCGCCGACACGGTCTTCGGCGACAAGCCAACTGCCGTCGATCATTCGCTGATCGGCGAGGCGGTGTTCGCCGAACCCGAGGTCGGCACCGTCGGGCTCGCCGAGCATGACGCCGCCACACATGGCGATATCGACGTTTACGTCACCCGCTTCCGCCCGATGATCAACACGCTGTCGCTGAAGTCCGACCGCATGATGATGAAGCTCATCACAAAGTCTGGCGGCGGCGAGGTGCTGGGCGTCCACATCCTCGGCCCGGGGGCCGCCGAGATCATCCAGATGGCCGCGATCCCGCTGGGCATGAAGGCGACCAAGGCCGATTTCGACCGCGCCATGGCCATGCACCCGACCGCCGCCGAGGAGCTCGTGACCTTCAAGAAGCCGAGCTACGTCTATCGCGGCGGCCAAAAGCAGTAGTGGGCGGCGGCTTCACACCGCCGCAATCCCCTGCTATTCCGCCCGCCGACTGGGAGATACGCGTGATGCCGACGACTTGGACGCCGCAGAGCTGGAGACAGAAGCCGATTTCGCAGGTGCCGGTCTACCCGGATCCGGCGAAGCTGGAAGCGGCCGAGGCGCAACTGCGCAAGTTCCCCCCGCTGGTCTTTGCCGGCGAGGCCCGTGAACTGAAGCATCAGCTGGCCGAAGTCGCCGAGGGCAGGGCCTTCCTGCTGCAGGGCGGCGACTGCGCCGAAAGCTTTGCCGAGCATGGCGCCGACCACATCCGCGATTTCTTCCGCGTCTTCCTGCAGATGGCGGTGGTGCTGACCCACGGCGCCAGTAAGCCCGTGGTGAAGGTCGGCCGCATCGCAGGCCAGTTCGCCAAGCCCCGCTCCTCCGACACCGAGACCATCGATGGCGTGACGCTGCCGAGCTATCGCGGCGATATCATCAACGACATCGGCTTCACCGAAGGCGCCCGCGTTCCCGATCCTGAGCGCCTGCTGCTGGCCTATCGGCAGTCGGCCGCGACGCTCAACCTGCTGCGCGCCTTCGCCTCCGGCGGCTATGCCGACCTGACCCGCGTCCATGAGTGGACCATGGGCTTCATGAAGAACTCGAACGCCTATCCGCGCTTCGAGGAGCTGGCGCAGAAGATCGACGACGCCATCGACTTCATGCGTGCGCTCGGCCTTACCCCCGACAACACCCCGTCGCTGCGCGAAACCAAGTTCTACACCTCGCACGAGGCGTTGCTGCTGGGCTTTGAGGAAGCGCTGACCCGCCGGGACTCGATCACCGGCGACTACTACGCCACCTCGGGCCACATGCTGTGGATCGGCGACCGCACCCGCCAGGTCGATGCGGCGCATGTCGAGTACTTCTCGGGCATCCGCAACCCGGTCGGCGTCAAGTGCGGGCCGAGCCTCGTCGCCGACGACTTGCTGCGCATCATCGACAAGCTGAACCCCGCAAACGAGGCCGGCCGCATCACCCTGATCGGTCGCTTCGGCTCGGACAAGATCGCAGACCACCTGCCGCGCCTCATCGAAGCGGTGAAGGCCGAAGGCAAGGTCGTGGTCTGGTGTTCCGATCCGATGCACGGCAACACCATCAAGGCGTCCAACGGCTACAAGACCCGGCCGTTCGAGCGCGTGCTCGGTGAAGTCAAGAGCTTCTTCGAGATCCACCGCACCATGGGCACCTATGCCGGCGGCATCCATATCGAGATGACCGGCGACGACGTGACCGAATGCACCGGCGGTGGTGTGGCCGCAATCACCGAGGCTGGCCTGCAGGATCGCTACCACACCTACTGCGACCCGCGGCTCAATGCCAGCCAAGCACTCGAACTGGCGTTCCTTGTGGCCGAGGAGTTGCGCTCCCAGCGTCCGGCTCGCAGCGAAAGAATCGTGGCGGCGGAGTGAACTAATCCGTCGCGATCGGCGTTGTTGCTGTCCAGGAGTCCGCTTGTACGGCCGGTGATAATTGCGCCTTGCGCGCCAGCCTCGGTGATCGATGCCACGTTCGTTCTTCCCGCGGGCCGACGCCGCGACAAAGGCTAGGCTGGATCGCGATGCGGTCATGCTCCTCGCCAACAATTTTGATTGGTCGTCCACGGATCTGGGACCGATTGCCGAGTGGCCAGTTGCCACGCGTTCGGCCGCCCGCTTGATCATGACTTCTGCCGCGCCCATGGCCCTGCTGATCGGCGCGCGCGGTATCATGCTCTATAACGCCGCCTACGCGCCGATTGCCGGTGGCAGACATCCCAGCGCCTTCGGGACTTCTGTGTTTGAAAGTTGGCCGGAGGTGGCCGACTTCAATCGCGACGTGATGAAGCGGGTGCTGAACGGGGAGTCGCTGGTGTTCACCAGTCAGCCCTTCGTATTCAATCGCAATGGCGGCCCGGAGGAGGTCTGGCTCAATCTCGACTACTCCCCTGTGCTGGATGACGACGGCAGCGGACTGGCCGTGCTGGCCATCGTGCAGGAGACCACCATGAGCGTGGTGGCCGAGCGGGCGCTCGAGGAAAGCCGGGAGAAGCTCGACCTTGCTCTGAGCGCGTCCGGAATGGTGGGCACCTGGGACTGGAACATTGCCGACAATGTCGTCACGGCGGATGAACGCTTCGCTTCGCTTTATTCGGTCAGTGCGGGCGCGGCCGCGGTGGGCCTCCCGATCGAAAAGTTCCTCGCCGGGATTCATCAGGATGATCGCCAACGGGTCATCGCCGAGATCGGCGATGCACTGAAGGATGCTGGGCCGGTACGGTTCGAGTACCGACTGGCGGGTACTGGCGCGGCACCTGAGCGCTGGGTGGTCGCCTCAGGTCGCGTCATTACCGATGCGAACGGCAGAGCCGTTCGACTGCCGGGCATTGTGGTTGATGTCACCGATGAGCGCCGGATCGCCGAGCAGTTGGCGGAAAGCGAAATGCGCTTCCGCACCCTCGCCGACACCATGCCTCAGATGGTCTGGTCCACGCTGCCGGATGGGTATCACGACTACTACAATGCCCGTTGGTATGAGTTCACCGGCGTGCCGGCCGGAACCACCGACGGGGAGGGCTGGAACGGTATGTTCCATCCGGACGATCAGGAACGTGCCTGGGCCGTCTGGCGCCATTCACTCACCACGGGCGAACCGTACCGCATCGAGTACCGCCTGAAGCATCACACCGGCGCCTATCGCTGGGTGTTGGGTCAGGCGCTGCCGATGCGCGACGGGGGCGGCCGCATTGTTCGTTGGTTCGGTACTTGCACCGATATTCACGAAGAGCGTCTGGCGCAGGAAGAGCGCGAGGTCATCGCTCAGGAGCTCAGCCACCGCATCAAGAATATCTTTGCGGTCATCGGCAGCATTGTCAGCCTCGCGTCGCGATCGCATCCCGAAGCAAAGGACTTTGCAGAGCGCTTGCGTGGCCGCATTCTGGCACTTGGTCGGGCGCACGATTTTGTTCGTCCGCATTCGCGCGAGTCGGCCCCGAGATCCAACCCATCTTCCCTTCAAGCCTTGGTCCACGACCTGCTGCAGCCTTATCGTGACGGCGATATCGAGCGTGTGAGCTTCACCGGCGTCGATGCCTCGATCGATGATGGTACGGCGACGCCGCTGGCGCTGTTGTTCCACGAGCTGGCGACGAACGCGGCCAAATATGGCGCGCTCGCCTGCGATGACGGGCGCGTCGAGATCCGTGGCGAGGTGGTCGGCGATAGCTATCGACTGCACTGGCGCGAGATAGGCGGCCCGCCCGCGCAGCCTGGCAACGCCGGCTTCGGCTCACGGCTGATGTCGCTAAGTGTGGAGGGGCAGTTGCGCGGTACTCTTGATCGTCGCTACGGGGAGGGCGGACTCGAGGTCGACCTCAGCATTCCCTTGGCGTCACTGAGCCACCGTGCTGAACTCAAGCGAGCGCCGGGCTCGCATCGAGCGAACCAAACAGCCTGAGGCGCCGCGGCGGTGCGGGCTTGGGATCGGACCTGCGGCGCACCGAAACCGCGAACTCCACTGCCTGACGAAGCTCGTTGTTGTCGACCGGCTTGGGGATGACGCCAATCGTTCCCGGCACGCCGGTGCCCAACTGGCCCGGGTTGGCGGTCATGTACACCACCGTTACCCCGCGTTCTGCGAGCGAGCGCCCCACTTCGATACCCGTAGGACCGTCGATGAGGTTGAGGTCGACGAAGGCCAGTTCGGCCTCGTCGGCAAGCGCCAATGCCTGCCGGCTGTCCGAAGCAATGCCGACCGGCACATGACCAAGATCGTACAGCAGGCTTTCAAACTCGATGGCGACGAAAATCTCGTCTTCCACCACCAGAACCTTGCAACTCATACCCGTACCCAAAGTCAGATTACGATTACCAGCCCAACTCACCGCGCCCGCGAAGGTTGCAGCCTAGTTTTGCATGCCTCGTCTGTAGCGGTGGAAAACCTGCTGATGCTTATCAACTCGTGGACGGTGGGGGCTTTGCCGTACGAACCGTTGCATTCTGCCAGTTCATTTAGCAGAACATTAACCCTAACCGGTCATGAATAGCTCACGTACGCGTTTGTTGCGGAGCATCCGATGTCCATCCGTCTGGCAACCAGTCTCGCCGTTCTCGCCGCCGCTGTCGGCAGCCCGGCCTTGGCCGCCGATTGGGGCGAGGATTGGTCGCCCGAGGAAGTCTATCGCGGCGCCTACTCGACCGAGCCCAAGGACTGGACCGAGATGGGCGACGAGAGTGATGGCATCCACATCGAAACCGGCCTGCGCTATTGGTACTCGTGGGGCAGCCAGAACTACGAAATTGGCGGTGAGAGTTTCGAGTCGACCGACAACGCCCACACGGTTGAGGCCCACATTCGCGTTGAGGAAGATGCAACCCGCACCTACGCCAAGGGCTGGGCTGGGTACTCTGCGGCCATCACGGGCGGGTACTCTGATCCGACGGGGAGCGGCGATGTCGTCGACGGCGTCCTGGGTTACGCCGGTGCGGATTTTGGCTGGAACGCCTTCGGTGACGGCAACGGCACGGGCATGGGCGCGTTCGTGGGCTACAACTACTGGAACAACTCGCCCCGCACCTCCCGAACCAACTTCACCACGGCCACTGCGGCCGATGCCGCCAGCTACTACTCACCCGACACGGGCGTCTGGTCGCTGCCCGGGGACAGCGTGGACGACAAGGTCGAGCTCCATATGCTGCGGCTTGGCCTCAGCGGGAAGGCAGAGATCAACGAGTTCTTCGATATCTCCGCCGAAGTCGCGGCGGTCCCGTTCGCGACCATCAGCGGCGTGATTGGCGGGCATGACGCTGGGCTCAACGGCGACTACGGGCCATACCCGGGATGCGGGCTGGGCGACCCCTGCCCACAATACGTGTTCAAGGGCTCGCAGACCGATATCAACGGCTGGGGCTACGGCGCGATGGGCGAAGTTATGGCCGGCATTACTCCGGTCGAGAACCTGACGCTTCGGGTCGGTGGTCGCGCCTGGTATGTTGGGGGCACGTACGACGCAACCTGGACTCAGGTTGTGGTGTCGCCGCCGGTCGAGCAGCCGCTCGAGGGTGATCCGCCGGCTCCGCCGGATCCGGCCTACTCGCCGCCCAAGATCAGCACGCAGAACGTGATCGTTACCGAGAATCCGTTCTCGCTGTTCCGCTATGGTCTGCTCGCCGAGCTGACCTACTCGTTCTGATCAAATCCCGCATGACCGGCTGTCCGCTTGCCCCGACCGGGGTGAGCGGATAAGTCTTGCCCCGTTTTCAAACGGCTCGGATTTTCCACGTGACCGATCGTCTCCGCATCGCCCTCGCGCAGCTCAATCCGACGGTCGGCGCCATCGCCCAGAACCTGGCGCTGGCCAAGCAGACGCTGGCTGACGCGGCCGGGCAGGGCGCCGATATCCTCTTGTTCTCCGAGCTGTTCCTTACCGGCTACTTCCCCGACGACCTGCTGTTCAAGCCGCGGTTCATCGCCGACGCGATGGCCGCCGCCGAGGATTTTGCCCGCGCCACCGCCGGCACCTCGGTCACTGCCATCATGCCGACGATCTGGCGCGAGGGCGGCAAGCTGTTCAATGCCGTGGTGGTCTGCGAAGCGGGCGCCATCACTGCCCGGCGCTACAAGCGCGAGCTGCCCAACGACGACATCTTCTACGAGAAGCGTTATTTCGAGCGGGCCGAGCTGCAGGAACCGGTGACCATCAAGGGTGTCTCGATCGGCATCCCGATCTGCGAGGACATCTGGCACCCGGAAGTCTGCGCTCATCTCGTCGATCACGGCGCCCGCATCCTGCTCTGCCCCAACGGTTCGCCCTATTGGCGCAACAAGCAGGCCACCCGCTACAAGCTGGTCACCGATCGCGTCGCCGAAGACAATGTGCCGTTGCTCTACCTCAACCAGGTCGGTGGCCAGGACGAGCTGGTCTATGACGGCGCCAGCTTTGCCATCGAGCCCGGTGGTCGCCTGGTCGTGCAGGGCAAGAGCTTCGAGCCCGAAATCCTGATGTCGAACTGGGCCCGCACCGAAGATGGCTGGCGCTGTACCGACCCGCACGTCACCCCGCTGTCGAGCGTCGACGAGGCGCCGTGGCGCGCCTGTGTGCTCGGCCTGCGCGACTATGTCAGGAAGAACGGCTTCAAGTCCGTGGTGCTCGGCCTCTCGGGCGGCATCGACAGCGCCATCGTTGCCGCCATGGCGGTCGATGCCATCGGCGCCGAGAACGTTCACTGCCTGATGCTGCCCTATCGCTATACCTCTGAGGAGAGCCTCGCCGACGCGCGCGACTGCGCGGAGCGCCTCGGCGTTCGTTACGACGTCGTCTCGATCGGCGATCCGGTCGAAGCCGCGCTCAACGAGCTGCAGCCGGTGTTCGGCAACCGCCCGCAGGATCTCACTGAAGAGAACATCCAGTCACGCATGCGCGGCGTCTATCTGATGGCGGTCTCCAACAAGCTGGGCTCGCTCCTCCTCACCACCGGCAACAAGTCCGAGATGGCGGTCGGCTACGCCACCATCTATGGCGACATGAACGGCGGCTTCAATCCGATCAAGGACATGCTGAAGATGCGGGTCTACGAGCTCGCAGACTGGCGCAACAGGCACCGCCCGGCCGATTGTCTCGGTCCCGACGGGCTGGTGATCACCCAGAACATCATCGACAAGGCACCCTCGGCGGAGCTCCGTCCCAACCAGACCGACCAGGACTCGCTGCCGCCATATCCGATCCTCGATGAGATCCTCGTCGGCCTGGTCGAGCTCGAGCTCAGCGTCGCCGAAGTGGTGCAGCGCGGCGAAGGCCGTTTCGACCGCGCGCTGGTCAAGCGCATCGAAAAGCTGCTGAACATCGCCGAGTACAAGCGCCGCCAGTCCGCCCCCGGCGTGAAGATCTCCCGCAAGGCCTTCGGGCTTGGCCGCCGCTACCCGATCACCAACGGCTACCGCGACGAGAACCTGATTGCCGAACCGATCGGCCGGCTGGATAGCAAGGGGCTGGAATGAGCTGCGTGCGTGTGGCCACCCCCCTCCCATCCTCCCCCACAAGGGGGGAGGTGCCGCACCTGTGCTGTGGCACGACCAAGCCACACACTAGACTCTTCACCTCCCCCTTGATGGGGGAGGCCGGGAGGGGGTGGGGCCACCTGCTCGAAGCCGGTGACACCCCATGACCACCGTCCGCTACGCGCCATCCCCCACCGGCCGGCTGCACCTGGGCAATGCCCGCCCGGCGCTGATGAACTGGCTGTTCGCCAAATCGACCGGCGGCCGCTACATCCTGCGGCTGGACGACACCGACGCCGCCCGCTCCACCGAAGCGTTTGCCGAGGGTATCCAAGCCGACCTGAACTGGCTGGGCATCGCCCCCGATCTGAAGGTCCGGCAGTCCGACCGCACCGCGCTCTACGATGCGGCGCGCGACCAGCTGATCGCCGCCGGCCGCCTCTACCCGGCCTACGAGACCGAGGAGGAGCTCGATAGCAAACGGGCCCGGGCCCGGCTGCTCGGCCGTCCGCCGGTCTATGACCGGGCTGCGCTGCAGCTCACGCCGGAGCAGAAGGCGAAGTACGAGGCCGAGGGCAGAAAGCCCCACTGGCGCTTCAAGCTCGATGGCCGCCCGGTCGCATTCAACGACCTGATCAAGGGCCCGCAGACCATCAACACCGCCTCGATGTCCGATCCGGTGCTGCTGCGCGCCGATGGTTCCTATCTCTACACCCTGCCATCTGTGGTCGACGATATCGCGCTAGGCATCACCCACGTGATCCGCGGCGAGGACCATGTCAGCAACACCGGCACGCAGATCGAGATATTCGAAGCCCTTGGTGGCACGGTCCCGGCCTTCGCCCATCACAACCTCCTGACCGGCGCCGATGGCGAGGGGCTCTCCAAGCGGCTCGGCTCGCTTTCGCTGGAGGAGCTGCGCGAAGCCGGCTACGAGCCGATGGCCGTCGCCATGGCAGCCGTGCTCACCGGCACCAGCCTGCCGCTCGAGCCTTATCCCGACCTGACGGCGCTCGGACAGGTGTTCACGCTCGAAGCCGTGTCGCACGGCTCTGCCCGCTTCGATCCGGCGGAGCTCGCCAGCCTCAATGCCCGCATCCTCCACCAGATGCCCTACGAGACGGCCAGATTGCGCCTCGCTCCGCTGGGCCTCGCCTCAGAGCCGCTATGGCTGGCGCTGCGCGGCAACCTCGCGGTGTTCGCCGATATCGCCGACCTTGCAACGCTCGTCTCGGGCCCCGTCAATCCCGTGGTCGCCGACGAGGACCGGGAGTTTCTGCGCGAGGCGCGCGAACTGCTGCCCGCCGAGCCTTGGGATGAAACCACCTGGTCGAAATGGACCGAAGCCCTGAAGGCGGCGACCGGCCGCAAGGGCAGGGCGCTGTTCCACCCGCTGCGCCTGGCCGTCACCGGCCGGGAGCAGGGGCCCGAACTCAAGTCCCTGCTGCCACTTGTGGGGCGTACGGCGTGTCTGGCCCGACTACCCTGACCCGCTTGTCACCGAACTGAACGATCCGCCCGGGCTGGTTGGCCGCGGCCGGTGCCACCACGGCGACCACTGGCTTCGGTGTCTCGCCCGGCGCGGGCGGACGCGGGCGCGGCAGCGGCACATCGACGAACTGCGTCAGTTCGGCAACCTGCGTCACCGTCGTGGCGACCGTCGGAGATATCCGCCGCCCGTCCCGTAGCGGCAGCGGGAACGTTGCGCCGCGGAATGTCACCATGGCCCGCGTACCGCCGGTTGACAGCTCGGCGAGGGTGATGGCGCCCTGGTCCTGCGTCGAGCTGCACTTGTTGGTGGTGTCGAACTCGGTGCGGAACTTGAAGGCGTTAGGGAGGGAGGAATAGGGCTCGCCCCACTCGTTGATCATCTGCTCGGGTTCCTGCCCTGGATTGTCGTAGTAGTAGAGATCGACGTCCAGTCCCGGGCACATCGCCCGGCATTGCTGCGCGTCGTTGGCGACATAGTCCACCAGGGTCGAATAGCTGATCGGCCACCAGAATCCGTCGGTCTTGCGCACGCACAGCGTCCGCACCGTGTGGTAGTCGCCATACGGGTTGAACTCTTCGCCGCGGATCCCGCCGGCGCCGTCATCGCCGTCGGTGAACACCCCGAACAGCCGCTCGAACAGGTTGCCGCGATCGCCGCGCTGGACCTGCACACGCGACCGGCCATCGCAATCGAAGCGCGCCATTTCCTGCAGGATCGCCTCGCGCTGCTGCGCCACCGCCTCGCCGGTGCTGACGCTCTGCGACAGCTGCTGCACTTCCTCGCGACCACGCAGCACCTCCCGCGCCAGCGCACGGCATTCGGGGGTGAGCCGCCGGCCGGCCTTGGCATCGTCGTTGCAGCCCTGGCGCACATAGGCGCTCTCGGAGCGCTGCACCTCGCGCTGCAGCCGTTTCAGCTGGCCGCCCTGCGAATTCTGGAAGTCGGAGTTCCGGTCGAGCGAGCGCAGCGTCGCCTGCAGGCGGGCGCAGCTATCGGCCTGCGCATAAGCCGTCGACACATCGATCACCAAGCCTGCCCATGCCACCAAAAACAGCAGGACAAACCGGATGAGCGGGGCGGAAGCGCGCAGGTAGGCGCGGGTCATCAGTTCGAACCGGATCGTGTGGCCCTCCGCCAGAGCGCTTTCAGGAAAAGTTGTGAGACTTTTCCACCTCGAAAGCGCGAAACACCAAAAACCTGCAGCACTTCGACGCTTCATGGAAGCGACGAAATGCCTAGTCGGCCAATACGCCTAAAGCGAGACGGCGCCCGCCAGACTCGCGACAACCATTAGCACAGCATCGGCGCCGGTTAACGCCTGCTGACGGCCCGCGCAACGTCGCGCTGACGATTGTAACGCAGCCGTGACCGTCAGTGTTGCCGGACGTTCCGCCATCCGAGCCGAGTCTCGGCGAATTGGGCGACAGAAGGGCGTTCGCGGCCCTTTTTCTGCATTTCTGCGGTGGCCGGGAGCGGGTTCTGTGCTTAGGTGCGCAGCATCGCGCCTTGTCGCTGGAGTATCACTTTGCAAGTTCGCATCGCTTTCGCCGCCCTCGCCGGCATGATCGCTGTTTCCCTGGCACCCACCGCGCAGGCCCAGACCCCGGCAGATTTCACCAAGTTCAGCGAAACTTGCCTCGCGGCAGAGGCCTTCCTGCTCGGTGAGGTGCCTGCCGGTGTCGATTCATCGCTGATCCTCACCCCGCTGTGCGGCTGCCTGACCGGCGCGTTCAAGGATATGCCGCAGAAGGACGTCGACATCCTCGCCGCCGACCTCCGCGGTGAAGGCACCGACGAAGCCCACGCCGCCCACGGCAGCTACGAACAGGTCACCAACCTCGCCCGCGAGGGCCTGACCACATGCTTCGCCAGCCCTGAGGTCACCGCCGCGATGCAGGCCGCCGCTCCGCCGGCCGCCACACCCGCCGATCCGGCGGCGCCGGCCCCGGCCGATCCAACCGCTCCGGCAACACCGCAATAGGCCAACCATGAGGGGCGCTTCGGCGCCCCTTGCTTTTTGCCGGCGCTGCGGTCACATTGCGCGCCATGAAAACCGGCACCGCGAACTGCATTACCGGCTGCATTATTATCCGCTAAGCATTGCTGGCGGCGCGGTTTTCTTCATCCTCTGATCTCTAGTCCGAAGAACCCGTCCGCGAGCGTCTTATCGTGCGCGAGGAACTGTGACTTGGGCCAAACCACACTGAAGCTCTACAACACGCTGACCCGGGCGAAGGAGGACTTTGTCCCCATCGATCCCAACAACGTCCGCATGTATGTGTGCGGGCCGACGGTCTACGACTATGCCCATATCGGCAATGCCCGCCCGGTGATCGTCTTCGATCTGCTCTACCGACTGCTGCGCCACGTCTATGGCGCCGCTCACGTCACCTATGTCCGGAACATCACCGACGTCGATGACAAGATCAACGCGCGCGCCGTGCGCGACTACCCGGGCCTGCCGCTCAACGAGGCGATCCGCAAGGTCACCGAGAAGACCGCCAACCAGTACTTCAAGGATGTCGCCGCCCTCGGCACGCTCGAGCCCGACCATCAGCCGCGCGCTACCGACCACATCCCCGGCATGCAGTCGCTGATCACCTCGCTGATCGGCAGCCGACACGCCTACGAGGCGGCCGGTGAAGTGCTGTTCGACGTCGGCTCCATGCCCGACTACGGCAAGCTCAGCGGCCGCAACCTCGACGACAATCTCGCCGGCGCCCGCATCGCCGTCGAAGCGCACAAGAAGAACCCGGCCGACTTCGTGCTCTGGAAGCAGTCGAGCCCCGAGGAGCCCGGCTGGGAGAGCCCGTGGGGCCGGGGGCGTCCGGGTTGGCATATCGAGTGCTCGGCCATGAGCGAGCGCTACCTCGGCCAGGTCTTCGACATCCATGCCGGCGGCCTCGATCTGATCTTCCCGCACCACGAGAACGAGATCGCCCAGTCGCGCTGCGCCCATGGCACGCCTGCGATGGCCAATTACTGGCTGCATAACGGCTTCCTGCAGGTCGAAGGCCAGAAGATGTCGAAGAGCCTCGGCAACTTCATCACCATCTCCGAGCTGCTGGAAACCGAGAAGTTCGGCGGCCGCAAATGGCCGGGCGAGGTGCTGCGCCTCGCCATGCTGATGACCCACTACCGCGAGCCGATCGACTTCTCGGTGAAGCGGTTGGAGGAAGCCGAACAGAAGCTGCGCGACTGGCAGCGCGCCGCCAGGCCCCGGCCCGGCACGCCGCCCGAACCGTCGGTGGTCGCCGAGCTCACCGACGACCTCAACTTCCACCGCGCTTCAGTGGCGCTGGACGTGGTCGCCCGCAAAGCCAACCGCGGCACCGAAACCGCCGCCAACTGCCTCGCCGCAACGCTGGAGTTCCTCGGCTTCACCACCGAGGGCCTGCTGACTGCTGCTGCCGCCGACGCGCCACAAGGCGTCGCCGAAGCCGTCGCAGCCCGCCTCGCCGCCCTCAATGCCAAGGATTTCACAAAGGCTGACACCATCCGCGCGCAATTGCTGACACAGGGTGTCCAACTGATGGACTACAAGGACGAAGCCGGACAGCGCCAGACCAAGTGGGAGGTAGTGAGGTGAGTGTCATCATCGACCACGTCGGCCTCAAGGTCACCGACTTCACCCTCTCGCGCGACTTCTACACCGCCGCGCTCGGCGCCCTCGGGATCAAGCTGCTTGCCGAGTTCGAATATGAGGGCGTGAAATCCGCCGGCTACGGCGTCGATCGTCCGACCTTCTGGCTCGGGACGGGCAAGACCATGCGGGGCGGCGACACGCACGTCGCGTTCGTGGCCTCGAGCCGCCCTGCGGTCGAGGCCTTTTACACCGTGGCGCTGGCCGCGGGCGGCCGCGACAACGGTCCGCCGGGTGTTCGCCCGCACTATTCCCCCGATTACTACGCCGCCTTTGTTTTGGACCCTGACGGAAACAACATCGAGGCCGTCTATGTCGGCCCGGAGGGAGGACGCCCATGAGCGCTTTGGATCACGTAGCCATTTCGACCGCCGACTACCCCACCTCGCTCGCCTTTTACGAGAAGGCGCTGGCCCCGCTCGGCATCAAGACGCACATGAAGTTCGAGGGCGAGGAGGGAAACGTGGCCGGCCTCGGCTCCGAGCAGCCGTTCCTTTGGATCGGCGACGGCGGCAAGCTCACCGGTGGCCGCGTGCATCTGGCCTTCAGCGCCCCCAATCGGGCAGCCGTCGACGCGTTCCATGCCGCGGCGATCGCCGCCGGCGGCAAGGACAACGGCCCGCCGGGCCTGCGTCCGCACTATCACGCCACCTACTACGCCGCTTTCGTCTACGATCCGGACGGGCACAACATCGAAGCCGTGTGTCATGCCCCCGAGTGAGGCACCGTTCACCGGCGGTTGCCAGTGCGGCGCGGTGCGCTTCGCCGTCGGCCGGCTCGGCCGCGGCTCGATCTGCCATTGCCGCATGTGCCAGAAAGCCTTTGGCGCCTTCTTCGGCCCACTGGTCACCTCGTTCGAGGTGACCTGGACTCGCGGGGCGCCGAAGTACTTCGAGAGCTCTGACAGGATCAAGCGCGGCTTCTGCGCCGAGTGCGGCACGCCGCTGACCTACGAGGAGATCGGCCGCCCGGCCAACCAGCAGGTCGAGATCGCCATCGGCGCCTTCGATGATCCGACCGTCGCCGCGCCGGCGATCCAGGTCAATCTGGCCGACAAGCTGCCGTTCTTCGACGCCCTCGCCGCGCTGCCGGTGCGCACCGAGTATGCGGCCGGCTGGCACGAGTTCATGGCGAGCCTCGTCAGCCACCAGCATCCCGACCACGACACGGCCGAATGGCCGCCGAAACAAGGTTTCCCCGCGTGACCCTGCGCAGTTATTACCCAGAGATCGAGCCTCACGCTGCCGGCCATCTCGACGTCGGCAACGGTCACCAGATCTACTGGGAGCGCATCGGCACGCCTGGCGCCAAGCCGGCGGTGTTCCTGCATGGCGGCCCGGGTGGCGGCCTCACCCCCAGCCAGCGCCGCGTCTTCGATCCTGCTCGCTATGACGTCCTGCTGTTCGACCAGCGCGGCTGCGGCAAGTCGCGACCCTTCGCCGAACTCGAACACAACACCACCTGGGATCTGGTCGCCGACATCGAACGGCTCCGGCAAATGGTCGGCGTCGAGCAGTGGCTGGTGTTCGGCGGCTCCTGGGGCTCCTCGCTGGCGCTGGCCTATGCGCAAAAGCACCCCGAGCGGGTCAGCGAGCTGGTGCTGCGCGGCATCTTCACCCTGCGTCGCTGGGAGTTGCTCTGGTACTACCAGCACGGCGCTTCGCTGCTCTTCCCCGACAAATGGGAGCGCTTCATCGCCCCGATTCCGCCGGCCGAACGGGGCGACATGATCGCCGCCTACCGTCGTCGTCTCACCAGCCCCGATCGCGACATCCGGCTCGGCGCTGCCCGCGAATGGGCGCGCTGGGAAGGCGAAACCATCACGCTGCTGCCCGATCCGCAGGTCAGCGACGCCTTCTATGGTGACGAATATGCGCTGGCCTTCGCCCGCATCGAGAACCACTATTTCGTCCATGCCGGCTGGATGGACGAGGGCCAGCTGATCCGCGATGCCGAAAAGCTCCGCGATATCCCGGGCGTCATCGTCCAGGGGCGCTACGATATTGCCTGTCCGCCGCAGACCGCCTGGGACCTGCATCAGGCCTGGCCGGAAGCGGAGTTCATCATGGTCGAGGGGCAGGGGCACGCGCTGAGCCAGCCCGGCATCCTGCACCATCTGATCGAAACCACGGATCGCTTTGCGGGAGGCGGAATGTGACTGACGACAGCTATCGTTTTCGCGAGTATTCGGGTGGTTGCCAGTGCGGCGCGGTGCGTTGGCACGCCACCGAATTGCGCGACAATCCGCATTTTTGCCATTGCCGCATGTGCCAGAAGGCCGCCGGCAACGTCTTCATCGATCTCGTCGGCATCCGCCACGAGCATCTGACCTGGACACGCGGCAAGCCCAGCGAGTTCAACAGCTCCGACGTGGCGGCCCGCGGCTTCTGCAGCAATTGCGGCACGCCGCTCTACTATCGCTCGCTCGGCGGTCCGCATGTCTCGATGACCATCGGTTCGTTCGATACCCCGCACCTGGTGCCCATCCTCTACGAGATGGGCCTCGAGGGCCGTCACCCGAGCCTCCGCCCCGTTCCCGGCGCCGAGCAGATCGGCACCACCGAGGAGGGGGACGGTGTCGAAGCCGTGGCCCGCGTCCGCGCCTCCAACCACCAGCATCCCGACCACGACACCGACAAGTGGTTCACGGGAGGCGCCGATGGCTGACGCATTCGCCAGCGGCGGCTGCCAGTGCGGTGCCATCCGCTATCGGTTCACCGCACCGTTCGACGATGTGAGCCTCTGCCATTGCCGCATGTGTCAGAAGGCGACGGGCGGGCTGTTCGGCGCTTTCGCCGGCGCGCCGGCCGAGAGCTTCGAGCTTACCCGGGGAAGCCTCGGGGTTTTCCGCTCGTCCGATACAGTCGAACGCGGCTTCTGTCCGGCCTGCGGCACGCCGCTGACGTTCCGCCGTCCCGGCGGCACTTACGTCAGCGTCCCCATCGGTTCGCTCGATCACCCTGAAGCCGTGTGGCCGACCGAGCAGACTTGCACCAACAGTCGCCTCCACTATGTGGGGGCGCTTGCCGAGGTTCCCGACCTGCCACCGATCGAGGAGGTTGCCCCCGATCTGGCGCAACGCATTCGTGCGACCAATCACCAGCACCCCGACCACGACACCACCGACTGGGTCCCGCGCTATGTCTGAAGTCCATCTGTCCGGCGGCTGCCAGTGCGGCGCAGTCCGCTTTCGCGTCGACCAGCAGCCCGACAACGTCCATGTCTGCCATTGCCGTATGTGCCAGAAGGCGGTAGGCGGGCCGTTCGCCGTGATCTGCCCGGTCGACAAGGTGAACTTCCACGTCACCCGCGGCGAGATCAGCTGGTTCAAGAGCTCCGAGCTCGCCAATCGCGGGTTCTGTCGCGAGTGCGGCACGCCGCTGATTTTCGACTACCCCTGGGCCCCTGATATCGGCGTGCTCTCCGGCGCCTTCGACGAGCCTGACCGCGTGCCGCCGGTGATCCAGTACGGTAACGAAAGCCGCGTCAGCTGGTATGCCCATATCGGCGAGCTGCCGGGCAACACGCCGACCTATTCCGTCGACCCCGAAGGCCGCCTCGCCCGAATTAGTAGCTCCAACCGGCAACACCCTGACCACGACACGGCCGAATGGCCGCCCCGTAACTGAGTACCCCGTGATGACTGCCCAAGCGCCTGCCAAGGAACGCCTCTACCTCTTCGACACCACGCTGCGCGACGGTGCGCAGACGGCCGGCATCGAGTTTTCGCTCGAGGACAAGATCTCGGTCACCGCGCTGCTCGAGCGCCTCGGCGTCGATTACATCGAGGGCGGCTACCCGGGCGCCAACGTCATCGACGATCAGTTCTTCACCGAGAGCCGCACCCGGGACGCGGTCTTTACCGCCTTCGGCATGACCAAGCGGGCAGGGCGCTCGGTCGGCAACGATCCCGGCGTGCAGGCGACGCTGAACGCCGTCTCCGATGCCGCCTGCTTCGTCGGCAAGGCCTCGTCGCACCAGGTGAAGGTTGCGCTCGGCATCTCGCTCGAGGAGAATCTCGACAATCTCCGTGAGACCGTCGAAGCCACCGTCGCCGCCGGCAAGGAAGCGCTGGTCGATTGCGAGCATTTCTTCGATGGCTACAAGTCCGACCCCGACTATGCGCTGCGCTTCGTCCGCACCGCGCTCGATGCCGGCGCCCGCTGGGTGGTGCTGTGCGACACCAATGGCGGCACCATGCCGTCGGAAGTCGCCGCGATCGTCACCGAGGTCAGCAAGGTCGTGCCGGGTGATCACCTCGGTATCCACGCCCATGACGACACCGGCCAGGCCGTCGCCAACACGCTCGCCGCCGTGTCGGCCGGCGTCCGCCAGATCCAGGGCACGCTCAACGGTATCGGCGAGCGCTGCGGCAACGCCAACCTCGTCACTCTCATCCCCACCTTGGCGCTGAAGCCCGGCTTTGCCGATCGCTTCGAGATCGGCGTCACCAGCGAGCAACTGGCCGATATCACCTCGATCTCGCGAGCCTTCGATGACCTGCTGAACCGCGCCCCGGCCCGCCAGTCGCCCTATGTCGGCACCTCGGCCTTCGCCACCAAAGCCGGCATCCACGCCTCGGCGCTGGCCAAGGATTTCTCGACCTACGAGCACGTGCCGCCCGAAGTGGTCGGCAACGAGCGCAACATCATGGTCAGTCAGCAGGCCGGCAAATCCAACCTGCTCGCCGCGCTGAAACGCCACGGTATCGAGCTGGGCAAGGACGATCCGCGCCTCGAGCGGCTGCTGCGCACCGTCAAGGAGCGCGAGGCCCGCGGTTACTCCTACGATGGTGCCGACGCCTCGTTCTTTATCCTCGCGCACGGCGTGCTTGGCACCTTGCCCGAGTTCTTCGACGTCGAGAGCTATCGGACCAGCGTCGAGCGCCGCCACAATGCGCGCGGCGAACAGGTCGTCGTCACCGAGGCGGTGGTGAAGATCCGCATCGGCGACGAGCTGCTGATGTCGGTGGCCGAAGGCAACGGTCCGGTCAACGCCCTCGACCTTGCCATGCGCAAGGATCTCGGCGTGTTCTCGACCCGTATCGCCGACCTCGAACTGGTCGACTTCAAGGTGCGTATTCTCGACGGCGGCACGGGCGCGGTCACCCGTGTACTGGTCGAGAGCCGCGACGGCACCGGCGAGCGCTGGTACACCATCGGGGTCAACACCAACATCATCGACGCCTCATTTGAGGCGCTTTACGAGTCGATTACCTATAAGTTGATGAAGTCAGAGGCAGCCTGAGACGCCGGAGCGGTAGGGGCAGGTTGCCCCATGTTCTCCCGGAGGCCCCGCTGAGCCGGACCGACGACCGCCGTACTTTGCTGCTCGCCCTCGGCGCCGCCGGGGTGACGCTGGCTGTCGTCCTCGGCGTCATCGGCCTGCCGGCGATCAACGCCTGCTCGGCCGATCCGCGCGGCGTCATCACCTGCCTCCGCGACATGGCCGACCGCAAGTTCGACCTGCCCGGCACCGTCCCGGGGCAGGTTGCCGAGACAACGCCCACTGAACTCCCGGCTCCACCGGCAAGCGTTGTGGCCGATACCGAAGCTCCCGCCGCAGCGGGAGGGCCACTCGAGGCGCCGACGGCTGAAACTGGCGCTGCGCCCGTCGAACCCATCGCGGTTCCGGATCCGATCGCCGAACCCACAGCCGAGCCGCAGCCCATCGCAGCGGCTCCTGTCGAACCTGTTCCGACCGCAGCTCAGCCCGCAGCCGCTGTCCCGGCGCCTCTCGAAATGGCGGCCGCCGTCGAACCGGAGCCTGGTGAGTCCACGCCGCTCAAGCCGGAGATCCTTGCCGCCGAACCTGCGCCGGCCAGGCCCGACGACACTGCCCTGAACTGGAGCGTCCCGTCCGAACCACAGGACATTGAGGGGCTTCCGATCCGGCCCGAGGCGTCGGCTACCCAATTCGCAACGCCAGCGGATCAGATCGAGGAGCCTGCAATCGGCGCCGTTGCGCCTGCGGCCGAGCCGAAGCCAGTCGCACCTGCAGCCACGCCGACCGAGCCCGCCAAGCCGCCCGTTGCGGCTTCGCAGCCTGAGCCGGCCGTGCCTGCCGCTGCCGCCCCGCCCGAGGCGCCGCTCGTGGTCGCCAACGCCGAGCCGGCGATCTCGCAGCCCCCCGCGCCGACCGTTGCGGCTCCCGTCATCCTCGCCCCCACCATCGATGCCATCGAGCTCGATGGCACCAGGACCTTCGTTTCCGGGTCCGGCCCGGCCGGAGCGCTGATGCGCCTCTATGCCGATGGCGAGCTGATCGGCGAGAGCCCGGTCGAAGAGGGGAGGTGGCTGGTCGAAGGCAGCAACCTGCTCGACAGTCCCCGTCGCGAGCTGCGCGTTGAAGCCATCGAACCCGACACAGGCAAGCTGCTGGGCGCCGCCGCCATCACCGTCGAGATCGAGCTGCCGGACGGCGGCGCCCCACCTGACGAGCGCCAGAAGGAAACACCTGACCTCGGTAGCGGCGTCGCACCCGCCCCACCGGCTGAGCCCGCTCCGCCAATCGCTACTGGACGCGCGTCCACGACGGCGCCTGCCGGGCTGGCCGACACCGAGCCGCCCGTGGCCGCCGCCGTTCCCGAGGCCGCGCCCATCGAAGAGCCTGGCCTGGCAATCGAGCCAGCGCCCAGCAAACCCGAGCCGGTCTCCGAGCCCGAGGTAGCAGCAGTCGATCCGACGCCCGAGCCGCTCCCGCCGCTGGCCGCCGTGGTCCCCGAGCGCGAGTCTGCCTCCGTCGAAATCCTCGCCCCATCCAGCTTGCAGCCGACCATCCTGCCGTCGGCCAGGGGTGGCGCCGGCGACGCGTCGACGATCACCCTCCCGCCCCCCGACGCACCGGCCCTTATCGCCGAGTTCGAGATCCCTGCGCCGGAACCGGCTCAGCCACCCGGCCAACCCGTGACCATCCTCCGCTTGCTACCCTTCGGCGACCCGGATGAGGGCCGCTACAACGTCGGCAAAGCCATCATCCGCCATGGCGATACGCTGTGGAGCATCGCGCGCCGCTACTACGGCCATGGCATCCACTACCGCACCATCTTTCATGCCAATCGCGAGCTGATCCGCCGCCCCTCGCGCATCTTCCCCGGCCAGATTTTCGATCTGCCACTGGTCACCGACGACTGAGCATTCCCTGACAAGGTGTTGCCGCGAATCCGGTTCAACTGCCCAGCCAGGCAGGTGGTTTCGCCTTGCCTTGGCGAGGCCGATCTTTTATCGCTGAATAACGATGAACCCGATGCATGACGACGACATCGCCAATGTGATGCGGGCCCTCGGACACCCCGTCCGGCTCAACATCCTGCGCATCCTCGCCGCCCAGCGTGCGGGCGATTGCTGCTGCACCGATGTCACGCAGAACCTGTCGCTGGCCCAGTCCACCGTCAGCCAGCACATCAAGGTGCTGCTCGACGCCGGCCTGGTCGAGCGTCACCCCAAGGGCACGCGCAACTGCTACTCGCTGCGCGCCGATCGCCTCGCCGATTTCGGCATCGCCTGCACCGGCTTGTTCACCGGCCTAACCGATCACCCGGTCAAAGAGCTCGCCTGATGTCATCCGCCGATGAGGCAACCAAGCGCCCCACCGTTAACGCGGAGGAGGGTGGCCTGCTTGCCACTGTACGAAACCTCTGGGGCTACATGTGGCCCGAGGGCCGTCCCGACCTGAAGTTACGCGTCATCCTCGCCATCGGCGCTCTGCTGGTGTCGAAGGTCGCGACCACGCTGATCCCCTTCGTCTACAAGTGGATCATCGACAGCCTCGACGGCAGCACGCCCGATACCGCGCTGGTCATGGGCGTTGCCATTCCCATCGTGCTGGTCGTCGCCTTCGGCGTCGGCAACATCATCGATGCCGGCTTCCAGCAGTTGCGCGACGTGCTGTTCGCCTCGGTCGGCCAGCATGCGGTTCGCAAACTGGCGCTGCAGACCTTCGAGCACCTGCACAGGCTGTCGCTGCGCTTCCATCTCGCCCGCCGCACCGGTGGATTGAGCCGGGTTATCGAGCGCGGCACCAAGGGCATCGAGACCATCGTGCGCTTCACGATGCTCAACACGGCGCCCACGCTGGTCGAGTTCGTCATTACCGGCGTCATCTTCATCGTCATGTTCGGCATCAGCTACCTGAGCGTGCTTGTCGTCACCGTCTGGCTCTACCTGTGGTTCACCATCAAGGCTTCGAACTGGCGCATCGCCATTCGCCGCGACATGAACGACAGCGATACCGACGCCAACGGCAAGGCCATCGACAGCCTGCTCAACTTCGAGACGGTGAAATATTTCGCCAACGAGAAGATGGAGGCCCAGCGCTTCGATGCCTCGATGGAGAAGTACGAACGCTCCGCCATCCGCATCTGGACCTCGCTCGGCTTCCTCAACTTCGGCCAGGCCCTGATCTTTTATGCCGGCACGGTGATCATCCTGATCATGGCGGTGCTCGGGGTGATGAATCGCACGCTGACGCTGGGCGATTTCGTGCTGCTCAACACCTTCCTGATGCAGATCTACCGGCCGCTCAACTTCATCGGCTTCGTCTATCGCGAAATCCGCCAGGGCCTCACCGACATCGAGGAGATGTTCAAACTGCTCGACCGCGCCCCGGAAATCCAGGACAAGCCGGGCGCCAAGCCGCTTGCCGTCACCGGTCCGGTGGTGAAGTTCGAGGACGTGAAGTTCCACTACGATGCCGATCGTCCGATCCTGAAAGGCATCAGCTTCGAGGTTCCGGCCGGCAAGACCATCGCGGTGGTCGGGCCTTCCGGTGCCGGCAAGTCGACCATCTCGCGGCTGCTCTACCGGTTCTATGATGTCATCGAGGGCAAGGTCACCATCGACGGGCAGGACCTGCGCGATGTCACGCAGGAAAGCCTGCGCGCCGCCATCGGCATGGTTCCGCAGGATACGGTGCTGTTCAACGACACCATCGCCTACAACATCCGCTACGGCCGCCCCGATGCGACTGACGCCGAGGTGCGAAAGGCCGCCGAGCTGGCGCAGATCGGCCATTTCATCGAAAGCCTGCCCAAGGGGTATGACACCCCGGTCGGCGAACGCGGCCTGAAGCTCTCGGGTGGCGAGAAGCAGCGCGTCGCCATCGCCCGCACCATTCTGAAGGGCCCGCCGATCCTCATTCTCGACGAAGCAACGTCGGCGCTCGATTCAAAGACCGAGGAAGACATCAAGTCCGCCCTCGACGTGGTCTCGGCCAACCGCACTACGCTGGTCATCGCCCACCGGCTCTCGACTGTCGTCAACGCCGACGAGATCATCGTGCTGCGCGATGGTCAGATCGCCGAGCGCGGCACCCATCATCGCCTGCTGGTCAAGCAGGGGCTTTACGCCCAGATGTGGAACCGCCAGCGCGAAGCCAGCGAGGCGGAGGAGCGCATGCAGCGCGTCGCCAACGATCCCGAAGGCTTCGTCAAACGCGGGTTGCCGGCGGCGGAGTAGATCCAGGTTCCGTCGAGCGCTGACTGAATGATCGTGGCCGCGGCCACCCCCAGCTTGATCCCATGCGAGGCCCGCGACCGCGCATCGAGCCGATGGCCCCACCCCCTCCCAGCCTCCCCCATCAAGGGGGAGGTGTCGGGCTGGTGGGTTTGGCTGGATAGCGCGCCGATCGCAAGACGGCACCTCCCCCGTTGTGGGGGAGGCTGGGAAGGGGGAGCCCCCGCGCTCCGGCGCAACGCAACCCACCCCTTGACCAATCCGTTGCGCCCGACCATCACAGCATCGGCCACATGACCTCAGCATCCTCCCGAAACGCCTCGCTCGACGCCCTGCGCGTCCTCAGCCTGTTCGGCATCGTGACGCTGCACGTCGCCGGCGGCGGCTTCGCCGACAACAAGCCGCTCGGCTTCGTGGTCGATGAACTCAGCCGTTTTGCCGTGCCAGTGTTCTTCCTGATGTCGGCCTATTTCTGGAAGGATGCCGACCTCGCCGCGCCGCTGCGGCTGACCGGCAAGGTCGCCCGGCGGGTCATGCCCGCCTTCGCGATCGTCCTCGTTCTCACCATCGCGCTTCGCCTGCTCGAGGGTGGCCGCCCCGGCTTCGAGCTGACGCCAGAGGGTCTGTTGCTGCTGCTGTGGTCCGGTGGACCGGGGTTCCACCTGTGGTTCCTGCCCGCCCTGGTGCTCGGCAGCGCCGTCGTCGCGACCCTGATGAAGTTCACCGGTCTGCTCTGGACCTTGGCGATTGCGCTGGCGCTCTACACTGCCGGCACCATCATCGGCGCCTACTCCAAGCCGCTGTTCGGCCACGGCTTTCCGTTCTGGATGGATCGCAACGGGCTGTTCTTCGCACCGATCTTCCTCGTCGCCGGCATCGCCTTGCGCCGCCACCGCGCCGCGCTGGCTGACTGGCCGATCCCTGCCATTGTGGCAGCGCTGGTCGCCTTCGCAGCCTTGCATCTCGCCGAGGGCTATTTCGTCGTCGGCCGCTATGCCCTCGGTCACGACTATTCGCTTGCCACCCTCGGTTACGCCCTCTCGGTCGCCGTGCTGTTCATGCGCATCGAGCTGACGAGCCCTCTCTGGTCGATCCTGGGTCAAGCGACCTTCGGCGCCTACCTGATCCACCTGCTGGTGCTGAAGGTCCTCGCTGGCAACCTCGGCCTCGGGCGCTACTCGCTGCTGATGATCGCCCTCGGCTTCAGCATCAGCCTCGGTCTGGCTGTGGCGTGGAGGGCAGGGCGTGCGGCGCTCTCTCGGTACCGCGCCACCGCTTAGCCTGCAGCCAAAAAAGAAAGGCCCGGATCGCTCCGGGCCTTTCCAACTATGTTCTGTGGTCCGCCTTACTCGGCGGCCTGGCGGCTCACCACGGTGACGCCGTCCTGCTCGGTTTCGACAAGACCCGAACCTTCGGTCTTGATGAACCGCTTCGAGCTGTCGATATCGGCCGGGATCTCGACCGTCTCGCCTTCCGGCGTAACGGCAGTGTGCTTGCGCCCACCGAAGATTGCCCGGAACGGCCAGGCGATGGCGTTGCCGATGGCTCCGAACACCGCGCCGAACAGCTGGCCGATCCAGCCGTGGCGGATCACGCTCGGCGCAGTGATCATCACCGGCACCATCACCAGGGTTAGGGCGGTCGAGACGAACAGGCCCGAAACCAGGGCCGCGCTGAGGTGGGTGAACCACGAACCGGCAAGGCCGCCCCAGACGATCTCGCGCCGGATGAAGTCGAACTCGACGTTCACTGCCATCGGGATCACGCCCAGCGCCGTCACCGTAGCGGTGAGCAGCACCGGCCGCACGCGCTGGGCCGCCGTGATCAGCATCGCCTTGGTCGGCTCCACCCCGTCACCACGGTTATAGTGGTTGTAGGTGTCGATCAGCACGATACCGTTCTTCACCACGATGCCTGCCAGCGCCACGATGCCGAGGCCGGTCATGATCGCCGAGAAGCTCATCCCGGTGATCGTCATGCCCAGCATCACGCCGGCGAGCGACATGACCACGGTCGAGAGTGTCACCAGCACCTGGTAGAAGCTGTTGTACTCGAGCAGCAGCACCAGGAAGATGATGAACAGGGCGGCTGCCAGTGCCTGCATGATAAAGGCATTGGTATCGCCGATCTGTTCGTCGGCACCGCCGAAGGCGATCTTGGTCGTCGCGGGGATGTCCTGCGTCGCCACCCATTCCTTGAGCTGGGCGATTTTGGCATCTGCCGCCACGCCCGGTGCAAGGTTCGCCGCCACGCCCATGACGTAGACGCCGTTCTTGCGGCTGATGTTGGCGACCTTCGGCACGGCTTCGCGCTTGATGAAGTTCGACACCGGCACCAGACCCTGGGCCGTGACGATCCTCAGCGAGTCGAGGCTGTCGAAGCTGCGCTCATCGAGCGGCAGGCGGACGCGGATATCCAGTTCGTCATCCGCGTCATCCGGCCGATACGAGCCGAGCTTTACACCCGAGGTGACGAGCTGCACGTAAGGCGAAAGCTCACGTACGCCGATGCCGTACTTGGCCGCGGCCACGCGGTCGATCGTCACTTCCCAGTCGATGCCGGGGGAGGGGCGGCCGTCTTCCACGTCGATGGTGTCGCCGAGCTGGTTCTCCACATAGTCACGCAGCTTGGTGACCACCGGCGTCAGGTCCGAATAGACCGTGCTTTCGACCGTCAGGTTGATCGCCTTGCCGGCCGGCGGGCCGTTTTCCTGCGCCGCGATCTGCACTTCGAGGCCAGAGATGTTCTTCACCCGATCACGGATGTTCTGGAAGATCTCAGTCGCCTTGACGCGCTCATTCCACGGCTGCAGCTGCAGGTTGAACTGCCCGATGGTGTCCGGCGGACCACCGCTCGAGAAGCCGTCGCCGCCACCACCCGAGAAGGTCATGATCGAGTCCTGCACACCCTGCACCTGCAGGATCTGCGTCTCTACCTCGGCCAGCATGTCGCGGATCTCGACCGGCGAGTAGTTGCCGCGCGCGATCACGTTGACCGTGCCGAACTCGGCCTCGGAAGCGGGGAAAGCTTCCATGCCGGTCGGGTTAGCGATGTAGGCGTAGAACATGAAGCCGACGACGGTGAAGCCCGCCAGCAGCGACAGGATCGGATGCCGGATCAGGTGCTGCAGCGTGCGCACATAGACGCCCGTCACCCCCTTCACCTTCTTCACATCGAACTTGTCAGGGTACATGACGACGTCCGCGGCTTCCTTGGCCTTGGGGTCGACATGCGTGGAGGCGATGATCGCGCCGATCACCGGCATGAATACCAGCGCCGAGAGCAGCGAGGCGCACATCACCACGATCACGATGATCGGCAGGTAGCTCATGAACTTGCCGATGATGCCCGGCCAGAACAGCAGCGGCACGAACGCGCCAAGCGTCGTGAAGGTGGCCGAAACCACCGGCACGAACATCTTGCGCGCCGCGAGGATGAATGCCTCCTTCTTTGAGACACCCTCCTGCAGCTTTCGTTCCGCGTACTCCACCACCACGATTGGATCGTCGACGAGCACACCCACCGCCAGCACCAGGCCGAACATGATCATCATATTGATGGTCATGCCGAGCATCTGGACGATCAGGAACGCGATCATGAACGAGATCGGGATCGACGTACCGATCATCAGGGCAGGGCGGACACCGAGCGTCGCGACGCAGGTGACCATCACCAGCGCCACGGCAGTCAGCACCGCGGCTTCGAGCGAGCGGAACAGGTTCTTGGTGGTGTCGGCCTGATCGATCAGGAAGCTGTGCTGGATACCGGCCGGCCAGTCCTTGACGAACTCGGTCGTGACCGCGCGCACCTGGTCGGAGACGTCGATGACGTTGGTCCCGAGCTCCTTGATCACCCCCAGGGTGATCGCCGGTTGGCCGTTGACGTGCGCGTACTGGGTCGCGTCCTCGAACGTGCGGGTGATCGTCGCCACATCGCCGAAGGTGACGACATTGTCGCCATCCGCCTTGATCGGCAGCGAGTAGACATCCTGCGCGTTAGTGATGAGACCAGGCACTTCGACGTTGAACGAACCGCGGCCGGTGTCGAGCGTACCGCCCGGCACCACCATGTTGTTCTTGGCCAGTGCATCCAGCAGCTCGCCGGCCGTGAGGTTATAGGCCTCGAGGCGGCTCATATCGATGGTCACCGCCAACATCTCGTCGCGCGACCCGGAGATGGTCACACTTTGCACGGTCGGGATTTCTTCGAGCCGGTCCTGCAGGTCCTTGGCGCTCTGCACCAGGGCGCGTTCGGGCACGTTGCCGTAAATTGCCACCGAGATCGAAGGCTGGTTGGTGAACGAGATCTCCGTCACCGAAGGCTCGGTTGCATCGTCCGGAAGCTCCGAAGCTACACCGTCGAGCTTGGCGCGGATGTCGGCCAGCGCCTTGTCGCTGTCGGCGTTCACGTCGAACTCGAGAAACACCGAGGCGTGACCGGTTGTGGCGGTCGAGGTGTAGTTCTTGAGCCCGTCAATGTCCTTGACCCGATCCTCGATCGGCTTGGCCAGGAGTCGCTCCGCATCCCGTGGGGAAACGCCCGTCTGGCTGGTCGACACGTAGAAGTACGGGATGTCGATCGCCGGGAAGCTCTCCTTCGGCAACGACATGTATGCGCTGAAACCGGCGAGGAGCAGCAGCGCCATCACCGTCAACACGACCCGCGGCATGCGCAGGACGCGTTCGAGGAAATTCATCATGAGTGCACCCCTTCAGCGGCGGTTTCGGCCTCTACCGATTCCGGCTTGCCCGTAACGTTGGTCGCGTTGACCTTCTGACCCGGCACGACATATTCCTGACCCATAGTGATCACATCGACCGTCGGGGGCAGGCCCGCGACCCAGACACCCTCGCGGGAGTCCGAGATGATCGTCACGGGATAGAACTCAACGACGCCTTCCTTGACCGTGCGCACCCCAAGTGCGCCTTCGTCATTGAGCGTCAGCACCGATTGCGGCAACAGGTGCGCAGGCACCGTGCCCATGGTGACCGTGGCCGTCGCCGTCACGCCTGACAGCACCTTGCCGTCGGCGTTGGGAATCTCGATCTCGACGGGGAACGAGCGGGTAGCCTCGTCGGCGAGCGAGGCGATGTAGCTCACCTTGCCCTCGACCGTCTGGCCAGTCACCGTTTCGACTTTGGCCGCGAGGCCCAGTTCGGCGCGCGCGATGCGCGCCTCCGGCACATTGGCGACAAACAGCATAGGATCGAGCTCGACCACCGTGGCGCATGGCTGGCCGGGGCTCAGCACGCTGCCCACCGTCGCCACCGGGTCCTGCACGATGCCGGCGACCTTGGTGGTCACCTTGGCGCGGTCGAATTCCTGCTTGGCCTGGTCGAACGCCGTCTGTGCCTGGCGCAGCGCACTTTCCGCCGCAATGCCGGTATTGCTCGCCGCGAGGCCCTTGTCGCGCAGCGCCTTGTTGGAGTCATAGGCATTCTGTGCCTGTGCCAGCGCGGCTTCGGCCTGCGCCACCGCGGCGGCACGGGTACCTTCCTCGAGGGTGCAGATAATGTCGCCCGGCTTTACCGCCTGGCCCTTAGTGACGTTGACCGCTGTCACCACGCCCGAGGTTTCGGGGGTGATGGTGGTCACGGTCTTGGCCTTGGTGCGGCCGCGCAGCGGCACTTCCACCGGCATGGCCTGCATGCTGTAGGTCTCGGTGCGCACCGACTGGGCCGGCGCCGAGGCCCCGCTGCTCTCGGCCACGCGCTCGGCAATGGTCAGCGCCGGATCGACCGCGCCCTCGGCGACGTGGTGCGTCGTCTCGGCGCCCTCGGCGTCCTTGCTGAAGAACGAGACAATCGGCTTTTCGCCGTTACCGGGGCCGTTGCCTCCAGCCACGAAAACGCCGCTGCCGAGCCACAAGGCCCCGGCAATGACAATGGCGCCGGCAACGCCGTAAGAAACGATCGCACGCATTCTGATACCCTCTATTCCGCTGCTGCAGCATCGTCCCTGTCGGAACGGGCCAGCGCTATCAGTTCATCCCCGTGCGCCTCGATGTAGTCACGAGCCGCTTGCATGCAAGTCCGCCCGTAATCGATGACCCAGGCGTCTCCGGGGTGGTTATGTTGTTGTTTGAGCCGGTCGAAATCGGCGAGCGTCGCGTCGATTTCGACGATTCGTTCGTTCAGCCGCTGCTCGACCAGCGATTGCGGGAGTTCCGAGGCGAAGCGCAGGAACAGCAGAAACTCACTGCGGAACTCGTCTTCGCCAAGCTTCTCGAACATCGACTGAATAAACGCAGCGCGGCCGGCCGGCGTGATCGAATAGATCTTCTTGGCGGGCTTGCCGTCCTGCTGTTCAACGCGCGCCGTGACTAGCTTTTCCTGTTCGAGGCGCGCCAGAGAGGGATAGATCGCCCCATAGCTGGCGTCGATGAAATACGAATACTCCCCTTCAACGGAGAGCTTTCGGATCTCATATCCAGTCGCGTCGCCATCATAGAGGATGGCAAGGCAGATGGTTCTGACGTTCATTGGCTTCCTATCCGGCTGGCATATAACGGACCAGCATATGCCGGGCCTATATATGGAGCTGGAAGAAAGCGCAACAAGGGCCGGAAGAGGGGCTGCCATGCATTTTCTTCATGGCCAACCGTTTGAATACTAACGGTTTCCGTCAGGCGTCGACGAACCGCAGCATCTCGGCCAGGGCCCGCAAGGCCAGTTTCTCGCTGGCTGCGGCCACGAACCAGGCATTGAGGAAGCTCCGGTCCCGGTGGCCGCAGGTGAGCGGCAACCCGTCCATTCCCAGTACCACGCCGCCCGCGGCTTGCAGCACGGCCTGGCCCGCCGCCGTGTCCCATTCCGAAGTTGGGGTAAATCGCGGGTAAAGCTGTGCATCGCCTTTGGCGAGCAGGCAGAACTTCAGCGACGAGCCGACCGACACGTCCTGAGCCACCTCGAGCGTATCGCAGAGCTCGGCCAGCGCGGCGTGTCCATGCGAGCGGCTGGCGACGATCCGCAGCGGATGCTCGGCCTCGGCCACCTGCAGCGGCTCGACGCCTTCGACATTGCCGCCGACGACGCGGCCGGCAAACGCCCCGTCCAGCCCGCCCCAGTAGATCTCGCCTGTGGCCGGCGCCAGCACCACGCCGCTGACCGGGTGCCCATCCTCACAATAGGCGATATTCACGGTGAACTCGCCGTTGCGCTTCAAGAACTCCTTGGTGCCATCGAGCGGATCGACAACGAAGTAACGTGCCCCCAGCTCCGGGATCCGCCCCGCCGCCACGCTCTCCTCAGCCAGCACCGGCAGGCCGGTTTCCGCCAGGAACTCGAGGATGATCGCCTCGGCCCGCTGGTCGGCCTCCGTTACCGGCGAGCCGTCGGCCTTCTCCATGGCGACCACGGGGCGGTGGTAGACTTCGAGGATCAATTCGGCCGCCGCAATCGCGGCGCGGTTCATCAGCTCGGCCAGCGGCGTGCTCATTGGATTTCGACATCCAGTCCGAGGTCCAGCGGTTTGGCCCCCATGGTGATCTGGCTCGACGAGATATAGTCGACCCCGGTCTCGGCAATGCCGCGCACCCGCTCCAGCGTCACCCCGCCCGAAGCCTCGAGCCGCGCCCGTCCGTTGTTGAGCTTCACCGCTGCCCGCAGCAACTGGTTGTCCATATTGTCGAGCATGACGATGGTCGCGCCGGCATCCAGCACCTCCGCCAGTTCGTCGAGGGTGGTCACCTCGATCTCGATCGCCACCAGGTGTCCCGCCGCGGCCCGAGCCGCCCGATAGGCCTTGCCGGCGCCGCCAGCCACCGCGATGTGGTTGTCCTTGATCAGGATGGCGTCGCTCAACGCATAGCGATGGTTCGAGCCGCCGCCGCAACGCACGGCGTATTTCTCGAATGCCCTGAGGCCCGGCGTGGTCTTGCGCGTATCGCAGATGCGCGCCCCGGTCCCGGCCACCGCTTCTACAAACTTATGCGTATGTGCGGCGATGCCGCTGAGATGATTCAGGAAATTGAGCGCCGTGCGTTCGCCGGCAAGGAGCTGCCGCGCGTCGCCCGACACCACCGCGACGATGTCGCCTTTGGTGACCGTAGCGCCATCGGCGACCCGCGGGTCGAACGACACGGCGGCACCCAGTTGCCGGAACACCTCGAGCGCCAGCGGCAGCCCGGCGATCACGCCGGCCTCACGTGCTGAAAGAGTTGCCGTTGCCACCGCGTCCGCCGGGATTGTCGCCTGTGAGGTGAGGTCGCCTGCAAGCCCCAGGTCCTCGGCAAGGGCGCGACGGACCGCATCCTCGATGAGGGCAGGGGGCAGGGCGCCGATAAGGGTTTCGCGCATGTCTGGGGCTCGGGTGCTGGCGGCGAGCGGTTTACGCGACCGCGCCACCCCACGCAATGCCGCTACAGCGCGCGACCATTATCTCCGAAGCCGGAACAAATCGCGCGCGCACTCGTTTGATCCCCTGCCAGTTCAGGGCGGGTTGGCTGTTGCATCACAAGAAGAATGGAGAAAACCATGCAGCTCAAGCGATTACTGCTTACGACCACGAGCCTTTGCATGCTCTCGTTGGTCCCGCTCACTGCCCTGGGGCAGGATGCGGGGCTGACGGCGGCCTACAATGCCTATGTCGAGGCCCAGAGCGGCGATGACGCCGACGCCAAGGCCGCGGCCGAAGCAGCCTTCCTTGCCGAATGCCAGCGCATCGGCGCGCCCGACCTGCAACAGTGCATCGCCATCGCCACCGGCGCCGCAACGGTCGAACAACCTGCGCCGCCTGCCGAGGAGCAGCCGCCGGCTGCCGAGGAGCCTGCACCTGCGGCTGAAGAGCCGGCGCCTCCCGCAGAGGAGCCTGCACCGCCTCCGGCTGAGGAACCCGCTCCGCCGGCTGAACAGCCCGCCCCTGTTGAGCCAGCGGCTCCTGCAGAGCAGCCGCCTGCTGCTGAACAGCCCGCACAGCCTCCGGCGGAGCAACCTGCCGCTCCCGAGGCGCAGCCCGCAACTCCCGCTGAACAGTCGCCGGCCAGCGATCCGGCGCTGATCGCTGCGTTCGAGGCTTATGTTTCCGCCGGTTCCAGCGGCGACGCCAACGCCAAGGCCACCGCCGAGGCCGCCTTCCTCGCCGAGTGCAATCGTCTCGGCATCCAGTCGCTCGACGAGTGCCTGGCGCTGATGGGCGGCGCCCCGGCTTCCGCAGCCCCTGCGGAACCCGCAACGCCTGTCGAACCCGCGCAGCCGGGTGAAGCTCCGGCGACCGATCAATCCGGTCAGCCGCTCGAGGTGGTTCCCAATCAGGAAACGCCTGACGCGCCCGCCGCTCCGGTGCTCGATAGCGCCAAGGATGCGCAGGAGGCCGGAGCCGAACAGCCCGCTCCTGCCCAGCCTCCTGCCGCCGAGGCTCCGCCGCCGGCCACCGATGCCGACGCCCAGACCGAGGCAGCGCCGCCTGCCGAGGAAGTCGAAGCGGCCGTCGTCACCGAAGGCAAGCGCGTCGACCAGCTCCCGGCGCCACAAGCCCCTCCTGCCGCGCAGGAGGCCAAGAAGGATGGCGACAAGCTGATCATTAACATCGGCATCAACATCGACATCTTCACCCCGTACAAGGATCGCGACCGCATCGGCCGCGGCGACGAGGTCTACTACGAAGAGCTCGACAATGGCCGCTATCGCCAGACCGTCATCCGGGCGGATGGTACGCGCGTCATCACAGTGTGGAACCGCTACGGCGAGATCATCCGCCGCGTGAAGGTGCTGCCCGACGGCACCCGGATCATCCTGGTCTTCGCTCCCGACGACCGTCGGGACGATGATTGGCGCGATCCGGGCGACGATCTGCCGCCGTTCTACCTGCCGATCCCGGTCGACGATTACGTGCTCTATAGCGAACGCTCCGACGAGGACGATATCGAACGCTTCCTCAGCGAACCGCCGCTGGAAAAGGCCGCCCGGGTCTATACGGTCGACGAAGTGAAGCGCTCGGCCCGTATCCGCGATACGGTGCGCCGCGTCGAGATCGGCGACCTGACCTTTGAAACCGGTTCGGCCCAACTGGGCCGCGACCAGGTCGGCTCGCTCGGCAAGGTGGCCGAGGCGATCAAGAAGATCCTCGATCGCAACCCGGGCGAGACCTTCCTCATCGAGGGCCACACCGACGCCGTCGGCTCGGACGAATCCAACCTCGTCCTTTCCGACGAGCGCGCCGGCACCATCGCCGACCTGTTGACCGAGTTCTACGATATCCCGCCGGAGAACCTCACTACGCAGGGCTATGGCGAGCGTTACCTCAAGGTCGAGACCGACGGGGCTGAGCGGGCCAACCGCCGCGTCACCATCCGTCGCATCACCTCGCTGGTCTCCGGCGGCCAGAGCTGACGGTCAGCGGCATCAACCATCGAAGCCCCGGAGACATCTCCGGGGCTTTTCTTTGTCGCCGGAGATGCTTGCCGCCATAGACAAGCCAAACTCCGCGGTTTAATTGAACGTCGTTCAGTTCTGGAGTTGCACCATGGCCCGCCGTGCCGATCATTCGAAGGAAGAGCTCGCGAGCCTCGTCGTCAACACCGCCGAGGAACTGATCGCCGAGGAGGGGATCGACGCCTTCTCGGCGCGCTCGCTGAGCCGCGCCATCGGCTACACCGCCGGCACGCTCTATCACCACTTCAAGGATCTCGACGATATCGTCACCCAGGTGAACACCCGCACTCTGGTCGGCCTCGCCCGCGCCTTCGCCGATGCCGCGCCGTCCACCGATCCGCGGCAGATGCTGCACAACTATGCCGATGCCTTCCTTGGCTATATTACGTTGAAGCGGAACCTGTGGAACGCCCTGTTCGAGTTCCGCCGCAAGCCCGACCAGCCGGTGCCGCCCTGGTATATTGAGGCCATCGCCTCGCTGATCCGCATCATCGCCCAGTGCTTCCAGGACATTCGCCCCGACCTCGACGACAAGACGGCCCGCCAGTCCGGCCAACTGGTTTTCGCCTCGATCCACTCCGTCGTCTCGCTCGACAGCTCCGGCCGCCTGAGCCTGGTCATGGATCGCGACATCGGCAAGGTCGTCCACGAACTGGTCGACATGCATATCCTCGCCTATACCCACCGCTCGAAGTAGGGCAGCCCGCCGGCGAACGCCCGCCCGACATCGGCCGAGGCGCGTGTGCCGCACCTGCCGGTGAACTTGCCACCCGACCGAGCCCAAACCTTGGTGTCATCCCAGCTTTCGCTGGGATGACACCCGGTGGGTATGGTGCGACGCATGGCCCGACACACTGCCTTCGTCGGGATGACGTTGAGTCGAAACAGATCCAAAAAGGCTACCCGAGGGTAGCCGTTCCCCCACGATAAACAGTGCCCAACTCATTGCATTCTCTTAGCATTTCCGAAAAACTAAACGTCGTTCAATTTTTCTCTTGAACGCCGTTTAAAACCTTGTATGTTGATCCTCGTGAACAGCGTTCAATTAAACGCCGACACCAACCGAAGGGAGATGTACTGCGATGTTGAACGTTCTGAAGACCTTGTTCCTGGGCGCCTCGGCCCGGGCCGAAGAGCAGCTCACCGACCATTTCGCCATCGACCTGATCGAACAGAAGATCCGCGAGTCCGAAGGGGCGCTGTCGCTCGCCAAATCGACCCTCGCCGCCTTGATCATCCGGCAGCGCAACGAGACCCAGACGCTGACCCGCCTCGAGACGCAGATTGCCGATCTCGAGACCCGGGCCCGTCAGGCGCTGACTGCTGGGCGTGAAGATCTTGCCGCCGACGCCGCGACCGCCATCGCCAATCTCGAGAACGAACGGACCGTGCGCCGCGATACCCTCGATCAGCTCGCCAACCGTGTCGCTCGCACCCAGGCGTCGGTGGAGAAGGCCAACCGCCGCATCATCGACCTGCGCCAGGGCATGATCTCGGCCCGCGCTGCCGATGCCGAGCGCAAGGCGCAGAAGTCGCTCAACCGCTCGATCGGCGCCACCAGCTCGATCCGCGAGGCCGAGGAGCTGATCGCGCGCGTCGTCAACGGTCCCGATCCGTTCGCCGAGAGCGAGGTGCTCGATGAGATCGACGCCGGCCTCAGCGAGAAGGGCATCCGCGATCGTCTCGGCGAAGCCGGGTTCGGCGACAAGACCAAGGTCCGCGCCGATGACGTGCTCGCCCGCCTCAAGTCCACCAGCCTCTAAGCCGCAACCGCAACCGCATTCGAACCAAAGGGAACCTGAAAATGAACTCCGACAACAACCAGATCTACATCATGTTCAACGCCGCCGGCGTCGCCGCCGCGCTGTTCCTGCTGTCGCTGTCGCTCTGGCTCGCGCCGGTCGACCTGTCGACCAAGGGCTACTGGGGCATGGGCATCGTGCTGCTGATGGGCAGCCTCGTGAACCTCGTCAAATACCGCACCGACGACCGCAACGCCCGTGACGTGGTGCGGCAGCTCGAGCAGGCCAAGAACGAGAAGATTCTCAAGGACTACGTCGGCAATCAGTGATCCCAGGGTGACTGCATTGCAGTCATCCCCAGGGTCACTGTGGTGATCCCAGTCGCTGCCGACGAGGAAGCCCCGGGCCAGTGCCCGGGGCTTTTTGTTGCTCAGCCCAGCCGATACGGCACCACTTCGCGCCGATCGACATCGATCTCCAGCCGTGCATCCATCGGCGGTACCGAGCGCTGGATGCAGTTGGTCCGCGGACAGATCCGGCAACTGATGCCGATCGGTTCGAACCCGCGCGTCAGATCGAGGTCCGCCGCATAGGTGAGCTTATTCGCATGCGCCACCTCGCAGCCGAGCGCATAGGCGTAGCGCCGCACCGGCCCGCGAAATCCGCCGGTGTGCTTTTCTTCCGACCAGGCGAGGCAGAGGTATCGATTGCCGTCCGGCGTCTCCGCCAGCTGCCGCGCGATCCGCCCATTATGCTCGCCGAACACCCGGTGCACGTTCCACAGCGGGCATGCACCGCCGAAGCGTGGGAACTGCAGCGGCGTCGCCGAGTGCCGCTTGGTGATCGTCCCCGCGGCATCGACCCGCGCAAAGAAGAACGGCACGCCACGCGCCTTCGGCCGCTGCATGGTCGAGAGCCGATGCCCGACCTGCTCCATCGACGCGCCGAATTCGAATGCCAGTTCCTCGACGTCGTAGCCGTTCCGATCGGCAGCCGCGAGGAAGGCCCCGTAGGGCATCTGCAATGCGCCCGCAAAATAGTTGGCCAGTCCCAGCCGGCAGATATCGGCTGCCTGCCGCGTCTTGAACTCAGCGCCGCCGACGATCTCGTCGATCAGCCCCGCCTGTTCGATCAGCGCCAGCTGTACGCCGAGCTGAAAGTACTGTGTCGCCGGCGCCAGCCGCCCGTTGAGCACGATGGTGCGCGATGCCCGCTCGAACCGCCGCAACTGGTCCGGCGAATTCGGCTCTTCGAACTCCACCGAAATCCCGTGCCGGGTTGTGAGGTAGCTCGCCAGCCGCTCGAGCCGCCCATGCAGGGCGAGACCGATGCCCGCCGCAAGGGTCTCTGCCGCAAGATCAAGCGGATCGATATAGTTGTTGGCGTAGTGGAAGAAGTCGCGCACTTCCTCGTAGCTGGTCTGCAGCCCCGGCCCGCCGACCATCGCCGCATCCGCCCCCATCAGTCGCTCGTTCGCCTTGCGATAGGCCTCATAGAGCCGCAGCATGGCTCGCGCCGTGTCCGGCGCGCTTGCGGCCACCGACTTGAGCTCGATCAGCCCCGGCGCTGCCTCGCCGAACAGCGGGTCGGCCATCGCCTCGCGCAGATCGGCCAGCACCCGGTCGGCCCCCTCCGAGGTCAGCTCCGCAAGATCCAGCCCGAAATTCTCCGCCAGCGTCAGCATCAGCGATGCCGTCAGCGGCCGCTGGTTGTTCTCGATCTGGTTGAGATACGACACCGAGATTTCGAGCCGGCGCGCCAGCTCGCGCTGCGTCAGCCCCGCCTTGGTGCGCGCCGCCCGCACCCGAGCCCCGGCGAAGATCTTTCGGTCAGCCATTCGCAAGTTCGCAATTTCACAGTTTGCAACTTTGCAGAATTAGCAGGTCCGCACATTCCTGTCTCTCGTCGCTTCGTCCGACCGTGTAAGCTGGTGATGGCTTGGAACGTTTTCAGGAAAAGTCGCAGACTTTTCCGGTTCGAAAGCGCGGCCAACAAAGAAGACTTGGAGCTTCGCCGTTCGCCAGAACGGTGAATGATCAACGCTCAGGGGACTCCATGCAAAAGATCATCGCCGCACTCGACCAGCGGCGCAATGAGGCCCGTCTCGGCGGCGGCCAGAAGCGCATCGACGCTCAGCATACGAAGGGCAAGCTCACCGCCCGTGAGCGCCTCGAGGTGCTGCTCGATCCCGGCTCGTTCGAGGAGTACGACATGTTCGTCACCCACCGGGCGGTGGATTTCGGCATGGAGCAGAACATCATCCCCGGTGACGGCGTGGTCACCGGCTGGGGCACTATCAACGGCCGCCTCACGTACGTGTTCAGCCAGGACTTCACGGTGTTCGGCGGCTCGCTCAGCGAGACCCACGCCCAGAAGATCTGCAAGATCATGGATCTCGCCGTGCAGAACGGTGCGCCGGTCATCGGCCTCAACGATTCCGGCGGCGCCCGCATCCAGGAGGGTGTCGCAGCGCTCGGCGGCTATGCCGAAGTGTTCTGGCGCAACGTCCAGGCGTCGGGCGCCATCCCGCAGATCTCGGTGGTGATGGGGCCCACTGCCGGCGGCGCGGTCTATTCCCCCGCCATGACCGACTTCATCTACATGGTGAAGGACACGTCCTATATGTACGTCACCGGCCCGGACGTGGTGAAAACCGTGACCTCCGAGGTCGTCACTCACGAGGAGCTCGGCGGCGCCTCGACCCACACCAAGGTGTCGTCGGTCGCCGACGCGGCTTTCGACAACGACATCGAGACCCTGCTCGAAGTCCGCCGCCTGTTCGATTTCCTGCCGCTGAACGCTGCCGACAAGCCGCCCGTCGTCGCCGTCAACGACACCATCGATCGCGCCGAGCCCAGCCTCGATACCCTGATCCCCGACAGCGCCAACAAGCCCTACGATATGCGCGAGGTGATCCTCAAAATCGCCGACGAAGGCGATTTCCTCGAGATCCAGAAGGACCATGCCGGCAATATCCTGGTCGGTTTCATCCGCCTCAATGGGGGCACCGTCGGCGTCGTCGCCAACCAGCCCTTGGTTCTCGCCGGCTGCCTCGACATCAACTCGTCGAAGAAAGCCGCAAGGTTCATCCGCTTCTGCGACGCCTTTTCGATCCCCATCCTGACGCTGGTCGATGTCCCTGGCTTCCTCCCCGGCGTCGCCCAGGAATATGGCGGCATCATCAAGCATGGCGCCAAGCTCCTCTTCGCCTATGCCGAGGCCACCGTCCCCAAGGTCACCGTGATCACCCGCAAGGCCTATGGCGGCGCCTATGACGTGATGGCGAGCAAACACATCCGCGCCGACGTCAACTACGCCTGGCCCACGGCCGAAATCGCCGTGATGGGCGCCAAGGGCGCGACGGAGATTTTGTATCGCTCCGAACTGTCAGACAAAGACAAGATCGCCAAGCGCACTGCCGACTACGAAGCGAGGTTCGCCAACCCGTTCGTTGCCGCCGAACGCGGCTTCATCGACGACGTGATCCTGCCGCATGGCACCCGGCGGCGGGTGGCACGGGCGTTCGAGACGCTGAAGCATAAGAAGGCGGTGATCCCACTGAAAAAGCACGGGAACATCCCGCTGTGATGGCCCCGATGCAGCCTCAGGAGTGGAGCGGCACCCTCCCCCTCGCGGGGAGGGTTGGGGAGGGGGGGCGCCACACGCTCGGACTCCCGCCAATGAGCATAGAACTCGCCAAGAAGCTCCGTAACAACTCGACAGCGCCCGAGCGTCGTCTGTGGCGTTTGCTCTACCCGTTTCGTACGGACAGCCATCACTTCCGCAAGCAGATGCAGATCGGCACCTACTACGTCGACTTTGTGTGCCTCCACGCTGGCTTGGTCATCGAACTGGACGGCGAAACACACGGAGACGAGGTTGCACAATCGAATGGTGCAGTGCGCGACGATTACCTTCGCGGCCGCGGCTTTCAGGTCCTGCGGCTCACCAATGACGATGTGATGACCAATCCCGAAGGCGTCTACTCAGTCATCTCCGACATCCTCGCGACACGCCCCACCAACCAGCGCGCGGCGCCCCCCTCCCCAACCCTCCCCGCAGGGGGGAGGGTGCCCGCTGGTGGATTTGGCACAGACCCAGCCACAACCGCGATCGGCACCTCCCCCCTTGCGGGGGAGGTTGGGAGGGGGGAAGCCCCAAACTCATTCCCCGATAAGGGCACCCCCTGAATGTTCTCCTCCCTCCTCATCGCCAATCGCGGCGAGATCGCCTGTCGCGTTATCCGCACCGCCAAGCGCATGGGCATCCGCACCATCGCCGTCTACTCCGACGCCGACCGCGACGCCGTGCACGTCAAGCTCGCTGACGAGGCCGTGCATATCGGTGGCTCCGCTGCCCGCGACTCCTATCTCTCGATCGAAAAGATCGTCGCCGCCTGCAAGCAGAGCGGCGCCGAAGCAGTTCACCCCGGCTATGGCTTCCTCTCTGAGAATCCCGCCTTCGCCGCGGCTCTCGAGGCGGAGAACATCATCTTCGTCGGGCCGCCGGTCAAAGCCATCGAGGCGATGGGCGGCAAGATCACGTCGAAGAAGCTCGCCGCTGCGGCCGGCGTCTCCACCGTCCCGGGCCATATGGGCCTCATAGCCGATGCCGAGGAAGCCGTGACCATCTCGCGCTCCATCGGCTATCCGGTGATGATCAAGGCCTCGGCCGGCGGCGGCGGCAAGGGCATGCGCATCGCCCACAACGACGCCGAAGCCCGCGAAGGCTTTGAACGCTCGAAATCCGAAGCCGCCTCCAGTTTCGGCGACGATCGTATCTTCATCGAAAAATTCGTCACCGAGCCGCGGCACATCGAAATCCAGCTGATCGGCGACCAGCACGGCAATGTGCTGTGGCTCAACGAGCGCGAGTGCTCGATCCAGCGCCGCAACCAGAAGGTCATCGAGGAGGCGCCGTCGCCGTTCCTCGATGCCGCCACCCGCAAGGCCATGGGCGAGCAGTCCGTCGCCCTCGCCAAGGCGGTGGGGTACACCTCCGCCGGCACCGTCGAGTTCATTGTCGACAAGGATCGCAACTTCTACTTCCTCGAGATGAACACCCGGCTGCAGGTCGAGCACCCGGTCACCGAGCTGATCACCGGCCTCGACCTGGTCGAGTTGATGTTCCTCGCCGCAGCAGGCGAAAAGCTGCCGCTCACCCAGGCCGATATCGGCATCACTGGTTGGGCCATCGAGAGTCGCATCTACGCCGAGGACCCGTTCCGCAACTTCCTGCCCTCCACCGGCCGCCTCACCCGTTACAGCCCACCGGCCGAGGAGGCCGGCGCCGAGCTGGTGGTGCGCAACGATACCGGCGTCGCCGAGGGCGGCGAGATCTCCACCTTTTACGATCCGATGATCGCCAAGCTCTGCACCTGGGCGCCAACCCGCAGTGAAGCGATCGACGCCATGGAAGTGGCGCTCGATGAGTTCGAGCTCGAAGGCGTGGGCAACAATATCCCGTTCCTTTCGGCCGTCATGGGGCAGGAGCGCTTCCGTTCCGGCCGCCTCACTACCGGCTATATCGCTGAGGAATTCCCAAATGGATTCAGCGGCGTAGCGCCGGATGCGGAATCACTGACGCATCTGGCGGCGCTCGCCTGCTGCTCCGCCTTCGCGCTCGACAAGCGGCTCTACCCGACGACGCCTGAACCGCGCGCCGTGATCATTGGCGCCGAGCGATGGGATTTCTCGGTGCGTGCCGACGGCATCGAGTATTGGCTCACCGCGCCGGACGGCAAGAAGCTCCTGGTCGAGAGCGGCTGGAAGCCGGGCAACAGCCTCTGCATCGCCCGCGTCGACGGGCGCCTGCACCACGTCAAGCTCGACCGTGTCACCGGCGGTTTCCGCCTGCGCCGGCGCGGCGCCGATCTCGTCGCCAAGGTGCTGCTGCCGCACGTCGCCGACCTGATGCCGCTGATGCCGGTAAAGGTGCCGCCCGACCTTTCGAAGTTCCTGCTCTGCCCGATGCCCGGCCAGATCGTCCGCATCGACGTCGCTGAAGGCGATATCGTCGAAGACGGCCAGACCCTCGCCATTGTCGAGGCGATGAAGATGGAGAACGTGCTGAAGGCCGAAAAGCGCGCGCGGATCAGCAAGGTCCGCGTGAAACCCGGCAGCGTGCTGGCGGTGGACGAGGTGATTTTGGAGTTCGAGGCGGTATGACGTCGCTGACTGATAGAGACGCTCCCCTCCCATCCTCCCCCACAAGGGGGGAGGTGCCCCGCCGGCGCGTCAGGCTCGATCCAGCCACGAACTCGACTCTTCACCTCCCCCCTTGTGGGGGAGGTCGGGAGGGGGGAGGGAAGCCCCGATGACTGCAAAATCCACCTTCGCCGATTGGGCCAAGCTCGCCCGCAAGGACCTGCGCGACACCCCTGTGGAGTCGCTGAACCGCGACTATGGTGATCTCCCGATCAAGCCGGCCTATTTCCCCGAGGACGTCTCCGACCCCGACGCCGCTGCGTCCCTTCCTGGCGCCGCCCCGTTCACCCGTGGCGTCCGCGCCACCATGTACGCCAACCGCCCGTGGACCATCCGGCAATACGCCGGCTTCTCCACCGCCCGGGAATCCAACGATTTCTATCGCAAGAACCTCGCTGCCGGCCAAAAGGGCCTGAGCGTCGCCTTCGATCTCGCCACCCATCGCGGCTATGACAGCGACCACCCGCGCGTCACCGGCGATGTCGGCAAGGCCGGCGTCGCCATCGACAGCGTCGAGGATATGAAGATCCTGTTCGACGGCATCCCGCTCGATCAGATGAGCGTCTCGATGACCATGAACGGCGCCGTGCTGCCGGTGCTCGCCATGTTCATCGTCGCCGCGGAAGAGCAGGGGGTGAAACAGGCGCAGCTCGATGGGACCATCCAGAACGACATCCTCAAGGAGTTCATGGTCCGCAACACCTATATCTACCCGCCCGGGCCGAGCATGCGGATCGTCGGCGACATCATCGCCTATACCGCCGAGCACATGCCGAAGTTCAACTCGATCTCGATCTCCGGCTACCACATGCACGAGGCAGGAGCGACGGCGGTGCAAGAGCTCGCCTACACCATCGCCGACGGCATCGAGTACGTCCGCTCGGCGCAGGCGCGTGGCCTCGATATCGATGCCTTTGCGCCGCGGCTGAGCTTCTTTTTCGGTATCGGCATGAACTTCTTCCTCGAGGTGGCAAAGCTCCGCGCCGCGCGCACGCTCTGGCACAAGTTCATGACCCAGCTGGGGGCCAGGGATGCGAAGTCGTTGGTGCTCCGCACCCACTGCCAGACCTCCGGCGTATCGCTAACCGAGCAGGATCCGCACAACAACATCGTCCGCACCACCATCGAAGCGCTCGCCGCGGTGCTCGGCGGCACCCAGAGTCTCCACACCAACTCCTTCGACGAAGCCATTGCGCTGCCGACGGAATTCTCCGCCCGCATCGCCCGTAACACCCAGCTGATCCTGCAGCACGAGAGCCGCGTCACCGATGTCGTCGATCCCCTCGGCGGTTCCTACTACATCGAGGCGCTCACCGCCGACCTGGTCGAGCGCGCCAGTGCCTTGATCTCCGAGGTAGAGTCCCAGGGCGGCATGACCGCCGCCGTCCAGGCCGGCACGCCGAAGCTCGAGATCGAGAAAGCCGCCGCATTGCGCCAGGCCCGTGTCGACCGCGGCGAGGATGTCATCGTCGGCGTCAACCGCTACCGGCTCGAGAACGAAGCGCCGATCGCCATCCGCGAGATCGACAACAACAAGGTGCGCGACGAGCAGGTCGCCCGCCTTGCGGAAATCCGCCGCACCCGCGACCCGGACGTCGTGGCCGCTACGCTCGCGTCATTGCAGAATGAGGCAAGGTCCAACGGTAACCTGCTCGCCGCCAGCATCACCGCCGCCCGCGCCCGCGCCACCCTCGGCGAGATCTCCGCCGCACTGGAGCAGGTCTTCAACCGTCACTCGGCCGTCACCCGCGTCATCTCCGGCGTCTATGCCGAAAGCTACGCCGCCGACCCGCAATACGCCCAGCTCACCAGCCGAATTGCCGCGTTCAGAGACAAGGAGAAGCGCCCGCCGGCGCTGTTCATCGCCAAGATGGGGCAGGATGGGCACGATCGCGGCGCCAAGGTCATCGCCACCGCCTTCGCCGACCTGGGCTTCACCGTCCATATGGGCGACCTGTTCGAGACGGCCCCTGAGGTTGCCGATCATGTCGCCGAGCTGCAGGTCGACGCCGTCGGTGTTTCGTCCCTCGCTGCCGGCCACAAGACGCTGGTCCCCGAGCTGATCGGCGAGCTCCGGGGCAGGGGCCTCGGCGATGTCACCGTCATCGTCGGCGGTGTCATCCCCGAGCAGGATTATGATTTCCTGCGCCAGGCGGGCGTGGCCGAGATCTTCGGCCCCGGCACCAACGTGCTCGAAGCCGCGTTCTCGGTGCTGAACCAGATCGAGGGAAGGCTGGGTAATCGATGAAGGCGATCGAGCTCTGGGACCTTGATCCGCGTGCCTTTCTGACCTTGAAACGAGTTCTGGCCGCTCTGCCGCAACGGGCATTGGCGTCGCGCTGGGAAGTAGTCGACTTCGTTTATCCGAACGGCGAGGCTTACTTCGAGGTAGCGTCGGCAGGAGATGACCACCTCAGCCTCCTGGCAAACACTGGAAGGTCCATCTCCGGCGATGAGTTGGTGGCAATTGCATCGTCTTCGCCTCAGGTGATCTGGGGAACGTTTCGCGGCTTTGACCGAAGCGAAGGTGGTGAATCTTGGATAGTCCTGCACGCCGTGGATTCGACATTCTGGCGCTGCGAGACAAGTGACATCACCACCCGGCAATCACTGATGAAAGCGTTCAAGGATGTGAGGATGCGAGATCCATGATCGGCCGCCTCAACCACATCGCCATCGCCGTCCCCGATCTCGCAACTGCTGCCGCAAAATACCGCGACCTGCTCGGCGCCGACGTGCACCACCCGCACGATCTGCCCGAGCACGGCGTCACCGTCGTCTTCGTCCACCTCGAAAACACCAAGATCGAACTGATGACCCCGCTCGGCGAAAACTCGCCGATCAGCAAGTTCCTCGCTGCCAACCCCTCCGGCGGCATCCACCACGTCTGTTACGAAGTGCCCGACATCGCCTCGGCCATCCGCACGCTGGTCGAAGCCGGCGCCCGCGTCCTCGGCGACGGCAAACCGAGGATCGGCGCCCACGGCCTGCCGGTGGTGTTCCTCCACCCCAAGGATTTCGACGGCACACTGATCGAGCTCGAAGAGGTGAAGCCGGAGTTGCAGCCGGGGTGACCCGAAGCCGACGACCACGTTATCCGCAACGAGGCGATTGCCGTCCACTGGAATGTGGCGGTTGATATCGGCATCTTGCGGTCCAGTCTGAGGTGAGTTCTCAGCGGTCAATTTGACGAGTCGTTGAAGGGAGCGGGAACAAAACAGCCTCGACTCGTTCCGGTTGAGTCCATTTGATGTTCCGCGGCTGACGTTGCGGCCAAGCGTGGGGCCGCCTTAAGGCTTTATTGCAGGCAGCAATCGCAGGAGAGGCGTTGACGCACGTTGGCCACTTGTCTAGGCCGCTTCCACAGCCAATCGACAGCCACACAGCAATCTAGGAACAGTATGGTCGAAAAGCAGGCAATTGACACCCGAGAACTCGGCTCGTTGCCTAGTCCGGTTCGCCGCATCGTGCTGACCGGTGACGTGTTCCGCACGTATGATGACTGCCTGCCAAATCAGCTTCAGAATGTGCTGTGGCTCTATAGGACAATTGGGTGGCAGCTCGCTCGCGTGAGCCGGCTGGTCCCAGAGATTCGCTTTCTCGGTGCCGACATCACAAACGCACCTCGCTTGGGGTACCCAGAGCTTTTTGGGGCGTTCGGACTGGATCCGTCGATATCAAGTTGGGCGAGGGTCTTCTGGGAGAGCTCACCTCCCGATCGGTGCGTCGAACTCCTGGCGCCCGACTACACAGACGCACTGGTCATCGCGTTCGAAATGCCTCCGGTCTTGCAGGCAGTCCTCGATCGCCTCGGCGCCCCGTGGATCGACGTCTGCATCAGCCCGTTGCGCTTCCTTTCCGACCTCGCTGTCACCTTTAGGTTCTCTCGACATTTCGACAGCGAAGCTCTCAAGGTGTTTTCTATCTCTGACCTCGATGTTGGCGAGGCCGTCAGGGAGGTTCGACGCTACTTCGGTCGCTGGCGCAATCGGACGCCACGACGAGAAATCGAGCGGAGTACAGTGTTTTTTGCCCAGACTGAGCGAGACCGTACGCTTATCCGCGACGGGGGGTTCGTGGTCGCAAATGATGTACGCGACCATCTTGTCGGCCAGAAACGGCTACTGGTTAAGCCCCACCCCTTCGCCCCCCAGAACCCAATTGTCACCGAACTCGTGGCAAGCGGTGCGACGATCCTCAACTCCAGCACCTACGGCGTTCTCGCCTCAACGACCGATATAAGTGTGCTGACCATATCTTCGTCGGTGGCAATAGAGGCCAGGGCCTTTGGAAAGACCGCTACCACGCTTAGCCCGAAAGTTTTGGAGTACACTTACTCAGGCCTGACGACACTGAATGGATACCGCACATCAGACTTTTGGCACGCGACCCTAAGCCAAGTGATGCTGACCGACACCTCGGAGGCATTCATCGAGCCCTTCCAGTCCAATCGCTTGCGGGATCAACTGAGCTATTTTGCTATGCCTAAGGACCTCTGGGCCTAGGTGAACCACAGCAAGTAGTGCATGGCCAATCCGAGTCGGTTGGCTGGTTGGGGGCCATTCGGGCACTATCACTACATAGGGTGGCGCTGGTGGTTCCGTCGCCGCAAGACCGGGAGCTCCGTGCTCGGCGCGAAGGCTGGACGTCGGCCCGTTCCCGCGGTCGGTATGCATGAAGCGCCCAGCCGTGCCTTTGGTACGCGGCGCTCAGGGCCTTGCGCCCAACGCCGTTTCTTAGGGGCTGCGGACCGGTCTCGTCCATTTGCATCTCTCCGCCTACTCCCCCATGCCGTGCTGGCAATCCCCAGGCGTGGCATCACTGCAATTGGCCCCGGCCGCTCCCTGTGCTAGGCGAGCACTCGTTTCATCCGCCCGGGCCCCTCATGCTCAAGATTCTTAGCAACGCGCTCACCGACATCGTCGGCGCCTACGAGCAGCGGCGCGTCTGGATCACGCTGGCCACCGAAGACATCTTCGACCAGCATCGCCGCACCACGCTCGGGCCTCTGTGGCTGCTAGTGAACTACTTCGCCTTTGCCGCGACCTTCATCTTCATCTTCACCCCGGCACCGCTAGATCCGCTGCACGCCATCTATATCGGCGTCGGCCTACTGGTGTGGACCTACATTGCTGACATCGTCACCCAAGCCGTCTCGCTGTTCGAGCGAGAGGAGAGCTTCATTAAGGGGACCACTCTGCCTCTGTCAGTGTATGTCATGCGCCTGACTCTACAGAACCTAATCCGCGCGGCGTATGCGCTCGTGGGGTGCGTCGTCATCCTGTTGCTTGCTGGAGTCACTGTGACCAGCGCTTGGATCTGGTCGGCAGTGGGCATCGTATTGGTGCTCGTCGCCTCGCCCGCAGCGGTCGCGGTTTTCGCATTTCTTGGTGTGTTTTTCCCCGATAGCCAATTCATAGTCGCCAACCTGATGCGCGTAGCTATGTTCGCCACGCCGGTCTTCTGGGGCACAGCTGACGGGGACTCGGTGCGCACAATCCTCTACTACTGGAACCCCTTTACATACTTCCTTGCCATTGTGCGCGAACCGATCGTCAATGGCACCGCACCGATCAGCTCCTTTGGCGTCTGCGTCGTCATAACGCTAGCGATGTGGCTTGGTGCCGTGCTCCTCCTCGGGATTTTCCGCCGCAAGGTGGCTCTGATCGTCTGATGGTACATATTTACGCTCACGATTTGCACTTGGATTATCAGGTTCGGGAGAAGCTGACTCTGCGGCCTCGCGACAAGCGCCTACCGCAAACCGGCGGCACCATCTCCGGAAGTGGCGCGCACCGCTTTGTTACTGCCCTCGACGGCGTAAGCTTCGAGCTCGAAGCCGGCGATCGCCTGGGTCTCGTTGGAGCAAACGGCGCCGGTAAGACTACTTTACTGAAGGTGCTGTACGGCATCTACGAGCCCAGCGCCGGTGACCTCGACATCCGCGGCAAGGTTGATGCTCTGTTCAACATAAACCTCGGCTTCCGTGCAGAAGCTACTGGCCGCCGTAACATCCTGTTGCGCGGCCTGATCAACGGCTGGACGGAGGCCCAGATCGCCGAGCGCACCGAGGAGATCATCGAGTTTTCGGAGCTCGGAGAGTTCATCGATATGCCGTTCAAAAGCTACAGCCAGGGCATGGCCGCTCGACTAGCTTTCGCCATCGCCACTACTCTCGACCCTGAAATCTTGTTGATGGACGAATGGATCGGCGCAGGGGATGCGAGCTTCCAGAAGAAAGCAACGGACCGGATGAACCAACTGGCCGAGAAGGCGGGAATAATTGTGCTGGCGAGCCACAGCGAGGAGCTGCTGCGGAGAACCTGCAACAAGCGGCTGGAGCTGGAGACAGGCAAGGTGAAGGCGTTCGGATAGGATCGGATCGACTAAGCTACCACAATCCGAGCGTCTTGAGGCGATCGAAGATGATCTGCCCAACCTTCCCAGGACTGTGCTCCCGGACGATGAAGTCCCGAGCAGCTCTCCCGATGCTGAGTGCCTCGTCTCGTTGGTGGTATGCGCGGAGCATGTGGCGGGCAGCAATCTCAAGACAGGGGTCGGCCCATTGCTGCCCGGATCGATAATGCGGATAGTCACCAGGCAGCACTTCGATGAGATTGAACGGCACGGGGTATCCGGTGGTAGCGTTCACGAAATCTGTGGTGCCCGAAAAGTCTGTTGCTATGACAGGCTTACCCCGCGACATCGCTTCGGCAAGGCCGAGCCCAAAACCTTCGGAGCGGTGGAGCGACACGTAGCAGTCACATGCCCATAGAAAGCTATCGACCTCGGCACGCGACCACACCCGGTTCACTAGTTGTATTCGAGAGTCCGCTTCGGCGTCGGCCCGAAGCTTGATCAGCGCGCCTTGGCGGCCTGGGCCATCACCCATCATCTTGATTATTAGGGCCACTCCAGTCTCAGCAGGGTCGGGGAAGGCCAGCTTAAATGCGTCGATGACGGCCTGTGGGTTCTTTCTCGAAACATAGGAAGCGAAATCGAATGAGAACGCAAATACGAAGGTGTCGGGTGAGATGTTGAAGTGCGACCGCGACAAAGGGCTAGGGGAAGGCAATGGGACTGCCATCGGAACGAGTTGTACGGGGCGATCCACGGCAGCGCTAAAAGCGCTCTGATTGAACTTCGTTGCCACCCAGACCTCATCCATTGCCTGCAGGGAGTCCTTCCAGGCATCCGGCAGGATTGGTAGCTCCCAGAATGGCCGTAAAATATTGTAGCGGCCGGCGAGCCCGGCTGGGCCCAATACTTGCATGGTTTCCGCAAGCAGATCTGCGTTGATGCAGAACACGTTGGTTCGCCGTGTGGGCTGCCGTGTCAACAGGTCATCAAAGGTCGAGTCCCTTTGGCGGGCACCGACGTGGAGGGTAAAGTTGTATGTCTCAACCGGAACCCGGACTGAGCTAGCGGCTCGTGCCATCGAGCGAATGGACTCGCCCATTCCGAACTCAGCGCGAGGGTAGCCGATCAATGTGATGCCAGGGAGGAGCTCAGGTGGGGGCAAACCAGCGCCGGTCAACTGTGAGCTGGAGGTTCCCCAACCGCGACCAAATAGGTCCGCCCTGATGCGAGCGCGAACGTGCTGCGGAACCATCCGAATTAGTGGTCCAATGGCTGGGCGGAGCGCCTGAAGCGCTTGGATCACGAGCCTCGCAAGTCGCCCATCGCGTGTTCTCATTGGTCGATCCTGCCGGCTGGCGAACATAGAGGCGTCGATGGTGTGTACGCCACGTAACTGATTGCTGAACTTGGAGTTCTGGAAGCGGCTAAAAGAGGCGAAGCCGCTCCTCAATTCCCCGCATGACTACCTGCCTAGCGAACATGCTCGGCAGGGTTTGGCGCCGATAGCTGCTGATGCGTCGGAGCGGCTAGCGCGAGCAGAAGTCGCCTATTGAACTCCGACACGCTGTGGCGTTCGGTGTAGTCATCCATGGTGTGGGCCGGCACGGAGATCCCGTTCGCCAAAAGGTTTGCGAGTTGTTCGGCGTCGTAACCCTCAAAGGTGGCCACGGCGTTTCCATACTCGGTGAATGCCCCAATGGGGGACACCACGGTTGGTATCCCTAAGCCAATCAAAGTCGGCACCACGCCGCTGCTTTCCCCTAGGTTGCCTCGTCGCAGTTGAACTGCAACGTCGCATTTCAACATGTCTAGCTGCAAGTCCCGCTCCGTTTTCGGCTCCGCAACCTCCACCCAAGAACGATCACCCGAAGGTAATGCCTGGTCCACGAAGCGCTTTGCGTGGTAGCCGGCCAACAGAAGGCGGACGGGCATCCCCTTTGCTCTCAGCAGTCCAACGGCGGCCAGGATAACGTCTGTCCCCTTGGAATAGGCTGCCGCTCCGAAGCTTCCAATCGTGAGGACGTCAACCTTCTCGGCGTCGGCCTCGCTCACTTCTGGAGGGAACACAGGATGGAAGAGGACGTCGACGGTGGTTTGCTCCCTCAATTCGGAGGGGAGGTCATTCCGGATCAAGCTCGAAGCGGCGAGGGAGTTAACTACGAAATGGCGAACGCCTAGTGCAGCAATGGCGCGCACACCCAGAACGCCAGCATCGACTGCAAGCTTGTGGGCTCGCCAGCTCTCGATGCCCCCGCCCGCGCTGTCCAAACGTACCGAGTAGATATCAGACAGGTATGCCAGATAATCTGATGCATCCAACTGCTTTGCAAGTTGTACCACGTTGTGACAGCAGGGGTCGTGCAGGTAGCAGACGGCGCGATCGGCACCTCCCAAACTCGAAGTAGCCTCGAGCAGGCGAAAAGTCTCGATATTGTGCTCGGAATTTCCCAATACATAGACGATCTTGTCATAACGGGCCGCCGCATCTCGGGCCAGCATGCTCGATATAGGATAAAGTCTAACTCGACCAGCCGACTGACGATCGAATATCACCCTAGTGCGAAGGAACAACCCAACGTCTCTGACCTGTGAATAGACATCAATCGAAGAGTCTGCGTGGGGGAGGTGCTTGGCGGAAAAATTTGCGATGCCGCTTTCATCGGGCGGCAAGCAAGTGACAACTGCAATACGAGCTCGCTCAGCAGTTTCCATTACCGTGGCAGACTCGAGCATCGCCAGAGTAGCATCTGCCTCCCTGCCTACCGCGACGTCAATGTACTGCTTGAGGTCGCCGAACCGCCAACCCGACAACGTGTAGAAGGACTGAATCGGCAAGGCGCGCAGTCGCGCCATCACCCTCAAGAAACGTGATTTCATCAGACGTAGAGTTCCAAAGGCCAACGATCCGTGACAGGGCCCACCTTGGTGGCAACCACAAAAATGTCGTCGCCCCGATGCTGGGTTGGTAGGCCATTGCGTTTTAGAAACGCCACAGCTTCCGGCACCGGTTCTTCAAAAACGTCCAGGGTAGACAAATAGTCAACCCTAAAGCCGGCGCCTTCAAGAAGCCGGGTGACGGAGTGAACGTCATGCTCGAAATTGTGGCGGTACGGAGAACGACTGCGTTCGTACTGCATGAAGAAATGCGGTCGGTAACCCTTCAAAATCTTCCAAGTATTTCGAGCGGAACAGCAGTTTGGAGTTGTTAGTAGAATCTTGCCGCCGAGCGAAAGAATGCGATTAAACTCTACTAAAGAGAACATCGGGTCGATGTCGAGATGTTCCAAAACCTCGCAGAATAACACCAGGTCGAAATGACCGTCATTTACGGGGAATAGTTCTTTCTCGATGTCTATGCTTACTGTTCGCGAAATCACGCTTCGGTCTGCAGCAATTACTTGGCGATTGTACAGTTTTAGTTCGGCGTTGTCCGAGAAGACCGTTCCCCAAATGTCATCGAACCCAAGTTGCTTTAGAACAACCTGAAAGAAGTCCGTTGCTCCGATCTCTATCGCGCGGGTGCCTGTCAAAGTTCGAAGTAGACGATCGGTCTCTTGGAATCGCTTTTTGTGCTTGAAGTGGTAATCATAGCTGAAGGTGGCCGAGCCATCTGCCTCCCTTAGCGATTGGAGAAATGCATCGAGGGTAAGAGGGGTGCTATCAGACAAAGTTCACGATCCAATCTGGAGCCAGCGGGTTTCATAGAAGTGCGGGTGGGGTTGCTCGATATTTCATTTGATCCGTGATCAGGTCACGAAGATGGTCGGCCACAGCATCTCGCTGATGTAAGATTGGCATCGCTCTTGTCGGCCATTCCACGCCAATGTCGGGGTCATTCCATCGGATGCCCCGCTCGCTAGCCGCGTGCCAGAAATCGGTGGTCTTGTACAAAAACTCCGTCCCATCCTCGAGCGCAAGGAACCCGTGCGCGAAACCAGCAGGAATCCAGAACTGCTTGCGGTTGGCTGCGGTGAGCTGCACTCCCGCCCATCTGCCGAACGTCGGTGAACCCTCTCGAATGTCCACCGCCACGTCGAACACCGCGCCGGCTACCACACGGACAAGTTTGCCCTGCGCGTGCGGCGGCAACTGGTAGTGCAGCCCGCGCAGTACGCCTTTGTGACTGATCGAGTGATTGTCCTGCACGAAGCTGCCGGCAAACCCCGTGGCCTCCCGGAACTTGGCCTCGTTGAAGCTCTCGAAGAAGGCGCCGCGCTCGTCGGTGAAGACGCGCGGCTCGAAAACCACTAATCCATCGATGTCCAGTCGCTGGGCGTTCATCAGCCTCGCCCTTCGCGAAGCAGTGCGACCAGATACATGCCGTAGCCACTCCTTTTTAGGGGGGCGGCGAGTCGCGCCAGCGCTTCGTCGTCGATCCAGCCGTTGCGCCAGGCAATTTCCTCAGGGCAGGCCACCTTGAAGCCCTGCCGCTTCTCCAGCGTGGCAATGAACTGCCCGGCCTCGAGCAGCGAGTCATGCGTGCCGGTATCGAGCCAGGCGAAGCCGCGTCCCATACGTTGCACGCTGAGCGCGCCGCGTTCGAGATAGAGACGGTTGAGGTCGGTGATCTCCAACTCGCCGCGCGGCGACGGTTTCAGTCCGCGCGCCAGTTCCACCACCTGCTCGTCGTAGAAATAGAGCCCGGTGACGGCGTAGTTGGATTTCGGCAGCTTTGGCTTCTCTTCGATCGAGATCGCCGCTCCGGCAGGATCGAACTCCACAACGCCATACCGTTCGGGATCGTTCACGTGATAGGCGAATACCGTCGAGCCGTGCGCCTGCAGATCGGCACCTTGCAGCAGTTTTGGCAGGTCATGGCCGAAGAAGATGTTGTCGCCGAGGATCAGCGCCGACGGTCCGCGATCGACGAAATCGGCGCCGAGGATGAACGCCTGCGCCAGCCCGTCCGGGCTGGGCTGCACCACATAGCTCAGTTCCATCCCCCACTGCCGGCCGTCGCCGAGCAGCGTGCGGAAGCGCGGCAGGTCCTCCGGCGTCGAGATCACCAGCACCTCGCGCATGCCGCCGCTCATCAGTGTCGACAGCGGATAGTAGATCATCGGCTTGTCGTAGACCGGCAGCAATTGCTTGGAGACGGTAAGAGTCGCGGGATGAAGGCGCGTCCCGGCGCCGCCGGCGAGGATGATGCCGCGGCGCGTCATCGTGTGGTCTCCGGGAGAAGGGTGTCGAGCGTTCCCAGCACGTCGGCTTGCCAGTCGGGCAGGTCGATGCCGAGCGAGTTGCGCAGCTTGTGTGTGGAGAGGCGGGAATTGTGCGGCCGCCTGGCCGGCGAGGGGAGCGCGGTCGAAAGTACCGGCAGCACGCGCTCCGGCACCACCCTGAGTGGTACTCCGCGCCTCCTGGCTTCGCCGATGACGTAGCTCGCATAGCCGTGCCAACTCGTCTCCCCGGCCGCCGTCAGGTGGTAGACGCCGCTCGGAAGCGGCCGGTGATGGGCGATCTGCTCGATAGCGCGGGCTGTCACCTCGGCAATAAGCCGAGCGCTGGTCGGTGCCCCGATCTGATCGTCGATCACCTTCAACTCGTCGCGGCTCTGCGCCAGGCCCAGAATCTTGGCGATGAAGTTGTTGCGGCCCGGCGCGTGCACCCAACTGGTCCGAAAGATCAGGTGCTTGCCGCCGGCTCCACTGATAGCCAGCTCGCCGGCGCGTTTGGTCGCGCCGTAGACATTGAGGGGCGCCGTGGCGTCATCCTCGACATAGGGTTCCGACTTTTCGCCATCGAATACATAGTCGGTGGAATAGTGGATCAGCCAGGCATCGCGCTCCCCCGCCGCACGGGCCAGTGCGGCCGGTCCATCGGCGTTCACCAAGTGCACCAGTTCGGGCTCGCTCTCGGCCTTGTCGACGGCAGTATACGCGCCGGCATTGACGATCACGTCGGGCTGCTCGCGGTCAATGACTCTCGCCAGCCCGTCCGGATGCGCGAGGTCCGCGCCACCGCGACCGAGTGCAACGATGGTGCCGAGCGGGGCCAGCAACTGGGTCAGCGCCGTGCCCACCTGGCCGTCGCGCCCAAGGATCAGCAGTCTCATCCGTACTGCCTCGCCACCCAGTCCCGATATGCGCCGCTGGTCACGTCGGCGACCCAGGCTTCATTGGCGAGATACCAGTCCACCGTCTTTGCGAGCCCACCCTCGAACGCTTCCGCCGGGCGCCAGCCGAGCTCGCCGGCGAGCTTGGTGGGGTCGATGGCGTAGCGCCGGTCATGTCCGGGCCGGTCGGTCACATGGGTGATCTGCGCTGCGTAACTCGCGCCGTCTGAACGCGGGCGTCTGACATCGAGCAGCGCGCAGATGGTGCGCACAACCTCGATATTGGTCTTCTGGTTGTCGCCGCCGATATTGTAGGTCTCGCCGGGCACGCCGGCATCGAGCACCCGGCGCAGCGCCGCGCAGTGGTCGCCGACATACAGCCAGTCCCGCACCTGCAGCCCGTCGCCATAGATCGGCAAAGCCTTGCCGTTCAACGCGTTATGGATGATCAGCGGAATCAGCTTCTCAGGGAACTGCAGCGGTCCGTAATTGTTCGAGCAGTTGGTAACGATCGCGGCCAGGCCATAGGTTTCGCGATAGGCTCGCACCAGGTGGTCCGACGAGGCCTTGGAGGCCGCATAGGGGCTGTTCGGCTTGTACGGGTTGGTCTCGGCAAACGGCGCTTCGTCCCGCTCCAGCGTGCCATAGACCTCGTCGGTCGAGACATGCAGGAACCGGAAGTCCCGCCGTTTCTCTTCATCGAGCCCCGCGACATACGCCTTCACCGCCTCGAGCAGGTGGAGTGTGCCCATCACATTAGTCTCGAAGAACGGGGCAGGGCCCGAGATCGAGCGGTCGACATGGCTCTCAGCGGCAAAGTTGACCACCGCCCGCACCTCATGGCCCCGTAGCAGGCTGCTGACAAGCGCGCCGTCGCCGATCGAGCCGCGCACGAACTGGTGCCGATCGTCGCCGTTCAGCGAGGCGAGGTTGGCGAGGTTGCCCGCATAGGTCAGCGCGTCGAGTGTCACTGCCGGTTCATTGCTGGCCGCCAGCCAATCGAGCACGAAGTTCGAGCCGATGAAACCGGCGCCGCCGGTCACCAGGATTGTCATCGTTCTCAACCCCTTCACACCGGCGGACTTTAGCCGCAATGGCAACTAACGGCCACCGCATCATAGCTTGCCGAGCAGTGCGGCAGCATAGAGCGATAGTTGGTCCGCGGCAGTCTGCCGATAGACGCCGGAGCGCCATAAGTTCACCAGCCGGTCGGGCAGGGGCCCCGAGCGCGCCTGCCGGAACCGATCGAAGATCTCCGCTGCCGCTGGGGTAAGCAGGTCGCCGCAGGCGTCGAGCGCCGCCACGTTGCCGTTATTCCACAGCGTGAAGCGGCCACCGAATGCCGCCTTGATCCGGCTGAACCGGGCCCTCCAACCCTGGTTCGAGCCGACCAGGTTCCTGCCATGCTGCCGGTAGCGCACATGCGGGGTCTCGTCATAGGTGACGTGCCCGCCGGCGCCGGCGACGATCAGGTAGGCGAACCAGTCGTGGCTGACGAAATCCGTCCGTGCAGCCGCCTTGCGCATCAGCTCGTGCGCCGCCCGGTTGAGCACCATGGTGTTGCCGCCACCGATGTTCTGCACCAGCGCATTGGCGAAATCCGGCGGGCGGCGGAACAGCGGCGAACGCGACAGTTCCTCCCCTTCGGCGTCAGTAATGATGGTCCGCGCGCAATAGAGCGCCGGCCGGCAACCATGGGGCTCCAGCGCCGCCACGGCGACCTGGGTCTTTTCCGCCAGCCAGACGTCATCCTGATCGCAGAACGCCACGTAGTCCGCATCGACTTCGGGATTGGTCAGCAGCGATCGGAAGTTGTCAGAAAAACCGCGACCCGGGCCGGGCAAGCGGATGAAATCGCCCTTGCTCCAGTACACGGCCCACCGCTCCAGCGCGACAGGCGTCCCGTCAGTTGAGCCGTCATCCGACACCCAGACGTCAATCATGGGCCAAGCCTGCTGATCGACCGAGCGCAACTGCTCATCGAGATACCTGGCGCCGTTATAGGTCGCCATCAGCACTGCCAGCCGCCCCCCAGCCGCTGTCATCGTCCGCGGTCCCCGTTCATCGCACACCAGTTCACAACAAACCGATATGCGCGAAGACCGAAATGTCTGCGCCGCATAACCACATAACCTTCAAAGTCCCCGCCCCAAGGAGCCGGGCATTGTCGACGGTCCACACTGACGACTGCGCCGTGCACCATAGCCAGCGCGACTGAATGATCAAGCGGCTTTGCTTGGAGAGACTTTTCGCGTGCAAGCTCAAAGCTTTGCCGCCGACGCGTTGTCGAATCGGCATTGTCTTGAGCACAGCTCCAAGCTGCGGCGTTGCAGCCAAGAGACTTGCGGAGGCTGACGAGGGACTGGAAATGCGCACCCCTGCGACGGGATGCACACCCGCCTCCACCCATGCTAATCACCCTCATCCTTGGAGGAGGAAATCATGCTCAAGGGGCTCGATCCCGTTCTGAATGCCGACGTGCTGCACGCGCTCAAATCCATGGGGCACGGCGACGACCTTGTTATCGCCGATATGAACTTTCCCTCGGACTCGATTGCCCGCCAGACCGTCTACGGCAAGCTGCTGAAGCTCGAGAACGTCACCGCCGGCCGCGCCGTTGAGGCGATCCTGTCGCTGCTGCCGCTCGACAGCTTCGTGCCGCATCCGGCGCTGCGCATGGAAATTGTCGGCAAGCCCGACGAGGTGCCGCCGGTGCAGCAGGAGGTGCAGGCGGCGATCGACAAGGCCGAGGGCAAGCCTTCACCGATGGGCTCGATCGAACGCTTCGCCTTCTACGAGGCGGCCAAGCACGCCTATGCGGTGATCCAGACCGGAGAGCGCCGCTTCTACGGCTGTTTCATCCTCAAGAAGGGTGTGTTGCCACCCGAGGCCTGAGGCGCCCCAGCCGAAATTGTGCATTCACTGATGAAAGCACGCACTGCTTACTAATGAATGCAAGCCCCACTTTGTGCGCTACCAGCGCTCGGCGCCATCGCTAACGTGTTGACTCCTAACATGTCAGCTCCATACCATTCGTCAGCATCCCGCACATAAGGGAGCGCTCCCTGGGGAGGGACGTCGGCAGGGGTTGAGGGACTTGGGTTGCGCCGTGGCGCGGCCCGACCTGCACGTTCAGTTCCGATCGAGCGCCGGCGCGGAGGCGACAACGCCGCTGGAAGCGGCTTTGAGGGAGAACAGACGTGAAACTCGAACTCTACAACCGGGTTGCGGCCATGCAGGCGAACCGCCGCAGCTTCATGAAGGGCGCTGCCGCGCTCGCGGCAGGCACTGCGCTCAGCAGCACGTTCGCCGGTCGTGCGTTGGCTCAGGACAGTGTGCGTGCCCAGATCCTGCAGATCCCCGGCGTCGGCAAGGGCTCGCCCACCGATGCCGACTGGCAGAAGGTCGGTGAACTCTGCCTCGCCGCCACCAAGGCCAACGTCGCCGAGGGCGAGTTCGCCGGCGTCGAGCTGACCTTCATGGGGCTCAACAACCAGAACCTGCACAACTTCCTGTTCCGCGGCTTCCTGAAGCCGTGGGAGGCCTATACCGGCGCCAAGATCAACTGGATCGATCTTGCCCAGGCCGACTATAACCCGCGCCTGCAGCAGTCGATCGCCACCGGCACCGTCGATTTCGACATCGTCGAGATGGGCGCGCCGTTCGAGGGCGACACCGCCGGCAAGGGCCTGCTCGACGAGATGCCCGACTGGGTGAAGACCCAGATCGAGGCCGATGATCTGGTGAACTACCTCAAGGCGCCGGTCGGCACCTGGGACGGCAAGACCTACCGCATCAACATCGACGGCGACTGCCACACCTTCGCCTACCGCAAGGACTATTTCGGCGATGGCTCGATCAGCGGCATGCCCGATGTGCCGACGCATTGGGAAGATTTCCCGGCGCTGGCCACGGCTCTTGCCGGCAAGAACGATCCGATCACCGGAACCCCGGCTTACGGCTTCATCGATCCGCTGAAGTACCAGTGGGGTGGCTTCGGCTTCTACTTCCTCGAGGATCGCGCGGCCGCCTACGCCAAGCATCCGGACGATCCGGCCTGGCTGTTCGACCCCGACACAATGAAGCCGCGGGTCAACAACCCGGCCTGGGTGCAAGCCATCCAGGACGTGCTCGACCTGGTGAAGGCCAACGCCTATCCGCCCGATCAGCTCAATGCCGATCCGAACGCCACGGCGTTCTCGCAGTTCCTCGGCGGTACCGGCGCGGCCCTCACCTGGTGGGGCGACGTCGGCTCCAACGCCCGCACCTCCGATACCTCGGTGGTCGGCGATGTGGTCGGCTTCTCGATCAACCCCGGCGCCAAGAAGGTCTACAACTCCAAGACCAGCGCCTGGGAGGAGAAAGAGAACTTCGCTCCCAACATGGCCTATATCGGCTGGGGCGTGTACGTCACGAGCCGCGTCTCCGGCGACGAGAAGAAGCGCAAGGCAGCCTGGTCCGCCGCCGCACATCTGGGCGGCAAGGACATCTCGCTGTGGACCGCGGCCTATCCGTCCGGCTTCCAGCCCTACCGCAACTCGCACTTCCAGTACGATGAGTGGGTGGCTGCCGGCTATGATCGCGCCTTCGTCGAGGATTACCTCGGTTCCAACCTCGACAGCTACAATCACCCGAACGCTGCCATCGAGCCCCGTATCCCCGGCATCTTCCAGTATTACTCGATCGCCGAGGACGAGCTGGTGAAGGGCATCAACGGCCAATACGCCGGCGCCCAGGAAACCGCCGACGCCATCGCCGCTGCCTGGGAGAAGATCACCGACCAGATCGGTCGCGACAACCAGATCAAGCTCTACAAGGCATCGCTCGGCATGTAGCGCCGCGTATGGCGTGATTGACAATCCACGGCTGGTGGCGGACCGTCACCAGCCGATTTAGTTCCGAACGAGAACTGTCCAAGAGGCGTGGATGGCGTTGACTGAATCACCGAGCTACGGCGTCGTCTCGCGTCGCCGCAAGGACGGGGGCAGGGCACTCATCGCCGCTGCCACCGTTCTCTTCCTCGCCGTCGGCCTGCTCCAGGCGCTCAACTCCGCCGGCATATTGCCGCTCGGTCTGAAGGACTGGCGCCCGACGCTCTACGCTTTCCTGCTCTGGTCGGTGGCGCTCGGCGCCGGTATGGTCATGGTGCGGGGCGAGGCAGGGCTCAAGGCGCTGTTCATCCTGCCGGCAGCTTTGTTCACCGCGGCTATGGCGATCTTCCCGACCCTGTTCGGCCTGTCCATCGCCTTCACCGACTGGAACCTCGCCTCACTGACCGGCCAGAAGTTCAACGGCTTCGACAACCTCGTGCAGCTGGTCCGCGATCCGTTCTACTGGAACGCCATGCGCAACATGGTGATCTACGTGCTGTTCGTGCTCGTCGAGTACGCCATCGCGTTCGGCCTCGCCCTGCTGCTCAACGCCGAGATCCGCGCTCGAAAATTCTGGCGCGTCGTCTTCCTCATTCCGCTGATGCTGTCGCCGGTCGCCGTCAGCTGGATGGTCGGCAAGTCGATGCTCGAATACCGCTTCGGACCCGTGGCCCGCTTCGCTCGCTGGCTGGGCTTCAACAATCCGAGCTTTTTCACCGACCCCTGGATCGCCCGGCTGTGGATCGAGGCGATGGATGCCTGGGTGTCGATCCCGTTCGTGATGATCCTGCTGCTGGCGGGCCTGCAGGCCATGCCCAAGGAGGTGATCGAGGCCGCCAAGGTCGATGGCGCTTCGCCCTGGCAGCGCTTCTGGCAGGTGATCTTCCCGCTGATGCTGCCTGTCTCGATCACCGCGATCGTCCTGCGCATCATCTTCAAGCTCAAGCTCGCCGACATCATCATCACCGTCACCTCGGGTGGTCCCGGCGGCGCCACCGACAGCGTCTCGAGCTTCATCTATCGCGAGTACCGTGACCGCTCGAATGTCGGCTACGGCACCATGCTCGCAATGTTCTATCTGGTGCTGATCGTGATCTTCATCACCTTGCTGCTGAAGTTCCTGCGCAAGCACATGCAGAGGATGACCTGATGGCCGCCGAAGCAACACTCTCCGCCTCGACCGCGGCCGATGCCGGCGCTGGTGCCCGGCGCCTGAAGCATGTCGCCGGCAAGGTCGGCATCTACGCCGCGCTGGTGGCCTGGGCCTTCGTTTCGCTGTTCCCGGTCTACTGGACCATCACCACCTCGATGAAGGTGGCCAAGGACGTGCAGCTCGGCCACCTGATCCCATGGGTGGATTTCCAGCCCAACTGGCTGGGCTGGCGCTCGCTTGGCCTTTCGCCCGATACGATCGGGCAGGTCTCGACCGTCCGTGACGAGTTCCTCGGCCGTTTCCTCAACTCGGTCTATACCGCCTTCGGCGCCTCGTTCCTCGCGGTGCTGATCGGCGCGCTCGCCGCCTACGGCCTCAGCCGCTTCCAGTACAAGTTCCTCTGGATGAAGAACCAGGATCTGAGCTTCTTCTTTCTCAGTCAGCTCATCCTGCCGCCGGTCGTCCTGGCGCTGCCCTTCCTCGTGCTCTATCGCGAGCTGGCGCTGCTCGACAGCATCATCGGCCTGGTCCTGCTCTACACCCTGACCGTGCTGCCGATCGTCATCTGGATCATGAAGGACCAGTTCGACACCATCCCGATCGAGCTCGACGAGGCGGCGCAGGTCGATGGTCTGGGTCCCTGGGGCACCTTCTTCCGCATCATCCTGCCGATGGCGCTCCCCGGCATGGTCGCGGCCTTCATTCTCAGCCTGATCCTCTGCTGGAACGAGTATTTCTTCGCCGCGCTTCTCACCGGCTCCAGCGCGAAAACGCTCCCCGTGATGGTCGCCAGCCAGACCGGTTCGCAGGGCATCAACTGGTGGAGCATGGCCGCCCTCTCCACCGCCGCCATCGCCCCACTGGTCGTCGTCGGCGTGCTGCTCGAACGCTACATCATCCGCGGGCTGACGGCCGGCAGCGTGAAGGGGTAGGCCCGGAAACGCCGGCGCCACACTCGCACCCCTCCCCAGCCCTCCCCGTCAAGGGGAGGGTGCTGGCCGGTGGCTGGGGCACCATCCGGCCCAGCATACCGGCCCCACCTCCCCCTTGATGGGGGAGGCAAGCGAAGCTTGAGAGCGAAGCGATCTAGCTGTCGAAGCTATGAAGGTTGTTCATTCGAGGAGGTGCTGAGAAGCTGGGGTTGCGAAGCCAACCAACTCTCAGCGGAGCCCCTCGAATGAACGTTCACAAGAATGCGCGGCTTGCGCCTTTGGGTCGAGTCCTGATGGTGGAGCGGATCGAAGGAGGCTGGCCGGTTACTCGTGCCGCGGAGGCGGGCGGGGTATCGGTTCGGACGGCGTATCGCTGGCTCGGGCGCTACCGCGGCGGTGATCGGCAGTTGCTGGACCGCAGTTCGGTACCGCACCACTGCCGGCACAAGCTTGGGGCCGAGCCGGTCGCCGCGATCGAGCGGTTGCGGCGCGAACGGCAGACTGGACCAGCCATTGCCCGGTCCCTGGGCCTGGCGCGCTCGACGGTCGGGTTGGTGCTGCGCCGGCTCGGCTTGGGACGGTTGAGCCAACTGGAGCCCACCCCGCCGGTGATCCGCTACGAGCGCGCCCGGCCCGGCGAGATGCTGCACTTCGATACCAAGAAGTTGGGCCGGTTCGAACAGATCGGGCACCGTTTCGAGCCGCGCGGTTCGCGGCCTCAGGTCAACAAGGGTCGGCTCGGCTGGGCCTATCTGCATGTCGCCGTCGATGATGCCAGCCGGCTGGCCTATACCGAGATCTTGCCCTCCGAAGGCAAAGCCGATGCCATCGGCTTCCTCGAGCGCTCGCTGGCCTGGTTCAACAGGCTGGGTGTCACCGTCGAGCGGGTCATGACCGACAACGGTTCGGCATATCGCTCCAAGCTCTTCGCCAGTGCCTTGCAGCAGGCCGGCATCCGCCACGTCCGCACCCGACCTTATACCCCCAGGACCAACGGCAAGGCCGAGCGCTTCATCCAGTCCTCGCTCCGAGAATGGGCCTATGCCAGGCCATACCCCTCATCAGCCCACCGACACACCGCCATGTTCGAATGGATCGTCGCCTACAATACCAGCAGACCCCACTCAGCAATCGGCCACGTACCACCAGCCCAAAGACTGAACAACCTGCTTGGAAACGACATCTAGCGAAGCTCGGAGGGGGTGAGCCGAGAGCTCGATGCCGGGCTAAAGCCCCCGCATCAGATCCTTGGTCCGCTCGTACAGCTCCCGGAACACCCGATACCGCCGCTCGTAGAGTTCGCGGAGGTTCTCGTCCGGGGTGATCTCGTGATCGACCGGGTTCCATGTCCGGATGTCGTCCGGTTGCACATCGCCGATGGCCAGCGCCGCGATGAAGGCATCGCCATACGACGCCCCCACGGTCTTCTGCCGCACGATCTGCGTCCGGCCCGACACGTCCGACGTCGCCTGGGCCCACACCTTGTTCTTGGTGCCGCCGCCAGCTGCGAGGATCGCCTTGGGCGGCTGCCCCACATCGGCATAGGTTTCGAACACATGGTGCGTGCCGAGGGCAATGCCCTCGAACAGCGCCCGGTAGATATCGCCGCGGGTATGCGTCAGGTTCATCCCGAACAGCACGCCCTTGGCCTCGGTGTCGTGGATCGGTGTCCGCTCGCCGGAGAAATAGGGCAGCATCACCAGCCCGTTGGCGCCGGGCGGTGAGCCCTCCGCCTCGAGCGCCAATGCCATCACCGCAGTCGCCGGGTCGAGCTCCCTGGCGAACTGCTCGCGGAACCAGTGGCTGAGCGTCCCTGAGGTCGCGAGCCCCGACATCGCCGCCTGTTTGCCGGGGAAGAACCACGGCGCGTACCAGAGCCGCGCATCCGGCACTCGCACCGGCGTGATCTCGATGATGAAGATGGTCGAGCCGTACATCAGCAGCATGTCGCCACTGTCGAGCACCCCGACACTCAGCGCCTCGGCGCCGGCGTCGATCGTGCCTGTCGTCACCGGCGTGCCCACTGCGAGACCTGTCTCAGCAGCAGCTGCCTCCGTCACCGTACCGGCAATGTCGGTGGTCCAGATCGCCTCAGGCAACTTGTCGAGCCCGATGATGTCGTCGGCCAGCTCGTCGGTCCACTCAAGCTTCTCGACGTCGTAGAGCGGCGAGAAGTTGGCCGCCGAGTAGTGGTCGATCACATAGCGGCCGGTGAGCTTGTGGACGATGTAGGTGGTCGAGGTCAGGATTTTGGCGGTCTTGGCATAGAGTTCCGGCTGGTTCCGCTTCAGCCACAGGATCTTTGGCCCGATCGACTGGCTGGTCAGTGCGTTGCCGCAACGGCTCAGCAGCACGTCCTCGCCGATCCGCGCCGTCAGCTCCTCGATCTCTTTGGCCGCCCGGGTGTCGACGCCGTAGAGCACACCGTTCATCAGCGGCTCGCCCTCGGCATCCACCGGCAGCATGCACGGGCCGATGGCGCTTGCCGCCACCGCGACGATGTCTGCCGGCGACACGCCGCTGTCGGCGATCAGCTTCTGGCTCAGAAAGCAGAAGTCGCCCCACCAGTCTTCGCGCGGCCGGTGCTCGGCCCAGCCGGGCTGCGGCACCAGCATCTTGTGCGGCCGGGCGGCGCTGGCGACGATCCGCCCCTCCGCATCCACCAGCACGCCCTTCGATTCAAACGTCCCGATATCGATGCCGAGATAGTGCCTCATCCGATGTAGTCGTCCCGATCGAGGCTGAACTTGCTGTCGATCCGCGGCAGCGCTTCCACCAGCAGCGTCGTCAGCTGCTCGAGGTCGGCAATGTCGCAGACTTCCAGCGACGAATGCGAGTAGCGCATCGGGAAGCCCACATCGATCGAGGCGACGCCCTGGCCGACCAGTTGCACATAGCTGAGATCGGTCAACGCCCCGATATGGGCGCTGCGCTGCAGCGGCAGCTGTTTCGCCGCAGCGCTGTCCTCGAACAGCTTCACCATCGCCGGATGCGGCAGTGTGCCGTTCAAGGTGCCGCGCCCGTGGAAGGAGTAGAGCGAGATCGCCGGCCCGCCGCCGAGCTTCACGTCACCGCGCGCCGCCATGTCGGGCGTATCGGTGGCGAGGATCAGGTCGAGCTGGATCGCCACGTCGGGCATCAGCACCTGCGCCGCCGTCACGGCCCCACGGAGGTTGAACTCCTCCTGCACCGAGAAGACGAAATGCACCGTCGGCCGTTTCTTGACCTCGACCAGCGCCTTCGCCACCTCGATCATCACCGCGCAGGCGGCGCGATCGTCCACGGCCGTACCGGCGATCCGCCCATTGGCGAGCTCGGTCACCTTCGGCGCGTAAACGATGGGTGTCCCCACATCGATCCCTGCCGCCAGCACCTCGGCCGCCGACTTGAATCCGGCATCGATATAGAGCTCGGGGTAGGGCAGTACCTTGTACTTTTCGTCCTGCGAGGTGGCATGGTGGCTCTTGTGCGCGATCAGCCCGGGCACGTCTGCGCCTTCGCCGATGCAGAAGATCACCTCATGCGCCGGCAGCGCCCGTTCCGGCACGCCGCCCAGCCGCTCGACGCGAACCATGCCGTTCGCCTCGATCTTCCTTACGATCAGGCCGAGCTGGTCCATATGGGCGAACAGCATGACGCTCGGTGCGCCCTTGTCGCCCGGCAGCGTCGCGATCAGGTTGCCCAGCCGGTCGGTGGTCGAGGTGATCCCCAGCCCCGCCATCGCCGCCTTCAGGTATTTTCTGACCCGTCCCTCATAGCCGGAGAGCCCGGGAATGAGCATGAGATCGATCACCCATTGCTTGAGGCTCATCAGTACCCCCGCGCCGCGCGGACCAGCCGCATGAACTCGGCTGCCCGGTCGGCATCCACTGCCTTCCAGGTGTCGCCATCGACCTTCAGCGACGAGCCGACAATGCAGCCATCCGCAACCTTGAGCACGTCCGCCACCGTGGCGTGCTTCACGCCGGTATTGGCCAGCACCGGCGTTGTCGGCAGCGCCTTCTTCACGGCTTCAAGATCGACCATCTTCGCCGCTTCGCCGGTAATGGCGCCGGAGACGAGGATCGCATCGGGGATCGACGAGAACACCGCGCTGCGGGCGCGGTCGCTCAGCGGCCGCTGGTCCAGGGAATAGGCGAACTCGGCCGAAACGTTGTAGAGCAGCGCCAGGTCCTGCCGACCCAGCCGGTCGCGGTAGCGCATCGCCTTGCCGGCATCGGGGGTCCAAGGCCCCATGTCCGAGGCATAGGTACCGGTGAAGATCTCTCGCACGAAGCGCGCACCCGTTGCCGCCGCCAGCGCAATCGAGCTCTCCGGGTCCCATAGGACGTTGACGCCAAACGGCACGGTGATCTCCGAGCGCAGCCGCCCGATCACGTAGCCCATCGTCGCCGTCGAGGCGGTATCGACGTTGAATTCATACGGCCGGTCATTTTCGTTGCCGAACATCACGGCATCGAACCCGGCGGCCTGCAGCGCCACGAGGTCCTTGCGGGCCCCCTCGACGATGGCCTCCACGCCCCCCTCGTAGTCGTGCAGCGGTGCGCCCGGCAGCGCCCCCAGATGCACCATGGCAATCACCGGCTTCTTGTCGCCGAACACCGTCTTGAATTTGCTTGTCATTGTTTTTTGTAAACCGCTTTACTAGACGCCTATGCGTAGCAGCGGCAACGCCCGGCGTCTATGGCCCGAGGCGGGCCGGGAGCGTGCTCCACACCAATCCTTAACCACGATCGGGTAGAGTATGCGGGAATGAGTGCGAGGTTCCCCAGATGGAACTGCTCTTTCTCCTCCTGCTGATCCCAGTGTTCTGGCTGCTCCTGCTGCCCGGGCGGATCGCCAAGCGCGCCCGAAAATACCGCTTCACCGGCGCCGGCATTCTAGTCGGCGTGCTCGTCGCCGGCTGGATCGGAGTCCAGGCCATGTCGAAGCCGCCGGCCGACACGGTCGACTACGCCGCCGGCGACAGCGACCTGCGCGCCATCCTGCTGCAGCCCGACACCGCCCCACGCTACAGTTTTCGGGAGTAGGCCAAAGCGCCTTGTGGCGGGCCAGAACGTCCCACAACCTCGATGTCATCCCGGCGAAGGCTGGGACCGATCCTGAGGTGGAGCAGTTGTGAGCGAAAGCCGCCACATCTCAGGAGGGGCCCCGGCCTTCGCCGGGGTGACGCGGTGGGTGGGGTTCTATCCGGGCAAAACTCGAGGCTTCAGCCCACTATCCAGCCACACCGGATTGGCCTCGGCTCGGGGCACCAGCCGTCCCAGCCCCTTCGCGCCGATCGCCTGCGCCGGATAGAGCGACGCCATCCTCAGGCACTCACCCAGCTCCAGCCCGAACTCGAGGTGCAAGTACCGCACCGCCGCATCAAGCGTCAGGTCAGCCCCCGCCAGCGTTCCGTCGCCGAGCCGCAGTGCACCATCCCGGCGGTAGATCGTCCGCCCGTTGAGCTCGAAGCTCGCCATATCGGTGCCGGCCTGGGACATCGAATCCGACACGAGGAAGATCCGGCCCGGTCCGGTCTTGGCCCGCAGTGCCAAGCCCAGCGTCGCCGGGTTGACATGAATACCGTCGGCGATCAGCCCAGCCCACACGCTGCCATGGTGCAGCGCCGCGCCGACCACGCCAGGGTCGCGATTGCCGATCTGGCTCATTGCATTGAACAGGTGCGTCGTCATGCTCGCCCCGGCCTGGATCGCCGCCGAGGTCACCTCGAACGAGGCATCCGAATGCCCGATGCTGACGACAATGCCGGCCCGCACCAGCCGGGCAATCTGCTCGGGCGTCACCGTCTCGGCCGCCACCGTAACCAGCAGATAGGGCAGGGTGCCGCGCGCCCGCTCCAGCCGCACCAGGTCCGTCTCATCCATTGGCCGGATCAGCGCCGGGTCATGCGCACCCTTCCGCGCCAGTGATAGATGCGGTCCCTCGAGATGCAGCCCGAGAAAGCCCGGCACTCTCCGCCGCGCTGCCTCGGCTCCGGCGGCCAGCACCGCATCGGTGACCGCCGCCGTGTCGGTGATCAGCGTCGGCAATAGCCCGGTGACGCCGAACGCACGATGGGTAGCGCAAACCATCGCCAGGTCGTCTGCGCTCGTCCCGGGCCCCAGCAGGTGCCCGCCGCCGCCATTCACCTGCAGGTCGATCAGCCCGGGCGCCAGCACCCCACCATCGAGAGTGATCTGCGTGGCGCCAGCTGGAGCGCCGCCGATGGAGTGCACGACGCCATCAGCAACGACGAGCGCGGCATCACCGTGCCACGCCTCGCCATCAAAGATACGGGCGCCGGTATAGGCGGTAGTCTTGGACATGGAGGGGCTCGATGTCGGGGTGATCCTCCACCGTGGAACGGGGGAGGGGGACCACCGGGCAGCCGGTGGCCCATGACGAGTGTCCCGGGCGTCAGGGTCAGCTTCCGCCCGGGACGTCCGATCAGCCTTCTTTGGCCATGGACTTCTTGAACTGCGGCAGGTGCTTCTGCTGCGCTTCCAGCATGCGCTCGCGGTACTGGCCGTAGATGATGTCGGTGTCGTGCAGCGTCACGCCCGGGATGGTCGGCGACGCGAACACCGGCAGCTCGATGCCACGATCGGCGAGCTTCTGTGCGCTCTCGGCCAGGAGCTCATGCATCATCATCATGGCAAGCACGGTCGACGAGCCCGCCACCGGACGGGACCAGCCCTTGATGTTGACGATCGCATCCTCCACCGGCGAGCCGGTGTCGATGACGATGTCGGCGGCATGCGGCAGGCGCTTGCCCGACGAGTGCGTCGCGGGCTTCGATGCGTTCGACTGCGCGGTGATGGCGATCACCGTCAGCCCACGCTCCTTGGCGTAAAGCGCCGTATCGATGCCCGAGGCGTTCGACCCGGAATGGCCGAAGATCACGATGGTGTCGCCAGCGTTCAGCGGCTGGTGGTCGAGGAACTTCTCGGCGTACTTCTCGGTGCGCTCGAGCCACAGCAGCTCGCGTACGCCGCCGGCGCCGAGGATGTTGTGCCACATCACACGCGGGTCGGTCAGCGGGTTGAAACCGACATACGAGCCATAGCGCGGATAGGTCTCCTGCACCGGCAGCACCGAGTGACCCGAACCGTAGAGATGCACCAGGCCCTTGTTGGCGAGGGTTTCCGCGACCGCGGACGAGGCCTTGTCGAAGGCGTCGGCATTCGCTGCGGCCGCCGCCTCGGCGATCTTCACGAGCTTGCTGATATATAGAGTGGACATAGATTTGCCTTTCAGAACAAAGCGTTACACGTAGAGAGTGGAGCGGATCTCATAGCGGTCCGCCCGCATGGTGGAGACGGCGTATTCGAACGGCCCTCTCGCGTCGTAGGCGATGCGTTCGACCTCGAAGGCCGGCGTACCTGCCGTGAGTTGGATCAGTTCGGCGTCCGCCGCCGCGACGCTGCCGACGCGGTAGACCTCCTTGGCCTTCACCGGGGTGATGCCGCAGCGCTCCTTCAGCCAGCCATAGAGCGACTGCACGTTCGCCGCGTCCTCCAGCAGCCCGGGTACCCGCGCCTCCGGAAGGTGGCTGGTCTGGATGCCGATCGGCATGCCGTTGCCGAGCCGGAGGCGTTTGAGCTGCACCACGGGATCGCCGATCGCCATCTCCAGCGCGTCGGCCATCTCTTCATCGGCCGGCACGCGATTGGCTTCGATGAGCCGGGTCCCGGCCTGCAGCGACAGCGTCTTCATTTCGTCGGTGAAGCTGGTGAGCCCGCGCACGCCGGCGACGACCGTGGCCGACCGCACGAACGTGCCGCGCCCATGCTCGCGCCGCAGCAACCCGGCTTCCTCGAGGTTGCGCAGGGCATGGCGCAGGGTGATGCGTGAAATCCCCAGCATCTCGCCGAGCCGATCCTCGTTGGGGATCTGCATGCCCGAGCTCCATTCGCCGCGCTCGACCAGTTCGCGCAGCGCCATCTCGGCCTGATGCCACAGCGGCTCCGGTCGCCGCCGATCGGGCTTTATGAGACCGTTTGGTTCATCCATGCCCATTCCTCCAGTTCGGCCCATAGGCGCCGGCGAATGCCGCACCCACCAGTCCCGCCTTCGGCCCGAACTGTCCGGGGCGGATATCGATTGATCTGAGGTGCGGCGGCAATTGCCGGTGCAGCGCCGGCAGCAGCATTGGCCGCAGCACATCCAGCGACGCCGCGACGCCCCCCGCGAAAATGATGGCCTCGGGCGCGAGCAGCGCAACCGCGCCGGCCAGCGCAGTACCGAGGGCCTGCATGCCGGGACGCAGTGCATCGATCGCTGCGGCGTCGCGCCCGCGCGCCGCCCGCACCAGCGTCGCACCATCAGGTAATCCGATCGACTGCGCCGCCGCATCGAGCGCCCGGCCCGAGGCCTGCCGCTCCAGCCAGCCGCTCCGGTCCTCGCCCGGATCGTGGAGGTCCGCCGCCGCCCAGCCGAACGAACAGGCCGCGCCGCCATTGCCGGCGACGATCCGTCCACCCGCCAGTACCGAGGAGCCGATGCCGGTGCCGATAGCGAGGAGGATCGCGTCTTCCAGCCCTTTGGCCGACCCGGCTGAGACCTCGGCCAAGAGGGCGAACTGTGCGTCGTTGCCGAGCCCCACCGAAACATCAGGCAGCTCTGCCGCGAGGTCCAGCCCGTCGAGATAGCCGAGATTGGGCACCCAGCGGCACACTGTCCCTTGCGCCAATCCGGGAATGCCAAGTCCCAGCCGCGTCGCCCTGTGCGCGTCCAGCTGTTGCGTCAGCAGCTCCATGAACGCCGCCAGCGTCTGCGGCGCCGCCCATTCGCCCGCGGCACGCACGGCCGCCGGATCGCCCAGATCGGCAATACCGGCGCGGAACCGCGTGCCGCCCAGATCGATGGCGAGGATCGTCTCCGTCATCGCGCCCCCGATCCCAGCGGTGGGGCAAACAGCCCGGCGCCGGCATTCCACGAGTTCGAGGTGCTCATGAACGCCTGCGCATAGGTCGTGCCGCGGATGCAGCCGCGCAGCCGATACAACGAGGCATAGTAATCCATGTAGGGGAACGAGCTCAGCCCGCGCGCCAGCTCATACTTCTCGGCCGCCTCACGCCACGGTGCAAAGCCCTCGGTGACGTCGACCAGGTGCGTCGGCACAAACCCCTCGTCGTCCTCCCAGTTCTCGCCGAACAGCAGCAGGGCGGGGGAGTGCACCGGCAGCGCCCGGCCAAGCGTCGGCAGCGCCGCGTAGAACACTGCAGTCTTGGTGAGCTCGCACGCCGCCCGGTGGTCCTTGTGCCAGCTGCCCTGCCAATGGGTGATCACCACCTCGGGCTTGAGTTCACGCAGCACGTCACACACCGCGAGCGCCGTGGCATCGTCGTTCGGCAGGAAGCCATCCGGCAGGTCGAGACTGCGCCAGCTTATGCCCAGCCGCTCGGCCGCCGCGCTTGCTTCACTCCGCTTCTGCTCGGCGTAGAGCGGCGGCGCGAGGCAGCGATGCCCCTGCTCGCCCATGGTCAGGTGGAGGAACGTCACTTGCGCTCCACGCGCCGCCGCGACGAAGGCCAACGGCCCGGCAATCACCTCGGCGTCGAATGCGTGCGCCCCGACGACGAGAATGCGCTTGGCGGCATAGACCTGGGCTTCGATCATTTCACGGCTCCCGATGCTGCGGCGCCTTCGCGGATCTGGCGCGCCAACAGCAGATACATCGCCAGCACCGGGGCAAGCGAGATGCCCAATGAGGCAAACACCATGCCCCAGTCGGTGCGGAACTGACCGACGAAACCGGTGATCGCCAGCGGCACCGTCTTGAGGTTGTTGTCGAAGATGAAGATCAGCGGGAAGAAGAAGTCGTTCCACACCGCGATGGTGGTGAAGATGGCGACGATCGATACCGCCGGCGCCACCACCGGCAGGATGATGCTGAACAGGATGCGCAACTCGCCCGCTCCATCCAGCCGCGCTGCTTCCTCGAGCTCGCGCGGCAGCACGCGCATGAAGTTGGCGAAGATGAAGATGGCGAAAGGAATGCGGATCGCGACATAGACCGAGATCAGCCCGAGATGGCTGTCCAGCAGCTCGAGGTCGCGCATCAGCGTGAACAGTTCCACCGAGGCGAGGCGGATAGGCAGCATGATCCCGGCAAGGAACAGCGCCAGCATCCAGACGCCCCAGCGCAGGCCGTAGCGGCTCAGCGGATAGGCAGCCATCGCCGAAACGACGATGGTGACGATCACCGCGCCGCCGGTGACAATCAGGCTGTTGATCAGGTTGCGCCCCAGGTCGGCGCGCTGCCAGGCGTTGATGAAGTTGTCGAGGCTCAGGCTTTGCGGCAGCCCCAGCGGATCGGCATAGATCTGCTGCGTAGTTTTGAAGCACGAGACCACCAGCGCGTAGAGCGGCAGCAGCACCACGACAGTCCAGCCGAGCAGCACCAGCCAGCGCGGCAGGCGGGAAAGGAAACCTGCCGGCGTCATGGCTGCACCGTCGCGCGGTCGAACGCCCTGAGCAGCAGCAGCGTGCCGGCGCCCAGCAACAGGAACAGCATGGTGCCCAGCGCCAGCGCGAGGCCGATATCGGTGATGCCCACCGCGCCTTCGGCGCCGAACGCCAGGCGGTAGAAATAGGTGACCAGCGTATCGGTCGAAAAGTTCGGGTTCCCCTGCACACCCTGCATCACATAGACGATGTCGAATTGGTTGAAGGTGTTGATGAAGCTCAGCGTCGTCACCGACGAGATCGATGGCACCAGCAGCGGTAACGCCACCGTGGTCAGCATGCGGGTGTGGCCGGCGCCGTCGAGCTTGGCGGCCTCGAACACCTCGTATGAAATCTGGCGCAGCCCTGCGGTGAAGATCAGCACCGGCAGGCCCATCCAGTTCCACGCATCGATGGCGATCAGCACCCACAGCGCCCAGCCGGAATCGCCCAGTACCGTCAGCCGGCCCTCATGCAGGCCGAGGCCGTTGAGCATCCATTCGACGACGCCGTTCGGCGCCAGCAGCAGCCGCCACAGCGCGCCGACTATGACCGGGCTCAGGACGGCCGGAAAGAAGAATACCGACTGGAAGAAGCTCGCGCCTTTCCGCGACCAGAACAGCAGGTAGGCGAGGATCAGCCCGAAACCGTTCTGGAACAGCATGATGCCGAAGAACCACGCCACATTGTGCCAGAGCGCGCCGAACAGCTTCTCCGAGTTGGGAAAGGTGAACAGCCGCAGGTAGTTGTCGAACCACGAGAAATCGAGCTGGCGCAGCCCGCGCCACTCGAACAGGCTGCCCCACAGCGAGGTCAGCAGCGGGTAGAGCACGAACAGCCCGTAGATCAGCAGCGCCGGCAGCACGAAGCCGAGCGCGGCGAGGTGCCGTGACAGCCTGGCTGGTTCGGTGCGGTTGGCGGCGTCGCTCATCGTGCGGGGGTCCGGAGGAGGGAGGACGGCCTGCCGGGGCAGGCCGCCAGTTTCATTAGGGCTTGGGCTTGAACCAGGTGCTGACCGCCGCGTTGACGTCAGCGGCGAGCTTTTCGGGCGTGATGTTGCCCTCGACCATGTCGATCACCTCGGCCTGGATCACCGACGAGGCCGTCGGGGTCTGCCAGCGATAGCCGACGAGGCTGAGATAGGGCGTGGTGTTGCCCTGCATCTCGATCATCGCCTTGAGCACCGGGTCTTCCGAGGTCACGTCAGGACGAGCCGCCGGCCAGCCGAGTTCATCGGCGAACAGCTGCGCGAACTCGGGCGAGGCGATGAAGTTCAACACCTTGGTCGCCGCTTCCTTCTTCTCGCTGTCGGCCACCAGCCCGTACGAGCCATCCGAGAACGCCGCGACCAGCGGCTTGTCGGTGGCGGCGTCGCCCGGGAACGGGAACACCGAGAACTTCAGGTCCGGGTTCTGCGCCTTGAAGCTGCCATTCTCCCACGAGCCACCGAAGAACATCGCGGCCTGCCCGTTGATGAACTGTTGCGTCGAGGTGGTGTAGTCGACGCCGGCGAAGCCATCCGAGTAATAGGGCTTCAGCTCGGCGAAGCGCTTCAGCGTGGCGATGAAGCGCGGGTCCTCGAAGTTCGCCTTGTCCGACATCATCTCGCCGTAGAAGTCGGCGCCGTAAATGGTCGGGCCGATCATGCCGACGCCGATCTCGAGCGCCCAGGCCGAGCCCTGCGCACCGCCGCTGGCGATCGGCGTGATGCCGGCGGCCTTGAGCTTCTCGCAGGCGGCGAGGAACTCGGCGTAAGTGGTCGGCACCGCAATGCCATTCGCCTCGAACAGGGCGGTGTTGTAAAACACGCCAAGCACCGGCACGGAGTAGGGCACGCCGTAGAACTTGCCGTCGGCAACGCTGATCACGCCACCGGTGGCGGTCTCAGGCATCTGGGCAATAGCCGGCACGCTGTCGTTCAGCGGCTCGAGATAGCCGGCCTCGACCAGCGGCTGCAGCTCGCCATAGGCCTTGAGCTGGGCGATGTCGGGGCCCTTGCCACCGCGCAGCGCCGTAGCCAGCCGGTTCTGGTAGTCGGCGTCGGGAGTGAACTGCAGGTCCACCTTGATGTCGGGGTTGGCCGCCTCGAAAGCCGCGAAAATGCGGCCCATGGCGGCCTGGTCCTCGGTGCGCCAGCTCCACAGCGTGACGGTTTCCTCTGCGGCCGCAAAGGACATGAACGGGGTGCTGGCGGCGAGCGCCAACCCGATGGCAAAAAGTCTGCGAGACAACGGCATCTATCAAAGAGCTCCCTGGACTCATTGGGTGAGATCGGCGGAACGCAAACCGACCCGGAAAGCTAAGCAGCAATGCTGGAGCAGGTAAAGAGGTTATAACGTCATTTCGTTATATCCACATCCGGCCACTCAGCCCTTCACCCCCGAACTGACGACGGAATCGACGAAGAAGCGCTGCAGGATCACGAACAGCAGCACGGGCGGCAGCACCGCGAGCGTCGCTCCGGCCATTACCAGGCCGGTATTCATGGCGCCGCGGTTGTAGCTCAAGAGCCGCGAGAGCGAGATGACGATCGGGTACTGGTCGGCGCTCCCCTGCAGCACCGTCAGCGGCCACAGGTAGCTGTTCCAGTGGTAGACGAAGGCGAACAGCACCAGCGCCGCGATGGCCGGCATCACCGCCGGCGCGACGATCTGGAACAGGACCCTGAGCTCCGACGCGCCGTCGACCCGCGCCGCCTCGATCAGTTCATCGGGCACACCCTTGATGAACTGCCGCATCAGGAAAATCCCGAACGCGTTGGCGAGGTTGGGGACGATCACCCCGGCGAGGCTGGCGTTCAGCCCGAGATAGCCGGTGAGCCGGTAGAGCGGGATCAGCGTCACGATCGGCGGCAGGAACATCGTCGCGATCAACAGCGCGAACAGCGCCTCCTTGTAGCGGAACTCGTACTTGGCGAAGGCGTATCCGGCCATCAGGCTAGTGACGATGATGGCGACCGTGGTCACGACCGCGATCACAGCCGAGTTGAGGAACGAGCGTCCGAGGCTCACCACCTCGGCCACCTGGGTATAGGCGTCGAGGTTGGGCGCGCCGGGCAGCCATACCGGCGGCACCTGCATGGTCTCCTGCGGCGTCTTCAGGCTGGTGAGGATCATCCAGGCCAGCGGAAACGCGGCGATCACCGCGACCACGATGATCACCAGCACCAGCAGTGCACTGGCCGGTGTCGCCTTGAAGCGTGGGCCCTCGAGCGGGCGGCGGTCTGCAACTGCGGTGGTCATGCGGACTTTGCCTCCCGCGAGCGGGCGAAGGCGAACAGCAGCGCGATCGCCACGACCAGCGACAGCATCAGCGTCACCGCCATGGCCGAGCCGAGCCCGCCCTGCGCGCGTTCGATGCCGACGCGACGAATGTGATAGGTGAGGACGTTGGTGGCATTCACCGGCCCGCCCTGGGTGATCAGCGCCACCGGCTCGAACACCTGCACGGCGTTGATGATGGCGATCACCGACGAGAACAGCAGCGTGTTGCCGAGGAGCGGCAGGGTGATCGAGAAGAAGCGCTGGATCGGGTTGGCGCCGTCGATCTTGGCTGCCTCGTAAAGCGAATCCGGGATCTGCGTCAGCCCAGCCACCGCCAGCACGGTGAAATAGCCCACCTGCTGCCAGACATTGAGGATGACGATCGAGAACAGCGCCGTCTGCGGCGCGCTCAGCCAGGTCTGCGGCGGGATGCCGACCCAGCCGAGTATCTGATTCAGCGGCCCTTCGGTCGGCGAGTAGAGTTTTGAGAACACCAGCGCCACCGCGATCATCGGCACCATGTAGGTGGAGAACAGTACGGTGCGGAGGAACACCCCGCCCGGCGCGATCTTCTGGTGCACCAAGAGCCCCAGCATCACCGATAGCGGCAGGATGATCGCCACCGACCCCACCGTGTAGAGCGCCGTATTGACCAGCGCCGCCTTGAAGTCGCGGCCCACGGAGTTGTTGGCGAAGATATCGATGAAGTTCTGCACGCCGACAAAGGTCGCCGTCTCGAACCCGGTCTGCGTCGACCAGTTCTGGAAGCTGAGCCAGATCGTCAGCAGCATCGGAATGATGATGAAAACCGCCAGCAACCCGGTCGCGGGCGCCAGCATGAAGACCGCTGATCGGTGCTGCGTGTTGGTCATGAACTATCCCATCCACCGGTGTCACCCCGGCGAAGGCCGGGGCCCATCCTGAGGTCTTTCCACATCCGCTGCCGGCTGTGAAACCTCGGGATGGATCCCGGCCTCACGCCGGGACGACACCGTGGGTTGTTGGTCAGTCGGGGCAAGGCCCCGACATTGTCACTTCGCGTTGCGCTCGAGGATCTCGGTGGCGTCGGCCTGCGCCGTCGCCTGCGCGTCGGCGGCCGAGAGCTGGCCGAACTGGATGGCTTCCAGCGTCTTCTGCAGCGATTCCGAGAATTCCTGCCCGCCAAGCACCACCGGGAAGCCCTTGGCGCTGGCCAGCGTCTCGGTATAGCCCTTGAGGAACGGATCGCTCGACAGCCGGTCGGCGAACGCCGTGCCGTCAGAGGTGCGCGACGGCAGGATGCCCATCGACATCAGGATATCGCCCATGGCCGAGGCGCCGTTCGGACCCGATTCCGGCCCGTTGAGCCAGTTGAGGAAATCCCAGGCCGCGGCCTGTTCTTCGGCCGAAGCCTTGGCATTGACCACGGTCATCCAGGAGTACGAGATCGAGCGCGCCGTATCGCCCGACGGTCCCACCGGGATCGGGGCCGTGGCAATATCGGCGAAGTTGTCGCCCATGCCGGCCTTCAGCGCCGATTCCCACCAGTTCGCCATGATGATCATGCCGGTCTTGCCGGAAACGAAACTGTCGAGGAACGGTCCGGTGGTGTTGGCGTCGGCGGTGGCCATTGCCGGGTCGGAATAGCCCGATTTGATCAGCTTTTCGTAGAGCTCGAAGGTCTGCTTGGCCGCCTCGCTGTCGAGCACCGGCTTGCCATCAACCACCAGGTCGCCGCCGTTCGAAACCAGCAGCGACGAGAACGGGTGCAAGACGCCCGCCGCCCACGAGTTGATCAGCCCAAAGCCCTGCTGGCCCTTGGATTTGTCGGTCAGCTTCTCGGCTGCCGCGAGGAATTCGTCCCAGGTCTTAGGCGCCTCGGCAATGCCGGCTTCCGCGAACAGCTTCTTGTTGTAGTTGAGCGCGTAGACGTCGATCTCGTTCGGGATGCCGTAGAGCACGCCGCCGATCGAAGCCGCGCCGATCACGCCGGCCGGCCAGTTGGCCTTGGTGTCGGCGGCGATCGCCTCCGGCACCGCTGCCACCAGTTGGTCCTTGGCGAGGTCCGGCAGCCAGGCATCGTAAATGCCGGCAATGGTCGCCCCGCCGGCGCCGCCGCCCGAAGTGCGGAGCGTCGTCAACAGGTCGCCGAACGGCACGGCGCGGACGGTGATCTTGGTATCCGGGTGGGCCTGGGTGTAGGTCGCGGCGGCCGCCTCCAGCTTGGCCACCGTATCCGGTGCCCAATGGGTGAGGAACGACACATCCGCGGCCTGGACCAGTGCGGTGCTCGAAAGCAGGACCGCGACCGCCCCCGCGGAGCGCGTGAAAGCCTGGAACAGCTGCATGTTTGAATTCTCCCTGTGGCGCCAGTGAGCTCTATGCTCCCCTGACGTCATAGAGTTATGACGTTATAACGACATTGGTCAAGAGGTATGCCTGTGGCTGTGGATGAGTGGGGCCGCGGCGCCGGCACGGCGTCGAGGATCACTGCTCGCAGGCTGGTGTTGGACGAGCCTTGGCGGAGCGCGCTATCAGGGGAGGAGCTGATGTCGAGGGGGGCGGGGTAGGGGGCCGAGGTCCGCCAGCTGCACGCCCTGAGGCGGCCATCCCTGGGCTAGGGGCGACAGGCCGGACAACCCGGCCCATCGCGGGTTCGTCAATCAGTCGGCCAGCAGCGCGTCGATATACGCCTTGACCGCCGGATCGTCGGACTTGGTGATTGCCGCCAGCGCCGCATCCCGGTCGCCGACCGCCTCGTCCAGCGCCGCCTGGGCGTCTGCCAGCGCCTGCCCCTCGGGGCTATCCAGCGCTGCGGCCTGCTCGTCCTCCGTCAGTTCATCGAAGTCCGGATAGGCTTCGTCGAAGTCAGCCTGCGCGTCGGTCACGGCCTGCTGCAACTCGCCCGACTCCACTGCGGCGTCGAGGGCCGCATAGGCGCGAACCTTGCCGACCATCGACTTGTCGCTGGCATGCGCCAGCCCTTGCTCGGAAGCATGCGCCGCGTTGCCGCCGCCAGCCTGGGAGGCGAGGCTGCCATTGCCGTTGCCATTGCTGTGCTCGCTGCCGGCGTTCTCATGCGCGGATTCCGAGTTGCCGGGGCTTTCGGGGCGGCCGCCGGCGACTGCGCCGCTCAGGTTGGCGGCAACGAGCGGCGACAGGGCGATCAGCCCGACCAGGGCGAATTTTGACAGTGATTTCATGAGCGTGGCCTCTGAGATAGGGGATGCCCGTCCCTGCGGGCGCTTCTCAGATAGCATCGCCGCCCTGATCTCTGGCTGAGCCGCCATGTCAGCACAATTGCAGGAACCGGCTCACGCCGGCGACCCGCGCCAACTGCATGCTGATCGTCCAGAGGTTTGCAGGATTTCTGCAACCCGCGCCGGACGCCTCATGCCCCCAAGGGCGGATCAGGAGCGCAGGGCGCCTCCACCAACACCGATATCGGCAACGACGCCCGCCAAGCGCTGCAAGCTCCAGGCCAACAGCAGTCGAACATCGGCAGTATCAGAAGGAGGGGGCTGGCTGGGGAACCTGGATTCGAACCAAGATTGACGGAGTCAGAGTCCGCAGTTCTACCATTGAACTATTCCCCAAGCGCTTAGCCTGGATGCCGTCGGCGTGGCCGTCAGCATTTGGTGCGCGCCTTCTAGCGGCAATCGATCGTCTGATCAACACCCCTTTTGCGGCATTCTTCAGCCTTCACGATCCGTCATGCGCCGTTCAAGTTTGCGGCAGATTCAGGGCGTTGCGTTGGCCCTGATCATCCACTACCCTCATCGGCGACACTGAAATATGCCCGTGTCGGGCGCCCACGGCTTCGGCCGGCAGCCGGCGACCGCGCGGGGAAATGGAGCAAGGTTGACCGATCAAGATCGGTCCGCCGCCGCAGCCGGGGCCGAGAGCCTGGAGCGGCACCGTGACGGGCAGGACCGTACCCCCGCCCAGACCACCGCGAATCCTGGGGGGCAACCCGGATCTGGCGGAGCGGAGCGGCGGACGCACCCCGCAGGGAATCCCTCTTCGCGACGGTCGCGAGGGCCGCTCTATGCGGCGCTCGATCTCGGTACCAACAATTGCCGCCTGCTGATCGCCCGCCCGCACGAGAACAGTTTTCGTGTGCTTGACGGCTTCACCCGCATCGTGCGCCTCGGCGAGGGGCTGTCGACCACTGGAAAACTGTCCGACGCCGCGATGGAGCGGACCATGGAGGCGCTTCGGCTCTGCCGCAACAAGCTGCGCGAGCACGAACCGACCCGCATGCGCCTCATCGCCACCGAGGCTTGCCGCTCCGCCTCCAACGGCGCCGAGTTCATCGCCCGGGTCGAACGCGAACTCGGCCTCGTGCTCGAGATCGTCGACCGGCAGACCGAGGCTTCGCTTGCCGTCACCGGCTGTGCCGACCTGATCGAAGAAGAATCGTCCGGCGCCCTGATGTTCGATATCGGCGGTGGGTCGTCCGAACTCGCATGGCTGGATTTCCGCGGTGGTCGCCCGCGCCGGCAGGGCCGCATGTCGTCGTCGATCCGCTCCTGGCAGTCGTTGCCGGTGGGCGTGGTGTCGATCGCCGAGAAGTTCGGCGGTGTGAACGTCACGCCCGAGACTTTCGAGGACATGGTGGCGTTCGTTGCCGGCCAGCTCCGCCAGTTTCGCGGCCGCGAAAAACTGCGCCAGATGATCGCCGAGCACCCCGTGCACCTGATCGGCACCTCCGGCACCGTCACCACGCTTGCCGGCCTCCATCTCGGCCTCGAACGCTACGAGCGTCAGAAGGTCGATGGCCTGTGGATGACCCGCGCCGATGTCGATGCCACCATGACGGCGCTGCTCGGCATGAGTTTTGACCGCCGCGTTGCCCATCCCTGCATCGGCAAGGATCGCGCCGACCTGGTGCTGCCCGGCTGCGCCATTTTCGAGGCGATCCGCCGCGAATGGCCGACCGAGCGGGTGCGCGTCGCCGATCGCGGCCTGCGCGAGGGCATCCTCATTTCACTGATCGACGCCGACCGAGCCGGTCGCGCCAGCAACCGCAGGAGCCGCTGATGGCGAAGGGAACAGGGCAGGGAGCCGGACGCAAATCGGCGACGGGTCTCAAGGTTCATGTAAAGACCGCCAAGGGCCGGAAGATCGGCTCGACCCTGTGGTTGCAGCGCCAACTCAACGACCCCTATGTCGCCAAGGCCCGGACCGAGGGGCTGCGCTCGCGTGCCGCCTACAAGATCAAGGAACTCGACGAGCGCTACCATTTGTTCAAGAAGGGCATGCGCGTCGTCGATCTTGGCGCGGCCCCCGGCGGCTGGTCGCTGGTGGCGGCGCCCATCGTCGGTACGACAGCGGATAAGCCGCTGATCGTGGGGATCGATTATCTCGAGATGGATGCGATCGAGGGCGTCATCCTGCTGCAGAAGGATTTCAACGACGAGGATGCCCCCGCGGCGCTGATCGATGCGCTGGGTGGGCACAAGGCCGATATCGTGATGTCGGACATGGCGGCGCCGACCACCGGGCATCGCGCGACCGACCATATCCGGATCATGCAACTGGTCGAACTCGCCGCCGATTTCGCCGTCAAGGTCCTGGCGCCGGGCGGTACCTTTGTCGCCAAGGTGTTCCAGGGCGGCACCGAGCATGAGTTGCTGCACTTGCTGAAGCAGCACTTCACCACCACCATCCACGCCAAACCCAAGGCCAGCCGCGCCGATTCCGCCGAGACGTACCTCCTGGCCCGCGGCTTCAAGGGCAACGCGCCGGACTGAGCGCTTTCAGTAAGGCCTGGTCATGGTGCGCCGTGGTCGAGCTGACCCGCTGCGATCACCCCTGCTCCGGTGTCATCCCAGCGAAAGCTGGGACCCATTTATCGGCTTGCGCAGGCTGTGAGTTGGGTCGCTTTCGCTGGGATGACAGCCGGTGATCGGTCAAGACCGAGCCATAATCACTCGGTCCTTACAGCCCAATAGTGCCCGGATCACTCGGCCGGCGCGCCGCTTTCGGCCTGGTGGCTGTGCATGTTGGCGCTTCTCGGAACCCGCAGGAAGATCAGGGCGGAGATCAGCGTCAGCGTTGCCATCACCCAGAACGCGACGTGGAAGTCGTTGAGATCAGGGGCCCCGCCATGCAGCAGGTGGACGCCCTCGAAGATGCCGCCACCGATCGCGACGCCGAAGGCGAGGGAGAGCTGCACGCTCACCTGGCTCAGCACATTGGCCTGCCCGGCATCCTTGTCGGCAACGTCGGCGAAGATGAAGGCATTGGTGGTGGTCCAGAACAGCGACTGGAAGAAGCCGGTGATCACCAGCAGCGCCAGCATCAGCGGGGTGGGGGTGTCCGGCGTGTACAGCCCCATCGCCAGCACCCCGCCGGCGGTAATCGTGCAGGCGATCACCAGCGCCCTGCGAAAGCCCAGCCGTGCGATGAAGCGCTCGGCCATGAACTTCATGGTGAAGGCGCCGACGGCCGAAGCAAAGGTCACCATGCCGCTCTCGAACGGGTTCAGGCCAAAGGCGAGTTGCAGCATGAGCGGAAACAGGAACGGCATCGCACCGGTGCCCAGCCGGAAGATCGTGCCGCCGATCATCGTCAGCCGGAACAGCGGCTGGCGGAAAATCCTGAGGTCGAGCAGCGGATACTCGGTGCGGCGGAAGTGGAACCAGTAGGCGATCGCCGCCACCACGCCGAGGAACAGCGAGCCGTAGCCGAAACTCGCGGGCAGGGCCGGCAGCGTCAGCACCGAGATGCCGAAAACGAGACCGGCGAAACACAACCCGGCGAGCAGGAACCCGGTGAAATCCATCTTCCTGGGTTCGTTCCGGTGCCACTCGGGCAGGTACTTGTTGACCAGGATGATGCCGAGGATGCCGATCGGCACGTTGATCAGGAAGATCCAGTGCCAGCTGGCAAAGGTGGTGATGAAGCCGCCGATCGGCGGGCCGACGATGGGGCCGACGAGACCCGGAATCGACAGCCACGCCATGGCGTCGACCAGTTGCTGTCGCGGCGTCACCCGCACCAGCACCAGCCGCGCCACCGGTGTCATCATCGCTCCGCCCATGCCCTGCAGGAACCGCGACAGAACGAAGGTGAGCAGCGAATCCGAGATGGCGCAGCAGACCGATCCCAGGATGAACACTACGATCGCCCAGGCAAAAACCCGCTTGGCGCCGAACTTGTCGGCCATCCAGCTCGAGATAGGGATGAAGATCGCCAGTGCCACCATGTAGGTGGTGAGCGCCAGCTTCAGCGCGATCGGTTCGGTGCCGATGTCGTGCGCGATGGCCGCCAGCGAAGTCGCGATCACGGTCGAATCCATGTTCTCCATGAACAGCGCTACGGCGAGGATCAGCGGAGTCAGGCGGAGCGCGGACATCGGAGTTTTCGGCCTTGTGGAGCGTTTTCAGGAAAAGTTGCAGACGTTTCCGGTTCGAAAGCGTGACAAATCAAAGACATCAGAGTGTTGCGGGAACGGGCTTGGCGATGGGCTTCACCTTGTGGCCCGAAACGTCGCTGCCTGCATCGGGTGGCAGTCGCATGAACGGGATGGCGCTGCAGATGGCGACCGCCGCAACGACGAACCAGGCAATGTGGAAGTCCGCCAGCACCAGTTCGCCGCCATGCATGTTCGACGCGATCTCCAACGCACCGCCTGCTACGGCAACGCCCGCAGCGACGCTCAGTTGCTGACTCACGGCGTTGATCGCTGTCGCCTGGCTGGCATGCGCTTCGTCGACATCGGCGAACACCAGCGCGTTGACGCCGGTGAAGAAGAACGAGCGGGTAAGGCCGCCGAACAGCAGCGCGCCCATCAACAGCCAATGCGGGACGGCAGGGGTGAAGAAGCCGTTGATCGCGAGGAAGGTGCAGCCGAGCAGCGCCGTGACCATCAGCGTGCGCGGGAAGCCGAAGGCGGCGTAGAGCCTTTCGGCGCCGAACTTCGAGAGGATGGCGCCGATCGCTGCGATGAAGGTGGTTAGGCCGGATTCGAACGGCGTCAGCCCGAAGGTCAGCTGCAGCATCAGTGGCATCAGGAAAGGGAAAGCGCCGATGCCGATGCGGAACAGCGAGCCGCCGATGATGGCGTTCCGGAACAGCGGCAACCGGAACATCTTCGGATCGAGGATCGGGAACGGCGTGCGCCTGGCGTGGCGCAGGTAGAGCAGTCCGGCAATCACCCCGACCACGATCGAGGCATAGCCGGCGACCGTGGGAATGGCGGGGAGGCTGATCACCGAGAAGCCGAACATGATGCCGGCAAAGGTGATGGCCGACAGGATCAGCCCGGGCACGTCCACCGGCCGCTCGTTCCGGCCATCGGCCGCATGGAGATATTTGGTGACGAGGATCAGCCCGAGGATGCCGATCGGCACGTTGATCCAGAAGATCCAGTGCCAGCTGAGATAGGTAGTTAGGAAACCGCCCAGTGGCGGACCGGTGATCGGACCGATCAGCGCCGGGATGGTGAGCCAGGCCATGGCCGACACCAGCTCGTTGCGGGGCGTCGAACGCACCAGCACCAGCCGCGCCACCGGCGTCATCATCGAGCCGCCGATGCCCTGGAGGAACCGCGACAGCACGAAGGTCAGCAGCGAATCCGAGAAGGCGCAGCAGATCGAGCCGGCCATGAACACCACAATGGCCACGCGAAAGATGTTCTTGGCCCCGAACCGGTCGGCCATCCAGCCCGACAGCGGAATGAAGATGGCGAGCGCCACAAAGTAGGCGGTGAGCGCCAGCTTCAGCGAAATCGGTTCCGCCCCGATATCCGCCGCGATCGCCGGCAGCGATGTCGCAATGACGGTCGAGTCCATGTTCTCCATGAACAGCGCGACCGCAAGGACGAGGGGGATGATGCGCAAGGAGAGAGCCTCGGATGAGGCAATGTTAGGATTGAAACTATCGGTACGAGCTTTACGGCGCGTGGGGCCGCAACGCAACACGTACCTCACCCATTAATCGCTCTGGTCCTAAGCGATTGACCCCTGAAGCCAACACGTGGCTTATTGTGGTCACATTTTGTTCGGGTTGAATCATGAAGAGCTTTTCGTCGTCGAGCTTCGCCAGCAATCATGCCGAGGCGCTCGACCTTGCCTTTGCAGCAGTGCAGAAGAACCCGCAGGCGCTGTTCACCAATTTCCAGTGGTTCTTGTACACCGGCAAGGACACGATCTTCTTCACTGCCTTCTCGAAAGAGAAGTTCGACAAACAGAAGCTGAAGGACCTGGTGGCGCAGGTGGTGGCACTGGCGCCGCAACTGACGCACGGCTTTGCCGGTGCGCGCCCGGGGCATCCTTTCACCGAGAGCCAGCTCGACGCCATCACCTCAGTCGAGTTGGTCGACAGTTTCGACGGCTACCCCGACAAGTGGCTGGGCAAGAGTGCCGATATCTTCGACCATCCCGACCTGCCGCTATTCCGCTTCATGGCGGCGACACTGAAGGATGGCCCTGATGCCGAAGGCCGCATCTCGGTGATCCAGGTGCGCGCTGCGCATTGCGTGCTCGAGGGCTCGGACTCGGCGCTGCTGTCGCGCTCACAGACGGCGGGGCACGGCATCCAGTCCAACAAGGATAACAAGGTCAGCTTCGGCGATCGGCTGAAGGGCGCTCTGAAGGCAGGCCTGGGCGTGTCGCTGCACCTGTTCTTCGCCCATGTCCTGTCGCCGCCCGACAAACCGTTCGGCTTCAAGACTTTGCCGCTGCGCCGCGACCGCCTGCGCCGCCTCGCGAGCCGGCTGGGCGTGCGGCAGCGCTCGCTTTACTTCGCCATCGTCACGCATGCGCTGCATTCCGATACCGACCGCCGCCTCAACGAGGCAGTGATCGCCGCGGCCTATACGATGCTCGATACCCGTCGGACCGACGCCGACGATGACTTCTTCCGCGTCCGCGCGCTACAGGCGAAGTTCCCGTACAAGGAAGACTTCGTCGAGTATGTGCGCTCGGTCGACGACGTGGTGAGCCAGATCGAGAGCAAGGACATCACCTCGTTCCAGACCCAGGTGCTGGCGCTGTTTGCGATGCACCGCAAGCTCCACAGCTGGTTCCCGTTCCTTTACGGGCCGCGCTTCTGGCGTTTCTCGGGTCGTGTCGACACCGTGCTGACCCTGGTACCGCCGCACCGTACCCTGGGTCCGGTCACCCAATGGATGATGGAGCCGATCTATTGCGGCGCCTATCACCCCGCCTCCAACATCGCCACCTTCTGCCCCGGCCGCGAGTTCATGACCGTGAACTTCGTCATGGAGCAGCGCCACATCGATGCGGTCGAGCGGATCGAGCCGCTGATTGCGAGGGTGGAAGCACTAGACTTGCCAGAGCCGGCGAAGGGTGTGGGTGTCGAGGCCTGAGGCGGCGTGGCGTAAGGGCGTCGTAGCTCGGTGCTGGGCCCAAATCTCTCTCCACCCACCGGCGTCATCCCGGCGAAAGCCGGGACCCAATGCTCTGACTGCTCAGCAAGCGCCAAGCCATCCGACCTTGCTGTGATTGACCGGCGCGTTCCGTGCCCATCCTGTCCACCGAGCAGTAGGTCCCGGCTTTCGCCGGGATGACGGCCGGTGGGTGGGAGATTGTGAGTTATTGCCGACCGAGATAGGGCGGGTAGCAGAGCCTCACTCAACAATCTCGTCCCACAGGTCATCCCAGCGTGGGTTCGTCGCTTCGATCAACTGCACCTTCCACGCTCGTCGCCATTCCTTGATCCGCTTCTCACGCGTGATTGCGGCTTCGGCGTCGCCCTGTTCTTCGAACCACACCAGCTGTGTCACGCCGTATCGTGCAGTGAAACTGTCGGCGATTGCGTGCGTTCGGTGTTGCCAGACTCGACCTACCAGATCGGACGTCACGCCGGTGTAGATCGTGCCGCGCTTGCCGCTCGCCATCATGTAGACGAAGAACTGTTTGTCCACCTGCGCCCCCGAACCATCGGATCAACGCAGGCGGACGCCGTCAACGTAGGGCCAGCCTAAGCCACCTGCCTCCCATACTTGCTCGCCACTTCCTCGGCCAACCTCCCGCTGATCTCGGCCAGGTGGTCGAACTCCTGTTCGAAACTGCCCACGCCCGCCGTTGCCGAGCGCAGCTCGATGATCAGGTCCTGCATCTCGGAGGCGGGGACATAGGCGTGGATATCGTCCCAGCCATCCCAGCCCTCGCGAGTGTCGGAGCCGACGATCTGGCCGCGGCGGCGGGGCAGGATGGCGTTGATGCGGGCGGTGGCCTCGCTGGGGCAGTGCACCGTCACTTCCATCACCGGCTCCAGCAGCACCGGCTCGCACTGCGGCATACCCTCGCGCATGCCGATCTGCGCCGCCTGCCGGAACGCCATGTCGGACGAGTCGACCGTGTGGTACGAGCCGTCGGTCAGCGTCACCGCCACGTCGACCACTGGGAAGCCCAGCGGGCCGCCCATGCCAAAGTACTCGCGGACGCCGGCTTCCACCGAGCTGATATATTGCCGTGGCACCACGCCGCCGGTGATCTTCTCGTCAAAGCCCAGCCCGCCGCCGCGCGGTAGCGGCTTGATGGTCAGCACCACGTCGCCGAACTGGCCGTGCCCGCCCGACTGCTTCTTGTGCCGGCCGCGCACATTGGCCGACTTCCTGATCGTCTCCCGATAGGCGATGCGCGGCACCGAGGTGGTGACCGGCACGCCGTAGCGTCCGGTGAGCCGCTCGATGACCACACGCAGATGCATCTCGCCATGTCCCTCGAGCACGGTCTCGCCGGTCTCGGGGACATGGGTGAGATGCAGCGAGGGATCCTCCTCGAGGATGCGCTGCAGTGCCGTCGATAGCCGCACGTCGTCCTTGCGCTCCCTGGGCGATACGGCGATGGCCATCATCGGCATGCTCTCAGGCGGCGGCATCAGGTCGGGCACCATGCGGCCGGCCGACAGGGTATCGCCGGTGCGGGCGGCTTCGACCTTGCCGAGCGCTACAGTTTCCCCCTCCTGCGCCGCCTCGCGCTTCTGCGTTTCCTGGCCCATCACCCGGAAGATGCCGGAGACCTTGCTCTCGCGGCCATCGGCGGAGCGAAGCGCAGCACCATCGGCGACGCTGCCGCTGAGCACGCGGGCCACGCACATCTTGCCGCTGCGCGCGGTCTGCATGGTCTTCATGATCTGCACCACGGCGCCGGGCCCGTCGGCGAGCCCGAGCCGGGCCCGGGTTTCCTTCACCGTCGGCGCCTCGTGGCGGATCGCCTTGAGCAGCCGGGTGATGCCGTTGCCGTGCTCGGCTGAACCGATGAACACCGGACAGATCTTGCCGGCGCGCATCTCCTCGACCAGGTCCTTGAAGATCAGGTCCTTTTCCGGTTGGACGTCCTCGAGCAGTTGCTCCATCAGCACATCGTCGAAATCGGCAATCTGCTCGAGCATCGCAGTGCGCGCGGCGACTTCGTCGGCCTTCTCGCCATCAGGCAGCGCCACGATCTCGCTCTCCTTGGCCTCGTGGTAGACATGCGCCCGCTCGAGTGCCAGGTCGATGCAGCCGGTCACCACGCCGCCCTTGGTCATCGGCAATTGCCTCAGCACCAGCGGCACGCGGCTGGCCGGCTGCAGCATCGTGAGGATATCGCGAACCTGGCCCGAGAGCTTGTCGATCTTGTTGAGGAAGATGAGGTGCGGAAGCTTCCGCGCTTCGAGATCCCTGAGGATCAGCTGCAGCGCGGCGACCTTCTTGGGGTCGGCTTCCGCCACCACCACAGCCATGTCGCAGCCGGCGAGCACGGGCAGGGACTCATATTGGAACTCGACCGAACCGGGGCAGTCTACGAAGCTGTAGCGGTCTCCCATGAACTCGGTTTCGGCGACGTTGACCTCGACGCTCATGCCGTAGGAGCGGGCTTCCGGCGAGGCATCGCCCACCATGTTGCCGTCCTTGGCATTGCCTTGTCGGGTGATGGCCCCAGTGCGCATGAGGATCGCTTCGAGCAGCGAAGTCTTGCCGCTCGCGAACGGCCCCACCAGCGCTATGCACCGGGGCCCGGCTTGTCTGCCGTTGTCGTTTGCCATTTACTCCTCCTCGTTCGTGATTTGTTCCTCTGGCGACGTCCTCCCCGGTGCGTGTTCCTCGCACCGTTGAGGCGCGTCCGCCGCGATACTGTAGCGCTCTGCCACGGCGGAGCCAATCGGCGGTTCGAAGCTGTGGATCACGGTGACCAACCCACCCACCGGCGTCATTCCCGCGAAAGCGGGAACCCGGTGGGATGTCGCAGCACCAGCGGGTGTTGGGGGGGCTGGGTCCCCGCCTTCGCGGGGATGACGCCGTGGTTGTGGCATGGCTGCTACGCCACAACCGCCCTTCCCAATCCCGAACTCCGGTGGTAATCACCCTCGCCAACCCGTGAGCCGGCGACGAGTCGTTCCGCTCACGGGCTTCCGTTTTTCTGATGCTCAGAAGGGAAGGGCCCGACCCTTGGCGAAGATCATTACTTCCATCACCGGCGATAGCGCACTGACGTTCGACGACGTGCTGCTGCAGCCTGCGCGCTCCGATGTGCTGCCGACCGATGTCGACATCCGCACCCGGGTGACCAAGGATATTTCCCTCAACATCCCGATCCTGTCGTCCGCCATGGACACGGTGACCGAGAGCCGCATGGCCATCGCCATGGCGCAGGCCGGCGGCATGGGCGTGATCCACAAGAACCTCGATATCCTGGTGCAGGCCGAGCATGTCCGCGCCGTGAAGAGCTTTGAAAGCGGCATGGTGGTGAACCCCATCACCATCGGCCCCGACGCGACGCTCGCCGATGCGCTGGCGCTGATGGAAGCCAACCACATCTCCGGCATTCCGGTGGTGGAGAATGGTGGGCAGGGCGGCCGCAAGGTCGGCAGGCTGGTCGGCATCCTCACCAACCGCGACGTGCGCTTCGCCAATAACCCGCGCCAGCGCATCGCCGAACTGATGACGCACGAGAACCTCGTGACGGTGCGTGACGGTGTCAGCAAGGACGAGGCCAAGCGCCTGCTGCATGCCCACCGCATCGAAAAGCTGCTGGTGGTCGATGACGATCGCCGTTGCGTCGGGCTGATCACCGTCAAGGATATCGAGAAGGCCCAGCTCAACCCGCATGCCGTGAAGGATGCCCAGGGGCGCCTGCGCGTCGCGGCGGCGACCGGGGTTGGCGATGCCGGCTTCGAGCGCTCGCTGGCGCTGATCGATGCCGGCGTCGACCTCCTGGTGATCGACACGGCGCACGGTCACTCCACCGGCGTGCTGAAGTCGGTGGAGCGGGTAAAGCGCGAGAGCAACTCGACCCGCATCGTCGCCGGCAACGTGGCGACTGCCGAAGCCACCCGCGCACTGATCGAAGCGGGCGCGGATTCGGTGAAGGTCGGCATCGGCCCGGGCTCGATCTGCACCACCCGCATCGTCGCCGGTGTCGGTGTGCCGCAGCTTGCGGCCGTCATGGCCTGCGCCGAAGAGGGCGACAGGCACGGCATCCCGGTCATTGCCGACGGCGGAATCAAGTTCTCAGGTGATCTGGCCAAGGCATTGGCCGGCGGTGCGTCTTGCGCCATGGTCGGCTCGTTGCTGGCCGGCACCGACGAGAGTCCGGGCGAGGTCTACCTCTACCAGGGCCGCTCCTATAAGTCGTATCGCGGCATGGGCTCGGTGGGCGCCATGGCTCGCGGTTCGGCCGATCGCTACTTCCAGCAGGAAGTGAACGACAGCCTGAAGCTGGTACCCGAAGGCATCGAGGGTCAGGTGCCCTACAAGGGCGCCGCCGGCAACGTGCTGCACCAGCTGGCTGGTGGCCTCCGCGCCGCCATGGGCTATACCGGCGCACCGACCCTGCAGGCTTTCCGCGAAAATTCGGTGTTCGTGAAGATCTCCGGCGCCGGCCTCAACGAGAGCCACGTCCACGACGTGTCGATCACCCGCGAGAGCCCGAACTACCGCGGCGGCAACTAAAGGCCGCCGCGCGATGGCGTTCTGGCTGATCGCCGCTATCCTCGCCCAGGGCGCACTCGCCCTGGGGCTGCTCTGGTACCTCGGCGCCATCCGCATCCCGATGGTGATGAAGGGTGAGGTGCGGATCGACGACATCGCGCTCGAACGCAAGGGCTGGCCGAAGCGCGAATGGCAGGCTTCGAACGCCTTCGACAATCAGTTCCAGCTGCCGGTGCTGTTCTATGTCGGGGCTGGGCTGGCGCTCTATTTCGGCCCGACCCTTCTCGAGATCGTGTTGGCCTGGTTGTTCGTTGTGTCCCGTTACGCGCATGCCTTTGTGCATGTCACCGACAACCACGTGATCCGACGCTTTGCCGCCTATTTCGTCGGGTTGCTGTTGCTCTGCGTGTTCTGGCTCGACCTCGCGGTGCGGCTGCTCCTCGCGCTGCAGCGAGCTTGATCCGCGTGCCGCATCGTGTCACGGACGCGGCTGACGAGAAGAGGATCTTCGCATGAGACTGCCCGGCCGGATTGCCGCCGCCATCGTTGTGCTCGCCGATATCGATGCGCATAAGCGCCCGGTGGCTGAGGCGCTGAAGGCATGGGGGCTCAACAACCGTTTCGCCGGCGCCGGCGATCGCGCCGCAATCGGCAACCTCGTCTACGATGCGCTGCGCCGCAAGAGCTCGCACGCCTGGGCCATGGGCTCGGACGCGCCGCGCGCCCTGGTGCTGAGCGTCGTGGTACGCGAGTGGGGCGAAAAGATCGAGGAGCTCAACCTGAGCTTTGAGGGTGATCGCTTCGCTCCGGCCCCGATCGATGCCGATGAGGCCGCAAAGCTCACCGCCGCCGATCCGCTCGCCGGTGCGCCCGACCATGTGCGCGGCGATGTGCCCGAATGGGTCGCGCCGCACCTCGCCGAGAGTCTTGGTGAGGATTGGGTCGCCGAAGCACACGATCTCTCCGGCCGGCCGCCGCTCGACCTGCGCGTCAACACGCTGAAGGCGAACCGCGACAAGGCGCTGCGGGCGCTCAGCCGCTTTGCCCCCGACGCGACGGTGATCATCCCCGAGGGCATCCGCTTTCCCGCCGGCGATCGCGACAGTCGCACGCCGAACGTCCAGAGCGAAGAGGGCTACATCAAGGGCTGGTTCGAGGTGCAGGACTTCGGCAGCCAGATCGTCGCGGCGCTGGGCGGGGCACGCGGAGGCGAGCAGGTGCTCGACCTGTGCGCCGGGGCAGGGGGCAAGACCCTCGCCATGGCCGCGGCGATGCAGAACCGTGGCCAGATCTTCGCCTATGACAGCGACCGCACCCGACTTGCTCCGATCTATGACCGCCTGAAGCGTGCCGGCGCGCGCAACGTGCAGGTCCGCGCCCCGGGCGAGGGCGTGCTCGACGACCTGGTCGGCAAGCTCGATCGCGTCCTGGTCGATGCGCCATGCACCGGCTCGGGCACCTGGCGCCGCCAGCCGACCGCCAAATGGAAGCTGACGCCCGAGCAACTCGCCGGCCGCGTCGAGGAGCAGCGCGCCATCCTCGTTGAGGCGGCGAAGTACCTGAAGCCTGGCGGCACGCTGGTCTACATCACCTGCTCGGTGCTGCCTGAAGAGAACGCCCGGCAGGCCGCGGCCTTCCTCGAAGCCAACCCGGAGTTCAAGGCCATCGCCGGCAATAAGCTGTGGATGAGCCACTTCTCCGGCGCCGGACTGCGGGCCCGCTTCTCGCCCGAAGGTGGCGTGTCGCTTACTCCGCACCTCACCGGCACTGACGGCTTCTACGTCATCGCCATGCAGCGAGGCTGAGATGATCCGCGACGACGCCGGCGGCCTGTCGCCCATGTTCATCTTCGCCGTCGGCTCTGTCGCCTTCCTGCTGATCGTTGGCGCAGTGATCTGGTTCGCCATTCCGGGCGCCAGCGCCAGGCACCATTTCGTCTCGCCGTCCGGGCGCGTCGCGCTCGATATCGGCGAGCAGTGCGGCGAGGCGAGCTGCGAGCGGCGGGTCATCGCCGAGACCATCGCCGCCGATGGTAGCAAGTCGCGCCGCGGCTGCCGGGTCGAGCTGACCGAGACGCAGCCGGTGCTGCTCAACGCTTTTCCGCTCTGGGCCGCCGACGAGCAGACGGTCGAGATCGTCTATGCCGACGCTGAAGGGCAGGGCGGCAAGTTCCCTCTGAACATCGCGGCCGATTGTACGCAGAGCGAGTGAAACTTGCCGCCGCCCGGTACGTTACTGGCGGCATGAGCACTCTTTCGATATCCGACCTCAAGACGCCGCGCGCCTTGATCCTGCTGGCTGTTTTCCTCGCCGTGGTCATCGGCGTGGGCGCCGTCATCGGCGTCGCGACGGCGCCCGGCGAGTGGTACGCCAACCTTGCCAAGCCGCCGTTCAACCCGCCGAACTGGCTATTCGGCCCGGTCTGGTTCGCCCTCTATGTGCTGATCGCCATTGCCGGCTGGCGCACGTTCCTGAGCGAGCCCAATGGCACCGGGATGAAGCTCTGGTGCGGGCAGATGGCGCTCAACTTGTTATGGTCGCCGGTCTGGTTCTCGCTTCACCTGCTGTGGCCGGCCTTTATCGTGATCATCGCTATTTTCGCGTTGATCATCATCTTCATCGGCAATCGCTGGAACCGCGATCGCCTGTCCGCGATGCTGTTCGTGCCCTATGCGGCATGGGTCGGCTTCGCCAGCCTGCTGAACCTCGCCATAGCGACGCTGAACTGACCGGGCTAATGCAGTTCGCGTGAGATCGGCTCACCCAGCTCCAGTCGGCTGAAGCTGACCTCCAGCCCTTCGCCGGTGGGCGAGCAGGTCATCGGCCCAACCTCCACCGTCTCGCCCATGCCGAGGAAGCACAGTCGCACCAGTTGCCAGCTCCCATCGAGCTCCTGCAGTTGTACCCGCAGGGCTTCGGCGTGGCGTGTCAACCGCAGCGTCACTGCTCCATCGACGGGCCGATCGAGTTTCAGCACCGACCAGTCCGACTGGTCGTCGCGAGTTACCACCACCGAAAAGTGCATCGCCCCATCGGTGAATTCGACGCCGCACTTCAGCCAGTTGTCGCCGTCGACGAACAGCATCGCTCCCGCCTGATCGTAGAGCCGCTGGTAATTGGCGGTGAAGGTCACCTCGAAGCTGAAATCGCCGCTCACTTCGGTGGCGCGAAAGTGCCCGTTGGCGTGCTTGAAGCCGTAGAACGTGTTGTTCCAGTAGTCGGTCTCCCGGCCGGTCCGCACCGTCAGCGTGCCGCCGCGCTCTTCGTAGAACGGCGGCTGATTGCGCCAGAAACTCTTACCGGCTTTCATCGGGTCATCCTGCAGCTGGAGAAAGGGTCGCCGAACCCGCGCCACGCCGCTCCCTGGCGCGCGCCCACTGAATCACCGGGTTCTCGACCAGATGATACGACAGGTGCGCCACGGTGAAAGTGATGACCGTGATGATCGTACAGGTGACGACGAAGCGGGTCGGATCGGACGACTGCCCATGGTCGATCTGCGGATCCCAGTAGACGCGCACCAGCTCCAGCACCGGATAGTGCCAGATATAGATGCCGAACGAGATCTTCGCGATGTAGCGCGTCACCGGGTTGTCGAGCATCTGCCCGAGCAGCGCGCTCGATGGCGAGGACGAGAGGAACAGACCGACCGCCAGGACGAACCAGGGGAAGCCATAGGGCACGCCCAGCCAACCCCAGCCATCCGCGGTCTTGGCCGAAAGCTGTTCGTGCATCAGGTAGATGCTCCAGGCGAACGCCGCGAGCGAGATGGCGTCGAACAGCGCGTGCCGGTATTTCGCCCAGCGCACCTGCAATCCGGCGGCCAGCGCGCCGACGGCAAACATGGCAAAGAACGCGAACGGGTTGAAGCGCGGCATCCAGTACTTGGCGCCGCCGATCAGCCCGTAGTCCCAGCCGCGTTGGTGCATGTCGACCCGGTAGTAGCGGGTGAACAGCCAGTGCGCGGCCAGCGCCAGGCCGATCACGCCCAGCCATAACAGGCGCGACTGCCAACCCTGGCCGCTCCATCGGCCGATCAGGAACAATGCCGCAAAGCCGAGCGGCAGCAGCAGGTACGAGGTGACCTCGAAGCTGATGGACCAGAGTGGCCCATTCACCTCGACCGGGAACAGCGTGATCCAGTGCCAGTCGGCGACCGTGAGGATGCCGGCGACAAGCCGCAGCACCAGCTGCCCGTCGAGCGCTGCGCCGAACACCGTGAGGCTGAGGACGAAGGTAACCAGCAGCGCCAACCAGTACCCGGGCAGGATGCGGGCGGCGCGCCGCATGGCATAGACCCGCAGCGACGGCGCTGGCTCACCCCGATCGAGCGCCTGCCAGAACGGCCGTGCCAGGAGGAACCCGGATAAGACAAAGAACATCGCCACGCCGAATGTGCCGATCTGTGCGAAGACCCGGAACCACTCGACGCCGCCGAGCTGGTCCTGCCAGCTCATCCGCTGCGCCAGATGGTGGAACAGCACCGTCAGGCACGCAGCCGCACGCACGAAATCCGCGCCATTCAGGCGGTTGTCAGTCATCGGGCTCCCCTCGCGTGGCACGCCGCGTCTGCCGCGCGGTAGGTCGTGCAATCGATTTCATTTGGCACCGCCAGGGGCTTCTGCGCAACCCCCTTGCGCTCGTCGCAACGCGTCGCCGATCGGCGTGGCGACAAGCGGAGGTAGCGGTTGACGCGGGGCGGTCACTGCGCCCTACTGGAGCAATACTTATCGCGTAGAGGCAAAATGACTTTTCAGGATTTTGTCACTCGGATGATGGATCCAAGTCATCTGCTGACTCATTTGCCATATGCTCTTCTCGTCATCTCTATGCTGATGAACGACATGGGCTGGCTCCGCGCTATTGCTATCGCCGCAGGCATAATACGTATTATCAATCGCGCCTTCTTTGAGATGGATCCGATCATCGTGTTCTGGGAGGTGATCTTCGTCTCCGTGAATGTCGTTCAACTGCTAATCCTCTGGTACTACGCCAAGCGCTACCGCTTCTCTGACGACGAGCAGCGTTTCGCCTCGATCATGCCCACCAGCATCGATCGGCGAACCATCCGGCGGTTGCTACGCCTCGCCAAGCTTCGTCACGCTCCCGAGGGCCAGAAGCTCACCGAGGAGGGCAGGGCCGTTACCGAACTGGTATTCATCGCCGATGGGGTGATGCAGATCGAGCAGGCCGGCCGAATTGTCGCCGTGTGCGGACCTGGGGATTTCGTCGGCGAGATGAGCTTCGTCACCGGCGCTCCGGCTTCGGCTACCGCGATCGCCGCCAAGCCGGTGCGTTACCTCGCCTTCGAACAGGCGAGGCTCCGCGCCGCTGTCGAAGCCGACAACGACCTCCGCCAGGCCCTCGACGCCAGCCTCAACCACAACCTGGTCGGCAAGCTGGCCAAAGCCAACGCCGCCCACCCCGAGCGCGTCGCTGCCATCTAGAAGAGTGAGCCCCTTGTTTATGACAGTCGGAGCGGGCAAGGGCCTCGACTTCGCTGTTTGCTTTGGTGCACGATGTCCGGCCTGCTCGACCAGTTGCTCACCGGCCTCACCAATCCGGTCATCCTGTTCGGTCACTTCACTTACTTCCTGCTGATCGTCTCGATGCTGATGCGGCGCATGGTGTGGCTCAGAAGCTTTGCCGTGGCGTCGGGCGTCGCCAAGATCGTCTATCGGGCGTTCTTCGTATTCGATCCGGTGAGCGTCCTGTGGGAAGCGGTGTTCGTGCTGGTGAACATCGGCCAGTTGTTGCTGATCTGGTATTACGAGCGCCACCACCGCTTCACTGACGACCAGCGTCACTTCGTCGACAGCATGCCGCCCGGCGTGGAGCGCCGCGCCCTGAAGCGCTTGCTGGCCTTCGCCACGGTGCGTGAAGTCCCTGCCGACGAGGTGCTGGTGCGCGAAGGGGAGGTGGTCAAGGACCTGCTCTATGTCGCCAGCGGCGTGGCGCGGATCGAGAGCGCCGGGCGGATCATCGCGGTATGCGGGCCGGGCGACTACCTGGGCGAGATGAGCTTTCTCAGTGGCGAGCCGGCTACTGCTACAGTGGTGGCGTCCAAACCGATGCGGGTGCTGGCTTTCGACCAGCAGCGGTTGCACGCTGCCGTCGCATCAGATGCCGCCATCCATCGCGCCATGGAGGCCGGATTGAACCGCAACCTCGTCGGCAAGCTGGTGCGCGCCAACACCACCAGGGTCGCGCCCCTCTCGGCATAGGTGCCTTGACCGGCAGGAGACTTGCGGAATCCCCGCCCGGGCTTTATTTCCCGGCCATGACAGACATCGCCGCCGCCCCCGCCGAGTCCATTCTCATCATCGATTTCGGGTCCCAGGTGACCCAGCTGATCGCGCGCCGCCTGCGCGAGACTGGCGTCTATTGCGAAATCCATCCGTTCCAGAGCGCCGCCGAGGCCTTCGCCCGGCTGAAGCCGCAGGGCGTGATCTTTTCGGGCGGGCCCGCCTCGGTGACCGACGAGGGCAGCCCCCGCGCGCCGCAGGAAGTGTTCGATTCGGGCGTGCCGATCCTCGCCATCTGCTATGGCCAGCAGACGCTGGCGCTGCAGCAGGGTGGCAAGGTCGAGGGCGGCCATGCCCGCGAGTTTGGCCGCGCCGATGTCGAGATCAAGGAACAGAGCCCGCTGTTCGACGGTTTCTGGAAGGTCGGCGGGCGCTATCCGGTGTGGATGAGCCATGGCGACCGCGTCACCGAGCTGCCCGAGGGCTTCACCGTTATCGGCACCTCCGAGAACGCCCCGTTCGCCATCGCGGTCAACGAACGCAAGCGCTACTACACCACCATGTTCCACCCCGAGGTGGTGCACACTCCCGATGGCGGCAAGCTCCTGCAGTCCTTCGTGCACAACATCGTCGGCCTCAAGTCCGACTGGACCATGTCGGCCTATCGCCAGCGCGCCATCGACAAGATCCGCGCCCAGGTCGGCAAGGGCAGGGTGATCTGTGCGCTGTCCGGCGGGGTCGACAGCTCGGTTGCGGCGATCCTCATCCACGAAGCCATCGGCGATCAGCTGACCTGCGTGTTCGTCGATCACGGCTTGATGCGGATGAACGAGGCCGAGGAAGTCGTCTCGATGTTCCGCGACCACTACAATATCCCGCTCGTCCATGTGGATGCCGCCGACAAGTTCATCGGTGCGCTTGAAGGCGAGGCGGACCCTGAGACCAAGCGCAAGACCATTGGGCGGCTGTTCATCGAAGTGTTCGAGGAAGAGGCCAAAAAGCTCGGCGGCGCGCAGTTCCTGGCGCAGGGCACGCTCTACCCCGACGTGATCGAAAGCGTCAGCTTCTCGGGCGGCCCCTCGGTCACCATCAAGTCGCACCACAATGTCGGCGGCCTGCCTGATCGTATGAACATGCAACTGGTCGAACCGCTGAGGGAACTGTTCAAGGATGAGGTCCGGGCGCTCGGCCGCGAGCTCGGCCTGCCTGACCGCTTTGTCGGCCGCCACCCGTTCCCTGGCCCCGGCCTCGCCATCCGCCTGCCGGGCGGGGTGACGCGCGAGAAGCTCGACATCCTCCGCCGCGCCGACGCGATCTATCTCGACGAGATCAGGAAAGCCGGGCTCTACGACAAGATCTGGCAGGCCTTTGCCGTGCTGTTGCCGGTGCAGACTGTCGGCGTGATGGGCGACGGCCGCACCTACGAGTTCGTCTGCGCGCTCCGCGCCGTGACCTCGGTCGACGGCATGACGGCGGATTTCTTCCCTTACGACATGAACTTCCTCGGCCGCGCCGCCACCCGCATCATCAACGAAGTGCGCGGCATCAACCGGGTGGTCTACGACGTGACGTCCAAGCCCCCCGGCACCATCGAGTGGGAGTGAGTTCCGCCAGCCGCATCGCCGAGGCCTCGTCCGTTCGGCCGACGCCGCGGCAACTGGCCTGGCAGCAGCTGGAGTTCTACGGCTTCATCCATTTCGGCATGAACACCATGACCGATCGGGAATGGGGCCTCGGGCACGAGGATCCCGCCCTGTTCGATCCGGCGCAGCTGGATGCGGACCAATGGGTCGAGAGCCTCGCCTCGGCCGGCATGCGCGGCCTGATCCTCACCTGCAAACACCATGACGGGTTCTGCCTCTGGCCGAGCGCGGTGACCAAGCATTCGGTGGCGTCCAGCCCGTGGAGAGGCGGTCGTGGGGATCTGGTGGCGGAGGTGTCGGCGGCCTGCACGCGTCGCGGCATGAAGTTCGGCGTCTACCTGTCTCCCTGGGACCGCACCGAGCCAGCCTACGGCACCGGGGTCGGCTACGACGACTTTTTCGTCGCGCAGCTGCGCGAACTGCTCTCGGGCTATGGCCCGATCTTCTCGGTCTGGTTCGATGGCGCCAATGGCGAAGGCGCCACCGGGAGGAAGCAGTACTACGACTGGGATCGCTACTTCGCCGTGGTCCGGGAGTTGCAGCCGGAGGCGGTCATCAGCGTCTGTGGACCCGATGTGCGCTGGTGCGGCAACGAAGCCGGACACACGCGGCCCGATGAGTGGAGCGTGGTGCCTGCCTCGCTGCGCGACGCCGAACGCACCGCCTCCAATTCGCAGCAGGTCGATGACGGGAAGTTCTCGCGCCAGGTCCGCTCCGACGAACAGGACCTGGGGAGTCGCGAGGCCATCGCCTCATCGAGCGATCAGCTCGTCTGGTACCCGGCCGAGGTGAACACCTCGATCCGGCCGGGCTGGTTTCACCACGCCAGGGAAGACGCCGAGGTGCGATCCGCCGACGAACTGTTCGACATCTACTGTGCGTCAGTGGGCGGCAACGCGACGTTTCTGCTCAACGTGCCACCGGACCGGTCCGGCCTCGTCAGTGCGGCAGATCGGCTGGTGTTGTCGCAATTGGGGCACCGGATCGCGGCTCTCTACGCCGCCGACATCGCCCCCCTGGCCATGGTGTCGCCCTCCGATGTCCTGGATCAGGCAGGCCTGTGGGTCATCAACGCCGCCGGCGGCAGCCTTACTCTATCCTGGGCGGAACCGAAGCAGGTCGGCGCGGTGATTGCCGAGGAGGATATTGCCTGGGGCCAGCAGGTCGAGCGGCTCCTGGTGGAGACCCGAACCGCCAAGGGTCGATGGCTTCCGGTGGCGGAGTGCGCCTCGGTTGGTTATCGCCGGATCATCTCGTTCCCCGCCGTGGAGACCGACGCTGTCAGGTTGTCGGTCACCGTCGCTCGAGGCCGAGCGCTGCTACGCAGCCGGGTTCTGAAGGCAGGGGTGGTCGGGTGACCCGATGAGTCAGAACCGCCCGGATGGTGCCTCCGCCCGCATGGTGCGCCTCGGCTATCTCGTCGCCGGCTTCGCCCTGCTGGCGCTCGGCATTATCGGGGCTTTCCTGCCGCTGATGCCGACGACCATCTTCGTCATCCTCGCCGCCGGCTGCTTTGCCCGCTCCAATCGCCGGGTCGAGGCATGGTTGCTGAATCACAAGAGTTTCGGCCCGACCATCAAGGCCTGGCGAGCCGAGGGCGCAATCTCGCGGCGTGGCAAGTCGCTGGCCACAGGCGGCATGGTGCTGGGCTACGTGCTGTTCCTGATCGGCGCGCGACCCGACCTGCCGCTGGCGCTGTTCGTGCTCGCCGTCTTCATCGCCTGCGCCTGGTATGTGTTGTCCCGACCGGAGCCGAAGGCCCGCTCCTAGCCCTTCACACGGATGCTGACATTGCCGCTGCCGTGCTGCAGCACCAGGTTGTAGAGCCGGCGGGCGTTCTCGGGGGAGAGGCGGACGCAGCCATGTGAGGCGACGCGACCCAATCGCTTGGTGTCGTAGGTGCCATGAATGGCGTAGCCGCCGCGAAAGAAGATCGAATACGGCATCGGCGACCAGTCGTATTTCTTGGAATAGTACTCCTTGTACATCCGCTGCACGCCATAGCTGCCTTTGGGCGTGGTGTAGCCCTTGCGGCCGGTAGAAACGTCGAAACTGTATTTCGGCGCGCCGCCCACCGACACCCGCATGTGCTGCTCGGAGAGGTCGATGACGATGGAAACGTTGGCTGCGGCGGCGGGTGTTGCAATGGCGAGGAAGGCAACAAGCAGTAAAACGCGGATGAACATCTTGATGAACTCGAACTGGCGCTGCCGAAAGCTTCGCGCGAGCCCGTTGCAGACAGATTAATTTGGTCGCTTGCATCCGCTGGCTCACGCGCTCGTGACCCCTGGTGAGCACGGCGGTCCGTTGGGAACACCCGCGTGTACGGGTTTGCATTCGCGCGGACGCCTCACTATGGTGCGCCGAAATTCGACCCCGTTTCACTTGAGCTTCATGTCCAACGAAAACATCATCCGCGAGATCGACGAGGAACTGCGCAGCGACCGCGCGCGCAACCTGTGGCGTCGGTTCGGCCCCTATGTGATCGGCGCGGCCGTAGCCATCGTCCTCATCGTGGCGGTGAAAGAGGGCTGGGACTGGTGGCAGAACTCGAACTCGGCCCAGTCGTCGGACCAGTTCTATGCCGCGCTGCAGCTGGCCGACGGCACCGATGCCGAAGCGGCCAAGAAGGCGCTGGACGAGGTGATCGCGGCCAACCACGGCGGCTATCCGGTGCTCGCGCGCTTCCGTGAAGCTGCGCTGCTGGCGAAGGATGGCAAGACCGCCGAGGCGGTGGCGGCCTATGACGCCCTCGCCGCCGGTCAGCCCAACAAGTATCTGCGCGAACTGGCACTGGTGCTCGCCGCAAATCTGCTGGTCGACAGTGGCGATGTCGCCCAGGTCGAGCAGCGCGTCGGCGGCCTTGTCGGCTCGGCCAGCCCGATGCGCAACGCCGCCCGTGAGGCGCTGGGCCTCACCAAGTACAAGGCGGGCGATCTCGCCGGTGCCCGCCAGAGCTTCGAAGATGCGGCCAACGATCCGCAGGCGAGCCAGGAGCTGCGCAGCCGGCTGACCGTCTATCTGGCGCAACTGGTCGCCGAGGGCGTCGCCCCGCCGGTGGCGGAAGCCGCCGCGACCGAGACGCCTGTGGTCGTTGACCCTGCTACCGCCGCGCCAGCCGCGACTTCGGTTGGCGATGGACCGGTGCTCGATACCGCCCCGGCGCCCGAGGCCGCGCCCGCCATGGAGGCGCCGGCGATGCAGGCTGCTCCCGCGATGGAAGCCGTCCCGCCCGCGACCACGGACGCACCCGCGTCCACTGAAGCACCTGCCGCGCCCGCGAACTGAGGTTCGCGTCCGGCTCTAAATACTGGGGTCTCGCTTGACCGTTACCGTCGCCATTGTCGGCCGTCCCAATGTCGGCAAGTCGACGCTGTTCAACCGGCTCGTGGGCAGGAAGATCGCGCTCGTCGACGATACGCCGGGCGTCACCCGCGACCGGCGTGAGGCCGAGGGCCGCATCGGCGACCTGCGCTTCAAGGTGCTTGATACCGCCGGCTACGAAGACAAGACCGACGGCTCGCTCGAAGATCGGATGCGCCAGCAGACCGAAATCGCCATCCGCGACGCCGACGTCATCCTGTTCATGATCGACGCCAAGGCCGGCGTCACGCCGCTGGACGAGCGTTTTGCCCAGGTGTTGCGCCGCGCCGGCAAGGACGTCCATCTGATCGGCAACAAGGCCGAGGGCAGGGCGGCCGATCCAGGGCTGCTGGAAGCTTACAATCTCGGTTTCGGCGAGCCGGTGGCGCTGTCCGCCGAGCACGGGCTTGGCCTCGCCGACCTCCACGCCATTGTGTCGAAGGCCGTGGACGCCGCCGCCGAGAAGGCTGAGGCCGAGGCGCCGACGCTGGATGTGATGCCCGAGGTCGATGTCGACCTGCCGGTCGATGACGGCTCGACCGAGGAGGGGCCGGTCAAGCGCTGGGATCCCAAGCGCCATCTCAACGTCGCGATCATCGGTCGCCCGAACGCCGGCAAATCCACGCTGATCAACCGCATGGTCGGCGAAGACCGCCTGCTGACCGGGCCGGAAGCCGGCATCACCCGCGACTCCATCCTCGTGCCCTGGGAGTACGAGGGGCGAACCATCAACCTCGTCGATACCGCCGGCATGCGCCGAAAGGCGCGCATCGAACAGAAGCTCGAAAAGCTAGCGGTGAGCGATTCCCTGCGTTCGATCCAGTATGCCGAAGTGGTGGTGCTGCTGCTCGACGCGCAGATCCCATTCGAAAAGCAGGACCTGACGCTGGCCGATCTGGTCGAGCGCGAAGGCCGTGCCCTGGTGATCGCCGTCAACAAGTGGGACACCATCGAAGACAAGAACGCCAAGCTCGCCGAACTGCGCGAGCAGTGCGAGCGCTACCTGCCGCAGCTCAAGGGTATCCCGCTGGTCACCATCTCGGGCCTGCAGGGACGCAATATCGATAAGCTGATGCAGGCGATCTTCGCCATCGAGCGCAAGTGGAACAGCCACGTCTCGACCGCGCGGCTCAACCGTTGGCTGAGCGGCATGACCGAAAGCCATCCGCCTCCGGCCGTCTCGGGCCGCCGCCTCAAGCTGCGCTATATGACGCAGGCCAAGATCCGGCCGCCGAGCTTCATTCTGTTCGCCTCGCGCCCCGAAGCCGTGCCCAACGCCTACCAGCGCTACCTGGTCAATGGCCTGCGCGACGCCTTCGACATGCCCGGCACCCCGATCCGACTGTGGCTGCGGGGCGGCAAGAACCCGTTCGACAAATCCGATAAGTAGCAACCACGCCTGAGCTGGCAGCAAGTTGCTGGTAACCGTCGACTCGATCCGTGCTTGCAAGTGGTCCTTGCTCGGCTGATCTGGCGGCATGGCGACCAACTACAGCGACATCACCGCGGGTATTGCGACGCCGCCGCTATGGTGGCACGGCGACGTGCCGCGCTATGTGCCGTTTCATCCCCGGTGGGTGAGCATCCACGCAACCGAGGTTGCTTACATCAAGTCGCGCTGCCAAGTCTGTGGGCAGGAATACAACTCGGTCGTCGAGGGTTTCACGGACATATACGAACGGGCCGAGAGCATTACCGGAAACGCGTCTCTTCCCGGTTGGGATCCTCCGTTGGCGCTGAGCCACTGCGAGTATGCATTCACCTCCTCGGTACCCATCGTGGTCCTCGAGTACTGGCGGCGAACCCGTTCCGACCCACAGTGGGTGCGGTTACAGGAATTCGAGATCGCTCTTCGTGACGAATACGGCCAGCTGCGACCGTCGTCCTAGCCGTCACGCCGCATTGCGCCCCCGCTGATCCTCGCTATACTCCGCGCCTCCTAAGCGACCCGATGCTGAGTGCGGGGCCGCAACCTTGAAACGACATTGTTCCTCGAAATTCTGATTGTCGCCGTCCTGACGCTGGTCAACGGTCTTCTCGCAATGAGCGAACTGGCGGTGGTCTCGTCCCGCCCGGCGCGACTCAAAGTCCTCGCCGCCGAAGGCAAGCGCGGCGCCACCGTGGCGCTGAAGCTGCAGGAAGACCCCGGCAAGTTCCTCTCCTCGGTGCAGATCGGCATCACCCTCGTCGGCGTGCTCTCCGGCGCCTTCTCGGGCGCGACGCTGGGTGAGCGCCTCGGTGACACGCTGATCGGCGCCGGCATCAATCCCACGGTCGCCGCGCCGCTCGGCGTCGGCATCGTGGTCATCATCATCACCTATCTGTCGCTGATCGTCGGCGAGCTGGTGCCCAAGCAGATCGCGCTGCGCGACTCGGAAGGCGTCGCCACACGGGTGGCGCCGGCGATGGCGCTCATCGCCTCGATCGCCGCGCCGCTGGTCTGGTTGCTCGATATTTCGGGCAAGCTGGTGCTGCGCCTGCTTGGCCAGAGTGGCGAGACTGACGAGCGCGTGACCGACGAAGAGGTAAAGACCCTCATCGCCGAGGCCGAGCATGCCGGCGTGCTCGAGACCGAAGAGCGTCACATGATCTCGGGAGTCATGCGGCTTGCCGACCGTTCGGCGCGCGGCCTGATGACCCCGCGTCTCGATGTCGAGCTCATTGACCTGAGTGAGACGCAGGACGAGATGATCGAAAAACTCCGCGCCACCCGCCACTCGGTGCTGCCGGTGCAGGATGGGGCGGTGGATTCGATCGTCGGCGTGATCGTCCGCAAGGATCTCGTCGAGAACGTACTGGCCCGCGAGCCGCTGGATGTGCGCACCCTGGTCAAGCAGGCGCCCGTGGTGATGGATCGCTCCAGCGCGCTCGACGTGTTGAAGGCCATCCGCGGCTCGCTGGTGCATATGGCGCTGGTGTTCGACGAGTACGGCCATTTCGAAGGCATCGTGACGCCCGGCGACATCCTCGAGGCAATCACCGGCGCGTTCCAGGAGGAAGAGGGCGACGAGAAGGCCTATGTCACTCGCGAGGATGGGTCATACCTCGTCTCGGGCTGGATGCAGGTCGACGAGTTCCAGGCGCATCTGGGTGTGCCCGTCCCCAAGGACGCCAAGTTCGAGACCGTTGCCGGTTTTGTGCTGGCCGAGCTCAACCACCTGCCGGCGGTGGGCGAGACGTTCGAGCGCGGCCACTGGCGCTTCGAGGTGCTGGATCTCGATGGTCGCCGCATCGACAAGATCCTGGTGACGCGGCTGAATTAGCCGCATATGGAGCACCGACAGTAGTTGGAGGGCCTTCTCCCAGAAGGGGAGAAGGCAAGAGGGTGCCCAGCGCCGTCATATGCGATTGTCCTGCCCGCAAGGGGCAGGGAAGCAGAGCCTAAAGCGGCCGCAACTCCGACTCTTCCCAGTCGAACAGCATACGGTTCTCGGTGAACTCCGGTGCGATCATGTCGATCAGCTTGGGGGTCAGCGCCGCGGGGCGGGGCAGGGTGTCGGGGTTCTCGCCCGGCATTGCCTTGGCCCGCATCGCGGTGCGCACCGCGCCCGGATAGAACACGTTGACCCGCACCGGCGTGATGCCACCGACTTCGGCGGCGTAGCTCTTGGCCAGCGCCTCGACCGCGGCCTTGCTCGCCGCATATGGTCCCCAGTTGGCGCGCGCCGAGCGCGCCGACGACGAGGAGATGATCACCACGCGGCCCGCCACCGACTGGCGCAGCAGCAGGTCGAGCGAGCGGATCAGCCGGTAATTGGCGGTGACGTTGAGGCCCATCAGCTTGTCGAATTCCTTGGGTTCGACATGCGCCAGCGGCCGCAACTCGCTCAGCATCGCCGCATTGGCGACGAACCCGTCGAGGTGCCCCCAGCGCTCGAAGATCGCGTGCCCAAGTCGGTCGATGCCGTCGAAATCGCTGAGGTCCATTGGCACCAGCGTCGTGCTGCCGCCGGCCTGCTGAATCTCGTCATCGAGCTCTTCGAGCCCCCCGATGGTGCGCGCCACCGCAATCACATGCGCCCCGCGCCGCCCCGCTTCCAGCGCCGCCTGATAGCCGATGCCGCGCGACGCGCCGGTAACGAGGACGATCTTGCCGGCAAGCGAGTTGGTGGTCATGCGTGGGGTTCCCGTGAGTTTCGGCTCGGGTTCTAGCGGGGGAGGGGCAGAGGCGCCAGTGCGGCTGATGGTCCGCTCACGCCGGAGCGAGAAGAGCCCCCACCCCTGTCCCTCCCCGCAAGGCGGAGGGCGACGCCATCACCAGAGCCGGTGTTTTGGTCTCCTCCCCCCTTGCGGGAGAGGGACAGGGTGGGGGGGTATCTTCGAGCCCGGATCGACGAGCTGCCACTGGTACTTACGTCCTCTCAGCTCGCTTCCTTCATCAACGACAGCGTCTTGGGATCGTTCTTGCTGCGGCCGTTGAGGTCGGTGAGCTTGGTCGGGTAGTCGCCGGTGAAGTGGTGGTCGGTGAACTGCGGGTTGAGCGGATTGCGCTTCACCCCGCCGACCGCGTCATAGAGCCCGTCGATCGAGAGGAAGGCGAGGGAATCCGCGCCGATGAACCGGCACATCGACTCGAGGTCGGGGTGCTGGTTGGCGAGCAGGTTCTCCGGGTCCGGGGTGTCGATGCCGTAATAGTCGGAGTGGAAGATCATCGGCGAGGCGACGCGGATATGCACCTCGCGCGCGCCCGCTTCACGGATCATCTGCACAATCTTCACCGAGGTGGTGCCGCGGACGATCGAATCGTCGATCAGCACCACGCGCTTGCCTTCGATCTCGGCCCGGTTGGCCGAGTGTTTCAGCTTCACGCCGAAAGCGCGGATCGACTGCGTCGGTTCGATGAAGGTGCGGCCGACATAGTGGTTGCGAATGATGCCGAGCTCGAACGGGATGCCGCTCGCCTGCGCATAGCCGATTGCCGCCGGCGTGCCGCCGTCGGGCACCGGCACCACCACATCGGCTTCTACCGGAGCTTCCCCGGCGAGATTGATGCCCATGCGCTTGCGTGCCGAATAGACCGGGCGGCCGGCGACGATCGAGTCGGGCCGGGCGAAGTAGACATACTCGAACAGGCAGATGCGCTCGGGGCGGGGCGCGAACGGTTTCACCGAGTCGATGGTGATCGAGCCATCGGGCTGGGTCTCGCAGATCACCACTTCGCCGTTCTCGACGTCGCGAACGAACTTGGCGCCGATAATATCGAGCGCGCAGGTCTCGGAGGCAAAGATCGGCTTGCCGTCGAGATCGCCCAGCACCAGCGGGCGGATGCCGTTGGCATCGCGTGCGCCGATCAGCTTGGTGCGGGTCATCGCCACCAGCGCGAAGGCGCCCTCGAGATGCATCAGGGCATCGATGAAGCGATCCGAGGACGCGATTTTCTTGGAGCGGGCGATCAGGTGCAGCACCACCTCGGTATCCGAAGTCGACTGGCAGATGGCGCCCTGCGAGATAAGCTGCTTCCTGAGCGTCAGGCCGTTGGTGAAATTGCCGTTATGGGCGATGGCGATGCCGCCGACTTCCAGTTCGGCGAACAGCGGCTGCACGTTGCGCAGGATCGTCTCGCCGGTGGTTGAGTAGCGCACATGGCCCATGGCGAGGTGGCCGGGTAGGCGCCCGACAGTCGCGGGGTCGGTAAAGTGATCGCCGACGAGGCCGAGCTGGCGTTCCGAATGGAACTGTTTGCCGTCGAAGCTGACGATGCCCGCCGCTTCCTGTCCGCGGTGTTGCAGCGCGTGCAGGCCGAGCGCGGTGAGGGTTGCAGCCTCGGGGTGGCCGAGGATGCCGAACACGCCGCACTCCTCGCGCAGCGTATCATGGTCCCATTCCGCGATCGGTTTGGCGTTCTGGGTCATCGGGCACCTCCAGGGTTCAGGTCGGGCCAAACAAGACGGGACCGCAGATGCGGCCCCGTTCACGAATATGCAATGCGCTCACCCGAATTTCATCAGGCGTTGGGCGCGGCCCCCTCGGCCGGCGGCTCCAGCGGCGCGTCGTTCTCGAGCTGGTCGGTGCCCTCTTCATTGGGCACGTCGGCATCCGGCGTCGGCACGTCGTCGGGCGAAGCATCCTCGCCAGTGCCGCCACCGGCGCCACGCTGCAGGATGTCGGTGACCTGCTTCTCGAGATCAGGCGGCAACAGGGCGATCAGGCTGTCGCCGAAACTGCGAAGGATCGGCAGCGAGCGCGACTCGGCCGCCCAGGAGGGCAGGTTCGAGGGCATCAGCCACAGCCCGAAGACCACCACGATCACCGCAATCAGCACGCCACGGGCGACGCCGAAGATGAAGCCCAGCGTGCGGTCGAGCGGCCCGATACGGCTGTCGACGACGAAATCGGCGATCCGCATGGTGATCAGGTGGAGGATGATCAGCGCCACGATGAAGGTGCCGAGCACCGTCACGATGTCGGCCACGATCGGTTCGGCGATATAGCCGCGCGCGATTTCCTTGTGGTTGAAATAGGCATAGGCGGCGATTGCCGCGGAGCCCGCCCAGGTCGCTAACGACAGGATTTCACGCGTGAATCCGCGGGCCGTAGCCAGGATCGCCGAAATCAGGACGAGAACGCCGATGCCGACGTCAAATGCAGTCAACATAGAGAAAATCCGCCCCTGGGACCCGCTTCAGGGTCCCGTGTAACCATTAATCGTGGCAAAGCCAAGCACGGAGGACGAGGTGCATGGCCGATGTTCACGGAAAGCAGGAAGCGTGGCCAAAGCGCTACTCTGCCGCCTGCCGTTGACCACGCGCGGCGATCCGTCCGATGAGCTCGGCGAGCTCCGCATACTCGCCCACCGCGATGCCGTTAGGCACGTCCCCCTTGCCCAGCCGGCCGGTTACCGCCCCTTGGAAACCGAGCTTCTGCGCTTCGCGCAGGCGCTGCGCAGCATGCGCCACCGGGCGTACGCCACCGGCCAGCGAGATCTCGCCGAAATAGACGTTTGAGGAGGGGAGCGGCGAGCCGGTGAGCGACGAGATCAGCGCCGCCGCTACGGCGAGGTCAGCCGCCGGCTCGTTGATCTTCAGCCCGCCCGCGACATTGAGGTAGATATCATTGGCGCCAATCCGCACTCCGCAGCGGGTCTCCAGCACCGCCAGCACCATCGAGAGCCGCGACGAATCCCAGCCGATCACCGCGCGCCGCGGCGTGCCGAGCGGCGAGGGCGAGACCAGCGCCTGCACCTCGCACAGCATCGGGCGTGTGCCTTCCATGCCGGCGAACACCGCGGAGCCTGCCGCATCCTTGTCGCGCTGGTCGAGGAACAGCGCCGAGGGGTTGGCCACTTCGCGCAAGCCCAGCGTCGACATCTCGAACACGCCGATCTCGTCGGTGGCGCCGTAGCGATTCTTCACGCCACGCAGGATGCGGAAGGTGTGGCTGGCATCGCCCTCGAAATACAGCACCGCATCGACCAGGTGCTCGACGACACGCGGCCCGGCAATCTGCCCGTCCTTGGTGACGTGCCCGACCAGCACCACGGCGGCGCCGGATTTCTTGGCGAAGCGAGTCAGCGCCTGCGCCGAGGTGCGCACCTGCGTGACGGTGCCCGGCGCGCTCTCCACCCGGTCCGTCCACAGCGTCTGGATCGAATCGATGATCACCAGGTCCGGCGGCGGGCCGTTCTGCAGCGTGGCGAGGATGATCTCGACATTGGTCTCCGATGCCAGCAACACGGCGCGATCGCCCAGCCCCAGCCGTTGCGCTCGAAGCCGGATCTGGGCCACGGCTTCTTCGCCCGAGACATAGACGATACGCCGGCCGCGTTCGGCCAGCGCGGCCGCCGCCTGCAGCAGCAGCGTGGATTTTCCGATGCCCGGATCGCCGCCGATCAGCACGGCGGAACCCATGACGAAACCGCCACCAGTCACCCGGTCGAGCTCACCGATCCCGGTCTCGACCCGCGCCGCTGTCTCCGTTTCGCCGGCCAGCGGCAACAGCTCAATCGGCCGTCCACCGGCGATTGCCGATTTCGGCCCGGCGCCGACACCCGAGTCGACGATCTCCTCGACGATGGTGTTCCACTCGCCGCACGCCTCGCACCGGCCCTGCCACTTGGTGGTCAGGGCGCCACACGCCTGGCAGACATAGGAGGTTTTGGTACGCGCCATGAGATGCCCCGAGGAGTCGACGAGAGGTAGCCGACTATGGGGGCAAAGGCAAGAACGAAGAGTGAACGGAGCGAACTCGGTGCTGCCACGCCTCTCTCCCCCTTGGCGAAGCCCGAGTTTTCGCTTTATCCCCCGCCGAGGGGGAGATGGGGGCCGGTGGGAGGGACGCTATGACCGCCGCGGCCACTCGCCAATCACCTCATACCGTCCCTGCCCATAAAAGCTCCGCACCAGCGCGAATCCATCCACCCGCAGCGTCGGCGGCCGCTCCAACACCACCTCGGGCGCTTTCACCCTGTCGTAGCAGAGCGTCAGGTGGAACGCCTCGCTGGGGGCCGAGCGCACCTCGAAGCCGCGCTCCAGCATGCCCCAGCGCAGCAGCCGGGCGAGCTCGACCAGCGGCGTGTCCGAGCCGGGCCTGAGCATCAGGGGCGGCGAACCCACCTTGCGGCGGAAGCTGCCGATCCGGGTGAGCGTGATGTCGAACGGCTGGAAGCCGATCGCGTCCCCGGTGGCCATTGCCAGGGCGAGGTCGCTACCGCTCAGCTCCTGGTAGAAGCCGACCCCGACCAGAGAGATATGGAGCGTCGTAGCCGGCAGCAGCGCCGCGGTGATGCCATGGAGGCGGCGCTGTTCGTCGACCAGTTCCTGCAAGACCGGCCGGATCCCGCCGCCCACCAGCACGGCGAAGAACACCGGGTCGCGCCCCTGGCGCGGCGGTACCCTGATGGACTTGAGTGGCCGCGTGTCGTCAGCGAACATCGACAGCTGTGGCAGATCGGTCATCTCATCGGTCCTCCGTTTTAGGGAGAAACAGGGAACCAGTGAGGCTGAAGCGCAGTCAAGAACAAAAAGAGAACAAACTTGAACTAAGGTGCGCGTCCGCCCTTCGCACAACTTGCCTATCGCATCGGCCGTTGCGAAGCTCTCCCGCGACTCCGAACGGCCCGACCAGCGGCCGGAACAAGCAGACATAGGGAAGAGATGACCAAGATCACCGGGATCGAGACGATCCGTACGCGCGCCGACGGCACCTGGCTGTTCGTCAAGGTCCTGACCGATCAGCCCGGCCTCTACGGCATCGGCTCGGCCTCCGATCACTACCGCGCCAAGGTGGTGCAGGCGGCGATCGAGAACGTCACGCCCCTGCTCATCGGCCGCGACGTCAGCCGCATCGAGGATATCTGGCAGTCCGTCTATACCCAGAGCTACTGGCGCAACGAGGCCATCGGCAACACCGCGCAGGCCGGCATCGACATGGCGCTGTGGGACATCAAAGGCAAGCAAGCCGGCATGCCGGTGTACCAGTTGCTAGGCGGCAAGACCCGCAGCGCAGTCGCGGCCTATGCCCACGCCCAGGGCAACTCGCTCACCGAGCTCGAGGACGATGTGCGCCGCTACTGGGAGGAGGGCTATACCGTCATCCGCTGCCAGCTCGGCAACTACGGCGGCGGCGGCTTCCTCGATCGCGCCAATGCCCGCGGGCCGAAGAACCACTGGCCGCAGGAAAAGGCCTTCGACGACGACGCCTACCTTCAGGCCATCCCGGAGATGTTTGCGCATCTGCGCGACAAACTGGGCTGGGGGCCGAAACTTACCCACGACGTGCACGAGCACCTCGCCCCGACCAATGCGGTGCAACTGGCAAAACTCCTTGAGCCCTATCGGCTCTACTTCCTCGAGGACCTGCTCTCGCCCGAGCAGGTCGGCTGGTACCGCCAGGTGCGCCAGCAATGCGCCACCCCGCAGGCGATGGGCGAGCTGTTCGTCAACCCGCACGAATACCTGCCGCTGATCACCGAGCGGCTGATCGATTTCGTGCGCGTCCGTATCTCGAAGGGCGGCGGCATCACCCAGGCGCGGAAGATCGCGACGCTGTGCGAATGGTTCGGCGTACAGACCGCCTGGCAGGAGGGCGGCGACAACGATCCGGTCAACCAGATGGCGGCGATGCATGTCGACCTCGCCTCCACTGCCTTCGGCATCCAGGAGGAGAACCACTTCAAGCCCGAAGAGTACGAGCTGTTCCCCGGTCACGCCGTGCTCGAGGGCGGCTACCTCTACGGCAACGAGCAACCCGGCCTCGGCCTCGACATCGACGTGAAGAAGGCCGAAGCGCTGCTCGATCCGGATAAGGCGGCGAAGTCGCACTACATGGCCGAAGACCGCCGCCGCGATGGCGGCATCGTCCGGCCGTAGCGAGTGCCGACGGGCGATTGAGGGGGAGGAGGCGGACTATCGGAAGCTCCATTGACTGGCAGGCGGAACTCGCTCACCTGGCCAAAGGGATCGTCATCCGGCATCGACAGCCGTTCCACCTCATCTCGCGCGCGGCATTCGAGGCGCAGGTTGCCGAGCTGTCTGTCCGGCTGCCCTTGCTGCCTGACGAGGCAAAGGTCGTCGCGCTGCGCAGCATCGCGGCCAGCATCGGCGACGGCCACACCTTCGTCGCCGCGCCGCCACGGCCGAAATTCCCGGTCGAGTTCTGCTGGTTCGGCGATGACCTCACGGTGGTTCGCGCCACGGCAGCCCACCGCAAGCTGATCGGCGCCCGACTGTTGGCGATCGGCGAGCAGCCGGCGGCGCTCGTGCAGAGCCGGCTGAACTGGCTCATCCCGCAGGGCGAGAACGGCGGCTATGTGCTGGCGCGCAGTGTCGAACTGCTGCGGGAGCCCGAGGTGCTCGCTGCTCTGGGCCTCCCGCCCCTGTTTCGCCTCGTCGATGCCGCCGGAACTGAACTGGTCGTGACGCTGCGGCCAGACGACGAGCCGCTGCTGACCTTCGAGCATGTTCCACTCTCGATGCAACGCATGAACGAACAGTTCTGGTTCTCGCGCCTCGCCGAACGGGATGCGGTCTACGTGCAGTTTCGCTCCTATGACGGGCTGGAGGCCAATGCCGTCAGGTTGTTCGACGCCCTCCGGCAACGGCCGGCGCGGCGGCTCATCGTCGACCTCAGGCGGAACGGCGGCGGCAACTTCCTCGCCGGCCGGCAATGGCTGCTGCTCCCCATCGAGCTGCTGGGGCTGATCGCGGGGCAACTGTTCGTATTGGTCGGTCGCCGCACTTTCTCGGCCAGCATGGTCAACGCCATCGATTTCCGCCGCGAAACTGAGGCGATCCTGGTCGGCGAACCGATTGGCGCACGGCCATACGGCTATCAGGAGAACGGCTGGTTCACGCTGCCGGGTTCCGGGTTGCAGGTCTCCGCCGCGACCCGGCTCTACCGTTTCGGTCCGGAGGATGCCGACAGCTTTCATCCGGACCAACCGATCAATACCAGCCATGCCGACTTCGTCGCCGGCCGCGATCCGGTCCTCGAGTGGGCACTTGGCGCCTAGAGGTCCGGCATGCCGCTGAACACCTCGAGGACCACCCCGATGTCTGGCGCGCTGTCGAGATAGTGCACCTCGATGCCGGTGAAGGTGCCGCTGAGGGTGGATTGGCGGCCGCGTGCCTGCTGGTCTTTCAGCGTCTGCCGGAAGTCGGGCGTCCGCACCGCGACATGGTGCACGCCGCCGACCCCGCCGCGTTGGGCGAGGAACTTGCCGAACATGTCGTTTTCGTCCCTCGGCTCGATCAGTTCCCACATCACGTCACCGATCATCGTCATGGCGATGCGCGACCGCCATTCGGCCGGCTCGCCGTCGACCAGGACGTTCTCGGCATTCTCAGGTCCGATCTCCATGAATTCCCACGGCCCGATGCCATACTGTTCCTCATAGGCGCGAACGGCAGCCTCGAGGTTGGGCACCACGATGCCAAGCTGCATCGTCTTGGTGAAGGTCGGCTGCTTTCCCGGCATGTTGGGCTCCAGTACTAAACACAATTGTTGATCAACATATGTGTTGAATACGAGCGCCGGGGCTCTGTCAAGCTGGTGGTTGGTCGACCGTGCCACAGCCGCTAGGGTGCCGGCCCACGTAAAGACCGAGGGAGTGCGGCATGCGGTTCGAGGGCCAAGCGATTTATGTCACCGGAGCAGGGCACGGCATCGGCCGCGCCACCGCGCGGCGCCTCGCCGCCGAAGGTGGTTCGATTGCGGTCTCCGATATCGATGGCCCCGCGGCGGAGGCTGTCGCCGCCGAAATCGCCGCGACGGGCGCGCGGGCCTTCGCCACCACTTGCGACGTCACCAGCCGTGACGCCGTCGATGCCTCCATCGCCGATACGGTCGGTCGCTTCGGCAAGCTCAACGTTCTCGTCAATACCGCCGGTGGCGACTGGAACGAGCCGGCGCTCGGCGAAATTCCGGACGAGCTGTTCGATCGCAAGATGGACGTCAACCTCACCGGCGTGTTCCGCTGTGTCCGCGCGGCGCTGCCGGCGCTGATCGCGGCCGGACCGGGCAGCAACGTCGTCAGCATCGGCTCGATCAATGGCAACTGGGCCTTTGGCGGCTACGCCTATTCGGCGGCGAAGGCCGGGCTCGAGATCCTCACCAAGAACCTTGCGGCCCGTTACGGCAGTCAGGGTGTCCGCTTCAACCTGATCAGCCCCGGCACCATCCGAACGCGCAACTGGACGGTGCGCGAGGACGATGGTGGCAAGCGTGCCCGCAAATATCCGCTCGGCCGCCTCGGCGAGCCCGAAGACATCGCCGCCGCCGTCGCCTTCCTCGCCTCGGCCGATGCCTCCTGCATCACCGGTATCAACCTCCCCGTCGAGGGCGGCATCATGACGGGCGGCCTGCACGACCTGATCATGGAGGGCTGATCCGTCGCAGGCGGGCAGGGCGCCAGCCGCGACCGATCACGTCATGCCGTACCGGTCAGCCGATCGCGGATCTCCGTATCGGACTGGGGGATGTTGCCACCCGGGGTCAACCGATCCACCGACTCCGGAATTGCCGTAGCGAGACGCTTGAGCAGTTCCTCGCGTGACAGGCCGGTACGCTGGGACAACTCGGCGAGATTCTCTGCCCCTACAGCCTGCTCGACCTGTTCGGGGGAGAGGCCCTTGGTCGGAACGCCCACCGTAACCCAGGAATCGGCGGTCTCCGCTTGGCCCGAATTGCGGAAGCTGTCCATCAGGTCACCCAGCCCGCCTGTCAGCACATTGCCGTTCCCGCTGCCGGCGGGCCGGCTCGCCTCTGTGCCATTGGCGCCACCACCGAACAAGTCACCCAGACTGCCCAGAATACTCGAAAGTCCGTCCTGCGCGGGAGCGCCATCCGCCCCTGTGCTGGAGCGGTTCTGAAACCCCTTCAGCGCCTCGGCGATCTTGTCGCGGTTCTGGTAGCCCGCCACAGCGAGCAAACCGAGCAGGGCGACCATTGAGGGCATTGCGTTCTTGGCCATGTCACGGGTCCTTTCAAAGGATGAGGTTGGGCGGTCAGGCGCGACGGCGCATGAAGGCGCCCCAGGCGAACAGCACGATTACCGCGCCGACGACGGCGCCGATCAGGCCTGCGCCTTCACCGGGCGCATACCAACCGAGGGCCTGGCCAAGGAAGGAGGCGACGAATGCACCGACGATGCCCAGCACCGCCGTCATCACGAAGCCCGAGGGGCCGCCGCTGTTTGGCAGGATCAGCTTTGCGACAATGCCGGCGATCAGGCCGATGATAATGGTCCACAGAATGCCCATAGGCGCGTTCCCCTGAGTCCTCGCGCAGAATGCGCGGGTCTCAGACAACGCGGCGCTGCCAACAGCGTTCCGGCAGCGGCTCCATCGCCGCAAGTGGCATATCAACGGCGCCCGACGTACTGCTCCGACTCCTCGCGGCTGCGAAGCACTTGCTTCATTCCCCCGAAGCTATCCCACAGCCGCTGATGTGCCTGCCGCGAGTTCGCGTTGCTTCTGGTGGGATACTCGGCAACCCAGGCCAGCAGCGCCGCGAAGGCCCCTTCGTCGCCGCCCCCCTGGTTGCCGCGTCGGCGAACGTTGTCGATGCACTCTTCGACCGGCAGGTCGAGGAAGATGAACTCCGTGGCGCGGGGCAGGGCGGCCGGCAGCAGCCAGCCGTAGACGCCCTCCATCACCCATGAACGCTCGGCGGCGCGCTCGGCAACCTCGTCGAACACCACCCGCTTGTCCCGCTCCTTGCCGCCATAGGCCCCGTCCCAGTAGAGGTCGTCGAGCCGCACCGGCGGCACCGACAGGCGCTCCGCCAGCCGCCCGCCCAGCCAGGTCTTGCCCGACCCGCTGTTCCCGGTGATCAGCACCCGTACCCCGTCAACCATCATTGGCTGCCTTCGGCGAGAGCAGCGATCGCGCTCGCTCCTCGCGCTCCTTCGTCTCGATGGCCACCCCGACCTCTGCCTGAAGGCTCCAAAGGAAAGCGTGAAGCGGCTTCATCTCGCCCAGGTCGTATCCCAGGTCTGCAAGTCGAACGAGAAACCAGTCAGGCTTGGCCACCGCTGACATGGCCCCAGATCGCTCGGCCAGTTCCAGGACGGGAAGCATCGCGGCGTGCGTGTTGAAGCCCAGGGCGTAGGCCATGGCCTCATCGAAGTGACCCGACTTGATCTGCGGAAAGCGGTCGCGAACAGCGTGCTTGGCGGACAGAATGCCCGAGCTCGTGAAGGGCGTAATTCCAAACGGCATACCAGACCTCATCTCTGGATCGACTCCGCCGATTACGCATCGACCAGGGACTGAGGTCGGTCGCAAGCTGTCTGGGTATCCCCCTTCAACCCGGCGGCAGGTTTGGCTGGAGCGGCCTTGGCGTGAAGCTAGCGCTCGCCATCCCACCAGGCAACAAGACGCGAAACGGAGGCATGGTTCACGCCGTCGGTGCGGCGCTTTCAATGTAGTTGCGCGAGTAGCGGCCCTTGAGGTTGGTCAGCACTTCGTAGCCGATGGTGTTGGCGATGTCGGCATGGTCGTCGACGGTGATCTGCCTGCCGATGATCTCGGCCATCTCGCCCGGTGCCGGAGGCCGCGGCAGGTCCGTGATGTCTACCCCGATCATGTCCATCGAGACGCGGCCGACCACCGGGCAGGGCTGGCCGTGGATCACCACATGCGTGCCGCGGTGGTTGTTCGACGAACTCAATGAGCGGAAGAAGCCGTCGGCATAGCCGATGGCGACGACGGCGAGGCGGCTGTCGCGCGACATGGTCTGCAACGCACCATAGCCGACCGTCTCGCCGGTTTTCACGTCTTTGGTCATCAGGATCGGCGCTTCGAGCGTCACCACTGGAGCCATCGGATTGCGCCGGCCGGCGACGGCCCGGCCGCCATAGAGGGCGATGCCCGGGCGAACCATCTGGAAGTGGTTGTCGCGGTTGCTCATCAGCCCGGCCGAGTTCGAGAGCGACGCTGGAATGCCCGGGAACTGCGCCATCACCGAGGTGAACAGCGCCAGCTGGGTGCGGTTCTTCTCGTGCGCCGGCATATCGGCGCAGGCGAGATGGCTCATGATCATCTGCGGCGCATAGCCGATCGAGTCGATCAGCCGCTTGACGATCGAGGTTTCGTTGAGCCGGAACCCGAGCCGGTTGATGCCGGTATCGAAATGCAGTGCCGCCGGCAGCGCCTGGTTGGAGGCGGCGCAGGCCGAGAGCCATTCCTCCAGCATCGGGATCGAGGCAAGGCACGGCATCAGCCGCTCGCCGACATAGAGCGGCGCCGAGCCAGGATAGAGCCCGGAGAGAATGAAGATGTGGCTGTCCTCAGGCAGCGCTGCGCGTACCGCGATGCCCTCGTCGGGCGTTGCCGCAAAGAAGAACCGGGCGCCAGCCTCGTAGAAGGCGCGTGAGGCCTGGGCAATGCCGGTGCCATAGGCATCGGCCTTCACCACCGCGCCGGTCAGGGCGCCGCGGCTTACCTTGTCGAGGGCCTGCCAGTTGCGCTTCAACGCGCCCAGGTCGACCGTCAGCCGCCCGCCGTAACCGGTCGCAATGGCCGGTGCCGCCATCACTATTCCATCCTTTCGGGAAGGTACTCGGAGCGCGCCAGATTGCCGAAGCGCGTGAACTGCGCTTCAAAGCTCACCTGCACGGTACCCGTCGGACCGTGACGCTGCTTGCCGATGATCACTTCGGCCTTGCCGTGCACCTGTTCCATCTCGCCCTGCCACGCCATGTGTTCCGGCGTGCCCTCCTTGGGCTCCTTGTTCTTGAGGTAATACTCCTCGCGGTACACGAACAGCACCACGTCGGCGTCCTGTTCGATGGAGCCGGATTCGCGCAGATCCGCAAGCTGAGGATGCTTGTCGTCGCGGTTTTCGACCTGTCGGCTGAGCTGGCTGAGCGCGATGATCGGCACTTCCAGCTCCTTGGCCAGCGCCTTGAGCGTGGTGGTGATTTCGGTCAGTTCCTGCACGCGATTCTCGCTCGCCTTCTTCGACGAGCCGCTGAGCAGTTGCAGGTAGTCGACGATCAGCAGGTCGAGGCCCTTCTGCCGCTTCAGGCGCCGGGCGCGTGCGGCCAGCTGCGCCACCGAGATACCGCCGGTATCGTCGATATAGAGTGGCACCTGCGCCATCAGGTTCGAGGTGTCGACGAGCTTGGAAAACTGGCTCTCGTGAATGTTGCCGCGTCGGATGTCGGACGACGAGATCTCGGCCTGCTCGGCGAGAATACGCGTCGCCAGCTGCTCGGCACTCATTTCGAGGCTGAAGAAGCCGACATGCCCGCCATCGATGGTCTTCATGTGCCCATCCGCCTGCACTTCGCCGCGAAAGCTCTTGGCCACGTGGAAGGCGATGTTGGTGGCGAGCGAGGTCTTGCCCATGGCAGGGCGCGCCGCGAGGATGATCAGGTCGGAGCGCTGCAGCCCGCCCATCAGCCGGTCGAGATCGGTGAGCCCGGTCGAGGTGCCCGACAGCGTGCCGTCGCGGCCATAGGCTTCGCCGGCCATCTTGATGGCTTCGGTCAGTGCCGCCGAAAAGCTCTGGAAGCCGCCATCGTAGCGGCCCTTTTCCGCCAGATCGAACAGCGCCTTCTCGGCCTCCTCGATCTGCTTGTTGGCCGTCGCCTCGACATCGGAGTCGTAGGCGATCTGCACCATCTCCTCGCCGATCTGGATCAAGTTGCGGCGGATCGCGAGGTCGTAGATCGATTGGCCGTAATCGGCCGCGTTCAGCACCGTCGTCGCTTCCGCCGCCAGCCGCGCCAGGTATTGCGGCATGGTCATTTCGGCAGTCAGCGCGTCGGCGAGGTAGGTCTTGGCGGTGATCGGCGTCGCGGTCTTGCCAGCGCGGATGATCTTGGCCAGCACCTCGTAGATGGTGCGGTGGATCGGCTCGTAGAAATGCTCGGGCACGAGGAAGTCGCTGACCCGGTAGAACGCCTCGTTATTGACGAGGATCGCTCCCAGCAAAGCCTGCTCCGCCTCCACATTGTGGGGCGCAAGACGGAAGCCCTTTTCGTCTTCCGGACGCAGGCGATGCACGTTGTTGTCGGCCATGGCGACTCGAAGTCTCCTCCCAAAGTGTAAGGATTGGTTTACCAGCGGCGCCAGCCCGAACGACTACAAAATGTGACGCTGCGGTGGCCGAATCGGGTCACTGCGACGACGCCTGTGGTTAGTGTTGAAAGCGGGGGAAACCAAGGCGGCGCGTTTACATTCGTCACGCTTGGCCGAGGGCCGATTCGTACCCGTCATTCAGTGCCGGCGTCGCGCTCCAGCGCTGCAATGATCCGGCGCATCATGCCATAGAACACCTCCCGTTCCTCGGGCTTCAGCGCCTCGGTGGCGATACCGTTCACCTCGATCGCGGAAACGAAGGCGGCCTTGGCGCGCTCGAGCCCGAGCGGCGTCAGCGACACTCGCGCGCTGCGCCGGTCGTTCGGGTCGGGCCTCCTCGCCACCAGTCCGTCGCGCTCCATGCGATTGAGGGTGTTCGCCATGGTCGGCTGCTCAACAGCCGCAAGCCACGCCAGCTCCTTCTGCGTCATCGCTCCGCCGTCCTGCAGCGCGAAGAACACCGGCATCGGCCCCGAATTGCCCCCTGCCAGCCGCCGTTCGATGGCGCGCGCAAACAGCCGCGCCGCCCAGTTGGTGAGGTAGCCGGCCGAGGTCTCGCGCACATAGCTCATTTACATAGCTTGCTATTTAAATCCATAGTGTGCTATGTAAATCCCGATGCGAGCAAAACGCAAGGAGGCTTCGATGTCCGCGAAAAGTACCTCGACGCGCTACGGCAGCGTCGCCATCGCCATCCACTGGCTCACCGCGCTGATGATCCTCGAGCTGTTCGCCACCGGCCTGCTCGCCGCGGCGCAGGTCGACCCGGGCGCCAAGCTCGCGCTGCTCCGCGCTCACATTCCGTTCGGGGCAGGGGTGTTGCTGCTGACGCTGCTGCGCATCGTCTGGTGGCTCGCCATCGATCGGCGTCCGGTTTTGCCAGCCGATCAGCCGGGCTGGCAGAAGGTTATGGCGAAAGCCGTGCACCTTTCCCTCTATGCAGTGATCATCGTCACCGCCTCGAGCGGTATCGCCACCATCATCCTGTCGGGCGCGCTTCCCGCCATCATCGGCTCCGTCACGCTTCCCAACCTCGAGACCGTCCTGCCCCGCGCCGTCCACGGCGTCATGTCCCGCGCCATGCTGGGCCTGCTCGCCCTCCATATCGGCGCCGCCCTCTACCACCAGTTCATCCGTCGCGACCGCCTGCTGGCGCGGATGGGAGTGGGGGCTGCGTAGCCAGCGGCGGCGGGTAGGCGATCGGCATCCCGCAACTCGAGCCGGATCGCCTCCTGGCTGAAGGGCACCAAGGCGCTCGCTGAGTTGCGCTGAAAGCAAAAAGGCCGGGATTGCTCCCGGCCTTTGAGAACTTCGCTCGGATCGGCTCAGAAGCCGAAGGTCAGACCGACCTGCACGACGTGCGAGCCGAGGTCCGCGACGGCATCGTCGCCGCCGCCTTCGAGCTCGGCGCCGACGACCGCCTTGTAGCGATAGCCGAGGTCGAGGGCCATGTTGTCGGCCACGTCGATCTTGACGCCGGCGCCGACCTGGTAAGCCCAGCCCCAGCCGGACATATCGATCGGGGTGCCGACCGCGGTGCCTTCAGCGGTAACATAACCGGCACCGAGACCACCGCCGATATAGGGCGTGAAGCCCGAACCCGTGTCGATATCGAACCAGAGGTTACCGAGCAGGTAGCTGACCGACGCAGACCCATCGGTGATTGCATAGGTGTCGTTGTCAAACGGGCCCGGCGCGGGGCCGCCTGAGATCGTTACCTCGCTGAGGCCGACAGCGCCGCTCGACAACTCGACTTCGCCGCGCAGATTGTCGGTGAAGTTGGCACCAAGTGCGACGCCGAACTGCCAGCCGATATCGCTGTCGAAGTCAAAAAACTGGCCGCCCGGCGGCGAGCTGTCATCGGCCGAAATGCTGGTCCACTGGGCGCCGCCAAAGACGCTCAAGTACCAGCCCATATCGGCAACGGCTACGGGCTCGTCGACCGGAACGTCGACGATCAGATCAGCCGCCAGGGCGGGGGTGCCGGCGATCAGTGCGACGGCAGCAGCGCCGGCGAGTAGTTTGAATAGGTTCACGTTGAGCCTCCCACAAATGAGCTGCCACAATGATTTGCAGATGAATTGTATTCGTGGAAGCAGGGAAAGCAGCTTTCAGCACATCAATTTCGCCTGTGGCACATAATGGCAACACCAGGCCGAAAGTGGGGCGAGCAATAGAAGTCTCACCGTTGCTGATATATTCCGGACCAGAAGGAATCTGAGCTGTCAAAAGCTGTGCCGGAGACCACGTCGTCAAGACTGTCGCGGGGCTGGTAGGCACAGCCGGTCGGGGCGCGCAAACAAAAAAGGCCGGGATCGCTCCCGGCCCTTTGCGTATCGATGGGGTACGATGTTTTATTCTTCGTCGCCGAAGGCCTCGGAAGCGGCGGAGCCGGCTTCGGCCTGGCCAGCCGCGAACTCTTCGGCCGCTTCGTCGTCGTAGTTGATCGCGGTGAGATCTTCACCGGCTGCCTGGCGGGCAGCCTCGTCTTCCGAGCGCGCCACGTTGACGGTGATCGAGACGGCAACTTCGGCGTGCAGGTGCAGCGGCACCGGGTGGACGCCGACGGTCTTGATCGGGTTGGCGAGGTCGACCTGCGAACGCGAAACGGTGAAGCCGTCCGAGATCAGCGCGTCGGCCACGTCACGCGACGACACCGAGCCGTAAAGCTGGCCGGTTTCGCCGGCCTGGCGGATGATCACCACCGACTTGCCGTTGAGGCCCGACGCGATACCGGCAGCGGCCTCGCGGCGCTCCTGGTTGCGCTTCTCGATGTCGGCGCGATCGCGCTCGAACTTCTTGCGGTTAGCTTCGGTGGCGCGCAGCGCCTTCTGCTGCGGGAGCAGGAAGTTACGGGCGAAACCGTCCTTCACCGACACTTCGTCGCCGATGTGGCCGTGCTTGCCGATACGCTCGAGGAGAATAACTTTCATGATGCTTTCCTTGTGCTGTCCTGCCCTTGGGCAGTTAGGAGCGGCCGGCCATTCCGGCCACCCCAGCTTGGCGAGTTGGCGCGCGTCTATAGCGCCAACCGCCTTAGTCCTAACGACGGTTCTTACTGAACGGCGTAGGGCATGATGCCGATGAAGCGGGCGCGCTTGATGGCCTTGGCCAGTTCGCGCTGCTTCAGGGCGGAGACCGCAGTGATGCGGGAGGGGACGATCTTGCCGCGCTCCGACACGTAGCGCTGCAGCAGGCGAACGTCCTTGTAGTCGATCTTCGGCGCGTTCGGGCCCGAGAACGGGCAGGTCTTGCGACGGCGCTGGAACGGACGGCGGGCCGTGGTCGTGGTCAGGTCTTTGATGGCCATTTGGCTTATCCTCTTGGGTGGGTCGCATTCCGAACCGGAAAAGTCTTCAACTTTTCCTGGAATACTCCCGGGCGTTCTTAGAAGCGGCGCGGGCGGCGGTCGCCGCGGTCGAAACCACCACGGTCGCCACGCGGGCCACCCGGACGGTCGCCGCGGTCGTCATCGCGATCGCGCTTCTGCATCATGGCCGACGGGCCTTCCTCGAGCTCATCCACCCGGATGGTCATGAAGCGCAGGATGTCTTCGTTGATGCCCATCTGGCGCTCCATCTCGGCCACCGCGGCGTGCGGAGCGTCGATGTTGAGCAGGGTGTAGTGCGCCTTGCGGTTCTTCTTGATGCGGTACGAGAGCGACTTCAGGCCCCAGTACTCGTTCTTGGTGACCTTGCCGCCGCCGTTGGTGAGCACTTCGGTCAGCGCCGTGGTCAGCTCTTCCACCTGCGTCGGGGAAACGTCCTGGCGAGCCAGGAAGATGTGTTCGTAAAGGGCCATAAGCGCCTTCCTTCAAGTTGGTTCACAACACTTCCACTCGGCGCGGAGCCCCTTTGAAGCCGGAAAGGCGATCAAAGCAGTCTTCTAAAGAGCGGGAACACGGGAGGACGGGCGAACCCTGTTTGTGCAAATGCACGAACCCTCCGTTCAGCCCCCGGCCGAACGAATGCGAGGCGGGCTATAGGGGAAAACGCCGGCAATGGCAAGCGGCGTGGGACTGTGACGTCCTGATCGCTTCCGCTCCGGCGGAACGATCTCGGCCGGCCGAGCCTTTCCTTTGCATAAGGAGAAAGTCATGACCAATCGTAAAATTCCAGAACGGCCTGCCGGCCAGCCCGACATGCCGTTGGACATTCCTGATGCCGAGCAGACCGAGAAGGAACTGCCGGAAGGACAATTGCCGGGCATGCCGGTATGGCGTGATCCGCTGTTGAACCCGGGGCCGACGCCTTCGGAGCGGGAAACGCCGCCGCTCGACTGATCCGCTCAGCCCGACGCGGACGCCTCGCCGGCCCGCTTCGGGATCTCATATCCCTCTGAGACCAGCAGCGACGTGATCGACGGCGTCAGTGCCCTGCAGCCGCAATGCCGGGCATGCTCGTAATGCCAGGCGGCGCGCTGCTTTTTGGTCGCGTTGGTTGGCATCCTGTGCTCACGGTGCCACTCGGAGTTGATCTTGCCCATCGTCGCGGCCTCTTTCATCGTCCCGACACTTGCGTTAGGCAGGCCGGGCGGCTCCACTATGATAACCTTGTCGAGACCGCCATGACCACCACCGAAGCTGTCGCGTCCGCCCCGCCCGATCGCAATGCGATCCGCGCCGCCGAGGCGGTAATCCGCCCGCACATCCGACGCACCCCCGTGGCGGAGGTTGCGGCAGCCGATTTCGGGCTCGATGGCGCGCCATTCTCCTTCAAGCTCGAATTCATGCAGCATTCGGGCACCTTCAAGGCCCGTGGCGCCTTTGCCAACCTGCTGATCCGGCCGGGCGCCGCGCGTGGCGTGGTGGCGGCCTCGGGAGGCAACCATGGCGCCGCGGTCGCCTATGCGGCGCAAAGGCTTGGCATCAAGGCGCATATCTATGTGCCGCGCATCTCATCGCAGGCCAAGATCAGCCGCATCCTGCAATATGGCGCCGAGATCGTCATCGGCGGCGACAGCTACATCGACGCCTACAATGCCAGCCACGCCTTCGCCACCGAGAGAGGACTGCTCGAGGTGCATGCCTACGACATGTTCGAGACGCTGTGCGGGCAGGGGACGGTCGGGATCGAATGGCTGGAGCAGGCGCCCGGGCTCGACACGCTGTTGGTGGCGGTGGGCGGCGGCGGACTGATCGGCGGCATCGCTGCAGCCGCAGCCGGGCGGGTCCGGCTGATCGGCGTCGAGCCCGAGAACGCGCCGACGCTGCACAACGCCATCGAGGCGGGGCGTCCCGTCGATGTTCCGGTCAGCGGTGTCGCGGCCGACAGCCTCGGCGCCCGCCGTATCGGCGGCCTCAGCTTCGCCCTCTCCGGTTTCATCGACCGCTCGGTGCTGGTCACTGACGAGGCGATCGTCGCGGCGCAAAAGACGATCTGGGACGTGTTGCGCGTTGCGGTGGAACCGGGCGGGGCTGCTGCAATGGCAGCCGTCCTCTCGGGACGCTATGTGCCTGCGCCGGGCGAAAAGGTCGGCGTGCTGCTCTGCGGCGCCAACACGACGGCGGTGAAGTTCGATTAGCCCGCCTTGACTTTGCCATCCCCCTCCTGCAAACGCCGCCGCCAACTGGACGCCTGTCCGGGCGGGGCTTAGGCTCGGCCCAAAAGCAGCAATAAGAACGGCGGAGGCCACCACCTTGACCAAGCGCGCATTCACCTTCCCGGGCCAGGGCAGCCAGGCTGTCGGCATGGGCAAGGATCTCGCCGACGCCTATCAGGAGGCCCGCAACGTCTTCGCCGAAGTTGACGAAGCGCTTGGCCAGAAGCTCTCCGTCATCATGTTCGAAGGCCCCGACGAGACGCTGCGCCTCACCGAGAACGCCCAGCCGGCGCTGATGGCCGTCTCCGTCGCGGTGACGCGCGTGCTCGAAAGCCGCGGCTTCTCGCTCAAGGACAATGCCGCTTACGTCGCTGGCCACTCGCTCGGCGAATATTCGGCGCTGGCAGCAGCCGGCGCCTTCAGCCTCGCCGACGCGGCGCGGCTGTTGAAAATCCGCGGCCAGGCCATGCAGCAGGCGGTGCCGGTCGGGCAGGGCGCCATGGCGGCGATCCTCGGGCTCGACCTCGAAACCGTGCTGCGCGCCGCCAATGACGCCGAGGACGGCGAAATCTGCGGCGTTGCCAATGACAATGCTCCCGGCCAGGTGGTGATCTCCGGTCACGTCGGCGCGGTGAACCGCGCCATCGAGCTGTTGAAGGCCGCCGGCGCCAAGCGCGCCTTGCCGCTGCCGGTCAGCGCTCCGTTCCACTGCGCGCTGATGCGTCCCGCCGCCGATGCGATGGAGCACGCGCTCAACCAGGTGACGGTGAACGCCCCCGTGGTACCGGTTGTCGCAAACGTGTTGGCCAGGCCCATCACCGATCCCGAAGAAATCAAGAAGCGCCTCGTCGAGCAGGTCACCGGCATGGTCCGCTGGACCGAATGCGTCGGCTGGCTGGTGAAAGACGGCGGAGTGACGCAACTGGTCGAGCTCGGCTCGGGCAAGGTGCTGAGCGGCCTCGCCAAGCGTATTGCGCCGGAAACAGCGGCGGTGTCGATCGGCGCCCCGGCCGATGTCGATGCGTTCCTCGCCGAACTCGGCGCCTGATTCAGTTTCTCCTGAGGAGTCCGTAAATGTTTGATCTCACGGGCAAACGCGCCCTCGTCACTGGCGCTTCGGGCGGCATCGGGCGCGAAATCGCCAAGGCGCTGGCCGCGTCGGGCGCGCGCGTGGCGCTGAGCGGCACCCGCGTCGGGGCACTCGAGGAGACCCGCGACCTGCTCGGCGGCGGCGATCACCCGATCCTGCCGACCAACCTGTCGGACCTCGACGCGGTGGATAAGCTCATCCCGTCGGCCGAGGCGGCGCTGGGCGGCATCGATATTCTCGTCAACAATGCCGGCGTCACCCGCGACAACCTCTTCATGCGCATGAAGAACGAAGAGTGGGACGAAGTGCTGGCGGTGAACCTCACCTCAGCCTTCCACCTCACTCGTGCGGTGCTGCGCGGGATGATGAAGCAACGCTTCGGCCGCATCATCGGCATCACCTCGGTGGTCGGCGTCGTCGGCAACCCGGGGCAGGGCAACTATGCAGCGTCGAAGGCCGGTCTCATCGGCATGAGCAAGGCCCTGGCCTATGAAGTCGCTTCGCGCAACATCACGGTCAACACAGTGGCGCCCGGCTTCATCGGCTCGGCCATGACCGACGAATTGAACGATAAGCAGCGTGAAAGCATTCTGGGCAAGGTGCCGGCTGGCCGGCTCGGCGCCGCCGACGAGGTCGCTGCCGCGGTGGTGTTCCTTGCCAGCAACGAGGCCGGCTACATCACCGGCCATACGCTGAACGTCAACGGCGGCATGGTGATGCTCTGAACCGGAGCGTGAGCAGCAAAAGTTGCAGACTTTTGCGGTTCGCGAGCGCGACAGAGGGAAAGCTTGCCACTGCGAAGGCTGGGGAAACCGGGTCTTGCGCAATATGGCAATGGCGGGGGAAGTATGTTACCTCCGCCCTGATTTCGGGTTCGGCCCGTACTTGCGAGGGTACGAAGCCGCGCCTACAGTCTGCCGCGAACGGCGGCAAAGGTCGGTGGGCCCGGGCAATTCCGGTGTCTGGGGCCGCGTACGAACGAACAACCTGTTTGGTAACAAGGGAAGTCAAATATGAGCGATATCGCTGATCGCGTCCGCAAGATCGTGGTCGAACACCTCAACGTCGATGCGGAGAAGGTCGTCGATAAGGCTAGCTTCATTGACGATCTGGGCGCGGACTCGCTCGATCAGGTCGAGCTGGTCATGGCTTTCGAAGAAGAGTTCAACGTCGAAATCCCGGACGATGCCGCGGAATCGATCCAGACCTTCGGTGACGCCGTCGCCTATCTGACCAAGGCCGTCGGCTGATCGCCGACCGCTAACGGCTCTTCTTCGATGGAACTGCGCCGCGTCGTCGTCACCGGGATGGGGATCGTCAGCCCTTTGGGCTGCGGGATCGAACCAACCTGGGCCAACATTCTCGCATCCAAGAGCGGTGCCAAGCGCATCGACGACTTCCAGGTCGACGATATCGCTTGCCAGATCGCACACCGGATCCCGTTGGGCGACTACGCCGACGGCAAGTTCAACCCCGACGAGTGGATGGACGTGAAGGATCAACGCAAGGTTGATCCCTTCATCGTCTACGCCATGGCAGCGGCCACCCAGGCCATCGAAGATGCCGGGGTGGAACCCAAGACCGAAGAAGAAAAGCACCGGATCGGCACGCTGATCGGCTCGGGCATCGGGGGCATCGGGGGCATTTACGAGACCTCGATCATCCTGCACGAGAAGGGCCCGCGTCGCGTCAGCCCGTTCTTCATCCCGGGCCGCATCATCAACATGGCATCGGGCAACGTCTCGATCCGCTTCGGCCTGAAGGGCCCGAACCACTCGGTGGTGACGGCCTGTTCGACCGGCGCGCACGCCATCGGCGATGCTGCCCGGCTGATCATGCTGGGCGATGCCGACGTGATGGTGGCCGGCGGCGCTGAATCGCCTGTCAACCGCATCTCGATCGCCGGCTTCGCGGCCTGTCGCGCGCTCTCCACCGGTTTCAACGATCGCCCGGAAATGGCTTCGCGTCCCTATGACAAGGATCGCGACGGCTTCGTCATGGGTGAAGGCGCCGGCATTGTCGTGCTCGAGGAATATGAGCGCGCCAAGGCCCGCGGCGCCAAGATCTACGGCGAAGTCATCGGCTACGGTCTCTCCGGCGATGCCTACCACATCACCGCTCCCTCCGAGGACGGCGATGGCGGCTTCCGCTGCATGCAGATGGCGGTGAAGCGCGCCGGTATCGACCCCTCCGAGATCGACTATATCAATGCTCACGGCACCTCGACGCCGCTCGGCGACGAGATCGAACTCGGCTCCGTGACCCGCATGCTGGGCGACGCTGCTCCCAAGGCGGCGATGAGCTCCACCAAGTCGGCGATCGGGCACTTGCTTGGCGCGGCCGGTTCGGTTGAAGCGATCTTCTGCCTGCTCGCCATGCGCGACTCGATCGTGCCGCCGACCATCAATCTCGACAATCCGTCGGTTGCCTCGGTGATCGACCTGGTGCCCCACAAGCCCAGGAAGAAAGAGGTCAACATTGCCCTCTCGAACTCCTTCGGCTTCGGCGGCACCAATGCCTCGCTGATCTTCCGCAAGGCGAGCTAAGCGACCGAACCCTGGCGTCGTAACCGGACGCCGGGTTCGTATTGATGTCATTTTTCAAGCGATTAGTGCGCGTTTCTGGAGGTTCGACCGATGGCTAACGAGCGCAGCGAGAAGCGAGTCCGCAAGAAACGGCGGAGTGGCGGTTTCCTCAGCGTCATCAACGCGCTGCTGACGCTGCTCGTCCTCGGCATCCTCGTTGCCGTCGGTATCTTCCTTTACGGCGCCAGCCAGTTCTATGCCCCCGGCGCGGTCAAGACCGAGGCCAACTTCACTGTCGAGAAGGGCTCGTCGGTGATGACCACGGCCCGCCGGCTCGAAGAGCAGGGGCTGATCCCGCAGGGCCAGCTGCTGCCGTCCGAATGGCTGTTCTGGGGTGGCGCCCGCGCCTTGAAGAAGGAAGGCGACCTCAAGGCCGGCGTCTACGCGCTGAAGCCGAATTCCTCGATGGCCGACATCCTCACCGAGTTGACCGAGGGCAAGCCGCTCGATTTCTTCGTCAACGTCATCCCCGGCGATACCTCGTTCCAGGTGGCCGAGCGGCTGAATGCCGAGGGCCCGAACCTCACCGGCGAGCCGGTGCCCGTGCCGCCCGAAGGCACGCTGCTCGCCGTGCGCTACGATTTCTTCCCCGGTGACACCCGCATCTCGGTGCTCGAAAAGATGCAGGCCGAGATGAAGAAGACCGTCGACGAGATCTGGGCCGGCCGCGACCCCGCCATCGACTCGGTGATCAAGTCGCCGGCCGAACTGGTGACCATGGCGTCGATCGTCGAGAAGGAAACCGGCGTCGCTTCCGAACGGCCGCAGGTGGCCGCGGTGTTCATCAACCGGCTGAAGAAGTCGATGCGGCTGCAGACGGACCCCACGGTTCTGTATGGTGTTACCGAGGGTAAGGCGGTGCTGAACCGCGGCCCGACCTCGTCGGAGCTGAAGGCCAGGACCGCTTACAACACCTACCAGATCGACGGCTTGCCGCCCGGCCCGATCGCCAATCCGGGCGAGGACGCGCTGCGCGCTGTGGCGCACCCGGCGGCGATCAAGGACCTCTACTTCGTCGCCAAGAGCGCCAACCCCGCCGACGGCCACCTGTTTGCCGAAACCTATGCCGAGCACCGCAAGAACGTGAGGCTCTATCGCAAGGCGGCCGCTGAGGCGGACGCGGAAGCCGCCAAGGAAGCGCTGGAAGCCGAGCAGGCCGAGGGCGCCGGCGAGACCGTCGAGCCCGCCAACTGATGGGCGCGTCGCTCGCCAGCATGACCGGCTATGCCCGGGCCGGCGGCACCTTGCCGGGCGTCGGCTTCACCATCGAGATCAAATCGGTCAACGGCCGCGGCCTCGATCTCAGGATGCGCCTTGCCTCTGGTTTCGATGTACTGGAGAGCGAGATCCGCCGCCTGATCGGCAAATCGATCACCCGCGGCTCGCTGACCGTATCGCTGAGCGTCGACCGCGAAGGCGAGGGCGGCCGCGTCGTCGTCAATCACCAGGCGCTGGAAGCGGTGCTCGAGGGCTTCAAGTGGCTGGAGGGCCGCGTCAACGCCGACAAGCCTCGCCTCGACGGCATTCTGGCGCTGCGCGGCGTGCTCGAGCAGCACGAGACCGCGCTCTCGGCCGACGAGGAGGAGGCGCTCAACGCGGCGATCCTCGGCGCCGTGGCGGAGGCCGTAACCGGCCTTGTCGTAGCGCGGCGCGACGAGGGGGCCCGCATCGCCGCCATTCTCTCCGAACGCATCGACGAGATTGCCGCGCTCACCAAGGCCGCCGAAATCCACCCGGGCCGCAGCCGCGACGCCATCCTCGCCCGGCTGCGCCAGCAACTGGCCGAGCTCAGCGAAGCGAGCCCGACGCTGTCGGATGAGCGGCTGGCGCAGGAAGCCGTGCTGCTCGCCACCAAGGCCGATATCCGCGAGGAGCTTGATCGGCTCGGCGCGCACATCGCAGCGGCGCGGCAGCTGATCTCAGGCGGCGGCCCAGTCGGCCGCAAGCTCGATTTCCTGTCACAGGAATTTAACCGCGAAGCGAATACGCTTTGCTCCAAATCCAACGACGTGGCCCTGACCGCCATCGGCCTCGACCTGAAGGCCGTGATCGATCAGCTCCGCGAGCAGGTCCAGAATATCGAGTAGCCCGGCGAGTGCCGCACAGCGGCCAAGGGCTATGGACTGGGCAGAGGGCGAAGTACGAATGGAATTCACACGCCGCGGAGTGATGCTGGTTCTCGCCTCGCCGTCCGGCGCGGGTAAGTCCTCGATTTCTCGCGCCCTGTTCGAGGATGATCCGAACATCGCGCTGTCGGTCTCGGTGACCACGCGCGCCCGCCGCACTGACGAGATCGACGGCAAGCACTACCACTTCATCGACGTGCCGACCTTCAAGAAGATGCGCGAGGACGGCGAACTGCTCGAGAGCGCCGAGGTGCACGGCAATTTCTACGGCACGCCGCGCTCGCGCGTCGAAGAGCGCCTCTCGGCCGGCCGCGATATCCTGTTCGACATCGACTTCCAGGGCACGCTGCAGCTCTACGAGAAGTGCCGCAGCGACATGGTGACCATCTTCATCCTGCCGCCCTCGATCAAGGAGCTGCGCAAGCGCCTCGAGCGACGGGCCCAGGATAGCGCCGGTACCATCGAGAAGCGGCTGAAGAACGCGCGCATCGAGATGGAGCATTACGGCGAGTACGACTACGTGCTCGTCAACGAGGATCTGGAGGATTCCACCTCGCGCGTCCGCACGATCCTTGCCGCGGCCCGCCTCGCACGGCCCCGGTTCATCCAATTGGATAAGTTCGTCAAGGACTTGCAGGATCAGATCGACTCTCTTTAACAAGAGAGGAGAGGGTTGCGAGCCTCCGAGCGTCATAAAGGCGCAACAAAATCGTTAAGGTAATACCTTAACTCTTCCGATAGCTGCCTGTGGATAAGCCATCGGCATCTGTGGATGGTTCGCGCGCCCGCAGTTCCGAAACCTCGGAATTGGGCGGAACCTACCCTCGCGGGGGACTTGAGCATGCCGTTCGAAGTGAAAGCGTGCAGCATCGACGAAATGCACCGGCATCCGACCTTTGCCGATCGGACCCAGGCAAAGGTGAAAGTGCTTCTGCGCGAGATTCGCTCGCGCGAAACCTTCGATCACAACCTCACCCTGCGCGTCTGGGCCGACACTCACGACAAGATGAGCCCGTCGGAAGTAAAGACCGCGCTGCTGGTCAAGGCGGCCGCCATCCTCAAGCGCACCGTCTCGGTTGCCGAGATCGAGGTGAGCGGCGACGGCGCGGTAACGCGGCCGACAGTCAGCGGCTGACCGTTCGCACACTGCACCTCTGCCCCCCAGCGTGCGGTTCTTGTGCGCACATCCGGCGCGAGCTGCCCCCCACCCTTGATCCCTCCCTGCAAGGGGGAGGGAGGCGATGGAACCGCGATGCCAGTGTGAGGGTCTCCCTCCCCCTTGCGGGGCTTCGAGCCGCCCCGCAGGGCAAATCGCTCCAGTGGAGCTATTTGAGGGGAGAAGGCCTTGTGAGAGCGATGCTCGAATGGCTGGGACAGGGGTGGGGGTCCGCAGCCACCAGCTTTGGGGCGGTATCTACCGCCGCGACACCAGCATCACGAACTTCGCGATCACCCCGGCAGCGAAGCCGAACAGCATCAGGCCGAAGGTGAACGGCCCCAGCGCCTGGGTGACGCCGTCCGGTGAGGCGAGGTCGAGATTGACCCAGGCAAAGAACAGCACCCCGAGCCCCAGCAGGATAGCCAGCGTCCGCCAGCGCTGCGCGAACAGTGGCACCGCAATCGGAATGCCGAACGCCAGCAGCGCCGTGACGATGGCAAGCACCCCGCCCATCAGCGGCGTGCCTTCGCCAGCTTCAGGAACGTCTCGACCGGCAGCACTTCGGCGCGCTCGTCGCCCCTGAGTTCTGCCGCGGCAAGCAGCGGTTCCATCGGCACGCCGAGCGACTTGAGGCTCTGGCGCACCATCTTGCGGCGCTGCCCGAAGGCGGCGCGGGTGACCGCCTCGAGGTCGCGTACGGCGACGCCATCACTGGTTACCTTCGGCTTCAGGTGCACCACGCTGGAGGTGACCTTGGGCGGCGGGGTGAACGCCTCGCGCCCGACATTGAAGGCGATCCGCGCCTCGGTTCGCCATCCACACAGCACGCCCAGCCGGCCATAGTGATCGTCTCCGGCCTTGGCGACGATCCGCTCGGCGACCTCGCGCTGGAACATCAGCGTCAGGCTCTCGAAGAACGGCGGCCAGTGCTCCACCGTGAGCCAGCGCGTCAAAAGCTCGGTGCCGATATTGTAGGGCAGGTTCGAGACGATCCGGGTAGGGCCATCGGCCAGCGCGGCGTAGTCGATCTCGAGCGCATCGCCGGAGATCACCTCGAGCCGGCCTGGATAGGCCTCGGCAATCTGGGCCAGCGCCGGCAGGGTGCGCTCGTCGCGCTCGATGGCGATGACCTTCCTGGCGCCCTCGGCGAGCAGCGCGCGCGTCAGGCCGCCCGGACCGGGGCCCACTTCGATGACTGTCACTGCTGCCAGCGGGCCGGCCACGCGGGCAATCCGCGCCGTGAGGTTGAGGTCGAGCAGGAAGTTCTGCCCGAGCTCCTTCCTGGCTCTCAGGTCGTGCGCGGCGATGACCTCGCGAAGCGGGGGGAGATTGTCGATCTGCATGGCAGCGGGGATAGCGGATTTATCAGCGAAGGCAAATGGGTGCCGCAGAACACGCTTGACCTTGCCACGGTGGGAAGGTGCAGGGGGTGTGGTACGGCCATTGAATCAGGCCCGATCTGGAAGGAGATTAGCATGCACAAGTTCACCCTCGCCGCCGCCCTGCTGCTGGCATTCGCTGCCCCCGCGATGGCGCAGCAGGATCATGGCGCTCACGGCGGTGCGCCGGCCGCAAACCTTCCGGCCATCTGCCTCGCCAACGCTCCTCAGGCGGCAGCGCCCATGGCCATGCAGCACGGGGCAGGGGCCTCCGACGCCCATACCGAGCTGATGGCCGGCATGGACGCAATGAACGCAGACATGATGGCCGGCGGTACCGCCACCGATATTGACGTCGCCTTCGTCTGCTCGATGATCCCGCACCACCAGGGCGCCATCGATATGGCCAAGGCGGAGCTCAAGCACGGCGATGATCCCTGGGCGAAGGAAATGGCGCAGGCAGTGATCACGGCGCAGGAAAAGGAAATCGCAGACATGCTGGCCTGGCTGGAGAAGCAGCCGCAGTAACGGGAGCCACAAGCTCGTCAGACAGGGGGCTTGAGAGCCACTGTGCCCGCCAAAATTCCCTCTCTTGGAATTTCTAAGGCTTAGCAAAGAAGCTAAGCCCAAGAAATTCCATTCTCCCCCGCAAGGGGGAGATGAGGCGAGGGCGGTGGCTAGGTCGCTGGCGAAGGGGCCGCATCCGCAGCCACACACTCGATGCCCCTCTCCCCCTTGGCGGGGGAGAAAGCGAAAACTCGGGCTTAGCGCAGCTAAGTCCTTAGTTTTCGCAAGAGAGGGGGGCCTGAGGAGTCACAGTGCCGACGCGGGACCGAGCCCCTAAAGCTATTGCGCCGCCGCCCGCTGCACCACGCCGCCGGTCAGCTCGTCGGCCAGCCGGATCGCATTGAGGAAGCTGGCATCGGAGCCCTTGCCGGTGCCGGCGAGGTCGAACGCGGTACCGTGGTCGGGCGAGGTGCGCACGATCGGCAGCCCCAGGGTAACATTCACCGCCTGATCGAACGCCACCGTCTTGATCGGGATCAGCGCCTGATCATGGTACATCGCGATCACCGCGTCATACTTCCGCCAGTGCGGCAGGTGGAACAGCGTGTCAGCCGGCATCGGGCCCTCGGCGAGGATGCCCTCATGCTGCAGCTGAGCGATCGCCGGCCCGACAATGTCATAATCCTCGGTGCCGATATTGCCGCCTTCGCTCGCATGCGGGTTGAGGCCGGCAAAGCCGATGCGTGGTTCGGCGATGCCGAAGCGGGTCCTGAGGCTGTGCGCCACGATCCGCCCGGTGCTCACCACCAGCTCGAACGTTACCAGTGCCGGCACGGCGCTGATCGGCACGTGTATTGTCGCGGGGATCACCCGCAGGGCCTCGTGAGCCAGCATCATCACCGGCGTTGGCGCCACGCCGCCCTGTGCGCAGAGCGCCGCGAGGAACTCGGTATGACCGGGATACTTGAAGCCGGCGGAGTAGAGCGCCGCCTTGTGGATCGGCGCCGTGACGATGGCGCGACAGGCTCCGGTGAGGCTGTCGCTTACGGCACGGCTGATCGCTTCGATCACTACCTTGCCTGAGAGCGGCGTGGGATCGCCCGGCTTGTCGGGCACCAGGCCATCGACATGCAATACAGGCAGCGCCTCGGCGAAGCGGTTGGCCGCCTCGAGCGGCGTGCTCTCGACCATCGCCACCGGCAGCCGCAGGCGGGCGGCGCGAGCCCGCAGGAAATCGATATGGCCGTAGACGATGAAGGGCGGCAGTCCCAGCTCAGCCCGCTTGGCGAACAGTCTGAGGATCAGGTCCGGCCCGATCCCCGCAGGTTCGCCCATGCTTACGGCCAGCGGCGCCACAGTGTCGGCCAAGGTGTCCTCGCGTGTCCCTAACACAGAACTGGCGCAGCCAATTGCCGCGCCAGGTTCACTGCCACTAACATGGACTCGCCAAGCCGCCGACTGTTTTTTGCCTTCGATTTAACGAAGGTCCGGCAAGGGTCCGTTAGTTGTAGACGATCTTGGCCTTGGTGCGCAGCTCGGTCTTGTACTTTTCGGCCTCGGCCTTCATTTGCTCGCCGCCCTGCTCGCTGCGCAGCTTATTCTTGAGGAAGGTGGTGTCGCGTGCCTCGTTCTTGGCGCAGATTGCCAGCATCGACACGCCTGTTTCGGTCACTCGCGGCTTGGTGATGCCGCCGACGTTGAGCTTGGCGAGTTCGGCAGCCAGCGCCTCGGGCAACTGGGTGGCGTGGCGGCGGCCCATATCGCGTACCGCGGCGTCGGTGAAGTTCAGCGACACCTGCACGGCGCTGTCGCAGCCCTTGAAGGCCTTGCGATACTGGTTGGCCTGGCCGGTGCGGGCCGACGCATTGCCGGTCGAGCTGATGAACAGCACTTCCTTGAGGATGTAGTCGTAGCTCGAGGCCTGGTCGAGCTTGGCCTCGGCGGCCTTCTCGAGGTCGAGGTCCGACACCTTGACGCGCGAAGCGACCACCATGCCGCTCACCTGCTGCCAGGCGATGGCGGCGCGGAGACGGGCGCGCATGGTGTCCTTGCTGACGCCGGCCTGCTGCAGGACCTGGTTCAGCTTGTCGCTCGACATCTTGACGTTGCGGGCGACCTGCTGGAACGCGTCATCGACCTGCTGGTCGGAGATGACGATGTTCATCCGCTTGGCTTCCTGGAGCTGCAGCTGCTCGTCGATCAGCTGTTCCATCGCCTTCTTGGTGCCGCCGCCACCTTCCAGCGCCAGCAGCTTGGTGCGCTGGGCGATCTCGATATCCGAAATCGGCACGCCATTGACCGTGACCTTGGTCGCGGCGAATGCCGGCATGACGCTCAGGGTAAGGCCGATCAGCGTTGCAGCGATGAGGCGGAGCATTGTCGTCACCATTTTTCAGTTCTTTGGGAAGGCCGCCGGATCGCCCCCGGCTCGGCCATCTCAATGTTGGAAGAATACGGCCAAAATCGGTTGGCCGAGGTCGGTTTACCGGTCGATCGCGCCGACCGGACTAGTAGTTGAGAATATCGAACTGCGCCCCTGGCGCCTTCAGCTTGAACTGCACGCCGAACGTTACCGAGTTCGGCGTCTCGTGCGTCGCTCCATTGGCCTGCGCAAAGCCGCCCGCAAGGAAGAAGCCGTCGTCATAGATCAGCTCGCCACGGGCCTGCAGCCACTCGCTGGCGGCGATATCCCACGACACGCTGCCGATGGCGCGCCAGTAGTCGAGCGGCAGCGGCGTGCTGCCGCGCACGGTCACTTCATGTTGATCCACCGGCACGCCGGTTGTCGCGTCGGCAGGCAGGTAGACGTAGTCGCTTCCCACAGAGTAGGGGCCGAAGGCATAGTCGCCGCCGACGCCGGCGCGCGCCACGCGCGGACCGTCGGGGTCGACCTGCATCTTGGCGCCCAGCGTCAGCCCGGCATAGGGCGAACCGCGCGCACCCAGCACTATGTAGGACGCATCGTCCTCGAGCCCGCTGCCGACGCCGGTGTTCACGGGGTCGTCGACGCCGAACGCGTTGGTCCCGGCGAGATGGAAGCTCTGCCCGGCGACGATCTCCAGCCATTGGCCGCCCGAGAAGTTGGCGAGATAGCGCGCCCCGACATTGGCGCGCAGCCCCGTTTCCTGCCGGTCGGTGCCGGTGAAGCGGTCGTAGGAAAAGATGTTGGTGTCATCGAGCACGAAGCTGTGCGCGTTGTCGTTGGTGATGCCCACCAGCGAGGTGTCGCTGCCGCGATAGACCAACTGCGCGATCGGCTCGAGCAGGTGGGTATCGAGCCCGTTGGTTGCAAACAGCGGCCAGCGGAAATCGACAGCAGCAATGGGCGTCGCCGCGAACAGGAACTGATCGGCGGGTTCGCCTGCGCTCAGCGCATCGCCACTGTCATAGTTGGTGATGTCGGCGCGCAGCCCAAGATAGGGTGTCACCACCACGCCGCCGGGAGCAATGATCTGGTTCTGCCAGCTCAGTTCACCGCTTGCATGGGTCTTGGCACCTTCGAATCCGAACGTGTAGTCAATTGGTGCAAAGCTAATGTTGTTGACGGAGTCCTCTGCGCGATACACGCCGACCAGATTGCCGTTAGCTCGCACCTGGCCCCAGTCGCCAAGGTCGAAATAGCCGGCGCCGCGGGCGTTCGGCAGGGTGGCGGCCTGCTGGTTCTGCGCCTGGTCAGCCGAGAAGTCGTTCAGGTACTGCCCCAGCTTCAGGAACTCCTGCAGCCGTACGTCGGCGTAGAAATCACTGCTGAGATGCGTGGCGTAGACTTCGTTGGTCACCCAGTCGGCGGTGCTGAAGTCGTAATCGTCGAAGTAAGCCGCATCGGTGAAGGCGCTGTACGACCAACCCACTGTCCAGTCGGCAATCGGTTGGAAACGCCCAGAACTTTGGATGGCGCCACGCCATTCGCGGTTACCGATGCCCGAGAACGCACCCGGATCGAGCTGGTAGAGGCCCGACGCCTTGACGGTGAACGAGCCGTAGTCGAACTGCTGTTGCCACTCCGCTGCCATCAGGAAGCCCTGGCGCGACATCAGTGACGGGGCGAGCAGTATCTGCGTGTCATCGCCGATATTGATGAAATACGGCGCCGTGATGCGGCCGCCATAGGCCTGCTTGTAGTTGACGCTGGGGAGCAGGAAGCCGTTGCTCTGCTTCGAGCTCGGATCGGGCAGCGACAGCCACGGCAGCCAGGCCACCGGAATGCCGAGCACTTCCAGTGACGGCTGCTCGAAATAGATCGTCTTGGTTTCGGCGTTCTGGATCAGCTTGGCGGCCTTCACCTTCCAGCCGATGCGGTTGCCCTTGGCGTCGATGCACTCGCCGCAAGGCGTGTAGGTCGCCTGGTTGAGCACAGTCTCGAGTGTGCTGGAATATTGCACGTCGTTGGCGGTCACCCGCGCACCATCGGTGGTGGTGAGGGTCAGTGACTGGATAAAGGCCTGCTTCATCCCGCCGGTCACCTCGATCGTCTCGGCGGTGTATTTGGTACCCGCCGGGTCGACCAGCTGTACGTTACCGATGCAGTTCAGGTTGCCGGTCTGTTGCTCGTAGCGCAGGTCGTCGCAGGCGATCGAATAGCCTTCGTACTGCATCAGCACACGGCCCTGCGCGCTGATCACGTCGCTGCTCTTGTCGTAGGAGAGGACGTTGGCCTCGACCCTGGCAGGGGCGCCCGGCTCGGGCAGTGTGGCAAAGAATCCTTCGGGCAGGAACTGCGCTGTGGCGGGTGATGCGGTCACCAAGGCAAGCACAAGCACCGCGCCGAACTGGCGCAGGCGCGTCCCCATCCCCCGGTCGCGGCGCATACTGCTCACGTCCGCCCGTCTTCCCTGTTGAGCAGCACCGTCACTCCGATGACGATGGCTACTACCGCCGGCCCTGCAACTGCGATGGCCGGATGCATCACGCCGGCACCCCCGGCGCGTCCCGCCATCTCGGTCACGACATAAACCAAGACGCCAAGGACGATACCATAAAGCACCGCCCCACCATACTTATTGGTCCTTCGATAACCGGCCGTAAACGCGAAGGCAATGACCAGCGAGCCACACAGCGTAAGTGGCAGTGCAAGCAGCCTGAGGAACCGCGTTTCCGTCTCGGCGCGTTCCCGGGAATCGGTGAGCCGGGCCGCCAGTGACCCTGCCAGTTCCCACACTGTCATGTCCTTGATCGAGGCGATCCGGGCCCGCATGTCGCCGGCCGTCCGAGCGGTTGGCAGCCGGAAATCGGTCATCGCCTCAGGCACTTCGTTGGAGCGATAGCGCATCGCCTGGGGCATCACCCACTCGTTGTCGACCAGTTCGGCGGCGGGCGCCTCGATCCGGTCGCGCGGTGCTTCCATCAGGAAGACGTTGATGCTGCCCAGGGTCGTACCCGACGGGTTCACGTACCCGGCCTCGAGAATGTAGTGGACATCGCCTTGCCGCTCGTCGAGCCAAAGCGTGCCGGAACTGCCGACCTCGCCGCTCGTGGTGCTCAGCGACAGCGTGCGATTGAGCTGGATCACCGCCGTGTCGACCAGTAGCGTCACCAGCACCCCGCCAGCTAGGGTAACCGCCAGCGGCACCAGCATCACCCGCCAGACCGACCGGCCCGAGGCCTTGATCACCGTCATCTCGCGCGTCGCCTGCAGGTTCAGGAGCCCCGCGACGGTGCCGACAAGAAAGGTGAGGGGCAGGGTATCGATGATCCAGCGTGCCGCTGCCAGCACCACGGCGGTCAGCGCCAGCGGCGCGCCGCCAGTTGCCGAGAGGGCGGAAAAGCGGCTGGTATTGAGCGACTCGACCAGCAGTACGATGCCGAACAGCACGACGAGCGTCAGCCCGACATTGCTCGCCAGTCGCCGAACGATGATCAGGTCGATCCGGTTCATCGGCTATGCGCCTCTCGCGGCAGGGGAGCGAACACCCGCAACCGGTAGATCAGGATGGCCACCGAGATCAGAATCAGCGCGATGACGCCGCTGGTCTCGCGCGCCCAGCCAGCAACCGGCGCGTAGGAGGTGACCGCGCGCTCGAACAACACTGCGCCCAGCACGGTGATTTCCACCGGCAGCACCGGCTCCTTGCGGCGCCCTGAGGGGAAAGCGCCGATCGCGGCGACGAACAGGCACAGGGCCAGCACCCGGAAGCCGTCCGACGTCCGCTCGGCCATGCGACGCAGCGACTCGGCGGGCCAGTCTCCCTCTGTCAGCCCGCGCATGATCATACCGTAGGTACTCTGATCGCCGCGGCGCTCGCCGGTGTCTTCATCGCCGGTAAGGCGCTCCAGCGCGATGTCGTAGCGCTCGAACGAGATCTCCGAGAACTGCCCGTCGGCGGTGCGATACTGGATGGCTCCGTCCTCGAGCTGCAGCACGTAGCCGAGTTCGTCCGCCGCGATCAGGGCAGAGTCAGCGATGTAGGTGCGTCGGGTATCCGCGTCGCGCCGGTCGTCGGCGAAGAACGAGGTGATCTCGCCGTCGGCTCCGCGACCGCCAACGGTGATCGTCACGCCATCACCCAGTTCGGCGAAGCGGTTGGGCACCAGCGAGCGCCCCACTAGGTCCGCCGCAGCCTGGACTTTGATCTGGTTGTTCTCGCGGCTCGCCAGCGGCTCGATCACATGCGCCAGCAGCAGGACCATCAGCGTGCCGATCGCAGCGTACCCAAGGACCGTGCCAATCACCGCCGGCAGCCGCTGCGACACGTGGATGATGTGCAGCTCGCGCGAGCCCTGCATGGCGCGCAGCGCCCGGGCCAGCCCGATGGCGAGGCACACGTAGAGGAACGCGATGGAGAGCGGCGGCAGGCCGAGAATGGTCTGCCAGAACAGGGTGCCAAGCCCGCGATCCCGCACGGCCCCGACCTCGACGATTCTGAGCAGCTGCACGAGGTACAGAATCGTCAGCGCGACCCCGAAAAGCGCAGCGGCTTCGGCGGCAAAAAGCCTGAAAAGATAAGTGCCTAGCCGAGTCATGCCGACAATCTGGTTCCGACGCGCGCTCACCTCCGGTCTGCCCCCGGGCAGGTGAACCGGGCGGACATTGCCCGCCCCCGGCATGGCTTGGCAAGCCAATCGGGCAAGGGCGTGGCCGTCGGTCTCCGGGGTGTTGCGGGATTGACGCGACGGGCGTAGCCACTATCAGTCGTGAACCTGCCCTTCTCGGACAACGCGTCCGCCCCATTGCCATAAGGTATTTCCGCCCATGCCGAACCGGATCGAGATCAAGACCGCCGCCCTGCCGCTGAAGGCGACCGGAACGCTGGTCGTCTACGTCGCCGAGGGCGCCGCGCCTGCCGGGGGCGCGGCCGACGTCTGGAAGGCCACCGGGCTCGACTGGCAGAAGGTCTCCGCCGCCGCCAGCTTCAAGGGCAAACAGGGGCAGGTGATCGATCTCCTGGCGCCGGCCGGTGTGGCGGCCGACCGCTTGCTGGTGCTCGGCAGCGGCAAGGCGGGGCAGGGCGCCAGCCTGTCGGCGTGGACCGACCGTGGCGGTTCGCTCGCCGGCAAGCTCACGGCGATCAAGGCGAGCAAGGCTGCGGTGCTGCTGGACGACGCCGAAGCGACGCCCGAACGTATCGGCGAACTCGCTGCCGGCCTCCGGCTCCGCCACTACAAGTTCGACCGCTACAAGCCGACCAAGCCCGACGACAACGGCAATGGGGCGTTGACCGTCACGCTGCACGTCGATGCCAAGTCCGCCGTCGACAAGGCTATCGCCGACCGCCAGGCCACTGCCGAAGGCACGCTCCTGGCCCGTGACCTGATCCACCTGCCGCCCAACGTCCTGGGCACGCTCGAATTTGCCGCCGAGGCGGCCAAGCTCGCCGAGCTCGGCGTCGAGATCGAACAGCTCGATGAAAAGGCCATGCGCAAGCTTGGGATGAACGCGCTGCTCGGCGTGGCGCAGGGGTCAGCTCGCCCGCCGCGACTCGTCATCATGCGCTGGAATGGCGGCAAAGCGAAGGAGCCGCCGATCGCCTTCATCGGCAAGGGCGTGGTGTTCGATTCGGGCGGCATCTCGATCAAGCCCGGCCTCGGCATGGAGGATATGAAGGGCGACATGGGCGGGGCCGCCGCCGTTACCGGGCTGATGCATGCGCTTGCCAGCCGCAAGGCCAAGGTCAACGCCATCGGCGTCATCGGGCTGGTCGAGAACATGCCGTCAGGCACTGCCTATCGTCCCGGCGATATCCTCACTGCCATGAGCGGCACCACCATAGAGATCGTCAATACCGACGCCGAGGGTCGCCTCGTCCTCGCCGACGCGCTCTGGTACACGCAGGACCGCTTCAAGCCGAAGTTCATGATCAACCTCGCGACCCTGACCGGCGCCATCGGCGTGGCGCTCGGCAACGATCACGCCGGGCTGTTCTCCAACAATGACGAGCTGTCGGGCAAACTCCTCGCCGCTGGTCTTGCCACTGGGGAAAAGCTCTGGCGCCTGCCGATGGGCGCTGCCTACGACAAGCAGATCGATAGCCGCTTCGCCGACATCAAGAACTCGGGCGGCCGCCCGGCCGGCTCGATCACCGCCGCGCAATTCCTCGCCCGCTTCGTCAATGATGTGCCATGGGCGCATCTCGATATCGCCGCCGTGGCGCTGGCCTCGCCCACCAGCGAGACCAATACCGCCTGGGCTTCCGGCTTCGGCGTGGCGCTGCTCGATCGGCTGGTGCGCGACAATTACGAGGCCAAATGACGGGCGCCCAAACCACCGGCGCGCTACCTGATCTGCCGCTCGTCGCCAATCCCTCGCGCCTGTGGCTGCTGCCGATCGCGGCGATGGCGCTGTTCGCCGGGCTGGTGGCGTTGCTGCCCAGCCTGTTGCTGCTGGCGAGTTTGGTTGGCCTGCTCGGCATGCACCCGAGCGTCGAGCTGACGCTGCTGGCGCTGCCGACGCTCGCCGTGGCCGTGTTCTTCCTTGCCGTCGGCAGCGTGGTGATCGGTGACCTCCGTCTAGAACGCCCGGTGCTGACCATCGATGAGCACGGCGTCTTTGATCGCCGCATCACCGACAGCCCGATCGCCTGGACCGACGTGGTGGAGGTCGCTCCGGCACCCGGTGGCGGCGGCGTCCTGCTGGCGCTCAGAACGCCGCGCGAAACCCGCCTCAGCCCCTATCGTGCCGGTACCGCCGGGTTCCGCCAGCCGGCCGCGGGCCTCGCCAATATCCCGGTGCGCGCCATGGACCGGCCGGCAAAGCTGCTTGCCGAGACGCTGACCGCGCTGGCCCTGCGCCACGGCGCCGTACCGCCGGCGGAGGAGCCCGCGTGACCGAGATCCTGTTCTACCACCTCGAAAGCCAGCCGCTCGAGCGCGTGCTGCCGGTGCTGCTGGAAAAGTCGCTGGAGCGCGGCTGGAGCGTCGTGGTCGAGACCAGCAGCGACGAGCGGGCGCAGGCGCTCGACTATATGCTCTGGACCTACCGCGACGACAGTTTTCTGCCGCACTCCCTCGCCGGCGGCGATGCCGACCACCTGCAGCCGGTGCTGATCACCACGCGCCCGCACAACCCCAACAATGCCGAAGTGCGCTTCTTCGTCGACCGCGCCGTGCCGCAATCAGGCGAAGGCTATCAGCGCATCGTCTTCATGTTCTCCGGGCACGATCCGGATGCGGTGACCGACGCCCGCGCGGCGTGGAAAGCGCTGCGTGATGGCAATGAGGTGACCTATTGGCAGCAGGACGGCAACGGCCGCTGGGCGAAGAAGGGGTAGGGTCTTCGCTCCTCGCTCCGCTCGTAGCGACGGGTCTCAGCCCGGCTCCCAGCCCGGCTCCGCCTGCTCGAACTTCGAAAACTGAAAGCCCGGCGCCACGGTGCAACCGACCAGCGTCCAGTCACCCAGGCAGGCCGCCCGCTGCCAGGCGTTGCCGGGGATCACCAGTTGTGGCCGCTCGCCGGCAGCAAGGTCGTTGCCCAGCGCGTGCTCGGTGACCGTCTTGCCATCGCGTGAGATGTCGAGCCGCATCGGCGCGCCGGCGTACCAGTGCCAGACCTCGGCCGAATCCACCCGGTGCCAGGCGCCGGTCTGGTGGTTGTCGAGCAGGTAGTAGATCAGCGTCGAGTGCGGCCGGCCGGCGGCATTCGGCGCATCGGCGAAGGTTTGTCGGTAGAAACCGCCCTCGATATGTGGCTCCATCCCGAGCAGCGCCACCACTTCGCTTGCGGTCATCGCCGTCATCCCATCGCCCTCTCGGCCTGCTCGAGCTCTTCGCTGAGGGTCAGCCAGCTTTCCTCGATCCTCGCGATCTCGCCCTCGAATCGGGCCTTGTCCTTGCCGAGCAGGATCACCCGCTCGGGCGCTCCGTCATAGGTCTTGGGGTCGGCGAGGAAGCCATCCACCCGCGCCAGTTCGGTCTTGAGTCGCCCGAGCTTCTGCTCGAGGTCCTTGATCGATTTGCGCAGCGGCGCCACTTCGGCGCGCTTGGCCGCGGCATCCTGTCGGGCCGCTTTGCGGTCCTCGACCACCGGCGCTGCCGTTTCCTTCTTGCCCTTGCCGCTGCCGTTGGAGGTCAGGAGGCGCTGGTAAGTATCGAGATCCTCGTCGAATTCCTCGATCGTGCCGTTCTGTGCGATCCACAGTTTGTCGACGGTGGCGTCAATCAGGTGGCGGTCGTGGCTGATGATCAGCACGGCGCCCGAATAGTCATTGAGCGCCGCCACCAGCGCATCGCGGCTGTCGATGTCGAGGTGGTTGGTCGGTTCGTCGAGGATCAGCATCCCCGGCCCGCCGAAAGTAATGAGCCCAAGCAGCAGGCGCGCCCGCTCGCCACCCGAGAGGTTCTTCACCTTGGTGTCCATGCGCGAGGTGGTCAGCCCCATCTGCGCCACACGCGAGCGCCGCTTGGCTTCGCTGTCATAGGGCATCAGGTCGATGACATGCTCGAACGGCGTCTGTTCCGGCTTCAGCTTGTCGAGCTGGTGCTGGGCGAAATAGGCGATCTCCAGCCCCTTGCCCTTGCGCATCTCGCCGCCCATCGGCTTCAGGTCGCCCGACAGGAGCTTGGCGAAGGTCGACTTGCCGTTGCCGTTGACGCCGATCAGCGCGATGCGGTCGTCCGGATCGATCCGGTTGGTGATGTGGCGGAGGATCACCTTGTCGCCATAGCCCACCGACACGTTGTCGAAGGTCATCATCGGCGAGGCCGGGATCTTCTTGGGATCGGGGAAGTTGAACGGCGATGAGCTCTCGTCGAACATCGCCGCCGGCGGCTTCAGCTTGGCGATCATCTTGACGCGCGCCTGCGCCTGCTTGGCCTTGGTGGCCTTGGCCTTGAAGCGGTCGACGAATTTCTGCAGGTGCGCGATCTGGTCGAGCGTCTTCTCGCGGCTCTTGTTGTTGAGCTCCATCTGCATCCGGCGCGTCTCTTCGAACGTGTCGTAATTGCCCTTGTAGAAGGTCAGCTTCCGGTGTTCGAGATGCGCGATCGAGTTCACCGCCTTGTTGAGCAGGTCACGGTCGTGGCTGATCATGAACACGGTGTAGGGGTAGGTCGCGAGATACTTCTCGAGCCACAGCGTGCCTTCGAGATCGAGATAGTTGGTCGGCTCGTCCAGCAGCAGCAGGTCGGGCTGGCTGAACAGCACGCCGGCCAGCGACACGCGCATCCGCCAGCCGCCCGATAGCTCCGAGGTCGGGCCCAGTTGCCGGTCCTTCTCGAAGCCGAGGCCCTTGAGGATGGTCGAAGCCCGCGCCTCCGCGGTATGCGCATCGATCTCGGCGAGCCGCGTGTGGATATCACCGATACGGTGCGGGTCGGTCGCCGTCTCGGCCTCGGCCAGCAGCGCCGTGCGCTCCTTGTCGGCCGAAAGCACGACGTCGAGCACGCTGATGTCGCTTGCCACCGCTTCCTGCGCCACTGCGCCGATGCGGGCCTTCTTGTTGACCTCGATCGTTCCGCCCTCGGGCGCGATCTGCCCCAGGATCAACTGGAACAGCGTAGTCTTGCCCGTGCCGTTCTTGCCCACAAAACCGGTCTTTGAACCGTCGGGGAGAACGAGCGAGGCATTTTCGAACAGGGGACGACCCTGGATGCGGTAACTGAGATCGGTAATGGTCAACATGGCGCGGCCGATGCATCCGCGGCGCGCGGAATGCGTTACGTGGGAGATAGGGTCAAATCGAAGCGACCCAATAGACCGAGAACCCGGAGAAGTCCAATGCGCCTCGTTCCTGCCACCCTCGCCCTGTGCCTCGTCTCCGGCGTGGCCTTCGCCCCGGAGCTGGCGCCGCTCAACGATCTGAAGGCCTGCCGCCTCGATGCCGAACTGGTGTCGCTGAGCTTCAGCTACGACGGCGGCGCCTGCGAGCAGACCGGCAACGGCAGCGTCGACCTGGTCGAATCCGGCACTGCCACGGTCACCATCCCGATCGTTTCGACCGCCGAAGTCTGCACCATGCAGGTGGTGAAGGTGACGCACACCGGCGCCGTCAACGCCGTCGAGGACGTCACCGCCCTCGAGGTGCAACTGGTCAGCCCCGGCGGCGAAGTGCAGGCCAAGGGCAAGGTCGAGATCGCCCCGCATACTCCCGATTGCGTGCCACCGGCGCCGAAGGAGTAGGGCCCGGGCTCGCAATAGTCGCCGGGGATGTTCATACCAGTCCGCGCTTGTTAGGTTTGCGCCTTGGCAACTCTATGGGGCTTCTGGCGTGCAACGATGGGTTATCAAAAGCCCGACCAGCATATTCGTCCTGTGCATGGTTTTTTGCCCTGCTCTCATGGCGTTCCCCGCGTCGGCGCTAGTCTTTGTGCTGGCAAGTCCGGGGCCGTTTGCCATAAGTGACCTTCAATATCTGGTGGTCATGGTGCCGGCTGCTCCACTTCTTATCGGGGCGGGGCTTGTTCTGGGCTGCATCCCTGGCTTGCTCGGTGCTTGCATGCTCTTGGAGCTGGCCAGGCGACGTCCAATTAGCATTATCGATCCGCTGGTGGTTGCATTTGTGATCTGTGTCGGCCTGACGCTCGCATTTGCGGCTGTTGCTCCAACCCACATCTGGCTGGCGCTGTCCATCGCGGCGGGCGCCAGCATTTTGGTTGTTCTGATCCTGGGGCGGCTCGCTGTGTTTTTCGATGTGGTCGCACCAGTGCCAGCGTCACCCGACAGCACCCCCCACACCTCGGACTACGTCCCGCCGCTTCCGTCGGAGTAGGGGCTCACGCCGGCACGCGGGCCCTGCTACTTCGACCGGTCCCGGTACGCCAGCTTCAGCGACACGGCCGCCAGCGCGATCAGGACCGTCAGCAGCAAAGCCCGGGTCAGCGTCATCGCCACGCCGTACTCGAAAGCAGCCTGGTTGGTCCGCAGATACTGTTCCAGCCGGTCGTCGATCTCGCCTGACAATGACGATGTCGACGCGTTCCGGAGCTCGAGAAGACGCTTGAGGTGCGCGACCTCGCCACTCACCACGGCCTGTAGCCAGCGCAACGCATTCCTAGCGTCGTCGGCACTGATATGGGAGTAGATCGACGATAGTTGCCGGCTTTCGTCCGCCGTGAGGGTGACGGTGGCGATCGGGTACCGAACGATGCCGCTTTCGTCCCTAGGCACCGTGAAAAGGCAGAAGAACAGGTCCAGCGCGACCAGCTTGCTACCATCGGCCATCGTGTCGATGTCGCGTCTCGCGCTCCAGACCAGCGTCGACCAAGGATAGCCGGCGGTGCAGGACTGCTCGAGGTCGAGCGCCCTCCGCAGGTCCGTGAAAGCCTCCACCATCGGGCCTGCGCCGTCGCCTTCCGCCGTGTTCTCCAGCAGCCTCGCGATGGTCGACAGGTACGGCGCATCGATCTTGCCGCGCTCCTCCATCAGGAAGATGTCGCGTGAGTCCTTGTTGTAGTCGCGGAACTTCGACGTGAGGTTGCCGAACACCTCGCTCGTCGATGCCGAAGTCGCGGACGGGCCGCTCCCGCCGGACCCGGAGAGATGCGACCAGGCGTAGCCATACCCGGCATAATCCGTCAATGCGACCGCCAGGGCGACCACCACGATCAGGGCGCCGACAAGAACCCGCCTGTCGCTCCAGACCCGGTTGCCACGGGTCGTCGCCGTATCGCCATGCGGCAGCTGCGCAGACCCCACAGAAGACATTTGTCCCTCCGCTCGATCCCGACGTCGCCATTCTACTCCCGTTTGACCGTGGTGTCAGAGGGCACGAGTGCGCGCATCGCCGAGGCGTCACCTCAGCTCCAATTGCATCAACGGCGCGCTGCCGAACTGCGTCTCTGCCACACCTGTCTCGACGAAGCCGACTGACCGGTAGAAGGCGAGGGCGTCGTCGTTGGCGACGACGTGCAGCGTCGGAGCACCCATGGCCCGCGCCAGTTCCTTCGTCCGTTCGACCAGCCGGCGGCCGATGCCGAGGCGTTGCATAGCGGGGTCGACGAACAGCCCGTCGAGTTCTGCATCGCCGTCCGGCCTCGGCAGCACGATGGCGAAACCGGCAAGGATACCGTCCGCTTCGGCCACGCACGCGGTTGCCGGCGTCAATTGTTCGATGGGCACTTGCACCGCTTCCGGGTGCGCCAGCAGCGTGTCGCGATCGCGCTCGCTGGCCATCACCGTCTTCCAGACGATAGCGAGCAGCACCGGCTGATCCTCGGCCCTTGCCGGGCGAATAGTGTATCCGGAGCCCATCGGCCCTCCGCTCGCTGCATTGCTGGTGACAGAACGCCCGTCTTGCGCCCGTCACGCCTTCCCGTTAGAAGGCCGCACCCAATTCAGACCCACTCCAAGGACCAGACACATGGCCATTGAGCGCACCTTCTCCATCATCAAGCCCGACGCGGTCCGCCGCAACCTGATCGGCAACATCCTTGCCGTGTTCGAAAAGAACGGCCTGCGTCCGGTGGCGCTGAAGAAGATCAAGATGACCCGTGCCCAGGCCGAGGGCTTCTATGCGGTGCACAAGGAACGCCCGTTCTTCGGTGAGCTGGTCGAGACCATGACCTCGGGTCCCGTGGTCGTGCAGGTGCTGGAAGGCGAGAACGCCATCCTCAAGAACCGTGAAGTGATGGGCGCCACCAACCCGGCCAACGCGGCCGAGGGCACCATCCGCAAGCTCTATGCCGTTTCGGTCGGCGAGAACTCGGTGCACGGCTCGGACGCTCCCGAGACCGCGGCCGAGGAGATCAAGTTCTTCTTCTCCGACGACGAGATCGTCGGCTGATCGCCTGATGATAGCGATTTCCGAGGGCCGCCTCCGGGCGGCCCTTTTGTTTTGCTAGTGCCGCAACCACGATGTCATCCCCGCGCAAAGCGGGGACCTCCGTTTGCGATCGCGCCGCAGGCCAAAAAACAGAGGTTCCCGCTTTTGCGGGAATGACCCGGTGAGTGTGATACTCATCGAGCAAACAGCAAAGATGCACCCGTGAACCTTCCCGAGACCATTCATCCCGCGCTTGCCGCCGCCCTCACGGCCCGCGGCTACGACACGCTGACCCCGGTACAGCTGAGCGTGCTCGCGCCCGAGGCCGCCGAGCGGGACCTCCTGGTGTCGGCACAGACCGGGTCGGGCAAGACCGTAGCCTTCGGCATCGCGATTGCCCCGACCCTGCTGGGTGAGGCCGAGAAGTTCGAGCGCGCCGCCACTCCGCTGGCGCTGCTGATCGCCCCGACCCGCGAACTGGCCATGCAGGTGCAGCGCGAGCTCGAGTGGCTTTATGCCGAGACCGGCGCGCAGATTGCCGCCGGGGTAGGGGGCATGGACATCCGCACCGAGCGGCGGGCCTTCGAGCGCGGTGCCCATATCGTCGTTGGTACCCCCGGGCGGCTGCGCGACCACATCTCGAAGGGGGCCCTCGATCTGAGCAACGTCCGCGCCGTGGTGCTGGACGAAGCCGACGAAATGCTAGACCTGGGCTTCCGCGAGGACCTCGAGTTCATTCTCGACGCTGCGCCGGAAGGCCGCCGCACCCTGATGTTCTCGGCCACCGTGCCGCGCGCCATTGCCGATCTCGCCAAAACCTTCCAGCGCGATGCGCTTCGCCTCGTCGCCACCAGCGCCGGCGAGCAGCATGCCGATATCGAATACCAGCAGGTCGTCGTGCGCAACGACGAGCGCGAGCACGCCGTCATCAACATGCTGCTGTTGCACGACAGTTCCAACACCATCGTCTTCTGCCACACCCGCGAGTCGGTGAAACACCTCACCGCCCGCCTCGCCAACCGCGGCTTCCCCGTGGTGGCGCTGTCGGGCGAGCTGACCCAGGCCGAGCGCTCCAACGCGCTGCAGGCGATGCGCGATGGCCGCGCCCGCGTCTGCGTCGCAACCGACGTCGCCGCGCGCGGCATCGACCTGCCCAACCTCGATCTGGTCATCCACGCCGACGTTCCGTCCAACCCCGAGACCTTGCTGCACCGCTCCGGCCGCACCGGCCGCGCCGGCCGCAAGGGCATCTGCGCGCTGATCGTGCCGCTGCACCGCCGCAGCGCCGCTGCCCGAGTGCTGCGCGCCGCCAACCTCGAGGCCACCAGCCGCGGCGCCCCAACCATCGCCGAGATCGACGCTCGCAACCGCGAGCAGATCATCGCCACGGCCGTTGCCGTCACCGCGCCGAACGAGGTCGAGGCGCCGTTCGTCGCCGACCTGCTCGCCCGCCTGACGCCAGAGCAGCTCGCCGCCGCCTATATCCGCCGCGAGCTCGCCGCCCGTCCGGCGCCCGAGGAAGTGTCCGAACAGGCGATCCCGGCCTTCAACGAGAAGCCGCCACGCCGCGACAAGCGCTTCGTCGACGAAGATGGCGCGCCGCGCGGCAAGCCGGAGCCGATGCAGAACGGCCGTTGGTTCACCCTGTCGATCGGCCGTAACCGCCGCGCCGACCCCAAGTGGCTGCTGCCGATGATCTGCAAGGCCGGCGACGTCACCAAGCGCGATGTCGGCTCGATCAAGATCCTCGACAACGAAACCCGCTTCGAGATTGCCGCCGACAAGGCGGATGCCTTCGCGGCGGCCATCGGTCGCGTCGGCGGGCAGATCGAGAACAACACCACCATTGCCGCCTCCGGCCCGCCCGCGGCGCCGCAGAAAAAGAGCTACAACCGCGACAGCGCCCCGCGCTTCAAGAAGCACGACGACGCGCGCTACGACAAGCCGCCACGCGAGGACGGCCCCCGCTACAAGGTGCGCTCCGACAAGGGCGCCAAGCTCGCCACCAAGCCGGCCCGCGAGATCACCCCGCCGGTCGCCTTCGATGCGCCGCCGGTGGCGCGCGAACCGGTGCTGTTCAACAGGAAGCCCACCGAGAAGCCGAAGGTGAATCCCAAGGACAAGGGCAAGCCGAAATACAAGAACCGCGAGAAGCGCGACCCACCCGCCGACGCCGCTGGAGCCGCCCCCCGCAAGAAGCCGAAAAAGGGCTACGATCCGCTCGGTTGACGAACGTACCTCGGCTGCCGCATCCTGCCCCCGGCTTTGGGGGAGGAAACCATGCCTTACGTCCGTATCGAAATCACCGACGGCGCGACTTACGAACAGAAGCTGCAGATCTACAAAGAGACCACGGAGATGCTGGTCCGGATCCTGAACAAGAAGCCGGAATACACTTTCGTGGTCATCGAAGAGGTCGACAACAAGAACTGGGGCCACATGGGCACGTCCGTGGCCAAGATCCGCGAGGCCGAGGCCAAGGCAAAGGCCAAGGCGGCCGTCAAGGCGCCCAAGGTCACCAAGGCCAAGGACAAGCCGAAATCGGCAAAGCCGAAGCCCAGGACCGTGAAGGCCTGACGTGCCCGAGATTCTCGTTCACATCGTCGAAGGCCGCTCGAAAGAGAGCAAGAAGGCGCTAATGAAGGGCATCACCGACGCGGTGGTGAAGAACTTCAACGTCCCGGCCGAGCGGGTCGTCGTGCAGATCGTCGAGAGCTCCCGGGACAGCAAGTCGAGGGGCGGCGTGCCCTTCGACGAGATGTAATCGGCGGCTGGAGCGCTTTCACGAAAGACTGTCGCCGTGAGACGCGGACCACAGACTTTCCGCCTGGAGCATTTCACCGTTTCAACGGAGCGGTGAAATGCTCTAGTGCCCGGGGTCGGGAATGTTCAGCACGTGCCCGCAGGCCTTGCAGTGCACGGCGTCCGGCTCGTGCCGCTGCAGGCCGCATTGCGGGCAGGGGAAGAATATCTTGTTAGGGCGGAAGATCGACTGCGCCAACCGGACGAACAGCGTGATGCCGATGATCATCACGGCAATCGAAGTGAGCTTGCCCGCCGTCCCCGGCAGCGTCACATCGCCATAGCCGGTCGTCGTCACCGAGGTGACGGTGAAGTAGAGCGCATCGACATAACCCTCGATGCCGGAATCCGGGCTCGCAAAGAAGGTCAGCACGAACCCCGAAACGAGGAACAGGAACGTCACGATGTTGACGATTGCCTCGCCCTGTTCGCGGTACTGCGTCAGCCTGAACTTCTTCAGCGGCCGCCACAGCACGCCGCTCTGTGACAGCGTCCAGAGCCGGAGGATGCGCAGGAAGCCGAAATTGGCGAGCCAGGCCGGCAGCAGCAGTGTGACGAGGATGAAAATGTCGACGATCGTCGTCGGCTGTCTCAGCCAACGCAGTGGATCAGTCGAGGCGAGACCACGCGCCACCAGGTCGGCGATCAGCAGCACGGCCACCGCGATGTCGAACCAGATGAAGCTGGGCCGCTCGCGCAGCAGCGGCGTCGCGATGAAAAAGGCAATGATCGCGAGGTCGACCAGCAACACGGCGAACTGGAAGCGCAGCGCGGTGGTCGAACTGCCGTGGTAGAGCAGCCGCAAGGTTGAGCGCAGCCGGGTCAGGCCGTGCTCGGGACTTGGCTCATCCATCCGCGTTGCCTCCTCCCCGGGAGCTTGCCCGGTCCGCGCTTGCTGTCAATGCTGTACGGCCGGCTGTCGCTGCAGCACGTTGTGCGCCACCACCAGCACTGCCGCGCCGCAGGTCGCCAGCGCCGCCGCGACCCAGAACAGCTCGAGATACTGCCCCGGCGCCGCCACCAAGCCGAAAATCCCGGCCGAGAGCATGCCCGAGGCAACGATGGTGACGTCGAGCAGTGAGGTCGAAAGCCCAACCCGCCCGCGGATCGCCTCCTGCATGTAGCTGATCGGCACGCTCATCAGCACGGCGATCGCGACAGCCCGCGGGATCTGCAGCCAGAACACCTCGGTGACCCCGCTCGCCTGCGTCAGCAGCACCTGGTAGAGCGCGTAGATCAGCGCCCCGGCGGCGATCAGCGTGTGCTTCCGGAACCGGCGGCCGAGAAAGCCCCAGGCCAGCATCAGCGGAATCTCGAGAAATGCCCCGATGCCCGCGGCGATCCCGACATCGCCGATATTGCCGCCGAAATGGCTGACCATCGCCAGCGGCGTCGCCGTGCCGCTGACCTTGATCGCCACATTGATCAAGAGCACGCCGCAGATGCCGACCAGCATCGGCAGCCCGATGCCGCCTTTGCCGTCGGTGCTCGGCTTCGGCGGGGCCGAAACGACGCGGGTCGCAGGGTCGGCCAGCATCACCAGCGAGATGGCGCCGCAGACCAGATAGGCCACGGCCGCCAGGAGGTAGACGTCGAACACCTGGTAGACCGCAGCGATCCAGCCGGCGAGCGGCGGCACCATCACCCACGAGGCGGCATAGATCGAGCGCAGCACGGTGATGCGGAATTCGGCATCCCTCGGCCGCGTCTGGTCGTAATAGACACGGGCATAGGCAAAGGTCTGGCTGAACGCCGAGTTGCCGAACGGCAGGATGACGCAATAGGCGATGACAAAGGCCATCGGGCTGCGCAGCCAGTACATCAGGCCCATGCCGATCGCGCCGAGCAGCGCGGTGACCAGCACAAGCAGCCGGCGGTCGCCGATCCGGTCCGACAGCCAGCCGAGCGCCACCGAAGCAACGACACCGACGATCGAGGCGACCGTCAGGATCAGCGCGAAATCGCCGTGTCCGATCTTCAGTGCGTCGATGGCGATGATCGCGTCATAGGGCGCCGTCGAGGCATAGCCGACGCCGATCGATAACAGGCTCGCAGAAATAAGCGCCGCCATCGGCAGGCGTGGTTGGACAGTCTCGGTCACGTCGGTGGCTCTCCCCCGCGATCCCTAGTGCAGAATCGCGGGGGCAGGCCAGTGGTTTGGTCGAGTGCCAGACGTGGCTCGGGTGGCCTATGCACGAGGAACGGGCACGGCAGCGCCAGTCAGAAGCAGCGTCGGTAGGCGCATGTCACCATCGTCGTCCTGCGTCGCTCGAAGGTCAGTTGCAATAGAACTCGTCGTTGGGACCGTAGCACTCCGGCGGGAATCCACTATCCGGGGGCGGATACTCGTCGTCCGGGTTAGGTTCGGGCAACACCTGTGGTGCGCCGCTCCCCTCTCCATAGATCAGGCTTTTTGGCGTATTGGCCACAAACCCCTTCTGGAAGCACTCCTTGGCCTCTTCGACGCGGAAAGCACCAAGCAATGGGGCCTGCGACTGGGCATATTTGAAGCTCGCTTTGAGATCGTCGCGGGCAGCGCCCTTGAAGTCGTCGGTGTGTCCGAGAATCTCGGATTTGCCGAGGTCGTAGGCGCCCAGCTCGCATGTATCGTCGAGTGTCACGCAGGCGTCGTCCAGATTACAGAGCACGACCTGGCCGTGATAGAGCAGCACCTTGGTCTCCTGGGCGCTCGAGTTGAAGTCGAACGAGGTGCCGCGCACCCCGATGGTGCCGGTCGGCGTTTCGATGATGTAGCGGTCTTTCGGCGCCCGGCCGGTGGTGAAGCGGAACGTGCCCGACAGCGCGTTGATGGCGAATTTGCCGGCCGAGTCGTCGTTGCGCAGCAGATAGTCCTCGATCAGCAGGGCGGAGTTCGGGCCCACCACCAGCTCGGTCTGGTCGCTGAACTTGATCTGCACCTGCCCCTTGGCGCCGGTGACAACCCGGTCGCCGATGGAGATGTCGGCGCCCACCGTCAGCGTCTTGGTGTCAACTTTGGTTTCGACCGAGGCGGCGGGGTCGACGCCCAGCGCCTTGCCGCTGGCGGCGAGCGTGGGCAATGAAAAGGCAATGAATCCAAGCGCAGCAAGTGCGCAGGCGAGGGGGGCTCGCCACATCAGGGGGTGCATATGCGTCCTCGACAATGCAGTGGCACGGAAATCGCCCGGCCCCCCGGCGAGTGCGATCGTCGGTCTCCTACACAAGCCCGTATGCCGGTTCCAGACCGAAAAACCGGATTCATCGGCGCTCGTGACCGGCTTGTTCAGGAATCGTTCAGCTTGTCCGCGCCGCGGCTGAAGGCGGACCATCAGGTCTGCGCCCCGGGCCCTTTTCAGCAGCGCAGCCAGGCCCTATATCGCACGCGCCGGGGACGACCCCGACGCTTCCCAATAATCAGGCGGGACGGCCCGCGCTCAAGGAGTAACTTCCATGGCGTGGGTTTACCTCACTGTTGCCGGCCTGCTGGAGATCGTGTGGGCCATCGGCCTCAAATACACCGAAGGCTTTTCGAAGCTCGGCCCGACCGCCATCACCGTGGCGGCGATGGTTGCCAGTATCGTACTGCTCGGCATCGCCTTGCGTGACCTGCCGGTGGGCACGGGCTATGCGATCTGGACCGGCATCGGTACCATCGGCACCGCAGTGCTCGGCATCATGCTGTTCCAGGAGCCGGCCACCGCCCTGCGGCTTGCCAGCATCGGCCTGATCGTTGCAGGAATTGTCGGCCTCAAGCTGGTCAGTTGAGGCCGCTTGCCGGTGCACCTGTTGCTTCCGCGCCAGCCTCTTTGGTGAAATTGCGGGATAACGCAAAAGTTGATGGAACCTTTTGCGGTTTTCCGTAACGTGCATTGCGGGGGCTCCGTCAGGCGGAGCTAATCCGCGCCGAGCGTCAGCGCATCTCGAAAAGAAAGTAAAGGGGAGCCATGCTGTTCCGCTCTGCTGAGGTCGTGTCTGTCCTCATGCTCGTTGTTGCCTTGCTCATTGCCAAGCACCTGCCGCTGTTTTCCGGTCTGCCGCTGTCGCAGATCACCGGCATCGTCTGCTTCATGTTCGCCATCTACCTCAGCCTGCGCATCTACAATGCGGAGCTGAAGAAAATCCGCGCCGAGGAATAGGCAACGGATTTAGTAGTCCATCGCCTCATCGGTGGCGCCGGGGACGGCGCCACGCGCCGCATCGATGGCTTGTCGGCAGGGCTCGGAGAATTTCGACGCGTTGTCGCGAATGCACTGCGCGAGCCGGCCGTCGCTTGGTTGCAGATCGCCGCAGGCTGATCGGAAATCGGCTTGGCAAACGCGCCGCAACTCCATCTTCTGCATCAGGTTCAGCTGTGCTGCCTCCGCACCCGTCGCTGCGGTCAGCAAAGCGGACAGAACAAGCGCAAGACCTCGTTTCATTGGTAACTCCTGTGAAAGAACAAGCGGGGAGCCCTGCGGTTGGGGGGCCGGGGGGCCCCCCGCTCCACGGCCGGGTCGTGGCCGATCAGTATGCGGTGACGCGGAACCGGCGGCTGTGACTGTTGCCGGCCGGACCGGTCACCGTTCCCTTGCAGTCCCATTGCTCATAGGCGACGCGGACGCACATGCCCGAGCGCTTCAGCGTGTTGCCGTTGACGCCGGTGAGCTCGGTTTCGCGATAGCAGGCGCCTTGGAAGCAGTAGACCTCTGCCGAGCGTGTGAGGGTACCGCGGTCGGTGTCGATGGTCACCTTGCGCTCCCAGGCGGAGGCGCTGGCGGTGCCTCCCACCATGGCTGCCGCGGCAAGGGTAAGGACGACGACGAGTTTTCGCATTTTTGGTCTCCTGGTTTCGATGGGGAGACGATGGACCCGGGTCTTTGCGCCGCTGTTGCACGCTGGCACCCTCGTGTAACGATTTGTAACAGCGGCAGCTCGGCGGTTGCCGCCTCGTCGGTGTAACCGCTACAGCCCTTGGGGGATGTATTGTCGACCTAATTGTTCGACAGCGCGACAGATCAGACAACCGGCCGCTTCATGAACCCAGCACGCCTGCTCGTCATCGAGGACGATCCCGACCTCCGGGCGTTGCTCGCCGAGTTCCTCACGCGCGAGGGTTACGAGGTGCGCACCCTCGATACTGGCCGGCTGGCGACGCAGACCATTGCCAGCTTCGCGCCGGCGCTGGTCGTCCTCGACATCATGCTGCCCGGCGAGGACGGCTTCTCCGTCTGCCGCCGCATCCGCATCGAAAGCATGGTTCCGATCATCATGCTGACGGCCAGGTCGGAAGACGTTGACAAGATCGTTGGGCTGGAAGTCGGCGCCGACGACTACCTCGGCAAGCCGTTCAATCCCCGCGAGCTGCTCGCGCGCATCCGCGCCCAGCTCCGGCGCTCGGCCGCCCTGGTGCCGCCTGCCATGCCGGTCTCGCGACGCAAGGCGGTGGGTGAGCTCATCATCGACCTCGATGGCCGCGCCATCGCCACTCGCGCCGGTGCGCTGGTGACCCTCACCACGGCCGAGTATGACCTGCTCGCCTGTTTCATCGAACGGCCGCGCCGCGTCCTCTCTCGCGACCAGTTGCTCGACTGGACGCGTGGTCGCACCGCCGATCCGTTCGATCGCACTATCGATGTCACCGTCTCGCGCCTGCGCGCCCGCCTCGCCCCGGTTGCACCGAGCGTAGTCGATGCCATCACGACTGTGCGCAACGGGGGCTACCTCTTCGCCATGCCGGTCGAGGACGCCTGATGCGCAGCCTCCCCCTTTCGCTGCGGCTGGTGCTGATTGTCACCGGCGCCATCTTCCTGCTCCAGATCGCGGCGTTCGCCGTGCAGGTGACGCGCGATGACGGTTTCACCTTGGGAGGGATTCGCCCCTCTTTTGCCCGGCAGGTGGTCAGCCTGGTCCGTTTGTTCGATCGCCTGCCGCCGCTTCGCCGCAGTCTCGCGCTCGATCTGCTCAACAACGCCCGCTTCGACGTCGCCGTAGCGGATAGCCCACCGGCGCCCGACCCCGGTGGGCTGCTTCTGGGATGGAGTGCCCGCATCACCGCCGATCGGATTGCGGCCGAAGGGCTCGATCGCGATCGCATCGAGGTGAGTAACGTGCGCTCTGCCCGCGGCGAGGGCGACGGCCCGTTCGCCCGCCTGGTCGGCCGGCACCTGCGTATTACGGTAGCGCTGCAGAGCGGCTCCTATCTCGTCATCAACCCGGCAGGCGAAGTCGATTCCTACGTCTATGGGGGGATCCTGGCGGCCATTGCCGCGCTGATCGGCCTCATCGTGCTCGGCGTCGCCGTCGTCCTTGTCCTGCGGGAGACCCGGCCACTGGCCGCGCTTACTGCCAATGTCGAGGCCTTCGCCCGGACCGCGTCCCCGCGCGAGCTCGAGCCCCGCGGTGCATCCGATCTTCGTTCGCTGATCGGGGCCACCAATGCCATGCAGCACCAGATCGCCGCACTGATCCGCGATCGCGCCCTCATCCTCGCGGGCATGTCGCACGATCTCAGAACCCAGGTGACCAAGCTTCGCCTGCGGCTCGAGCTCATGCCGCCCTCGACCGGTCGCGATCAGGCCGTTGCCGATGTCGAGGCCATGCAGGCGCTGGTCGAGCAGGCACTGGAGTTTGCCTCGCTTAGCGACAAGCCGGGCGAGGGCCGGGCCGATGTCGCCGCCACCCTCGACGGCATGCGCGCCGATCGCCCGGAGTTGGCATGGTCCGGCCATCCCCCGCTCGAGGTCGCCATCGGCGAGCCGGCGCTCCGCCGTGTGCTCCACAACCTGGTAGGCAACGCCATCGCCTACGGCCGGCAAGCCGATGTCAGCGTGGCTGCCACCGCCACCGAAGCTCTCGTCGCCATTGCCGACCGTGGACCGGGCATTCCGCTCGCCGAACGCGAACTGATCTTCGAGCCCTTCTACCGCGTCGAGGGGTCGCGCAGCCGCACGCACGGCGGCACCGGGCTTGGGCTGGCGATCGTCAGGCAGATCCTCGATCGCCATGGCGGCCGCATCACCGTCTCGGATCGCCCGGGGGGCGGCACGATCTTCACCGTCTCGCTGCCGCTTGCCGTCTGAGCGCAATCTGCGGCGCTCAACACATGCCGCGCAGGTCCAACCGTGCGGGAGGGGACCACATGAAGTCCGAGGAATATCGGCTGGATTAGAGGATGAAGTCGGCTGCGTACATCGGCAGCCGGCCATTCAGTTCGATCTGAAAATCCGCCACGCCGTCGCCGTCTGTGTCGCCTTCCACCAGCGTTACGGCGGAAAGGTCGGCGCGCTGCTCGTAGACCCAGCGCAACTCGCCGACCTTGCCGGTGAACTCGGCAAAGCCCAGCAACTGGAATGCCTGGTTGCCGGCGAACTGCTCGTTGGCGTCGATCGACCCGAGGTTGATCTTGTCCGCCGTCGGCTTGAAGTCCCAGATCACGTCGCGCGTCGTTTCGCCGGTACCGATCTCCTCGACGCTGCGAAAATCGAACCTGTCCCGGCCCTGTCCGCCGAGCATGAACTCCGTGCCGAGCCCGCCGATCAGCAGGTCATTGCCGGCCCCGGCGTTGAGATAGTCATCACCGTCGCGCCCGTCGAGCCGGTTGCTGCCGCCCCAGTCGATCAGCTCGTTGTCCGACGCGTTGCCCAGCAGCGCACGGCCGGAATAGTCGATGGCCATGGTGAGGTTCTCGATCTCGGGATAATCCTCGAGATCGATCGCCACCGTCGCGCGGATGGTGTCCACCCCACCGATATCGATGATGGTGTCGGAGCGATCGTCGATAAGCTGGTAGATGTCGTCGCCTAGCCCGCCCTCGAGCAGGTCGGCGCCGCCATGCCCGAACAGCTGGTCGCTGCCATCAAGTCCGATGATGTGATCGTCACCGGCGAACCCGAGGATGGAGTCATTCGCATCGCTGCCGGTCAGCGTCTCGGCGGCATCTGTGCCCATGATGTAGGCCATCGCGTCCCCCCTAGAGAATGAAGTCGCCCGCCGTCAGCACATGCTGGCCGCGCAGTTCGAGGCCGAAATCGGCCTCCCCATCGCCATCGGTGTCACCCTCGATGATGGTCACCACTTCACCGTTGGTGAAGGTGAAGTAGTCGTAGCGCAGCTGACCCCATTTGCCGGTGAACTCGCCATCGCCGATGAACGTGAAGGCCTGGTTGCCGTTGCGCCAGACGTTCGAGTCGACACCGGCGAGGTTGATCACCTCGCCCGCTTCGAAGTCGACGATCACGTCGCGACCCACTGTCGGTTCGCTCTGGTAGCTGGCGAAATCGAACCGATCCGTGCCGGCGCCGCCAATCAGCACATCGCGCCCAAAGCCACCGATCAGGATGTCATTGCCGCCGCCGCCTTCGAGCCGGTCATTGCCGTTGTCGCCGGAGAGCACGTTGTCGCCAAAGCCGCCAACCAGCCGGTTGTCGAGGTCGTTGCCGCTCACGTGCCAATCGCCCGCATCGGCAAGCACCAGGTTTTCGATCTCGGGATTGCCGGCGAGGTCCCAGTGCGTCGTGGCGCGGATCGTGTCGATGCCGCCGGTGTCGATGATGCTGTCGGTGCGGTCGGCGAACACGAAGTATTCGTCGTTGCCAAGCCCGCCTTCCAGGATGTCGGTGCCCTCGACGCTGCGCAGCGAGTCATTGCCCACATCGCCGATCAGGTGGTCGTCGCCGCCATAGCTGATCAGTACGTCGTGGCCGAGCCCGCCACGCACCGTCTGGTCGCCGGCGGCGTCGATCCGGGTCACCGCTTCGGTGGGCTTCAGCCCGTACACCACCGCAGTGGTCCCGGAGAGATAGAGGCCGCCCGGGCTGGCGTTGCTGTTGCCGAAGGCGAGGTCGGCGAAGCCGTCGCCGTTGAAGTCGCCTAGCCCGGCAACGTTTTCGACGCCGGAATAGGGGTCGGAGCTGTCGATTTCGAAGCCGCTGCTGCCATCGAGATCGTCGACGTCGAAGCCCGGCGTGTGAAAGGTCGCCCGGCCGAACACGACGTGCGCCCGGCCGTAGCCGGTCTGCACCAGCACATCGTCGAAACCGTCGCCGTTCACATCCCCGGCGCCGGCCACCTCGGTCCCCAGCCGTGCCAGGGTCGGCCCGCGGATGACAAAGCCATCGCTGCCGTCGAGCGCCTCGAGGTCGAGCGAAGCGTCGAACCCGTCCGCCTTGCCGAACACCACATAGGCCTCGCCGCCATCGATATGGCCGTGCGGTCTGGCATTGGGATTGCCGATGATGAAGTCGTCGATGCCGTCGCCGTTCACATCGCCCGCCGCCGCGACCGTGCGGGTGACATCGGCGTCAAGCCGGAAGCCGTTGCTGCCGTCGAGGAGGTCAACGGTGAGGTCGGCAGGAAAGCCATCTGCGCCGCCGAAGATCACCGCCTCGCCAATGGCGACGTCGCCATACCCGTCCCCATTGATATCGCCGATACCGGATGGGGGCTCGTATCCGCGCTCCAGCTGCCTGAAGATCGATGTGGTGACGTCGGTGACAACAGCATCCGCCGCAAAACCGTCCGCCTTGCCAAGCAATAGCCGGGCCTCGTAGTCGGTGGTGATCAGCACATCGTCGAAGCCGTCGCCATTGGTGTCGCCGGCCGAGGCGATGGTGTAGCTTGCGGTCGATCGCGGCGGTCCGTTGAGCGTGAAGCCGTTCTCGCCGTCGAGCTGTTCAAGCCAGAAATACGGCTCGAACCCATCCGCTTTGCCGAAGACGACGTGCACGTCCTCGTAGCCGTACTGGTCAGTGTCGTTGGTGGTGCCGACCATCAGGTCGTCATAGCCGTCGCCGTTGATGTCGCCGGCGCCTTGGACGTACCAGGGCTTGTCCACCGTATCGATGGCAAAGCCGTTGCTGCCATCGAGTTCGGTGATGTTGAAATCGGCAGGAAATGGTTCGGCCGAACCGAAGACCACGTAGTTGTAGACTGCGCCGCCCATCCGGTCGCGGCCGCTGACGATGATATCGTCGAAACCGTCGCCGTTGACGTCGCCGGCGTCCTCGACGCTGGTCCCCAGCCTGTCGTCGGTGGTGGCGCCGGTGATGTTGAAGCCGTCGCTGCCGTCCAGCGCGTCCGGATCGATGCTAGGTGGATAATAGGCCATGCTGAAAATCCTCCCGAATATCGCTCAAGGCTCCGCCTCGGCCCGCGATCCGGGAACGTAGCGACTTGCATGGCGGACATGTCAGCCGTGCATGGATCAGCCCGCCTTCGACCTTTCCGTCGCCAAATCAGAACTGGTGGCTGCCTATTTTTGCGGCATCCGCTCACCGCGCAGCGTGGGCGCCCGTCAGGCGGGCACGGATGAGCGCCCGCCCGTTCCGGCTCGCAAAGACGACAGCACCTAGAGGATGAAGTCGCCTGCGCTGAGCCCGATGCTGCCACGCAGCTCGATCTCGAAATCGGCGACGCCGTCGCCGTCGGTATCGCCGGCGATCACCGTCACCGTTTCGGTACCGGCATTGATGAGTTCCTCGTAGGTCACGAGCTCACCGGCCGAGCCGGTGAAGCTGGTGGCGCCAAGAAAGCGGAAGCCCTGGTTGCCGGAATGTCCGGCGTCGGCGTCGATCCTGCCCAGATGGATGAGGTCATCGCCATCAGTGAAATCCATGATCTGGTCGCGACGGTAGATGCCCGGACCCGAGCCGACGCCCGTTTCGGCCACGTCGCGGAAATCGAAACGATCGTCGCCGCTGCCGCCCTGCAGGTAATCGACGCCGAGCCCGCCGATGAGGATGTCGTCGCCGCCACCGGCGACGAGATAGTCCTGCCCCTCGCGTCCATCGAGGATGTTGCTGCCACCCCGATCGAAGATCTCGTTGTTCAGCGCGTTGCCACGCGACGACCGGCCGGAAGCTTCCGTAGCCATCACCAGGTTCTCGATCTCCGGGTAGTCTGCGAGGTCGAGGCTGGTGGTGGCGCGGATGGTGTCCCAGCCGCTCAAGTCGATGATGGTGTCCAAGCGGTCGGCGTTCAGTTCGTAGGTGTCGTCGCCTTCCCCGCCATCGAGGAGGTCGGCGCCCGGGCCGCCGATCAGGCCGTCATTGCCGTTGAGCCCGATGAGGTGATCGTCACCACCGAGGCCCAGGATCCTGTCGTCGTCGTCATCCATGCCGATAATCGTATCCGGCCCGGACGTGCCGATAATGAATGCCATCATATCCTCCCTCTCAAACCGCCACCTTGCGACGGCCTTGTTCTGCGCGACACGACCGCGGCCGGCATGACGGCTACGCTCGCGCCGCATGGCGACATCGGATTCTGCTGCAAACGGGTTCCGGCGCTTGCCTAATTCCTGGGCGAGAGGGCCCCGGCGCTCGGTGCTGCCTAGCCGCTTGGCATTGGCCTCGCCAGTCGCACGCGACGTCGCCCCGTGCTAAATGTGCGCCCATGAACGCCATCACCACGCCTCGCACCGCCCGTTCGGTGTGCCCACACGATTGCCCGTCGACCTGCGCGCTCGACGTCGAACTGATCGACGAGCGGACCATCGGCCGGGTCCGCGGCGCCAAGGACGATCCGTACACGGCTGGCGTCATCTGCGAGAAGGTGGCGCGCTACGCCGAGCGGATTCATCACCCGAACCGTTTGACGCATCCCCTTCGCCGCGTTGGCAAAAAGGGCGCCGGCGAGTTCCAGCAGATCAGCTGGGATGAAGCGATGGATGAGATCGTCGCGCGCTGGCTGGAGATCGAGCGCACCGATGGCCCCGAGGCGATCTGGCCCTACTTCTACGCCGGCACCATGGGTCACGTGCAGCGCGACGGCATCGAGCGGCTGCGCCACGCCCGTGGCTACTCGCTGCAATACGATACCATCTGCACCGGCACCGCCTGGCCCGGCTTCATCGCCGGCACCGGCGTGCTGGCCGGACCAAACCCCGAGTCGATGGCCGACAGCGATTGCGTGGTCATCTGGGGCACCAATGCGGTCGCCACCCAGGTCAACGTGATGACCCACGCCATCCGTGCCCGCAAGGAGCGCGGGGCGAAGATCGTTGCCATCGATATCTACCGCAACGGCACCATGGAGCAGGCCGACATGGCGCTCGTCGTGCGCCCCGGCACCGATGGCGCGCTGGCCGTGGCGGTGATGCACATCCTGCTGCGCGACGGTCTCGCTGACCGCGCCTACATGGCCGAATACACCGACTTTTCGCCCGAGTTCGAAGCGCATCTCCAGACCCGCACGCCTGACTGGGCCGCGGCCATCACCGGCCTTGAGGTCACCGAGATCGAGGCTTTCGCGAGTCTCGTCGGCACCACGCCAAAAACCTATTTCCGCCTCGGCTATGGCTTCACCCGCCAGCGCAACGGCTCAACCGCGATGCATGCAGCCCTCTCGGTTGCGGCGATGACCGGCTCCTGGCAGCACCATGGCGGCGGCGCCTTCCACTCCAACTCCGGCTCGTGGAAGCTCGACAAATCGATGATCACCGGCGCCGACATGGGCCCTGGCGGGCGCGAACTCGACATGTCCGAAATCGGCAAGGTGCTGACCGGCGACAGCACCGCGCTGAAGGGTGGCGGCCCGGTCAAGGCGCTGTTCATCCAGAACACCAACCCGGTCAATGTCAGCCCGGAGCAGGGGCTAACCCGCGCCGGCTTCGCGCGCGAAGACCTGTTCACGGTCGTCCACGAGCAGTTCATGACCGATACGGCCAAGTTTGCCGATATCGTGCTGCCCGCCACCATGTTCCTCGAGCACAACGACTACTACCGCCGCGGCGGCCACACCCGGCTGCTCTACGGCCCCAAGCTGGTCGACGCTCCCGGCGAGTGCCGCTCCAACTTCGAGGTGGTCAACGAACTGCTGCGGCGCCTGGGCAGCGACCACGCCTCGATGCACCTCACCGATCGCCAGATGGTGGCTGAGACCTTCCGCCGCTCCGGCTTCGGCGAGCTCGACGAGATCGAAAAGACCGGCTTCATCGATGGCGCCTGGCCCGACGAGAAGGCCCGCTTTGCCGACGGTTTTGCCTGGCCGGACAAGCGCTATCGCTTCGAGCCCGACTGGGACGCGGTGGCGCGGCTCAAGGGCTACACCTGGGTTTGCGATCCCTCGGAGATGCCGCGCTTCGCCGACCACTGGGATGTCACCGAGCGGGTCGACGCCGAAACCCCGTTCCGGCTCGCCACCAGCCCGTCGCGCAGCTTCCTCAACTCGACGTTCGCCGAGACCGCCGGCAGCCGGAAGCGCCAGCCCGAGCCGACAGTCTTTGTCCATCCCGACGATGCGGCTGAACTCGGCATCGCCGATGGCGATCCGGTCACGCTCGGCAACCGTCGCGGCGAGGTGGCGCTGAAAGCGGTGTTCTTTGCCGGCATGCAGCGCGGCGTGCTGATCGCCGAGGGCATCCACCCGAACTCGGCACATCGCAACGGCCAGGGCATCAACACCCTGATCGGCTCGGACCCGGTTCGGCCGTTCGGCGGAGCGGCGTTCCACGATACGTCGGTGTGGGTGCGGCGAGGGTAAGGGAGCGAAGTAACCGCACCCACCGGCCCCATCTCCACCTCGGCGGGGGAGAAAGCGAAAACTTGGGCTTAGCGAAGCTAAGTCCTTAGTTTTCGCAAGAGAGGGGGGGGGCGTGGGGAGGCACAGTGGCTCCTCATCCCCTCTCTTGCCATTTCTAAGGCTTAGCTAAACAGCTAAGCCCAAGAGATCGCTTTCTCTCCCGCAAGGGGAGAGATGAAAGAGAGATCGCGGCTAAACCCCGTAAGCCTGCCAGAAGAACCAACCTGTCAGCCCGATCCCGTAGACGATCACCAGGCCGCGGATCAGCCTAGTCGGGATCCGCTTGGCCACCCGCGCCGCGACATAGCCGCCGATGGTCACGCCGACCAGCGCGATCGAGCCGTGATACCAGTCGATGGCGCCGGATAGCGCGAAGCGGATCACGCATACCAGCGCCACCAGCGTCGAGATCCAAAGCTTCAGCCCGTTCATGGCGTGGATATCGGTGAACCCGGCCAGCGCCAGGAAGGCCAGCAGCAGCACGCCAAGCCCGGCGTTGAAGAAGCCGCCATAAACGCAGATGCCGGCGAGCAGCGCGAACAGCAACACGACGCCGGCATGCCGCCCGCGGCCGTTACCGCCGGTCAGCTGCCGCACATAGCTGTTGATCCGTCCGCCGAAGGCGAACAGCACCACCGCGAACAGCAGCAGCCATGGCACCACCAGCACGAAGGTCTCGTTCGAAACCCTCAGCAGCAGTTCGGCCCCGACATAGCCGAACACGAGCGAGACGATGGAGTAGCCGATCAGCTTGTCGCGATGCTGCACGATCTCGCGCCAGAACCCCACGGCGCCGCTCGCATAGCCGGGAAAGCTTGCATAGGTGTTCGATGCATTGGCGATCACCGGTGGCACCCCGGCGAACAGCAGCGCCGGGAACAGCACGAACGAGCCGCCGCCCGCCAGCGTGTTGATGGTGCCGGCAATGAGCCCGGCGACGAACAGCATGATCTCGGTCATTGGAACTCCCTAGCCCGTCGCGGCCCGGCACTCCAACGAGAAACCGTGATCTTCGCCATCACCGGCACGAATGGCGGCAAAGTTGACAAAGCCCGCCCGATCCCCCACATGTCGCGCCGTGCTGCTGGCGCCTGCCGCTCGCCGGGGAAACCCGATGGTCAAGTCCAGCCGCGGATCATCCGTGACGCATCTCATGATCGCTCCCTTCGAGGCGGTTCATGGCAAGGCGAGCCCCATGAAGAAATCCGCCTCTCTTGAAGAGGACCGACATGACTTTTTCTCTCGATACCCCTAGTGCCGCCACCCTCAAGGCCGAGGCCAAGGCGCTGCGCGCCGAACGCGCTTTGGCGGGCAATCCGCTGGGGCAGGGCGTCGCGCTCGAAGAAATCGCCCACCGCCACGGCTACCGCGACTGGAACACTGCCTCAGCAGCGATGCCGGAACGCGCGGTCAGCCCGGTGCAGGTTGGCCAGCGCGTCAAGGGCACCTACCTCAGCCAGCCGTTCATCGGCATGGTCATTGGGGTACAGCTGCTCGCCGACATGAACCACTACGAAGTGACCGTTAAGTTCGATCGCCCGGTCAACGTGTCGAAATCCGAGCTGATGGGCCCGATCTACCGCCAGCGCGTCCGCGCCACCGTGGATCTGCGCGGCATCTCGGGGGCACGCACCAGCGACGGGGAACCGCATATGCGCATCCAGCGCGCATAGCAGAATTGATTTTCAACGGCGGGGCTCGCTCCGCCGTTGTCATTCCTGTGTGCGGGTTGTCTTCCATCGTCAGGTGCCGATATATGGAGCCCTCGTCGTCCGGTGGCGTTCCGTCACCACTTCAGCAGCAGACCCGGGACTTCACCCAATGACCACCCAGACCTTGCCGATCGATCTCTATTACGCCGCCACGCCAAACGGCCGGAAGATCACCATTATCCTCGAAGAGCTGGCGCTGCCCTACGCCATCTACCCGATCAACATCGGCCGCGGCGACCAGTTCAAGCCCGATTTCCTCGCCATCTCGCCCAACAACAAGATCCCGGCGATCGTCGATCCCGAGGGTCCGGAGGGCAAACCCGTCTCGATCTTCGAGTCCGGCGCCATCCTCAAATATCTCGCCGAGAAGTTCGGCAAGTTCTACGGCACGAACTGGTCCGAGCGGATCAGGATCGACGAATGGCTGTTCTGGCAGGTCGGCGGTTTCGGCCCGATGCTGGGGCAGAACAACCACTTCTCGCGCTACGCCCCCGAAAAAATCCCCTACGCCATCAAGCGCTACCAGGATGAGAGCCACCGCCTTTATCGCGTGCTCGACACCCAGCTGAAGAAGCAGGCCGAACTCGGGAAGGACTATGTGGCGGGCGACTACTCGATCGCCGACATGGCGATCTTCGACTGGTCGCGCGGCTCGGACAATCACGGCATCGACATCGCCGAGTTCCCTAGCTTCGCCGCCTGGCGCCAGCGCGTCACCGATCGTCCGGCAGTGCAGCGTGCGCTGGGCATCACGCTCGAGCAGAGCCAACAGATCAGCGCCGCCACCGACAAGGAAGCGCAGAAAATCCTGTTCAACCAGCGCTGAGCTCAGCGCGTTTCGCGATTTCTGCTCCCCTCCCCTTGAGGGGGGCTATCGCATATGGAGCACAGACAGTAGTTGGAGGGCCTTCTTCCCTTGTGGGAGAAGGTGGCCGAAGGCCGGATGAGGGGTCCTCTCCGCGTACTGGTCGTCCGTCGCTTCGCTCCAGCCGCGCTACACTTCGTTGCGCGGCCCCCTCATCCGCCCTTCGGGCACCTTCTCCCACAAGGGGAGAAGGCAAGAGGTGCCCAGCGCCGTCATATGCGATAGCCCTGCCCTCAAGGGGGAGGGAGGCGACCGCGTCACCCCCGACGAAAGCAGGGCCCACCCCGAGCCTACTCAGTCACAACTTCCAGCGGGACCCGCGACCAATCCTGCTCCTGGCAGAGCACGTAGAGCACGCACCCCTTGAGCCGGATCAGGTCGGCCGACAGTACCTCGACCGACCCCGAGTAGATGTTGCCGTCCTCGGGATTGTAGATCTCACCCTCATAGAACATCGGGTTGCCGGTCTGCCGCAGCGCCAAAATCTGCAGCCCCTGGATCGGCCGCCCCTGCAACGCCGGGTCCTTGTTGTTGGCGTCGGTAAAGGCTGCCGGATCAATCGATTCCAGCTGATCGCCGTACTTTTCCCGGATCGCCTCGGGGATCACGATCTTGCTGATGTGACCGCAGTAACCGACGGGGCAGGCGACAATCGTCAGCTCTGTCTGCGCCGTCGTCAGCCACACCCCTTCGATCAGCGCCGGCAAGGCCTGCTGCGCCACCGCCGGGCCTGCGCCCAGGGCCAAAGAAACCGCTGCGATGCTCGTCAGTTCATGCAACCAGGCCATGGGGTCATCCTCCGCAAAGATTGCCCATCCGGTCCGCTCGAATCGAGGACAAGGCCTCGTTTGCGGCAACTGCGGCTATCGTTGCGCAGCCTGTGGTCAAATCAATGGCAAAGCTCGGCAAGTATAGAGGCGGGGCAGCCGGCGCGGCACTTCTGCATCACTGCGTGGCCAATGGCTGCGGGAGCGGGGGGCATTGCCTGGCGATGTCTTGGCAAGTGGCGGAGAGGATGGGATTCGAACCCACGAGACCCTTTAGAGGTCTGCGCCCTTAGCAGGGGCGTGCCTTCGACCACTCGGCCACCTCTCCGTCGCCGGTCCTGATAGGGGCAATCGCCCGGTCGGGCAAGGGGGTTTTTCGGTTCGCCCGCAACGCAATAAACGACAGGCACCGGGCCGCCGACTCCCGGTGCCGCAATCAGGCATTCGCCGCGGACATTTAGTCCACTAAAATTATGGACTAAATGCAAAAATAGCATGGCGTTCTCAATCGGGCCCGCTCTCGCGGCACAATTTGTAAGGGCCCCACCACATTAGCAACGGCTGCTCTCGCGCTGGAGCGGCCTGTCGTGGTGCAATTTGCCCCATGTCGAACGTCACGTCGCACCGCCGCCCAAGCCTGCCACAGCACCTGCGGTCGCTCAGGGCTCAAGGCGTCCGTTCGGCTGCGCCTCGTCGCTATTTCCTGACCCACGGAGTTGCGTGATGACTTTGCTTGAACCCAATGTGGCCGCCGCGGCCCCGCAAGATGCATTGGCCCGGGATGCACTTGCCGACCCGGCCGCATTCAAGCGTGCGATGCGTCACCTTGCCGGGGCGGTGAGCGTCATCACCACGGGACGTGGCGAGCAGCGCACCGGCTTCACCGCGACGTCGGTCTCGTCCTTCTCCATGGACCCGCCGGCGATGATCGTCTGCCTCAACCGCTCGTCCTCGTCCTGGCCGGCGGTGCAGGAACTTCAGGGTTTTTGCATCAACGTGCTGGCGCATGACCAGCTGCATGTCGCCGACCGCTTTACCGGCCGTGGTGGCGTCAAGGGCGTCGCCCGCTATGAGGGGGCGGTGTGGCAAGAACTGGTCACCGGCGCGCTGGGCCTTTCTGATGCCCTGACGGTCATCGACTGCGAACTCGACGAAGCGATCGAGCGGCATTCTCACGCCATCCTGATCGGCCGCGTCCGCGCCATTCGAACCCGGGAGACGGCCGAGCCACTGCTCTACTGGCACGGCGCCTATCGTCACATCTCGAATCTGGACCGTGTACTGACCTCGGCCTGAAGCCGGGGCAGGGCAGTCATCACCGAATGCGGAGCTGAAGTTGGAAATCAAACGCATCGACGAGCGGGTCAGCGTCTCGCCGCAAATCGGCGTCGAAGACGTGGCGCGCCTCAAGGCGGCGGGGTTCGTCGCCATCATCAACAACCGGCCGGACGGCGAGGACGCCACCCAGCCGCCTGGCGCGGTGATCGCCGAAGCTGCGACGGCCGCGGGTCTGCGCTACTTCGCCATTCCGCTCGGTCGTGACGGCGTCCGCGAAGAACTGATCGAAGCGACCCGGCAGGCGCTCGACAGCGCGGAGGGCCCAGTGCTGGCCTATTGCCGCTCTGGGACGCGCTCGACCACGTTATGGGCCCTCAGCCAGGCCGGCCGCGGTGCGGCGAGCGACATCATCGCTAAGGCCTCAGGCGCCGGCTACGACATCTCGCATCTGCGGGGGCATCTCGACGCCGGTGCGTAAGTCTCGAGCGGTTCAGTTCGCACGACCTCGAGCGGAGCACTAGTGCCGCCCCGACCAGGGGATCAGCAGCTTCTCCGCGAGGCGCAACAGCAGTTCAAAGGCGAAGGCCAGCGCCGAGATGACGAAGATGCCGACGATCACCACGTCGGTGACGAGGAACTGCGCTGCCGACTGGATCATGAAGCCGAGCCCGCGCGATGCCGCCACCAGCTCCGCGGCGACCAGCGTCGACCATCCGGCACCCAGCGCAATGCGGACGCCGGTGAGAATCGAGGGCAGGGCACTCGGCACCTGTACATGCAGCAGCACCTGCAGCCGCGACGCCCCGAACGAGCGCGCGGCGTTGAGCTGGCTCAGCGACGCCGAGCGCACCCCCGCTGCGGTCGAGATGGCGATCGGCGCCACCATTGCCAGCGCGATCACCAGCACCTTGCTGGGCTCGCCGATACCGAACCAGATGATGATCAGCGGCAGGTAGGCGAGGGGGGGCAGCGGCCGGATGAATTCGATCAGCGGATCGAGGATGCCGCGCCCCACCGGGCTGGTGGCGATCGCCAGCCCGACCGGCACCGCGATGGCCACCGAAAACAGCAGTGCCGCGAACACCCGACCCAGGCTGGCGGCCGCGTGCTGCCACAGCGTCGAGTCGACATAGCCCACCTCGATCAGCTTGCCGAACGCCCCCAGCACCTTTTCGGGAGAGGGGAGAAAGACCTTGGATACCCAGCCGTTGGCCGACGCCAGGTACCAGAACACCCCGACCATAACGACCGTCGCCAGCGCCGAGAGCAGCGGCAGCCGCTTCAGCAGCGCCGGTTTGCGACTGACCCGTCGCTCGCCGAGATCAAGGGCGCCAGCGCTGTCCTCGCCCGCACTCATGCGAACTGCGCCTCTTCGGCGTGGATAGCCGCGATCAGCGCTTCGCGGGCGCGGATGAAGGTCTGATCGGATTTGAGGCTGCGCGGGTTCTCGCCGGCGAGAAAGCGTCGGCCGAAATCGAAGCTGTGGTCCTCGGTGATGCGACCCGGGTTCGGCGCCAGCACAATGACGCGGGTGGAGAGGAACAGCGCCTCTTCGACGCTGTGGGTGATCAGCAGCACGCCGGCGCCGCTCGCCTGCCAGACGCGCAGCAGCAACTCCTGCATGCGATCGCGGGTCATGGCATCGAGCGCCCCCAGCGGTTCATCGAGCAGCAGGAAGCTTGGTTCGGCGGCGAGCGCCCGGGCGATGCCGACGCGCTGGCGCTGTCCGCCGCTGAGTTCCCAGATGGCGCGCTCGCCCTGTTCGGCGAGCCCGACCAACCCGAGCAGCTCATCGGCCCGCTGTCGGCGTTCGGCGAGCGGCACGCCCTTGAGGCGCAGCGGAAACGCCACATTGTCGCGCGCCGAGAGCCACGAGTAGAGCGCATCATCCTGGAACACCACGGCACGTTCGGCACTGGGGCCGGCGACGGGTTTTCCGTCGAGGGTGATCCGTCCGTCGCTGGGCGGCAGGAAGCCGGCAGCAAGGTTCAGCAGCGAAGTCTTGCCGGAGCCCGACCTGCCGATCACGGTGACGAATTCGCCCGCCGAGATGCTCAGCGAAATCCGTCCCAGCACTTCGGTCCGCTCGCTGCGGCCGAAGCCGCGCTCCCGCAGGTAGGCGAGGGAGACATTGGTCAGTCTGAGCTCGGACATGAAACGGCTCCCGGCCAAAAAAGGGAGCCTGCCGCCACGTGGGGCGACGGCAGGCGCGGGCGGCGAGGAGAGGGGCCGCCCGGTTCTGGTCACTCGGCGGCAGCGGCAGCGGCGAAGCTCGGGTTCACATAGGCCGAGTAGTCGGCCAGCGGCGCCGGGATCTTGCCCTGCTCGGCGAGGAACGCCGCGGTGTCGGCGATCGCCTTCACGGTGGAGCCGCCAAGGAAGTTCGGGCCGGCCTGCTCGGCGAGCGGTGGGAACACATAGCCTTTCAGCAGTGCCGGAACGTCGGCGACATTGGCGCCGGTCAGCTTGGCGATGGCGAGAGCCTCGGGCGAATCCGAGTCCCAGCTGTCAGGGTTGGCGAGGTAGGCGGCATAGGCGTCGCCGGTGACCTTGACGAAGGCCTTCACCACATCTGGGTTCTGCTCGGCGAACTCCTTGCGCACGATCCACGCATCGAAAGTCGGGCCGCCCCATTCGGCGACGTCGGCCGAGTCCGCCAGCACGGTGCCGCCGGTGCTCTTGATCTGCGTCAGCACCGGATCCCACACATAGGCGCCGTCGATGTCGCCACGCTCCCAGGCTGCCGCGATTTCCTGCGGGCGAAGGTTGAGGATTTCGAGCGAAGCCGGATCGACGTTCCAGTGCTTGAGCGCCGTCAGCAGCGAGTAGTGTGCCGTGGAAACGAAGGGGGTGGCGATCTTCTTGCCCTTGAGGCCCTCAGGGCTGTCGACGCTCTTCACCGCCAGCGCTTCTGCCTCGGCGATATTGCCGACGACGAAGATGGTCTCGATCGGCAGTTCCTGGCTGGCCGCCGCAGTCAGCGGCGAGGAGCCGACATAGCCGATATCGATCGACCCGGAGGCGATCGCCGCCACCACATCGGCGCCGCCGCCAAACTGGTTCCAGGTGATCGTGGCGCCGGTTGCCTGCTCATAAGTGCCGGCTGCCTGCGGCACGCGCGACGGCTCGACGATCTGCTGCCAGCCGATCCGCAAGTCGACCGCCGACGCGGCGCCGGCGAGGCTCAATGACAGGCCGAAGGCGGCCGCGAGGATGGAAAGGTGTCCGGTACGCATCTGGTTTCCCTCGGGCTCTCGCCCTGATTTCTTACGGCGATCCCATTGGGGCGGCCGTGGTGTCTGTCGATGCTGTAAATGCTACATGGTCTATTAGTTCAGTCGAGATTTGTGGTTGCGACGGTGACCGCTCTATCGGAAACGCAATTCCACCAAGCCATCCACCAGCAGATTCTGTTATCTCGATAGATTTAGTAGGCTGAGCTACAACCGAGCCGGTTCTCTTGATGAGCGGAGCGCTTTCGATGCCCGACCCGATCCGGTTCTTCTGGTTCATCCCGACGCATGGCGACGGCAGCTATCTGGGCTCCAGCACCGGCGAGCGGCAGCCGGACTTTCCATATTTCCGGCAGATCGCCCAAGCCGCCGACCGGCTCGGCTACGAAGGCGTGCTGCTGCCAACCGGGCAGAACTGTGAGGAAGGCTGGATCATCGCCACAGGTCTCGCTACGGCGACTGAGCGGCTGAAGTTCCTTGTCGCGGTGCGCCCGGGCGTGACGCTGCCCAGCTTCACCGCCCGCCAAGTCTCGGCGCTGGATCGGCTGAGCAATGGCCGCCTGCTGCTCAATGTGGTGGTCGGCGGCAACCCAGTGGAGCTGGCCGGCGATGGTGTGTTCGTGCCGCATGACGAGCGCTACGCGCAGGCCGGTGAGTACCTCACCATCTTGCGCGGGCTGCTCGCCGGCGAGACGGTAAACTTCGAGGGCAAGCACTATCGTATCGAGGCCGGCCGGCTCGATCAGTCGCCGGTGCAGCGCCCGCACCCGCCGCTCTATATCGGCGGCTCGTCCGAGGCCGGGCAGGACCTCGCCGCCGAACAGGTCGATACCTACCTCACCTGGGGCGAGCCGCCGGCGCAGGTTGCCGAAAAGATCGCCCAGGTGCGCAAGCGCGCTGCGGCCAGGGGCCGAACCCTCCGCTTCGGCATCCGGCTGCACTTCATCGTGCGCGAGACCGAAGCAGAGGCGTGGGCCGCCGCCGACCGGCTTATCTCGAAAGTCTCCGACGAGCAGATTGCCGTGGCGCAGGCGCGGTTCTTGAAGCAGATGGACTCGGTAGGCCAGCGCCGCATGTCCGAGCTGATCCAGAATGGCCGCGGCAACCTGGTGGTGGCGCCGAACCTCTGGGCCGGGCCGGGATTGGTGCGCAACGGCGCCGGCACGGCGCTGGTCGGCACCCCCGAACAGGTCGCCGAGCGGTTACGCGAGTATCAGGAGGCCGGCATCGAACTGGTGATCGGCTCCGGCTACCCGCACCTCGAGGAAGCCTATCGTGTCGCCGAACTGCTGTTCCCGGCGCTGGGCATCGATACGCAGCGGAAGACCCTGTCCGACACGGTATCGAACGAGTTCACCGTGGGGTTTCATGGGGCGAGTCAACTGGCGGCGGGGTAGGAGCATTTGACTGCGCGAAGGTCTTTGGGCGCACCAGGGGCCCATTACCCCTTGCCCGCTGCCCACGCCGTCACCTCCGCGGCTTCCCGCTTCCCGGTGATCGCATCGGCAAGCCCGGACGCAATCACCGGCCCCAGTTTGAAGCCGTGCCCCGAGCAGGCGCTGAGCAGCCAGCCCTTCGGCCCGATCGGCTCGACCACAAAGCGTTCATCGTCGGTGACGGTGTAGTAGCAGACCTTGGCCTCGAGCAGCTCGTAGCGCTCGAACCCCTCAAAGATCTCGCTGGCCGCCGTCTTCACCGCCGCCACGTCCTCTGGCGTCGCAATACGATCGTCCGAGCCCTCGCCCCGGCGGGTGAACACGTGATCGCCGATCTTCAGCCGCGTGCCGCCGCGTGGCGGTAGAATATAGGCGCCATGGGTGGTGCCCTGGTCGACCAGCACCGGTGCCGCCGCCCAGGCTGCTGCCAGTTCGACTGGCGGCCGCAGGTAGAGCATCAGCTGCCGAGACGGGGTCAGCCGAGGCCGCGCCGCCGGACAGATGGCCGGCAGCCAGGCCCCGGCCGCGACGACCACGATATCGGCCGATCGGCGCTCGCCGTTCACCGTGAAGCTACCGGCTTGGGTATCGACCTCGCTCACCCGGCTATGCGGATGCAGCTTCACCCCGGCCTCGGTCAGCCACCTGGCCAGATCAGTGACGATGCGGCTGGCGAACAGCATGCCCGCGCCCTCGGCCTCGAACGCCTCGGCGATACCGTCCTGGCGCAGCATCGGCAGCCGCGTGGCGATCTCCGCCTTCGAAACCGGCCGATGGGCGATGCCCATGGCGTCGAGTTCGCCCGCTGTCGCCTCGTACCAGTCCGAAGCGCGGCGGGCGACATAGAGCAGGTTGGTCGGCAGGTAATGCGTCTCGCCGAGATCGCGCCATAGCTCCTCATAGGCCCGGAAAGCCTGCGGCATCAGGGCGCCGTAGCCGCTGAGGCCGCCATAGGTATGGCGGGTGATGCGGTGCTCGTCGAACGACGAACTGATCGGATTGGGGAGGGGGCCCTGTTCATAGAGACACACCCGGGCGCCCCGTTTGTGTAGCGCCCACGCCAGCGACAAGCCGCCGATCCCGGCGCCGATGATTGCGATGTGCTGCTGCATCTTCTTATCCCGTGTCTCTGCCTCAAGGAGAAGGAAAGCCGTTCGGCTCGTCCACTGCCGCCGAGGACATAGTTTTTCCCCTCATGGGCTGAGAAGGCAAAGTTCTATGCCTCCAGCGCCTCGCCTTGGCGAGTATTTATCTCTATTATCCATAGAATTAATAGACTAATGGAGATCATCGTGCCGGCACGCGATAAGGCCACACTCTACCTGCTCGACCCCAGCTTCGAGGACGCCGCCTACCCGGGGCAGAGGTTCTTCTGCCGGCATGGAGCCCTGGTCGAGGGCGTGCTCGGCCACCATCCCGAAGTGCGCGACAAGCTCCAGGTCGAGCGCATCGCCTTCCCACGTCCGCGCCAGGCCGTGATCGCGGCGATCGGCGAGGCCAACCAGGCACTGCCGGTGCTGGTGCTGCCGGCCGGCGAAACCAGCCCATCCGCCACCGGCATCGCCAATGGTCACGCCTTCGCCGCCGGCGCTACCGCGATCCTTGCGACGCTCGCCGAGCGTCACGGCATCCCCGTCATCCATCCGTGAGGCCCCGGCCATGAGCTACAAGCTGAGCCTGCTCGACAAGAGCCCCATCGCCAAGGGCGAAACCGCCCACGACGCTCTAAAGCGCACGCTGGCTTTGGCGCAGGCCGCCGAGCGGCTGGGTTTCCACCGTTTCTGGGTTGCAGAGCACCACGATACTGCTGACCTCGCCAGCTCGGCGCCGGAGCTGGTGATCTCCTGGCTGCTGGCCGGCACGAAGCGCATCCGCATCGGCTCGGGCGGCGTCATGCTGCAGCACTACAGCCCCTACAAGGTAGCGGAGAGCTTCAACACGCTCGCTTCGATCGCCCCGGGCCGCGTCGACCTCGGCGTTGGCAAGGCGCCGGGCGGCCTGCCATTCTCGACCAAGGCGCTGCAGAGCGAGCGCGAGGCGGGCAGGACGCTCGATTTCAACGGCCTCCTTACCGACCTCACCACCTTTCTCGACGGCACGCAGGGCAACGATCGCGCCAAGGCGACGCCGTCACCGGTAACCGCGCCCGAACGCTTCCTGCTCGGCGCCAGCGTCGATAGCGTCGAACTGGCGGCCGGGCAGGGCTGGGGCTTCGTCTTTGCCCGCCACCTCAACGGCGACGAAGCGCTGCTGGCCGCAACGGTCGAACGCTACCGCCAGCTCACCGGTCGTTCGCCGGTCGTCGCAGTCGCGGCCATCCTGTCGCGCGACGGCAGCGAGGCCAAGGCACAGGGCGACCGGTTCCGGCCGCTGAAACTCCATATAGCGGGCCGGCAAAGCGTCACCATCGGGAGTGAAGAGCAGGCCAGGGAGTTCGCCCGCCAGGCCGGCGTCAGCGACTACCGGACCGAGCCTGCAACGCCGAGCGTCGTCACCGGGTCGCCGCGCGACCTGCTCGTCGAACTCGACCGGCTGAGCGGCACGCTCGGCATCAGCGAGTTCATCGTTGATCTGTTCAACCAGGGCGACAGCCGCCTCGAGGCGGTCGAGCTGCTGGCCGCGGCGCACGCGTCCGCCGACCGCGTCGCCATTCCCGCCTGACCCCTAACGGAGCCCTTAAGATGAGCAAGCGCATCCCATTCGGCATCATGCTGCAAGGCCCCGGCGGGCACATGAATGCCTGGAAGCACCCGAGCGTGCCGGCCGATGCCAGCGTGAACTTTGACTACTACGTGCGGACGGCGAAGCAGGCCGAAGCGGCCGGCATCGCCTTCGCCTTCATCGCCGACGGGCTCTACATCAACGAAGTGTCCATCCCGCACTTCCTCAACCGCTTCGAGCCGATCGCCATCCTCTCGGCGCTTGCTGCCGTCACCGACAAGATCGGCCTCGTCGGCACGCTCTCCACTTCGTACTCGGATCCCTTCACCGTGGCCCGGCAGTTCGGTTCGGTCGATGCCATCAGCAAGGGGCGCGGCGGCTGGAACGCCGTGACCTCGCCGCTGGAGGGTTCGGCCAAGAACTACAGCCGTGAAAAACACCCCGAGCATGCGCTGCGCTACCAGATCGCCGGCGAGCACATCGATGTGGTGAAAGGCCTGTGGGACAGCTGGGAGGACGACGCGTTCGTCCGCAACCGCGAGACCGGCCAGTACGCCGATTTCTCGAAGCTGCATCGGGTCAACTACAAGGGGCAGTTCCATAGTGTCGAGGGCCCGCTGAACCTCGAGCGCTCGCCGCAGGGGCAGCCGGTGCTGTTCCAGGCCGGCGGCTCCGATGACGGCATCGCGCTCGCCGGTCGCCACGCCGATGCGGTGTTCGCCAATGGCGCCTCGATCACCGAGAACCGGGAGCTGACCAGTAAACTCAAGGCTAGCGCCGTGGCGCATGGCCGGCGCTCGGACGACATCAAGGTGTTCCCAGGTATCTCGCCCATCGTCGGCTCGACCGCCGAGGAGGCAGAGCGCAAATATCGCGAAATCCGCGACCTGGTCAGCGTCACCGAGGCGCTGCGCTATATCGGCCGCTTCTTCGACCATCACGATTTCACCCAGTACGATCTCGATGCGCCGTTCCCCGAACTGGGCGATCTGGGCAAGAACCAGTTCCGCTCGAGCACCGACCGCATCAAGCGGATCGCCAAGGAGAAGAACCAGACACTGCGCGAGGTGGCGCTCGAAAACACCACGCCGCGCAACGACTTCATAGGCACGCCGGATGTGGTCGCCGACAAGCTGATCGAGTGGGTAGAGCAGGGGGCGGCCGATGGTTTTGTGCTCGGCTTCCAGGTCATCACCCAAGGCCTCAACGACTTCGAAGCAGAAGTGCTGCCGCTCCTCGAGCAGCGGGGCTATCACTCGCGCGAGCTGATCGGCACGACCCTGCGCGAGCATCTCGAGCTGCCGCGCCCGGTAAGCCGCTTCGCCGACGAAGTCGCGGCGAAGGCCGGGGCCGCGGAATGAGCATTGACGCTGCCGAGTTCGTGGCGATCCGGCGCCGGCTCCACTCTGAGCCCGAGCTGGCCTACGAAGAGAAGAAAACCAGCGCGCTGGTCTCCGAACTCCTCGAGGGCTGGGGCTACGAGGTCGCGACCGGTATCGGCGGCACCGGCGTCGTGGGAACGCTGAGGCGCGGGCCGGGGGCACGGACCATCGGTATCCGTGCCGATATGGATGCACTGCCCATCACCGAGGCGACGGGTGTCACCTATACCAGCAAGACGCCTGGGGTGATGCATGCCTGCGGGCATGATGGGCACACCGCGATCCTGCTCGCGGCGGGCAAACAGATCGCTCAGACGTGTAACTTTTCAGGTACGGTTCGGCTGATCTTCCAGCCCGCCGAAGAGAATGGCGGCGGCGCCCGCAAGATGATTGAGGATGGGCTGTTCCAGCGCTTCCCGGTCGATGCGGTGTTCGGGCTGCACAACTGGCCAGGGGTTCCGGCCGGTGAGTTCCGCTTCATCGATGGTCCGGCGATGGCCTCGGTCGACATGGTCGTCGTCACCATCACCGGCAAGGGCGGACATGGCGCCCGGCCGCACGAGGCGGTCGATCCGATCGTCACTGCCGCTTCGCTGATCATGGCTTTGCAGACCATCGTCTCGCGCAACATCGATCCGCTCGAGGCGGCGGTGGTCACCGTGGGCGCCATCCACGGCGGCAACGTGCCCAACGTCATCCCCAACAGTGTCGAGCTGCTGCTGACGGTTCGCGCCTTCTCCCCCTCGGTGCGGGAGAGCATCAAGCAGCGCATCGCCGCACTGGCCAAGGCCCACGCCCAGAGCTTTGGCGCCACCGCCAAGGTGTCGGCGCCTCGCGGCTACCCGGTGCTGGTGAACCACGCCGCCGAGAACGCCTTCGCGCGGGGCGTGGCGCAGCGGCAGCTGGGGGAGGGGCGTGTCGGGACGCTCCCCCCGATCACCGCCAGCGAGGACTTTGCCTTCATGCTGGAGCAGCGCCCGGGCGCCTACCTGTTCGTCGGCAATGGCCCGAGCGCCGACCTCCATAGTCCCGACTACGACTTCAACGACGAGATACTCCCCATCGCGGCCCGCTACTGGGTGACGCTGGTCGAGGAGTACCTCAGCGCCAACGAGGAGGCGGCAGCGGCATGAGCGAATATTTCTACTACACCACACCCGACCACCCGCTGGCCGAACCGCTCGTCACCCAGCTCACCGCCGAGTACGACCGGCGCTATGGGGCCTATTTCGGCGAAACCGCCGACAAGGAGATGAACCGCTACCCGGCGGCGCTGTTCGCACCGCCCGATGGCAATTTCCTGCTGCTGCTGCGCGACGGCTTTCCTATTGCCGGCGGTGCCTTCAAGCGCTTCGATGGCGAAACAGCCGAGCTCAAGCGCATCTGGACCGACGAGAACCATCGCCGCCAGGGTTTGGCCCGCCGGGTGGTGGCCGAGCTCGAGCAGCAAGCGTTCCGGCAGGGGTTTTCGCGCCTCTACCTCACCACCGGTTTCCGCCAACCGGAAGCGCGCGACCTCTACCTCAATGCCGGCTACACGCCGCTGTTCAACGTCGCTGCCGATCCTGAGATCTATGGCGCGCTGCCGTTCGAAAAGTTCCTCGTCAACCCGCCGCCGGGCTATGTCCCGACGCTGGTGACCCCGCCCGAGGGCGGCTGGAAGGCCGCGCGCGAACGCCAGCTCGCCGAGCACAGATAGCCCACGGCACTTCCGTTTCGCAGGCAAACGAACTCTCCGGCGACCCAACAACAGACGCCGATGCTTTGACCTCGCGCCACTAAAGTCTATCATTTTTATAGACTAACAATAATGACGGGCTGAGCCCAGGAAACAATGAAGGCACCCTTGATGGCTACGACCGATGCAAGTTCTGCGAGTGTCGATCTCGACCTGGCGCGCTCCCCGGCCGATCCAGGCGGTTACCGCGTGGTGCCGGCAAAGCACCCATGGCGCATCGCCGGCACGATAGTTGCGGGGCTGCTGATCCTCGTCACGCTCCACTCGGTGCTTACCAACGAGCGCTGGGGCTGGACGGTGTTTGCCCAGTACTTCTTCGATGGGGCGGTGCTGGTCGGCCTTGGCCGCACCCTGTGGCTGACGCTGCTGGCAAGCGTGCTCGGCTTCTTCCTCGGCGGCCTTCTGGCTTTCGCCCGAGTGTCGAAATCGAAGCTGCTTTCCGGTCTCTCCTGGGCCTATATCTGGCTGCTGCGCTCGATCCCGCTGATCGTCCTGCTGCTGGTGCTCAACAATATCGGCTACCTCTATCCGACGGTCGATATCGGCATCCCGTTCACCGATATCCTCTTCGCCCAGTACGGCACCACGTCGGTGCTCAGCGTCTTCGCGGTGGCGGTGATCGGCCTCAGCCTCAACCAGGCGGCATTCTCGGCCGAGATCATCCGTGGCGGCATCCTGTCGATCGACCAAGGCCAGCAGGAGGCGGCGGCGGCGCTCGGGCTTTCCTGGCGCCATCAGTCGCTGCGCATCGTCCTGCCGCAGGCCATGCGCGCCATTATCCCCTCGGGCTTCAACGAGATCATCGGCCTCGCCAAGGCCACCTCGATCGTCTACGTGCTGGCGCTGCCCGAGCTCTTCTACACCGTGCAGGTGATCTACAAGCGGAACCTCGAGGTCATCCCGCTGCTGATGGTCGCGACGGTCTGGTACCTCATCATCATGAGCGTCCTGTCGCTCATCCAGTTCGGCATCGAGCGCTATTTCGCCAAGGGCGCCACCCGCGAAGTGCAGGCGCCGCTGCTCGGCCGCTTCCTCGGACCCAACCGCACCGCGAGGGCCATCGCTGCGGTTCGTGCCGCGCCGCAGGGCCACCGCGCGCCGCTCGCGGCCTTCGACCGCCATAGCCGCGATGCCGGCCGCATCGACATCCGCCGCATCACCAAGAGTTTTGGCGACTTCAAAGCGCTCGACAATGTGAGCCTTACGGTCGAGCCGGGCGAAGTCACAGTGATTATCGGCCCCTCCGGCGCCGGCAAGTCGACATTGCTGCGCACCATCAACCACCTCGAACGGCCGGACGCCGGGTTCGTCTCGATCGACGGCGAGATCATCGCCTACGAGCAGCGCGGCAATGTGCTCTACGAGCTCAAGGATCGCGCCATCCGGCAGCGCCGCGCCGGCATCGGCATGGTGTTCCAGAACTTCAACCTGTTCCCGCACCTGACGGCGGTGGAAAACCTGATCGAAGCGCCCCTCGCACTGCACAAGCTCGAGCACGGCAAGGCCGTTGCCCAGGCGCTCGACCTGCTCGATCGTGTCGGTCTCGCCGACAAGGCCGAGGCTTATCCGCGGCATCTGTCGGGTGGCCAGCAGCAACGCGTCGCCATCGCCCGCGCCCTGGCGCTGAAGCCGAAGGTGCTGTTGTTCGACGAGCCGACTTCGGCGCTCGATCCCGAGCTGGTGGGCGAAGTGCTCGACACCATCAAGGAGCTGGCGAAATCGGGGACCACAATGGTCATCGTCACCCACGAGATCGGCTTTGCCCGCGAAGTCGCCGACAAGATCGTCTTCATGGAGAACGGTCGCGTCGTCGAGGCCGGCGCCCCCGAGCGCCTCTTCAACTCTCCCTCACATCACCGGACGGCCGAGTTCCTGGCCAAGGTCCTCTGACACACCCGACGAGGTTCTCTCAATGCGCCTTCTTTCTCTCGTGTTCGCCGGTGGCCTCGCCGCCGCCGGCTTCGGCGGAGCCTACGCTGCCCAAGACATCTTCGATCTCAGTCCCGAACAGCCCGGCCGTATCCACGTCGAGGCCGACCCGGTGCTGGCGGCAAAACTCCCCGCCGACTTCAAGTGGGTGGTGCCGGGCAGCTTCACTGTGGCGGTCGCCGCTGCCGGCGAGCCGCCGCTCGGCACCTACGCGACAGACGCCGCGACGGTGGTCGGCGCCGACCCTGATATCGCCTGGCTGGTCGCCGACAAGCTCGGGCTGAAGCTCAACCTCGTGCCGGTCGCCTGGGCCGACTGGCCGCTCGGCCTCACCTCGGGCAAGTATGATGCGGTGATCAGTAATGTCGGCGTTACCGAAGAACGGAAGCTGAAGTTCGACTTCTCCACCTATCGGCAGGGCCTGCATGGCTTCTTCGTGGCAACCGACAGCCCCATCAGCTCGCTGCGGGAGCCCAAGGACGTAGCCGGCCTCAAGATCGCGACCAGCTCGGGCACCATCCAGGACCGCATCATCAACGAGTGGAACAAGGAGAACGTCGCCGCCGGCCTCGCGCCCAGCGATATCCTCTACTACGAAGACACCCCGGCCGCGTTGCTCGCCATCCAGTCGGGCCGCGTCGACGCCATCTTCAACGTCAATTCGATCTTCACCTACCAAGGCCTGAAGACCGGCGCGATCCACCAGGTCGGCACCGTCAATGCCGGTTGGCCCAACACCACCGAGGTCGGCATCACCACCCGCAAGGAGAGTGGTCTCGCGCCGGTGCTGACCGAGGCGTTGAACGCGGTGATCGCTGACGGCAGCTATGCCAAGACGCTCGAGCGTTGGCACTTGTCCCCGGAGGCGGTGGAAACCGCCAAGACCAACCCGCCGGGCCTGCCGAAATACTGAACTAGCCCAGGCTTTGTCCCAGACACGCCGGCGACAGTGCGAAGCGCCGGACGCACAGCGTCGCACCCCTCGCGGTGAGCGGAGCTCATCCGCACCGGGATGCGCGCCCAGCCTCTTCGCACCCAATCGGATCCAAGAAAGGCGTCAAAAATGACCCTCATTCGCAAGGCAGCCGCAGGCCTTCTCGCCGCGGGCCTGCTGTTCTCCGCCTCAACCCTGGCCTTTGCCGAGGGCGGCTTCGACCTCACTCCCGAGCAAGCCGCTCGTCCCAAGGCTGAAGCCAATCCGGATGCGATCGCCAAGATCTCGCCGAACTTCAAGCCGGTGAAGCCGGGCGTCTTCACCGTGGCGCTGACCGTCGGCGACCCGCCGCTTTCGACCTACGCCACCGATTCCAGCACCCCGGTGGGTGCCGAGGAAGATACCGCTTCGATCATCGCCGACGCGCTCGGCCTGAAGCTCGAACTGGTGCCGGTTGCCTGGCCGGATTGGCCGCTTGGCCTCGAGTCCGGCAAGTACGACGCGGTGATCTCCAACGTCACCGTCACCGAAGCCCGCAAGGAGAAGTTCGACTTCTCGTCTTACCGCCTCGACGTGCTCGGCTTCTACGTGCCCAACGAAAGCAAGATCACCGAGATCAAGGAGCCCAAGGACATCGCGGGCCTCAAGGTGATCGTCGGCGCGGGCACCAACCAGGAAAAGATCGTCGTCGAATGGGACAAGCAGAACGTCGCTGCCGGCCTGCCGGCGGCTGAGTTCCAGTACTATGACGATACCGCCGCGGCGCAGCTGGCACTGCAGTCGGGCCGCGCCGACGTCGAGTTCAACCCAAACGCCCAACTGGCCTACCGCGCCGTGGTCAGCGGTAACACCCGGCTCGTCGGCATCGTCAATGGCGGCTGGCCACTGACCGCCGAGATCGCCGTCGCCACTAAGAAGGGGGCCGGCCTCGCCGATGCGCTGACCGCCGCGATCAATGGCCTGATCGCCAACGGCAAGTATCTTGAAGCGCTGACCCGCTGGGGCCTCGAAGCCGAGAAACTACCGGAATCGCGCACCAACCCGCCGGGCCTGCCCAAGACCTGATCCTCAGATCGTCCCACGCTTTCCTCGGGACGGAACCGGCGCCGCGTGTCTCACTCGCTCCTTGGCACGCGGCGTCTCAATGCAAATGCTTCCATGACCATCAGCAAGCTCAGCTTCCTCATTCCCGGTAACTACTCGGAAAGCGATCCGCATACCGGGCTCGAGGCGACCCTCCGGATCATCGAACTGGGCGAGGCGCTAGGCTATCACGGCGCCTGGGTGCGCCAGCGACACCTCGAGCAGGGGATTTCGTCGGCTGCGGTGTTCCTCGCTGCCGCCGGTCAGCGCACCCGCCGCATCGAGCTCGGCAGCGCCGTGATCCAGATCGGCTACGAGAGCCCGTTCCGCCTTGCCGAGGATCTGGCCATGGTGGATGCGCTGTCCAGGGGGCGGCTAAATGTCGGGCTCAGCGCCGGCCCACCGCAACACCTCGACCTGCTTGGCCCGCTGGTGTTCGATGGCGACTACCGCTCCTTCGATTTCTCGCACCGGCGCATCGCGCGCCTCGTCGAGCTGCTGCGCTCCGAGCCGTTGGGCGAGCCAATCGCCGTCCCCGGCGGCAAGACGGTGCCGCGGCTGCAGCCACGCGTGCCAGCTCTTCTCGATCGCTTGTGGTATGGCGGCGGTTCGCTGAAATCGGCCGAATGGGCGGGTGCGAACGGCTTCAACCTCCTGGTCGGCAACGTCACCTCGGGCGAGGGGACAGACGATTTCATCACTGCGCAACTCAACCAGATCGCAGTCTATCGAGCCCAGATGCAAGGCGCCTCCGGTCGCATCGCGCTGGGCCGGGTGATCGTGCCGCTCGACGGCGCCAGCCCGGCCACCCGTCAGCGCTATCTGACCTACGGCCAATCCCGCCACGCCCGCACGCTGCAGCCCAATGGCGGCAAGCGCACCATGTTCGCCCCCGACCTGGTCGGCACGCTCGCCGAGATCGCCGATCGACTCGTCGCGGACGCCGCAGTGGCAGCGGCCGACGAGTTGCGTCTCGAACTGCCCTATGAGTTCGACGAGGCCGACTATGCCCAGATCCTCACCGACGCCATCGGCTTGCTGACGAAGTCCTGAACAGCCGGCCGAGGCGGGCGCTGTTTTAGCGACGCTCTTTTGCCAATTGCAGTTGAGTATCGCAAAGCGACACGTTCACGTAACGCTCACTTAACACACAATATCGGAACCTAGGCGCCAATCAGGAGTGCATTGAATGGGCGCGACCGTGCTGGCTGCCTTGCTTGCCAGCGGACTAGGCCTGATAGCCGGAGGGTACTACTCAACGGTCGGTTGGATCGTGGTGGGGAACCTGTTGCTGGTGACCACCGCGACGGCGTCGTTCGCAGCACACGCCGACTTCGTCACGGCTCTGGGTTGGACTGCGCTCTCGATCGTCGCGTTCAATATCGGCCTGATGCTCGGTCTGATCATTCGGCGTCCGGTGGTCCTCAGTCCCGCGTGATTGCGTAAAGTTTTACTCAAACGCTGAACCGGACAGCAAAGTACGGCTGTCATGGTGTTCCCAATGAACGCGCGCCAGTTGCGCCACAGGGGGATTGCATGAGCGCCCAAACAGCTACGGGTTCGAACAGGAAGATCGCAGCCGTCATCGTGGCGGCCATGGTGTCGCTGGCCGCCGGCGCAATATCCACGGCAGCGAGCGCAGGCAGTGTGCATGCGCCCCTCGGCTACCAGGTAATGTGCCTCAAGAACCCCGCCGAATGCAAAGGCGGCGGTAAGGCTAAAGTCGATCTCACCGCCGACGTCATGTCGACGCTGAAGCGCGTCAATGGCCATGTCAACCGTACGATCAAGCCGCGCTACGACAGCGGCGCCGATGTGTGGTCGGCGAGCACCAGCTCGGGCGATTGCGAAGACTATGTACTGGCCAAGCGCAAGGCCCTGATCAAGGCGGGTATCCCGGCAAGTTCGCTCCGCATCGCCTACGTCAAGACCCGCAGGGGCGAGGGGCATGCGATCCTCGTGGTCAAGACCAGCGGCAAGGACCTGGTGCTGGACAACCTGACCGCCAGCATCAAGCCGCTCAGCCAGTCGGGCTACCGCATCATCTCGATGTCGGGCGCCAACCCGCGCAGCTGGAGCTGATCGGCAAGCCGGCTCAGGTCGGCGTCCCGCGCTTGAGCTTGTTGATGACTTTGTCGAGCAACGCCTCATGCTCGGCAAACACCCCAAAATCGTCCGGCGCGCTGGCATGGCCTTCCGTCAGCGCGCGGATACGTTCGGCTTCAACCAGCACCGGCAGCACGTCGCCACCGGTCTCGATCGCCTCGAACAACTGCCGGCGCAGATCGTCGAGCTTCGAAAGCGTGTCGTTGGCATAGACCATCTCGGCACGATCGGCGGGGAACGCCGCGCCGCCCACCTGCACCAGATAGCTGAGCGATACCAGGTAGTAGCTCGCCTCGCTGAGCAACTGCTGGTCGAGCTCGGCCAATGCCTCGGCCGGCGGGGCCGCCTTGCTCCAGCGCCGCGCCTGCTGCTCCAATGCTGCTCCCAGTTCATCGCGCGGCACGACGTCGAATGTCGTGCGGATCATCTCCAGCGACAGATAACGTGACAGCGCCTCGCGCAGCGTGAACGCGGTCGGCGCCACCTCCTCGGATGGCGTGGGGCCCAGGTCCGCCGCCTGCAGCGGCACTGCGGTTACCGGCAGGCTCAGCAGCAGGACGCCGGCCAGCGGCAATAATCTCGACGCGAAACGCAACTTCAACCTCACGCGATACAATAGCCGCATCCCTATCAGCTACCGGCCTCGAGGTGGTCGGTAACCGTTTGGTAAGGATAATTTCTGCGGCGATGCCGTCCGGTGGGGCCACCAGTTGGGCCGGCGCGGCCGATCTGACCGGTTGTCGATCGCCTCTATCTGGCAGGGCTGACGGATGCTATCGCGTTCATGGTACAGTTCTCTACCACGCCGCAACAGGACACCAGGACGGCCATCGCATCGTCGCTTCGCGCCAAGGCCGACGGCGTGCCAACCCTGTTAGATCACCAACCAACCACCTCGCATCACTTCGCGGCAAGCATGCGAGCTATTACGCCGAGGCCTAGAACCGATGACTGAAGCCAACTTGATCGTACCGGTGATCCTTGCAGGCGGGCAGGGGACCCGGCTCTGGCCGATGTCGCGTGCGGCTCGCCCCAAGCAGTTCCTGCCACTTACCGGCCCGACCTCGCTCTATCAGCAGACGTTGCTGCGTGTCGCCGACCCCTCGCGCTACCATCCTGCCGTCATCGTCACCAATGCCGAATATCGCTTCCTGGTGGCCGAGCAGGCGCAGGAGGCTGGTGTCGCGACCTCCGCCGTGTTGCTCGAACCGGTGGCCCGCAACACTGCCGCGGCCATCGCGGCGGCGGCGCTGCATGCGCAGCAGGCTTTCGGCGACAATGCGGTGATCCACGTCCTCGCCTCCGATCACGCTGTCGAGGCCGATGACAATTACTGGTGGAGCGTCGACACTGCGGCCGAGGCCGCTCGGGCCGGCCGGCTCGTCACCTTCGGCATCACCCCAACAGCGCCCGAAACCGGCTATGGTTACATCGAGGCCGGCGCCGAACTCGGCAACGGTGTTCGCTCGGTGGCGCGCTTCGTCGAAAAGCCCGACCGCGCCACCGCCGAAAAGATGCTGGCAGCCGGCGGCTACTACTGGAACTCCGGCACCTTCATGCTCGGCGTCGCGAGCTTCCTCAGCGAGGTAGAGGCCCTGGCGCCCGAAACGTTCGCCGCCGCCGCCACCGCCGTTTCCGCAGCGCGGACCGACCTCGACTTCATCCGCCTTGATGAAGCCGGCTTCAGCACGGCGCCCAACATCTCGGTGGACTACGCCATCTTCGAAAAGTCGAAGCAGGTGGCGCTGGTGCCGGTGACCTTTCCCTGGTCGGACCTTGGCGCCTGGGATGCGGTGTGGAAGGTGTCCGGCAAGGACGCCGCCGGCAACGTCGTCAGCAACGGCAACGCCACTCTGTCCAACACCCGCAACTCGCTGATCGTGTCGGAGCGGGCGCATATTGCCGTCGAAGGGCTGGAGGATGTCGCCATCATCGCGTCGGAAGACGCCATCTATGTCGGCCGCCTGTCGGACGCGCAGCGGGTCGGGCCGATGGTCAAGGCATTGCGGGCCAACCCCGCTACCCAAGGTCTCACCGAGATCCATCGCACCGCCTACCGTCCCTGGGGCGGCTATTCCTCGGTGCTCAACGGCGACCGCTTCCAGGTGAAGCGCCTGTTCGTGAAGCCCGGCAAGAAGCTCAGCCTGCAAAAGCACCACCATCGGGCCGAGCATTGGGTCGTGGTCAGCGGCACCGCCGAAGTGACCGTCGACGGCAAGGTGACGATGCTCACCGAGAACGAGTCCATTTACCTGCCGCTCGGCTGCGTGCACCGGCTCGCCAACCCCGGCAAGATCCTGCTCGAGTTGATCGAGGTGCAAACCGGCTCCTACCTGGGCGAAGACGATATCATCCGCATCGAGGACGAGTTCGGTCGCGCCTGACCGGACCTCTGCTTGGTCGCAGATGCGCCGGCGCGCATCGGTCAGGTGGTTGCTAGGTACCGACATTGCCGCGCATATAGGCTGCGCGTGTTCTCTTCGGGGCTGTGAATGAAAGTAACAGTGTTCGGCTCGGGTTATGTCGGCCTCGTCACCGGTGCTTGCCTCGCCGATGCGGGCAACCAGGTGGTCTGCGTCGATATCGACGCAGCGAAGGTGGCGCTGCTCAACAGCGGCCACATTCCGATCTACGAGCCCGGACTCGAGGCGATCGTCGCCGGCAGCCGCGCCGCGGGGCGGCTCTCCTTCACCACCGACATCGCGGCCGGCGTCGCGCATGGCGAGGCGCTGTTCATCGCCGTCGGCACGCCACCTGATGAGACCGGGTCAGCCGATCTCAGGTATGTGCTCGCCGTGGCGCGCAGTATCGGCGAGCACTTCACCGGCTTCAAAGTGGTGGCCGACAAGTCCACTGTACCGGTTGGAACCGGCGATCGCGTTGCCGCAGCCATCACCGCCGAACTGGTGAAACGCGGCTTTGCCGCCGATGCGGAGGAACGGTCACGCGTCGGGCAGCCCGGTTTCACCGTCATCTCCAACCCTGAGTTCCTCAAGGAAGGCGCGGCGGTCACCGATTTCAACCGTCCGGACCGCATCATCATCGGGGCGGACGACACGCCGGCCGGCCGGCGTGGCCTCGAGCTGATGCGCCAGCTCTACGCGCCGTTCACCCTCAACCACGATCGCACCATGGTGATGGACGTCCGTTCAGCCGAGCTCACCAAGTATGCCGCCAACGCCATGCTGGCGACCCGCATCTCGTTCATGAACGAACTCGCCAATCTGGCCGAAGATCTGGGCGCCGATATCGAGCTGGTCCGCCGCGGCATCGGCTCCGACCCGCGCATCGGCTACAGCTTCCTCTATGCCGGCACCGGCTATGGCGGCAGTTGCTTCCCCAAGGATGTGAGCGCGCTCCGTCACAGTGCGGCGGAGCAGGGGCGCGAGTTGCGTGTCCTCGCCGCCGTCGAGGCGGCGAACACGGCGCAGAAGGATGTACTCGGCGCCAAGATCCGGGCTCGTTTCGGCCAAGACCTCACCGGCCTGACCTTCGCCGTCTGGGGCCTGTCGTTCAAGCCGAATACCGACGACATGCGTGATGCGCCCAGCCGCGTGCTGATCGCCGATCTCCTCCGCCGCGGCGCTGCGATCCGGGCCTACGATCCCGTGGCGGTGGAAGAGGCGAAGCGCGTCCTGTCGCTCGATCTTGATGGCGACCTCGAGCGGGTCGAGTTCGCGGCGTCTGCCATGGCGGCCGTCGCCGGCGCCGATGCGCTGGTGATCGTCACCGAGTGGAAGGTGTTCCGGAACCCGGATTTTGCCGCCCTGGCCAATAGTCTGGGGCGAAAGGCGATCTTCGACGGACGCAACCTCTACGAACCGTCGATGGTCGAGGACGCCGGGCTCGCCTATTTCCCCATCGGGCGGCGGCAGGTATCCTGACCTTCCACCGATACGACGACGCAAAGCTCTACTTGTATAGCTAGTCGCTGGAAATTATATCTCGTGCGCTTTTGCTGCCCGGGATGATTTTCGGCGATGCTGACTGCCAAGGGAAAATACGGCCTCAAGGCTTTGGTGCATCTGGCGCAGTTCCCCCCGGGGGAGTTGGCGCTGGTGGCCGACATTGCGTCGTCGAACAAGATTCCGAAGAAGTTCCTCGACGCCATCCTTGGCGATCTGCGCAATGCCGGCATCGTGCAGAGCCGCAAGGGCAAGGGCGGCGGCTATCGCCTCGCCCGGCCGCCCGAGGAGATCAAGGTCGGTTCCATCGTTCGCGTGCTCGATGGGCCGCTGGCGCCGATCCCCTGCGCCAGCCATACGCGCTACGAAGCGTGCGACGACTGCGATGTGGCGACCTGCCAGGTCCGCCACACCATGCTCAACGTTCGCAACGCCATCGCCGAAGTGCTCGATCGCACGACGCTTGCGCAAATGCGCGATGCGAGCGGTGAAGTCCTGCCGCTCGAGCTGCAGACCGCCTAAGGTCTAGTGCAGCTCGGCCAGCCGTTTCTCGCCCGCCTCGATGCGGAACGGCAGCACGTTTTCCGGCGGCGGCAGCGGGCACACCGCGAACTCGGTGAAGGCGCAGGGCGGGTTGATCGCCTTGTTGAAGTCGAGAACGATGCTGTTCGCCGTGACCTCTTCACCATAGAGGAAGCGTGAGGCCGGGTAGGTCAAATCCCGCGAGGTCGGGTCGCGGATCACGAATTGCGGCGCTTCCGGCGTGCCATGCGTGGCGATCAGCTCGTAGGTCTTGCCCTCGTGGGTGAACACCGCCTTGTGCGTCACCGCGACACCGGTGCGGATATTGCCGGTGGTATCGACATCCATCTCCAGGGGGGACTCGAACGGCACCCATTGGGCGGTGATCCGCCAGTTCTGCTGTGCCGGGAAATACTCAATCCCCGGGAACGCGTCCGGCGCCGCTGAAGCGGTGTCGCGGATGCGCAGCGCGTTGTCACCGTTCACCGTGGTGATCTCGCACAGCAGGTTGCCCAACTGAAACTTCGGTGGGTGCTTCTTGTTCGGCGTGATGTGGATCGCCTCGCCATCGGTCGGCTTGAACGTCACCTTGCCGTCTGGCTCCTGCGTCACTGTCCCCAGATGCGCCGGGCCGGCGGAGAGGACGATGTCGTTGTCCTCAGCGGTCCCGACACTGGCGGTGCCGGGGTCGAGCACAAAGCGGCCGATAATGTTGAGCCAGCCGTTCGGCGCCTTGAGGTTGTTGAGGCGCTTCGCCTTCCAGGCTTCGAGCGCGGCAAGATAGTCGGCAGTCGTGGTCATTGGAGTCGTCCTTGAGTCAGGCAGGCATGCGCGGCACGCTGCCGAGCAGCTTTCGGGTGTACTGATGTTGGGGGTCGGTGAGAATTTTGCGAGTGGCGCCGGCCTCGACGATCCGGCCCCTTTCGAGGATCACCATCTCGTCGCAAAGCGCGGCCACCACGCCGAGATCGTGCGATACGAAGACCAGCGTCATGTCGGCCGCCAGCCGCTGCAGCAGTTCGACGATACGGATGCGGGTCGAGAGATCGAGCGCACTCACCGCCTCGTCGGCCAGCAGCAGTCTCGGCTTGGCGACAATGGCGCGGGCAATGGCAATGCGCTGCCGCTGCCCGCCCGAGAACTCGTGCGGGTAGCGCCCGAGGATGCCCGGCTCCAGCCCGACCGAAACCAGTGCTGCCTCGACCAGCTCGCGCCGGTTGCCTGGAATGCCCAGCGAGCGCAATGGCTCCGAGACGATGCCGAGCACATTCTGGCGCGGATCGAGCGAGGAATAGGGGTCCTGGAACACCGCCTGCACCTGTCGGCGATAGTTGCGCATGAAGCCGCCGCTGCGCACATCGAGCGTCGCACCGTCGAAGCGGATCTGCCCCGAGCTCGGCCGGGTCAAGCCCAGCAGCAGCCGGAGCAGGGTGGTCTTGCCCGATCCGGATTCTCCCACCAGCCCGACGCTGGCGCCCGGACGGATCGCGAGCGACACGCCATCGAGCACCAGCCGGTCGCGGCTGTAGCCGAAGCTGACATTTTCGACGCTGATCAGGTTCACAGCGTGCCCTCCAGCGCGTCGTCGAACGCCTTGGCGGCCGCCACCAACGCGCGTGTGTACTCGTGCTGCGGTGCGCCGAACACCTCACGTACTGGCCCGGCTTCCACTGCGACCCCCGTCTTCATCACCACCACCCGCTCGACCACCTCGGCCACCACCGGCAGGTCGTGGCTGATGAACAGCAACGCCATGCCGCGCTCCCGCACCAACCCATCGAGCAGCTTCAAGATCTCCGCCTGCGTCGTCACATCTAGCGCCGTCGTCGGCTCGTCGGCGATCAGCAATTGCGGCCGGCATGCCAGCGCCATGGCAATCGCCACCCGCTGCCGTTGCCCGCCCGAGATCTCATGCGGATAGGAGCGGGCGATCCGTTCCGGCTGGGGCAGGGCCACCTGCTCGAGCAGCGCCAGCACCTCACGATTGAGCGCCGCACCATCGAGCGCGGGCCCATCGCGCCGGGCCCGCCGCTGCAGCGGCTCAGCCACCTGCTGCGCCACCCGCAGCAATGGGTCGAGGGCCGTCAGGGGCTCCTGGAACACGAACGCCGCCACCGTGCCGCGCAAGCCGTTCAGTATCCGGTCCGGCGCTCCGATCACCTGTTGCCCGCCGAGCGTCACCGAGCCTCTTGCCTTGATGGTCCGCGGCAACAGCCCGGTCGCCGCCATCGCGGTGAGCGACTTGCCTGAGCCGCTCTCGCCGATCAGCCCCAACCGCTCGCCTGGCGCGATCGAGAAGGACAGGTCCGTGACCAGCGGCTTGCCGTCGACGGTTAGGTTGAGATCCTGAATTCGCAGAAGTGGTTGCATCTATGCCCCACCCACCGACGTCATCCCCCCTAAGGCGGGGACCCAGTTGCGATCCATCCGCTTCACCACTTGTTGCAGCAACCCACCAGGTTCCCGCCTTCGCGGGACTGACGGCGGTGCAAGGCGGCACAGGGTAGACGGAGCGCACCTCATCGCGAAGCCCTCCGTGTCGGATCGCCGATGTCGCGCAACCCATCGGCAAGGAGGTTCACCCCGATCACCAGCGAGACCAGCGCGATGCCCGGCGCGATCGCGCCGATCGGCGCGGTGTAGACAGTGCCTTGCGCTTCCTGCAGCAGCCGGCCCCACGAGGCGTTCGGCGGTGGGGCGCCCAGCCCGAGATAGCTGAGCGACGCCTCGGCGATCACCGCCAACCCGAACTGCAGCGCGAAATTCACCGAAAGTGTCGGCCAGATATTGGGCAGCACATGCTGGAACACGATGCCAGGCCACGAGGTGCCCGACGTGCGCGCCGCCGTGATGTAGTCCATCAGCAGCACGCGTTTGGCGAGGATGCGCGTCAGGCGGGCGACGATCGCCGACAGTGCGATGCCGAGCGCCAGGACCGCCGTACCGAGGCTCGCCGTGTCGCTTGCCGCTACCACCAGCATGGCGATCAGCAGTGTCGGGAAGGCGATGAGGATGTCGAGCGTCGCCGCCAGCGCGTCGTCCAGCAGCCGCGTCGCGAACGCCGCAAGGACGCCGAGCGTCACCCCGATCAGCCCGCCGATCGCCACGGCCGAGGTGCCGACGATCAGCGCGATGCGCGATCCGATCATGATCTGGGTGAAGAAATCCCGCCCCAGCCGGTCGGTCCCCGCCCAGTGCTCCCACGACGGCGGCGCCAGCCGCCCGCCGGTCAGCGCTGTCGGATCATACGGCGTCCACACCAGCGTCAGCAGCGCCACTGCGACGTGGAGGCACACCAGCAGTAGACCAAGCCACAGCGTCAGCGAACCGCGTTTGCGCGGCCCGCTTGCCACTACCGCGCTCATGGTGCACCCGCCCGGCCGCGCAGCCGCGGATCGATGAAGCGCTGCAAGAGGTCAGCGGCAAAGCCGATCAGCAGCACCAGCAGCGTTGAAATGAACAGCACGCCCTGCACGTTGGGATAGTCCCGCTGCTGGATGGCGAGCAGCAGCATCGAGCCGAGCCCCGGCAGCGCGAACACTTTCTCCACCACCACTGCGCCGAGGAATGTCGTCGCGAGTTCAATGCCGAGGATCGAGATCACCGGCACCGCGCCATTGCGCACGCCGTGCCGGACCAGGGCTTCGACAAAGCCCGAACCCAGCGCCCGCGCTGTGCGGATATAGTCGCTGCCCAGGACGTCCTGGGTTGCCGACCGCACATAGCGCAGCAGCGACGCCGCGATGACCAGCGCCACCGTCAGCACCGGCAGGGCCAGCGCCACCGCGGCTTCCCCGAAACTCGTCCATCCCTTCAGCGGGAAGCCGCCCGAGGGGAATAGCCTGAGGTTGATGGCGAAGATCGTGACGATGAGGATGCCCAGCCAGAACACCGGAATGGCGATCCCCAGCTGGCTGACGATCGAGATCGCCGCCCCGTACCAGCGGTCCGCCTTCACCGCTGCGATAATCCCGAGCGGCAGCGCGATGACGATGGCGAGCAGGAACCCGAGAACGGTCAGCGGCACCGTGACGCTCAGGCGGTTGCCGATCTCGCCCAGAACGCTCGCCTTGCTGACGAACGAGGTGCCGAGGTCGAAGCGCGCCAGGTTGCCGACAAAGCTGACGAACTGCGTCAGCAGCGGCTGGTCGGAACCGACCTGTGTCCGTGCCGCCGCGATCTGCGCTTCGGTCGCGCCGACGCCGAGCAGCGCATTTGCCGGGTCGCCCGGCAGCAGCCTGAGCAGCACGAACAGCACGATTGCCGCGATCAGCAGCGACAACAGCAGGATGGCAAGGCGCCGGAGGAGGTAGGTGAGAATTGTGAATGCTCTGAAAAAATGGACAGCACCGCACTCTAGCGTGCGGCGCTCGTGGCGTCATTGCGGTGACAAGCGGCAGCAGAAGGCCCCCTCCCGGCCTCCCCCATGAAGGGGGAGGTGAAGAGTCGAGGCTGTGGCCTCGATCGTGCCAGGTAAACCGGCGGGGCACCTCCCCCATCATGGGGGAGGATGGGAGGGGGCGGTCTGTGTCAGTCTGCGTCCCGCTTACTTCGCCTTCTGGATTTCATAAGCGAAGAACTGCGAGTTCAGCCCGTTCACCGGGTAGCCGGTGACATTGGCGGCGGACACCACGATCTGCGGGTAGAGGTAAAGCCAGTTGCTGGCCGCGTCTTCGGCGATCAGCTTGTTGGCTTCCGTCAGCTTCGCGGTCTGCTCGTCGATCGTCGCCGCGGCTTCCGAGTCGGCGATCAGCTTCACCACTTCAGGGTTGTTGTAGCCCCAGTAGAAGTCCGGGTTGCCGTAGAACACGATATCGCGGTGGTTGACGTGCTCCTGCAGCGTCGCCTGGAAGTCGTGCGCCTTGTAGATCTTTTCGTACCACTCGTTGGCGGTGATGACGTTGATGTTCACCTTCACGCCGACCTTGGCATATTCGGCCTGCAGGAACTGCGCGACGATCGGGTGCGGGTCGTAGTCGGGCGTATCGAGCGTGAACTCGAAGCCATCGGGGTAGCCGGCTTCCGCCAGCAGGGCCTTGGCAGCGTCCACGTCATAGGCGTCGACGCCGGTCAGGTCGACATACCACGGGTCGGTCGGCGGCACGAAAGAGCCGATCAGCGTGCCATAGTCGCCCCAGATCGAGTTGAGCAGCTTCGCCTTGTCTGTGGCCTTGGCCAGGGCCTTGCGCACCTTCACATTGTCGAACGGCGCGACGCGATCGTTCCAGGCCAGCAGTTCCTTGGTGGTCGAGGCGCCTTCGGTCACCTTGTAAGCTGGGTTGCCGCTGAACTGCGCCAGGGAATCCGGGCTCTGCACCGAGGTAATCACGTCCACAGCATTGGTCAGCAGCGCGTTATTCAGCGCCGTCGCATCGGTGAAATAAGTGTAGATCACTTCGCCATTGGTCGGCGCGGTGCCCCAGTACTTGTCGTTACGGGCAAGCGCCAGCGCGGAACCGCGGCGCCACTCGCCCAGCGTGTAGGGGCCGGTGCCGTCCTCGCTCGCGGTGATGTCGGTCGCCTTGTCGTTGACGATCCACACATAGCTCAGGTTGTAGGGCAGCGAGATCGAGCGGGCCGACAGCGTGATCACCACGGTCTGATCGTCAGGCGTTTCGATGCCGGTAATGGTCGACAGGCTCTTCTTGCGCGAGCTCTTCGAGGCTTCGGCGGTGACGCGCTCGATCGAGTACTTCACATCGGCGGCCGTCAGCGGGTCGCCCGAATGGAAGGTCACGCCCGGCTTCAGCTTGAAGGTATAGGTCAGGCCGTCTTCGCTGGCGCTGTAGCTGTCGACGAGCTTGGGCTCCACTGCGCCTGCATCGGTCAACTGGAACAGCGCCTCATAGACGTTGCCGTTGAACGCCTCGTTGATGCCCTGGCCGGCGCCCGCGGTGTTGTCGAGATTCTGCGGTTCATAGAGCGAACCGATGCGGATCGTCGCATTGGCATCGTAGTCCTGCGCCATGGCGAGCGGTGCCACGGCAACACTGCCCAGCAGCGCTGCGGCGACCAGCGCGCGGCGGATGGAAATCTGGTTCATTCGGTGAACTCCTTGTTCATGGTCGGTGCCGGCGGTGGAAACCGCTTTCACTGGCCGCATAAATACCTTGCGGCGGCAAAGAAGCCTAGGATTCCAGTGTACTAATAATGCTGCGCAGCCGCGGCCGCAGCGAACGGACTTTGCTGTGTCGGCGCATAACACGAAACGGCGTTCCGCGAGCCGGGAGAATGGGCGCGATAGAGTAGGTCGAGATGTAGATGCCGGCCGGCACTCCTGAAGGTTAACCAGAGTCGTAGCAATTCCAGCAGTTTGTCGACTGACCTGCGCTAGTGCGCTATGATACTTGCAGTCGCTTGCGCATCACCGCAAGTGTTCTGGTGGTGCGGATCGAAGTCGATCTGAGGAGGTATTGGGTGAAGGGGTCACCGCGTGTTGCGCAAGGCGCCATGCTGTTTGTGACCTTGGCGCTCGCAACCTCGGGAGCCGCGGTCGCCTACGTCGAGGCCAGGGCGTACCTGTCCGCGGGCATCGTGCCCCGGGAGCGCTTCGACGCCCTCGTCGCCGACGATATCGATATCGGCCTGTCGAGTGCGTCGCACACGCTCATCCTTCGCAACTGCTACGAGGCGATAACGTCTGTTTCTTCCCGCCTTCAGCCCACAGCCCGCCGGAGCGCTGTCGCCGCAAATTGCCTGGTGACAGCTGATCGGATCAGCGCCGAAGAGCCGGCTAACTCCTTCGCCTGGTACATTGCCGCGCTGGCGGCAGCGGAAACCGGCGATATCCCGGGTATGACTCAACGCCTGCGCATGTCGCAGCTCTCCGGGCCCAGCGAGCAGTGGATCGTCGAGCTCAGGGTCAACCTTGCCGAGGATCATCTGGCTGCCCTGTCTCCTGACGCTGTGGCCGGCCATGACGGCGACCTGACGCTGCTGGCCCAGAGCCAGCGCGGGGTCTCATCGATCGCGCAGCGCTACGTTCGTCAGGCAGACTTCCGCGAACGCATCACCGCACTGGTGGAAAAACTCCCGGCCTGGCAGCAGGAGCGTTTCCTCGAATACGTCCGGGCCGCCGCGGACCAGGCATCGAGGGGCTGAGGCTATGTCGGGCATCGAGGTTACCGCCACGCGCCCTGCCTCTCGCGGCGTGCGTACCGAGATCGGGGCAGGGGCAAGCCGGCAGTCCGGGTTCAATGATATTCTTGCGCGGGCGCTGCTGGTGCTTGTGGCGCTGGCGCCCATCCCGCTGGGCAGCAATCGTCCCTTCTTCTGGGCAACGAACGCTTTCATCGTCGGGCTGGTCGGGCTCATCTACATCGCCGCGCTGCGACGGGCGCATGAGCCCTTGCGTGTTGGCTTTGGCCGCCTGTGGCCCTCGGTTGTCCTTTACGGCGTTGTGGCGGTCTATCTCGTGATCCAGGCGCTGCCGCTTGCGCAGTTCAGCGGCGCGGCGGCCGCCACGTTGTTGGCCGTTCCCACCGCCAGCGGTGGCACGCTCGCGGGGCAGGCGATCAGTCTCGCTCCCACGTCGACATGGCTGATGCTGATGCGCTGGGTAACCTACGGCGTGCTGTTTGTGCTCGTCGTCCAGGTTGCCACGCGGGCCCATCGCCGCGACCTGATGCTCAACGTCATCATTGCCATTGTTGCAGCTTACGCAATCTTCGGTCTCGCCTCGCTGCTACAATTGGGCGACACGCTGCTGAGCATGCCGAAATGGGCCTACGAGGGCAGCGCCACTGCGACCTTCGTCAACCGCAACTCGTTCGCAACCTTCCTGAGCTTCGGGGCTGTGGTCACTGTCACCATGCTGGCGGGCACCTTCGTGCGGCAGGATGACGTCGATGGCCGCCGACCAGCCGTCGACCCGATCGTGCTCATCTATCTGCTGGCGCTCGCGACGATCTTCGCTGCGCTGTTTGCCACGCAGTCCCGCATGGGCGTGCTGTCGGGTGTCGTGGGATGCGTGGTTGTAGCCATTCTGGCCCAGCGCCGCCTGCGCTGGCGGCGCGGGTGGCTGCTGCTGTTCCTGCCCGTAGCGCTGGTTGCCGCGGGAGCCATCACCTACCTCTATGGTCAAGGTCTCGTTGAGCGACTTGGTTCGCAGGAGTCGACGGCGGACGTTCGTCTGGACCTGTATGCCCAGGTGATCGAGATGATCCGCGCCCGCCCGCTGCTCGGATATGGCGGGGGCGCGTTTGAGCAGGCCTTCCAGCTTTTCCATAGGCCACCGGTCAGCCCGGACCTCGTCTGGGATCGCGGGCACAACACTTACCTCGCCCTGTGGTCGGAATTGGGGGTCGTCGCCGGCTCGATCCCGATCCTGCTTGTTGGGGTGGCAGCAGTCCGGCTTGCCTGGAACAGCTCCCGTGCTGGCTCCGATTGGACCGGACGGGTCGCCGCCGTCGGCGTCGTCGTCGTCGCTGCGGTCCACTCGCTGGCCGATTTCAGCTTGGAGATTCAGGCGAACACCATTCTGTTCGTTCTATTGCTGGGGCTGGGCACGTCCGCGGCCGCCAGCAAACGGAGCCTTCGCTGATGTTGCGCGCCATGGGTGCATTGTTCAGCAATCGTCGAACCGTCCAGGCTGTAGGGGCTCGGGAACGGCTGCGCGCTACCGCGCGTCCTGCGCTTGTCTATGCGATCGGAGACGTGCATGGCTGCCTCGCCGAGCTGCGCCAGCTCGAGCGGCTGATTGAGGCTGATGCCAGCGAGGCGGTCGGCGAAAAGTGGGTTGTCCTTCTCGGTGACTACATCGACCGTGGTCCGCAGTCGGCGCAGGTGATCGACCACCTGCTCGCACCGGCACCGCAAGGGTTTCGTCGCTTCACGTTGGCCGGGAATCACGAGCAGATGCTTCTCGATTTTCTCGCCGCGCCAAACGAGTCGGCTGAATGGCTCGCCTACGGAGGCGTCGAGACCCTGGCGTCCTATGGCATTGATGCCCGGGACGGCGGGGGACGACCGGCCGCGCTGGCCAGGGCGCTCGAAGCACAGATGCCGCGGTCACACCTTGAATGGTTGCGGCAGCTCCCGGTCAGCCTGGAGACGCCCGGCTTCTTTTTCGCGCACGCCGGCATTCGCCCGGGGCGGACCTTGGCGGAGCAGGAAGACGGTGACCTGATGTGGATACGCGAGCCGTTCCTTGGGGCGGCCACAGACGCCGGCACCATTGTCGTGCACGGGCACACCCCCGAAGCCGAGCCGGTGCTGCGAACATGGCGCGTCGGAGTTGACACCGCGGCGTTTGCCACCGGCCGGCTGACCTCTGCCCGCATCGACGCGAGCGGCGAGATCAGGTTCCTTTCGACCCTTCCCGACAACCCCCTGGCCGCCTCCACGGCGTTCAGGTCTGACTGAGGATTGCACGAGTCTATGGAAGAGGCCGATTTCGAACTCCGCCGACTGCTCGGACTGCTGCAACGGCAGTTGCGCCTGATCCTCATCGTACTGGTGGTGGGCCTTGGCAGCACCGCGCTCGTCGTGTTCTCGCTGACACCTGTCTACCAGGCATCTGCCCTGGTCGAAGTGCAGTCCCGCGACCGCAACCTGCTCGACCCGAGCGGCGATTTCGACATGGGCGCCAGCGATATGGCTCGCGTCGCCAGCGAGCTGGAGATCATGCGCTCCGACGCGATGATGCTTCGCGTCATCGACAAGGAGACGCTTGCGTCTGACGTCGAGTTTGGCCCCAGGCTGGGAACGATCGACCGGATACTGGCCTTCCTGCAGATCCGTCAGCCGACGCTGCCGAGCGGCGAGGCCGCGCTGCGCCGCGTGCTGCAGAACCTCAAGCGGGCAACTGGGGTAAGCCAGGTTGGGCTGTCGACGATCGTTTCGATGTCGATCCGATCCACGGACCGTAACCGGGCCGCGGAGATCGCCAATACCTGGGCTCAGGCCTATATTGACGCACAGGTCACTGCCAAGATCGACAGCACCCTCAACGCGCGCAACGTTCTGCAGGCGCGGCTGGGTCAGGCCCGCGCCTCGATGGTTGCTGCCGAACAGTCGCTCGATACCTACATCGACGGCAACCTCGATCGCATCGTCGGCGAAACCGGCCGCTCCGACGTGGCGGATATTGGCGGCAACCTGCACGACCTGATTGCAGAGCGAACGGTGCTGTCGACCAGGTTCAACCAGGCGGAAGTCAGCCTGCGCGAGAAGAACTGGGAGCTGCTGACCAACACCTTGCAGTCGGATGCGCTGCGCGAACTTGAGCGCCAGCGCACCGAGGTGGCGGCATCCCTCGCCAAGGCGGCTGAGGGCACCTCAGTCAATCTGCGCAACGAGCTTGCCGGAATTGAAGAACGGCTCGGGCGCGTCGCGGACGGCGAGGTGGCGGATCTGCGTCGCGCCGTCACCGACAATCAATCGAGGGAAACCGACCTTCGCCAGCGGCTGCGGACGGCGGTGCTGTCGAGCTCGCTGCCGGCCGACATGCTCGGCGAGATCTTTGAGATGCAGCAAAGCGCCGAACTCGGTCGCCAGCAGTATCAGACACTGCTGTCGCGCATCCAGGACCTCGACGCACAGTCGACTCTCCAGATTGCCGATAGCCGCATCATTTCTCCCGCTCTTGCCCCAGAGCAGGCGGCATTCCCCAATACGATGCTTTCGCTTCTGGGGGCAGGGATCGTCTCCCTTGCCCTCGGCGTGGGCCTGGCCTTTCTGCGAGAGAACCTGGTTGGGGGGCTGCTGACCGAAGACCAGACGGAGGCCGTCCTCAAGATTCCGGTTGCCACGGCCACCCCGCGACTGGGTGGGTCGGCAGGACAGAGCGCCCTTGCCGATCTCATGCTGACCTCGCCGTTGTCGCAATTGCCCGAGGCCATACGGCGCATCCGGGCCACGGTCGACCAGCGGCTGCGACGGTTCGGGGTGCAGGCGGCGGGACACAGCGATGCGATCGTCGTGATGGTCACCTCGGCCACCGCCAGCGAGGGCAAGAGCACCATTGCCCTCTCGCTGGCGCGCGCCTATGGCGCCGCCCACAAGAATGTCTGCCTGATCGATTGCGATCTGCGTCGCCCCAGCATCGAGGCAATGGCCGGGTTGCCTTCCTCCGACCGCCTCGTCAAATATCTGGCGGAGGATGAGCCGGTGATCGGTACCGCCGAACTTGTCGTCCGCGACAAGCAGCCCGGCGTGTACGTCATCGGCGCCGGCGAGCGCGCCGATATGCCGACCGACTATCTGATCGGAGGCGCCAACTTTGCCCGCCTCCTGACTCAGGCCCGGGCCCGGTTCGATGTCGTGATCCTCGATACTCCGCCCGTCGGTCCGGTGGCCGATGGCCTCTATCTTGCCGGCTACGCCGATCTCATCCTGTTCGTTGTGATGTCCGGCCGCACCTCCCAAACCGAAGCACGCCTGGCCCTCGCCCAACTTCGCGCGGCGCGTCCTGAAGACGGTCCGATCCTCGCCGTGCTGAACGGCCAGGAACGCGCCAGCGCCCGCTACAAGAGCAGCTACGGGTATGCGTACTACTTGGACGGATCCTAAAGGGGGTTGTCGTGTGAGCAGCCACGAGGCATCAGCGACGATCCGCGCCGGCGCGGCTGCCGCGCCACCCGCCAGTAGCCGTGCTCGGCAGGGTGGCTGGGCGATCCTCCTCATCGTCGGGCTTGTCACCGTGGGCCCCTTTCTTCTGGAGACGGGGTCAGATCGGGAGCTGAGTACCGGTGGCGGCGATCTGCTGCGTCAGGCCCTCTATGTAGCAGCGCTCGCCTATGTGCTGATTTCACAACGTGTATTCTACCATCCCGGCAAGCTGCGCGTTCTCCCCCTGAGCCTGACGCTGCTGCTGGTATGGTGTCTTTGCAGCGTCGCATGGGCAATTGACCCCGGTATCTCGCTTCGCCGCATTACCCTGACGATAATTGTGATTGTGACCGTGTTCCTGGCAGTCGAAGCGGCCGGCACGCAACGCGCGCTGGCGGTCTTGCGCTGGAGTCTCGCCGCCGTCCTTGTGCTCAATTACATCATGGTGCTTGTCAGCTCCTCAGGCGTACACACCACAGCTGGCTTCGATCCATCGCTGGCCGGAAACTGGCGTGGCCTGATGCTGCACAAGAACACGGCCGGCGTTGCCTGCGCCTTCACCGTGCTGCTTTGGCTATTTACCGGCGAGCGTGGTGCGACGCGCTGGATCGTCATCGCCGCTGCGGCCTTCTTCCTGTATCAGACGCAGTCCAAGACCTCGTTAGGCGCGCTGGGAGTTTCGATCGTCTTCGGACTCATCTTTGCTGTTCTGTCGGCGCGGCCGCGTTTGTTTGCCGTATTGGTCGGCTTCGTTGCATTGATGCTGGCAATGCTCGCGGGACAAGAGTATCTGGGCGAGCTATCGCGTTACTTCAGCCAACCCGACGCCTTTACCGGCCGGGCACAAATATGGAAATTTGTGTGGACCTACTCGATGTCCAACCCTGTATTGGGGTCGGGCTACGGCTCGTTCTGGGATATCGGTCCGGCGAGTCCGATCTTCCAGTACACCCGAAACTGGGTCGTATTCATCTCGACCGCCCACAGCGGTTATCTCGATGTGCTGGCGCAGATCGGGCTGCCTGGCTTGCTGCTTGCGCTGGCAGCGATTTTGATAGTGCCTGGCTGGCAACTGCTCACCAGTCGTGGCTGGCCTCGCGGCACGGGGGCGTTTCTTGCTGGCGCTCTGACCTTCTGCGCGGTGCACAACGTAACGGAGACATCCTTTCTGGAGCGGGACCACGTCGCTTGGGTGCTCCTTGCCTTCGTTCTTGCGATGATTGCTACGCAGCATCGTCTCGCCTTGCGAGAGGGACACTGATGTTGCCCTCTCGAATATGGGACAGGCTATCGCATTATGCCTGGGCAGTTGCCGGGCCTCTGGCAGTGGCTGGTTCGCAGTTTGTGCTTTCGATCCTGCTGCTTCATGCCGTCAGTGCTCACGAGTTCGGGGCCTTCTCGTTCGTACTTGTCGTCTCTCAGTTGCTCCTGGGAGTGTCGGGAGCACTGCTGGGCGCGCCGTTCGCTGTCTTTGCCGTGAGACAAGGCGAGCTGCTTCGCCACAACGAAGCCGGTTTCTTTGTGATGAACGGCCTGATCTCGGTGGTCGGGGGGATGCTGGTTGGCCTCACAACAATGGCGCTGGTGGGGGATTGGCGTGCGGCCGTGCTCTTCGGGGGGCATTCGGTCGCCATGGTGTTCCGGTGGTTTGGTCGAGCAGTTGCGATCCTTGACGGGCGGCGTCGGGTGGCGATCTGGTCCGACGTCGCCTTGGGAACGACGCTGCTTGCGCTCACCGCACTGTTCTACGGCGCCGGGCAGCTCACGCTCGTCAATGCCTGCATGGCACTATGCGTTGCAGCCATCGTTGGTGTCCTGCCGCTCGGGCTTGCGTTTCTGCGTCGCCATTTTCGGAGACCAGATGCCCGATCACTGCATCCATACGCACAGGCCCTTCGGGAGCATGGCTTCTGGGCCACGATTGGTGTTGTGACCTCCGAGGCCACCGCCAACGCCCACGCCTACGCGGTCACCACGTTGGCGGGCGCCGCGGCGCTGGCCCCTATCGCCGCAGGGTCGCTTCTGATCCGGCCGGTGTCCATGGCGACCAACGCGATAACGGAGTTCGAACGACCGACCGTAGCGAGGGAACTGCATGCCGGCAGAATGAACCTCGTCTTGTCTTCAATGGCCTGGTTCCTGGGTGCTTTGCTGGCGGTCTGGGGGATGTGCCTGCTGGGGGGAGTGGCCCTGTTGCTGGTGGCTCCCGATCTGGTGTTTCCAGGCGCCTGGGATATGGCGATGCCTTACTTGACTGCCGCACTCTGGCTCGCGATTGCCTTTGCCAGGATCATTCGCGCCCCGTCGAGCGTGTTGCTGCAAGCGGTCGGCGAGTTTCGGATGTTGGCCTGGGGCAGCATCTGGTCGGGACTGCTGACCTGTGTCAGCGTTGTAGCCCTGACCCTTTTGCTTCCCGCCGCGTGGTCACTCTGCGGCGTGCTGGCCGGGGAACTGCTGCTCAGTTTCCTGACCATCGCACGAGCGTCAAAGGTTGCGAAAGCCAACCTTCGATCTGCGCCCGGTTCACCCGAGGGCCTTACCGAGATGGGCCAATGACGATGAAGCTGACCATTGGGATCAAGGCGCTCAATGAGGAGCGCAAGATCGCAGCCGCGATCGAAAGCGCCCTGGTCGCCCTCGCGCCATTCGACGGAGAGGTGGTGCTTGCCGACAGTGGATCCGATGATGCGACCGTCGAGATCGCTCGCCGCTATCCCATCCGGATTGTCCAACTCGATCATCCCGACGAGCGCTCCTGCGGAGCGGGGGCGCAATTGGCATTTCAGGCTGCGCGGACCGAATTCTTCTACCTGCTTGATGGCGACATGGTTCTGTCGGCGGACTTCCTGCCGTCTGCGATCGAAACGATGGAAGCCTTTCCAGATGTGGCGGGAGTTGGGGGGCAGGTGGTCGAGACGAACACCGAAGGGCCGGAGAACCTGATCCGAGCCAAGGTCCTTCAAAGCAGTGGTGCGCGACCTGCCGGGGAAGTTGACCGGCTGGACGGTGGCGGCCTGTACCGGACCGCGGCAATTCGACAGGTCGGATATTTCGCCGATCGCAACCTGCACGCCTTCGAGGAGTTCGAGCTTGCCTCGCGGTTGCGTGCCAACGGGTGGCGGTTGCTGCGCCTCAACCGGCCGGCGGTCAGCCATCACGGTCACAAGGGCGGCGGCTATCGGCTGCTGTTGCGACGCCTGCAGACCGGCTACGCTGGAGCAGCCGGCGAGGTTTTGCGCGCGGCAATCGGTCGGCCCCACTTTTGGCGCGTCCTGCGCCTGTCTCACATACGCTACGGGGTGGCCGTAATCCTGTGGTGGCTGGCGATTCTGACGGCTCTTGGCTACCCGGCTCTGGCCCTGCCAACCCGGATCTTCCTGATCGCAGCTCTGGCGCTGGCGCCGCTTGTGCTGCTGACGCTGCGGCGAGGATCGCTGGCCTTGGGGCTGTACTCACTCGCCAGTTGGAACGTCGCCGCGGTTGGGCTGATCTCGGGGTTGTTTCAGAACAGGCGTGAACCTGTTGCGCCTATTGCAGCCAGCTGGAAGCACGACCCGAAAACTGAGAGCGAAGGGCGGCGCTAGGGCGTCGCAATCAGCCGAACGTATTCCTCTGCGATCGAACCCAGGCTCGCTTCTGCTGCCAGGGATCGGGACAGTCGGCTCAGTTGATCCAGGTGCCCGGCAGTTCCAATCGTGCGCCTGATACTGTCAGCATAGCTGGCAGGGTCGTGAAGCCGGGCAACCTCTGCGCAGACTTGACCGTCATCGCGGGTCACCGCTTCGATCTGGCTTGGAACGTCGCTGACCAGAAGCGGCAACCCCAGCGCCGCCGCTTCGAGCAATGCGATGCTCCGGCCTTCGAAAAGGCTGGGCTGCACGAAGATATCCGCCTTTGCCGCGATCCGCAGGCCCTCCAGATGCGGCAGGTGGCCCAGAAATTCCACGCGGTCAGCAACGCCGTGGCTGGCGGCTTCGCCGCGCAACTGATCGCTCAGCGGACCGTCACCAACAAGCTGAAGCCTGGCTTCCGGCAACTGAGCGAGCGCCGGGAACAGGACAGAGAAATTCTTTTGCTCGGCGAGTCGGCCAACCGAGACCAGTCGAACTGGTCTACCGACCACGTCCTCTCGTTTTGGCAGCACGAGCGTGTCGATGAAAGTCGCGACCTCTTCGGTCAGAGCATTGAGAACGACGACGGTCTTGCGACGATATCCACTGGGGTACGCGCTGACCGACTGCCTCACAGCGTCGGAGGCACAGATGATGTGATCGACCGCCGGCGAAGTCCCCACCATAAGGTCGAGTAATCGCTGTGGTCTCTCGTAAGTGTCGGTTGGCGACTGATGCGTGACGATGCGTTTCCGGACGCCCGCCAATCGTCCCGCGACCGGTGCCACGCTGTTGGCAAGCGGCATGGAAGTGATCAGGGCGTCATAGGGGCCGTGGCGCTTGAACGTCTGCGCCAGTTGCCTCACGGCCTCAGGGATCTCCCAGGCCCGGATCTGTCGCGGGAAGATCGACATCCAGCCGGCCCTGGGCTTGGTCTGCTGCTGTTGCAGCGCGATCCGATCCACCACGAAGCCCCGTTCTTCGAGGCCTGTGCTCAGCTGTTCGAAGATGAGCGGGACGCCACCCGGTCCGTCGTGGCTAATGACCAGGGCAACACGCGGCACCGGCTTCTCCTTCATTCTGCGGCATGACAAGCGGCGTCAGATCCTTGGCCCATCGTTTCGCAAGAGCCTCACTCGCATACCGAATAGTTTGTTTCGAGGCACTCGCGAGCCAACCGCTGGGCTTCGATGAGTTCGTCGTCGGACATCGTGCCGGCAATCAGATCGCGCATCCGGACGGCTTCACGCATTTTTTCGGTGGTAACGTGCGCCTGCGCCGCGGCCAGGTTGAACCACATGTGCGCCTTGATGACGTCACGCGCCACGCCGGCCCCATTGAAGAGGATATTGCCCAGCGCAGCCTGTGCGTCGGCGTTGCCCTGCGCGGCGGCCTTGCCCATCAGCTTCACCCCCTGAGCTACATTCATCGTCGCGCCGTGTCCCGCTATGAGGAGGCGGGCGAGTTCGTACGCGGCTTCGCTGTCACCCTCGATCTCGGCAGCGCGAAACCAACGCACTGCGTCGAATTGGTCGACGGCGCTACCGTCAAGGAGCATCTTGCCGAGCGCGACCTGTGCCGGGACCAGACCCTGTTGCGCCGCCTTGCTCAACCACTGCCGCGCGGTCGCGGCATCTTTGTCGACGAGCCGGCCGTCGCGATAGGCATAGCCCAACTCCGCCTGGGCTTTGGCATAACCACTGTTTGCGGCAAGCCGCAGCAACCGCAACTCTTCAGGTCCGGATGCGGCCACGCCGCGTCCTTCGCGATAGAGCAGGGCGAGGTCGAACTGCGAGGTCGCGATGCCCCTTGCGGCGGCTTTGGTGTACCAGCCGGCCGCCGCAGTGTCGTTCTGTTCGAGACCGACGCCATCTCGCAGCATCCGCGCAAGGCTATCCTGCGCCGTTGCAACATCCGCCTCTGCGGCCGAGAGGAATAGCTGCGCGGCGCGCGCCGGGTCGCGCGAAACACCAAATCCATCGAAATAGAGTTGCCCGAGGTTGAAGTCGGCGATCTTCAGCCCAGCCTCGCCGGCCGCCTCGAACAGCAGCGCCGCCTGCGTAGGGTCGCGCGTCACGCCATTGCCGTCGCGGAGCAGCAGCGCCAGATCGTTCATCGCCTCGGCGTAGTGCTGGTCGGCCGCCGCCCGGTACCACCTGATCGCCTCGGAGAGATCGCGATCGACACCCATGCCATCGCGGTACAGACGCCCGAGTTCATACTGCGACATCGCATCGCCCTGTTCCGCGGCCGCCCGGTACCAACGGGCCGCAGCGGTTGCGTCCCGGGCGACGCCCGTCCCGGCGCTGTAAAGTTCGGCCAGCCGTCGCTGCGCAGGCAAAGATCCGAGTTCCGCGGCCTTCTGGTACCGTTCCGCCGCCAGCGCCTGGTCGCGCCTGATGCCCCTGCCAGCCTCGTAGAGCCGTGCTACGTCCAGATACGCCTCGACGGTGCCTTGCTCGGCCGACGCCTCGAACAGCTTGGCAGCCTGCTCCACGTCCTGCGGCACTCCAGAGCCGTCGCGGTACAATCTGCCTAGCTGGAGCAACGCCGCTCCGTTGCCCTGGTCGGCTGCAAGCTTGAAGAACTGAGCGGCTTGAACAGGATCGGCGGACGCATCGTCGAGATAGAGTTCCCCGAGTGCAAGCTGCGCCGAGGCGTTGCCTTGGTCGGCCGCGAGCCCGAACCAGTGCATCGCAGTTTCGCGGTTGGCAACTACGCCGCTGCCGTCGCGATAGGCGAAACCGAGCGCCTGCTGTGACCACATATCACCCTGAACGGCGGCCTTCTCGTACCAGCCCGCAGCCACTGTTCCATCCTTGGTAACGCCGGCGCCGTCCTTATATGCCTGAGCGATGCCGCGCTGTGCTTCGGCCGAGCCCTGAGCTGCTGCAGCGCGATACCATTTGAGCGAGGTCGCGGCGTTGGACGCCACCCCGAGGCCTTCCCGGTAGATCCAGCCCAACATCGCTTGTCCGGCAGCATTGCCCTGATTTGCTGCCTTCTCGTACCAGGTTGCTGCAAGCGTATTGTTCCGCGGCACCGCCACCCCGTCCCAATAGAGTCCGCCGAGCGCCATTTGCGCATCCACCGAGCCCCGCTCGGCCGCCGCCAGATACCAGCCCAGCGCTACGACATCGTCCCGGGCAACCCCCTCTACGCCGTAAATGCGATAGGCCAGGAAGATCTGGGCATTGGTGTCGCCGCCTCGCGCCAGCTTCTCCGCCAGCGCAATCGCATCCGTTTGCTTGCCGTTGCCCAACAGCTCGAGGTAGCTCGGATCCTCGGCCCGAACCGGGGTGCCCAGGAGCATCAGCATCAGGACTGGGGCGAGTATCACCCGGACATTCATGTCGGATCCACATTGTCGGTCGTTGGCGCCGCCCCGCTGGCTCGACGACCGGCCTGCCGGGGCGTGCGACTGAGGCCGAGATACAGCGCGTGTGGCGTAGTGAGGAGGTAGCGCATGAGGAGTTGACGCGGATTGGTGACCATCCGGTGCACCCATTCCAGGTTCATGCGCTGCATCCAGAGCGGTGCGCGACGGTAATGTCCCGTCACGTAATTGAAGCACCCCCCGCTCGTCACCAGCCACCCGGCTCGGAGGTCGCGGTGCGCGATGGCGAAGGGAACTTCGATCTGTTTGCCGAGCCCGACCCACAGGACATCGGGCGCCGCCGCGTTGATCTCGGCCAGAAGTTCCGGCAGATCCGCTTCAGAAAAGTACCCGTTGTGCCGGCCGGCAATCTTTAGCCCGGGGTAACGCTCGACCAGGATCCTGGCGCAGGCCGCGTTGACCTCCTCGCTGCCGCCCAGCAGATAGAATGTCAGTCCCTCTGTGGCAGCACGAGCTGAGAAATCGTTGATCAAGTCGGTTGCGGGGCTCCGCTCGGCAATTGGGACGCCGGCAAGCCACCGCGACAAGGTTACCAGAAATCCGCCATCTGCATGAAGGATGTCACCCTGGTCGAACGCCGCCCGATATGCCGCATCGGTTTCGCGCAGCGACAGGGCCTGTCCGTTGAGGTCGAAAACCAGTCTAGCGCGCACGGCCTGGCTGCGAGCTGCCAGGCAGTCGCGAACCATTGCATCGGTCAGCTCCTGCCGTGAGGCAGTAACCAGCGCCACGCCTCCCACCACGACAGTCTCCAGCGGAGGCCACTCGTCGCCCTCAGCCATGGTCGGCATGCCGTGACGGCGCTCTGCGGCGGCTGTTTCATGGTGGATAGCGTCCCGAGTGGATCGCTTGCCTGCAGACCTCATCAGTCTACCGTCCCCCCTTGAGGGCAGGTCGTCATTGGCACAGTACTAGAAATCGTCACTATTTCTACCATCGCGTCCAAGGCGCCATTGCCAACAATCCAACAAGCGTCTTTGAATGGCAACCGGTATCGCGCTGGAAGGAGCGCACCTGGTTACTTCAATTAGGCGCGGCGCGGTGCAAATGTTCGAGAGATTGAGTCGTCTGGTTGACATCACGGTCGGTACCTTGGCTGCCCGCGGCCAGGCGGGTCGCAAGCGTGGCCGTTATCTATGTGCAGTGGTTTGGCAAGCGCCGCCCAAGCTGTTGTCCTACCCTTGGTTACGGTGGTCGCTTCAAACAGATGGTGTGACGTCATGAGAAACAGTTCTGTGCAGCGTGTGCTGGTCACCGGCGGCGCCGGGTTCCTGGGCAGTCACCTTTGCGATCGGCTTATTGCTGCCGGCCACGACGTCATTTGCGTCGACAACTTCTATACCGGCAGCAAGGACAATATCCGCCACCTCATCGGCAATCCGCGCTTTGAACTGCTCCGGCACGACGTCACGTTTCCGCTCTATGTCGAGGTGGATCGGATCTTCAATCTGGCCTGTCCAGCCTCGCCGATCCACTATCAACGTGACCCGGTGCAGACCACCAAGACCAGCGTGCACGGCGCCATCAACATGCTCGGCCTCGCCAAGCGTTTGCGCGCCCGGATCCTTCAGGCCTCTACCAGCGAGGTCTATGGCGATCCCGAGGTTCACCCACAGACCGAGGATTACTGGGGCAAGGTCAACCCGATTGGCACCCGCGCCTGCTACGATGAAGGCAAGCGCTGCGCCGAGACGCTGTTCTTCGACTATCACCGCCAGCACCACCTCGAAATCAAGGTGATGCGCATCTTCAATACCTACGGCCCCCGTATGCAGCCCGACGATGGCCGGGTTGTCTCGAACTTCATCGTTCAGGCTCTAAAGGGCGAGCCGATCACCATGTATGGCGATGGCAACCAGACGCGCAGCTTCTGCTATGTCGACGACCTGATCGAGGGCATGCTGCGGCTGATGGAAACGGGCCCTGAGCTCCCTGGCCCGATCAACATCGGCAACCCCGGCGAGTTCACCATGCGGGAGCTGGCCGAGATGGTCGTTCTCCAGACCGGCAGCAAATCGCCGATCGTCTACTTGCCGCTGCCGGCGGACGATCCGCGCCAGCGCCGCCCCGATATTTCGCTGGCGCGCGAAAAGCTCGGCTGGGCACCGACCGTGGCGCTCGAAGAGGGGATGGCGCGCACCATCGACTACTTCCGTACCGTGGTGGCGGCCTGAACATGCGGGTCGCTGTCGTCGGTGGCGCCGGCTATATCGGCAGTCACGCCGCCAAGGCGCTGTCCCGGGCCGGGCATGAGCCGGTCGTCATCGATAACCTCTCGACCGGCCACAGCGAGGCGGTCCGCTGGGGGCCATTGCACGAAGTCGATATCCGCGACCGAGCGGCGCTTCGTGCCGTTTTCTCCACCATTCGTCCAGATGCGGTCATGCACTTTGCTGCCCTCGCCTATGTCGGGGACTCAATGCGCGATCCGCTCGCCTACTACGAGACCAACGTGTCGGGCACGCTCTCGCTGCTCGCGGCGATGCAGGCCGTCGATTGTCCGCTGATCGTCTTCTCTTCCTCCTGCGCCACCTACGGTATCCCCGATCGCCTGCCGATCACCGAGGCAACCCCGCAGCACCCGACCAACCCTTACGGTGAGACCAAGCTTGCCTGTGAGCGGCTGCTGCACTGGGCGGGGCTCGCCCACGACATCAGGTGGATGGCCTTGCGCTACTTCAATGCGGCAGGTGCCGATCCGGATGGCGAAATCGGCGAAACACACGAGCCCGAACCGCACCTGATTCCCTTGGCGCTTCGCGCGGCCGCCGGCGCCGGCGCGCCGCTCAGGGTCATGGGCACCGATTATCCAACTGTGGATGGCACGGCGATGCGCGACTATGTGCACGTCTCCGACCTCGCCAGCGCTCACGTTCTGGCATTGGAACATCTGGCGCGTGGCGGCGCGCCGCAGGCCGTCAATCTCGGCACTGGAACGCCTAACAGCGTCCTCGAAGTGATGCGTACCGTCGAGGCAGTTACCGGCCGGACCGTGCCGCACGAGATGGCCGATCGCCGGCCGGGCGATCCCCCCGAGCTCTGGGCCGATGCCAGCCTCGCCGGTTCGCTGCTCGGCTGGGCGCCGCGCTATCCCTCGCTCGACCAGATGGTCGAAACAGCCTGGGCTTGGGCCACTAGGAATCGCTGATTTCCCTGTCTTCATACGTCGCTCGCGCTAAGCTCTCGCTCTATCCAAGCGAGTGATTCAAATGAGCATTTCCTACGACGCCATCCTTGCCGACATGGTCACTGTTGCGCGCGAGGCGGGAGCCCTGACGCTTGGCTATTTCAAGCGCTTCCGTGACATCGAGATCGGCATCAAGGGACCGGCGGATTTCGTCTCCGATGCCGATAAGGAATCCGAACTGCTGATCCGCAAGTTCCTGTTCGAACGCTATCCGGATTGGAGCTTTACCGGCGAGGAGTTCCCGCCCGTCGACAAGGCCGACCAGGAGTATCGCTGGCTGGTCGATCCGATCGACGGCACCACTAACTTCATCAACGGCATGCACTACACCATCTCGATCGCGCTCCGCCGCGGCAACGAGACGGTGGTCGGCGTGCTCTACAATCCGCCGGCCGACGAGATGTTCACTGCGATCGTGGGGCAGGGCAGCTTTCTCAACGGCGAACGGCTCAAGGTCTCCGAGCAGACCGATATCGGGCTGATGAACATCGGCACGGGCCTGCCGACGCCGGGCCTGTCGCTCTATCCCGGCGCCTACGAACGCCTCGACGCCATCCGCGCGCCGGTCGGCGCGGTGCGCATCGTCGGCAGTGCCGCCAATTCCTGCGCCTACGTCGCGATGGGTCGGCTCACCGGTTATTACGAGGAAACCGGCTTTACCGATACCGCGGCTGGCATCCTGTTCGTCCAGGAAGCCGGTGGCATCGTCACTGACTGGTGGGGCAGGGGGCCGGAATATTACGAGCAGACCGGCGCCATGATCGTCGCCAACAAGGCGACGCACGCCTACCTGATCGACAAGCTGAAGGATGTGCCGAAGAAGGAAACGAAGCACCCGAAGGGAGTGTGAGGCGCCGGCGCACCCACAACTGGATGCTCATCTCCCCCTTGGCGGGGGAGAAAGCGAAAACTTGGGCTTAGCGCAGCTAAGTCCTTAGTTTTCGCCGGAGAGGGGGTGCCGAGCTATTGTGCCCTCCACGATCCCCTCTCTTGCGATTTCCAGGACTTAGCAAACGCTAAGCCCAAGAAATCGCTTTCTCTCCCGCAAGGGGAGAGGTGACCGAAAGATCGAGGCTCAACCCAGCGCCGCCGCCACGCCCTCCGGATCGTCCGTGGTGATCTGATCCACTTTCAGTTCGAGCAGGCGCGCGATCACCGCCATCCCCTCGTCATCGGCCCGCCGCACCGTGTAGGCATCGATCCGCCGCCCATGCGCGTGGAACGCCCCGATGATGTCGAAGTCATCCCGGTCGGCCTTCAGCACCAGCCGATACTCGAGATAATCCAGCTCCGATTTCGGCGAAGCCGCCACCGCATCGGCAACGAACGTGGCGTAGTCGCGCGTCGCCATCAGCCGTTCCATCGCGCCCTTGTGGCAGGGGTCGTAGCCGATCCTCAGCCCTGGCGTACTCTCGGTCAGAATCCGTACCGACTCGGCGTCGCCCGACGACAGGATGAAGTGCCGCGCCACCGGCTTGAGCGCTGCGGCGAAGTTGGCGATCACCCGCGGGTTGAGCGCCGCCGCATCTTCCTTGTAGTCGAGCTGCAGCAACCCTTCCGGGTGCGCGCCGTCGCGCACGATCAGCCCCGCCAGGTCCTCGAGCAGCATCACCTTGTCATCGATCGGCTGCCCGTCATTGTCCCTGAGATGCAGCCCGCGCAGCGTCTCCGCCGAGGTGTTGCGCACCAAGCCGCCGCCGGTCGTCTCGCGCTCCAGCGACAGGTTGTGCAGCACCGCCATGCCGTCATCGGCATGGATCACGAGATCCACCTCGACGCTGGCCCCGAGCTGCATTCCCTCAATGATCCGTCGACCGGTGAACACCGGATCGGAGCCTCTGCGACGTCCACGGTGCCACTTGAAGAACGTGCGATGACCCGCGCGGGTCACCGAAATCGCGTCGGCCATAGTCTTAGTTGCTCCGGTGGATTGCCGCGTTGTCGCGATAGGCCGCAAACGCCCTCGGCTTCAGGTCAATCGGCTGGCCGTGCGACCAGTCCCGCGCCTCGCTGGTCATCGATTTGAGCCGCGTTCCATCGGGCAGCTCGATATCGACGATGGCATGGGTGCCGTAGTCGGTGACGCGGTGAATTTTGGCCATGCCGCCACCATTGGCCGAGACGATCTCGAGCGCCTCCGGCCGCACCGCCAGCGTCGCCGCGCCATCACCCACCGGCAGCGGCACGGTGAAGCCCGAATGAGTGAACGTGCCGTTGGCCACCGCGCCCTCCACCAGGTTCATCGTGCCGATGAACCCCGCGACGAACGGCGTCGCCGGTTCGCGATAGACCACGTCCGGCCGTGCCGCCTGCTCGGTCCGCCCATCGCGCATCACCACGATCCGGTCGGCCAAAGCCAGTGCCTCGTCCTGCCCGTGCGTCACGAACAGCGTGGTGATCTTCAGCCGCTGCTGGATGTCCCGAACCTCTTCGCGAAGTCGCTCGCGCAAGTGCTGGTCAAGACTCGCAAAAGGCTCGTCGAGCAGCAGGATTTTTGGCTCCAGCACCAGCGAGCGCGCCAGCGCCACGCGCTGCTGCTGCCCGCCTGACAGCTGGTTGGTGGCGCGATGGCCGTAGCCGGCGAGCCCCACCAACTCCAGCACCGCTTCGACCCTGCGCTTGATCTCGGCCTCCGGCAGCCGCCTGAGCTTCAGTCCGAACGCCAGGTTCTTGAACACGTTCATATGCGTCCACAGCGCGTGGCTCTGGAACACCATGCCGGTCGGCCGCTTCTCGGGCGGCACGCGCGTCACGTCCTCACCGTCGATCGCCACGTGGCCGGATGTCGGCGTCTCGAAGCCGCCGATCATCCTCAGCAGCGTCGATTTGCCGGAACCGGAGGGGCCGAGCAGGCACACCAGCTCGCCGTCGCCGACGGTCAGGCTGAAGCTGTCCACCGCCTTGGTGGCGCCGAAAGCCTTGGTCACATCTCTGATTTCGAGCACGGACATGCGAGAATTCCCTAACCGCCAAAGCCCTTGGCAAAACTGCCCGAACTGATGACGCGGCGCGCGAACAACAGCGCGATGAAGCTCGGCACCCAGAGCAGCACGGAAAGCACCGCGCCATACTGGATCACCGGCTGGTTGTTGATGAAGCTGATCATCAGCACCGGCAGGGTGCGGATCTGCGGTGCGCCGATCAGCCAGGCGCCCTCGGTCTCATAGAACGTGCCGACGAAGCTTAAGAGGATCGCTGCCGCGATAGTCGGTCCGGCTTGGGGCAAGGTGATCGACCAGAACACCCGGAACGGCCCGGCGCCGACGTCGCGCGCTGCTTCTTCCATCCGCCGGTCGACCGACTGGAACGCCGCCACGGGGATCCAGATCATGAACAGGAGCGTGCCCACCAGTTGGATCAGCACCACACCCCAGAACGTCCCGATCAGGTTGAGCTGCAGGAAGATGCCGGCGATGGCGACGAGCAGGCCGAACTTGGGGAAGGCGTGCCCGGCGAGGAACGAGAAGAACAGGATGCTGCGCCCCGGAAACTCCATCCGCGCGAAGGCATAGGCCGCCGGCAGGCAGATGATCGCCGAAAGCAGCGTCACCATGGTTGCTAGGCTGAGGCTCATGGTGATCGAACTCCACACGTCGGCTCGCGCCAGCGTCTGCTGCCAGAACTTGAGCCCGAACTCCTGCGGGATCACCGAGGGGTAGCGCCATACATTGGTGAAGGCCCAGGTCCCCACCACCAGCAGCGGGAAGACGATGACGATGGTCAGCGCCACCGCAAAGAAGATGCCGGTCCAGTCGATGCGTTTTTCTACCAGCTCGCGCGCCATCTCACGGGTTCCGGTTTTTGGCGACAGAGCGGACGTAGAACAGCCCGAACACGATGCAGAAGCAGAAGGCGATCACCGCCTGGGTGATGGCGTTGGTCGGATCGTTCAGGTCGCGGAAGGTGCGCTGCATGAACGGCCCCATCATTTCAGGCGCCGCCGGCCCCAGCACATAGGGCAGGGTGAAGGCGGAGAAGATCCCCAGCACGGTAAAGCTCACCGCTACCAGGATGGAATTGGAAATGCGCGGTAGGATGATGTGCCACAGCACCGCCAGCCGCCCGGCGCCGACATCGCGCGCCGCCTCGATCGACTGGTTGGAGACATTGCCCAGCCCCGAAAGCAGGATCAGCACGGTCAGCGGAATATTGTCCCACACCAGCCCAATCACCGGCCCCCACGGGGTGAGATAGGGCGAGCGGATATGCGGCAGTCCGACCGAATTGAGCAGGAGGTCCACCGTGCCGTTGGGTCCCAGCACACGGATGATCGCGTAGCTCAGGATGATCGAGGGCACGAACATCGGAAAGATCGCGAGACCCTGCACATATGCCGCGAGCCGCCCCTTGGCGAAGCGCAGGTAGAGCGCGATCGGCAGGCAGATCAGCACCAGGAGCAGGGCGCAGATGCCCGTGGTCCAGAGCGTTACGCTGAGGTTGTTGAGGCTGTACTGATCGGTGAAGAAGAACGTGTAGGTCTCGAGCGAGAAGCTCCTGCCCGTCCCGCCATCATTGGGCAGCCAGATGGTGCGTCCGATGGCCGAAATGATCGGCCAGATGATCATCCAGACGACCAGGAATACCGGAATGGCGACCAGCAGGAGGCCCGTGAGCCCCCTGCGAGTCTTGGTTCCGACGATGTCGCTCGTGGCCGAAAGGCTCACGCGTTGCGGTCCACGTTGGGCGCAACGTTGCGATACCAGCCATCATTGATGGCCTTTTCCCAGTCACCACCCGGGAACGCCGGAATGGTGGTCGGGATCACGTCCTTGTACTTCTCGCGCAGGTCCTGGCTGACATAGTCCCACGCAACGCCCGGGAAGCCGCCGAGTTCGCTCAGCACGGCCGACTGCACTTCCTCGGTGAGGATGAAGTCGGCGAGCTTCAGCGCTGCGTCCTTGTTGACGCCATTCGACAAGACGACTGAGCGCGAGAAGCCGCCCGGCAGCGCCAGGTCCTGCAACTGCACGAGGCCGGTGGTTTCCGGCAGCACGCCGGTGTTGATCGCCTGGATCGCCTGGTCCGACCAGGCCGGGATCATGGTGACGGCCGACTGGCCGAGCAGCTGGATCGATTGGGTATTGCCCGAGGTGTAGGCGCCGTTGTCGAACAGCGAGCCCGACAAATCCTTGAGGATGTCCCAGGCCGGGTTCAGCGCGGCGTCGCCGGCTTCCTGCGTGTAGTTGTCGATCTTGAACTTGCCGAGGTCCTTGCCGTTCGCCTCGAGAATGGCGCGGCGGACGAAGTTACCGCCCGAACCGCCCTTGTCGGGACGGTTGTAGATGAACTGGCCGGGGTTTGCCTTGATCCAGGCGACGAGGTCGGCAAAGCTCTTGGGCGCATTGGCCGGGTCGAGCTTGGTGGTGTCATAGGCGAGCAGCACCTGCGAACCGCGATACGGCACCGAATAGTCGCCGTCGAAGGCCAGCGGGTTGATCTTGGAATAGTTCGAGAGCCCGGCTTCCTTGATATTCACATAGAGCCCGGCATCGGCCGCTCCGGCCGGCAGGCGCCAGTCGGCGGATTCGAAATAATCGGCCTGCGGGTCGGTCTTGGTCTGCATAGCGGCCAGCGCGCGCTCGCCGATTGCGGTCTGCCCGGCGGCGTCGCCGGCATCCACGAGGTTCAGGGTCACGCCCGGGTTGGCAGCCTCGAACTTCGGCTTCACCACGTTGGTCCAGAAGTCGAGAATGTTCTGGTCCGACGAGGTGTACCAGTCGATCTTGCCGGCTTCGGCAAAGGCCATCCGCGGCAGCAGCACCATGCCAGCGGCTGCGCCGCCGACCGAAAGCATAAACGCACGACGTTTCATCGTTGTCTCTCCCAGGTTCGCCTGCGGGCCATCCCGCGGCAGGTCAATCTGACGCCGACCGTAGGGACCAGACTAATCTCGGTGGGCCCGCTGGCAAGCGAAAAATGGAACGGAAATTCCATTGTGACAGCGCGCGCCTGATTTATTCCGCGCGCGTGTTCCAGCCGCTTAAACCGCACTCCCATGACATCAGGATGACAGTGGGAGAGCCCCGGTTTCCGGGGCTTTCAGGGCATTGATGACGTCAGTTTTGCGACAAGAAGTGACGGCCGACTTCCGCGAACAACTCGAGGTCTTTAAGAGAGTCCGTCAGCAACGTCTTGGGCTTTTCCCCAGTTGTCACCGCATGGTGGAAGGCGCCGAGTTCGACCCGGAAAGCATCCTCGTAGAACGGCCCGATGATCTGGGTGCCGGTGGAGTTGAGATCCGAGGTGGTGATCTCAAGCCGGGTGGGCAGGTTCCGCACGTAGGGGGTGTCGTAGTTGATCTTGAAGTGTTGGTTCAGCGTCAGCACTTCAATGCCCGCATCGAACCGCGCCACGTCATGGATCACCGCTTCGTAGAGCGCGGTGAAGGTGCCGTAGTCGAACATCACCAGCACGTTCTCGCCGCGATGCTGCCGCGCCGCCGCAACCGAATTCGGCGCCCCGAAAAGTTCGCGCATCGCAGAAAAGCTGTGCGACGAGAGCCCGGTCAGCACCTGGTAGGCCCTGAGCTGATCCGGCCGCGCCTCGCCCATCACTGATTTCAGCAGCGCCTGCGTCTGCGTCCGGCCATCGGCAATCGCCTCCGCCGGCACGTCGGTGGGCCGGAAGATGTTGCGCGACTGGTCGACGAAGAACTGGCTCTCGCGGATCAGGTCGCGGATCCGCACGTGCCGGATTTCCTCCCGCGGCGGCAGCCGTTCCTTGAGGGCGGTGAACGCTGGCGCAAAGCGTCGCATGTAGCCGACGAACACCGTCTTGGTGTTGGTCTTGTCGAGCTCCAGCAACGGCTTCAGTTCCGCCGCGGTCAGCGCCGCCGGCTTCTCGATGAACACGTGCTTGCCGGCGCGTATGGATTTTTCCAAGAGCGGCGCATGGAGGAAATCCGGCGTCAGGATGAACACCGCGTCGATTGCGGGATCGGCGATCAGCGCCTCGGCAGTTGCATGCCGGGTCTTCACTCCATAGCGCTCCGCCACGTGAGCGACGAGGCTGGGGGAGACATCGGTCACCGCCGCGATCTCGAAGCGCTGGTCATCCGCCAGCAGCGGCAAGTGCATCAGCTGCGCGACTTCGCCGAGGCCGATCAGGCCGACTCTGAGCTTTGCCATCACGCGATCGCCTGCATGTAGACGTAGTTGCGCTTGGCCAGTTCGAGCGGCGTCTCCGCTGCATGCTCGGCCACGTCCTGTTCCACCACGATCGGGCCATCGAAGCCTTTCCGGTTGAGGAAGCGCATCACTGCCTGGATGTCGACGGCGCCATCGGGCAGGGGGGCCATCACCCCGGCGCCATAGGACGCTGCCACCGAGAGCTTGCCGTCGAGCACGCGCTGCCGCACCGTCGCATCGACATTTTTGAGATGCATATAGGCGATCCGTCCCCACACCTTTTCCATGTAGGCCAGCGGGTCCTGGCCCCAGAAGGCATGGTGTCCGGTGTCGAAGCAGAGGTCGATTTCGGTCTCCTCGAGCAGCCGGTCGATCTGCCGCTCGAACTCGACCGCGGTGCCGATATGCGGGTGGAAGCTCGCCTTCAGTCCGAACTCGCCCTCGATCACCGCCTGCGCTTCACGCACCGTCGCGGTGAGGCCGTTCCAGCCGTCGCGATCGAGCACCCCTTCCTGGCCCTCGGGGTACCAGTTGCTCTCGTCCATGATGACGAGGTGTTTCGCGCCGAGGTCCTTCAGCAGCGGCGCCAGCTCACGCAGCGTCGCCAGCAGCACCGGCGCGGAAGCGCGGTCGCCGAAGGTGTGAACGTGGGTCGCGCCGATCAGCGTCAGCCCGCGCTTGTCGAGCTCCGGACCGAGCACCGCCTTGTCCTTGGGCAGGAACCCGAACGGCCCCAGTTCCGTGCCGCGATAGCCGGAGGCGGCCACCTCATCGAGATATTCCTGCCAGCTGTAGGCGTTGCCGGTGGGATAGTTGATGCCCCAGGAACACGGGGCATTGCCGATAAACATGAGCTAGTCCTGATCGATGTAGATTGGGTTGGAGATGGCGCGCCGGACCGGCTCATCCGTGAGGTGAGAGCCCTTGAGCTGCCACGGCAGTTCGCCGCGCTCGCTCGCCGCCTTGGTGAATTCCTCCACCAGCCATGGGCGGCTGGCTTTGGCGATGATCTCGGCGCGCACGAACTTTTCGGCGCCGTCGAGCAGCGCCAGCTCGCCCCGCCAGTCGCCGCTGGTGATTTCCTGCTCGGTGATGGTGCCGCGCGCGTCGATCCACTGCAGCACGTCACCGCGGGCGCCGCGGACGATCGCCTCGCAGTGGAGCGGCGCCGTCACCGTCGAGCCCATTGGCTGGCCGTTGACGGTGATCTCGAGATGCGGCCCTTTCGGCCCTTCCGTGACATAGCCGCGCCCGGCCTGCATCGCCGCGAGCACTGCGTCTTCGCTGAGCTCCGGCAGCCACAGCACCGTGGTCGGCCGCGCCAGCACCAGCGGCCCTTCCGGTAGCAGCTTCGCCGGCTGATGGAAGTCGCTGCCGCCGATGGCCGAGATACGCAAGCCCGACGCCAGCCGCTCCTGCCAGCGGCCCAGCGATACCCAGTTCCACGCCATCCAGGTCGATTGCCAGACCTCCTGGCAGTCGGCCGCCGGAAACTCGTAGTCCCAGGGAATGGTAGGCTTGTCGTGATTGATCGACAGCAGCCCGCCCTTGCGGTGCACCATCTCCGCCAGCACATGCGCGTCCGATGGCTTGGTCATGCGGAAGTCGATCCACTCATCGACCCCATAAACATTGGCGTGCCCGACGGCGGTGGTCACCTCCATGCCGCGCACGAACACCAGGTCCGGCGACGAAGCCGGATGGAAATAGCGGCGCTGCGTGATGGTGTTGTGGTCGGCGATGGCGAGGAAATCGAGCCCCGCCTGCACCGCCGCCTTGTGCAGCGTCTCGGGCGAACCGGCTGCATCGGAATGGAAGGTGTGGCAATGGAGGTCGCCGCGATACCAGCCGGCGCCGGCGCGCACCGGAAAGGTGCGTTCGGGCTGCGGGTTGGTGGGGCGCTCAGCGCTGTCGAGCTCCACCGTGACCGTCACCTCGGCCCCATCGGCCGGCACCTTGTAGAGGCCGAGGATGACGTTCCACTCACCCGCCGGCATCGGTCCGTGCACATAGCCCGGCGTCGCGCTGTCGGTCGCCACATGGAACCGATCGCGGAACCCACCGGACCAGCCGCGGAACCCGCCTTCGGACGGGTAGGGGGTCATTCCGGGATCGAACATTCCAAGGTCGATCACGCAGTCATCGGCCTTGGGATAGGCCAACGTCACATCGATCCGCGTCGTGCCCGCGGGGACGGTGACCGGGATGTAGAAATACGGGTTCTTGGCCTGATCGGCGCGGGTGACATTGACCCTTACGATCTGAGTCATGTCGGAGCGAAGCCACCAGCAGACGGCCCCCTCCCATCCTCCCCCATGAAGGGGGAGGTGCCGCATCGCGTATGGGGCACGATCGAGTGACAGCCTCGACTCTTCACCTCCCCCTTTATGGGGGAGGCCGGGAGGGGGCCGTCTCTCTCAGTAAGCATCGCCACCCTCACAGCGGCATCTCCCCATCCGCCGGGATGCGCTTGCCCTCCGCGTCGAACAGCGTCGCGTGCGCGCCGTCGAAGGTGAATGCCACGTTCTCCGTCGTCTCCACCGCATCGTCGGTGAAGATCCGCGCTGTCACCCGGCCGCCGTCCTGGCGCTCGAAGGTCACCAGCTTTTCGGGGCCCATGTTTTCGTTGGCGAACAGCTTGCCGCTGACCATGTTCACGTCGTTGATCGTACCCATGCTCAGGTGCTCCGGCCGCACCCCCAACGTCAGCCCGACGCCCTTGCCGAGCGCCGCCTTGATCCCCCGTGAAATCGGCAGGTCCCGCACCAGCACGCCATGCGCGCGCAGCTGCAGCCGCTCGCCCTCGATCGTGCCTTCGACCGGGATCATGTTCATCGGCGGGTTGCCGACGAAGTTGGCGACAAACGTCGTTGCCGGTCGGCGATAGATTTCGATCGGCGGGGCGAACTGCACGATCCGGCCCCGATCCATCACTGCAATCCGCGTTGCCAGCGCCATGGCTTCCGCCTGGTCGTGGGTGACGTAGACCGCCGTCATCCCCATGTCGCGCTGCAGGTGGTTGAGGAAGCCGCGCGCTTCCAGCCGAAGTTTCGCATCGAGGTTGGAGAGCGGCTCGTCGAACAGGTACACCCGGCTCGGATAGACCAGGGCCCGCGCCAGCGATGTGCGCTGCTGCTGCCCGCCCGAGATCTGGCTCGGCAGCCGGTTGAGCAGGTCGCCGATCTTCAAGACGTCGGCCACTTCCTTGGCCCGCTTATGCCGCTTCTCGACACTCTCGCCCCGCACCTTCAGCGGATAGGCGATGTTGTCGGCGAGGTTCATGTGCGGGTAGAGCGCATAATCCTGGAACACCATCGAGATCTGCCGATCCTTCGGGTGGAGGTGGGTCACGTCATCGGGCCCGATCATGATCTTGCCCGAACTCGGCGTCTCGAGCCCGGCGATCATCCTGAGACTGGTGGTCTTGCCGCAGCCCGATGGGCCCAAGAGGCAGATGAACTCGCCATCCGCGACCTTGAAGCTGATGTCGGAGACGGCATTGAAGCTGCCGAAGCTCTTGGTGACGTTCTGGAATTCGACCGAGGCCATTACGCTTTGATTCCACCGAAAAAGCGGAAGCCGAACTTCCAGCTGACGAAGAGATAGAGGGCGACGACGGGCAGGGAGTAGATCAGCGAGTAGGCTGCGAGCAGCGTCACGATCGGCGTCCCCGCCTCCGAGTAGAACGAGTAGATGGCGACCGACGATGGCATCAGGTCATCCGAGCGCAACAGGATGAAGGGGATTAGGAACGAGCCCCAGATGTTGACGAAGGCCCACACCACCACGACCACGATGCCCGGCCGGATCACCGGCAGCGCCACATCGAAGAACGCCTGCACCGGTGAGGCGCCGGCCACCATGGCGCTTTCCTCGTAGGTTTTGGGAATGCCGTCGATGAAATCGCGCAGGATGAACATCGCGGTCGGCAGCAGTCCGCCGGCGAACACCAGAATGACTGCGATATGAGTGTCCATCAGTCCCACCGAGGAGACGATCAGGAAGATCGGCACCATCGCCGCCGTGCCCGACACCACCGAGGAGAACAGCAGCAGCACATAGGTGATCATGCCCTTGCCGGGGATCGACGAGCGGGAAAGCGCGTAGGCCGCCAGCGTCGCTGCGGCCGCGACGAGGATCACCCCGCCGACGCTCTGGATCAGGCTGTTGAGCAGTCCGCGCATGGCAAAGCCATTGCCGAACACCGTCAGGAAGTTCTGCAGTGTCCACGGGTCGGGAATGGCGATGCCCAGCTCGGCCCGCGCGTTGAACGGCGCGAAGAGGAACCAGATCAGCGGCAGCGCGAACAGGATGCCGATGATCGCCGCCAGCGCCGAGAACCCGATCCGGGCCAGGAGTTGTGGGAAGCTCAGCCTCATTCCTCGACCGCCTTGGCTTTCTTGCGCCCGAACGACAGGTAGATCAGCGCGAAGATGAGGTTGATCAGCATGATGATCACCCCCACTGCCGCACCCTTGCCGAAGTCGAACTCGCGGAAGGCGATGCGGTAGTTGTAGATCGACAATAGTTCCGTGCGGTAGCTCGGCCCGCCATTGGTCAGGATGAACGGCGTGAACACGTTGAAGGTCCACATGGTGATGAGGATCAGGTCGGTGACCACATGGCCGCGGATCAGCGGCAGCCCGATATCGCGGAACTTCTGCCAGCTCGAGGCCCCGGCCACGTCCGCCGCCTGGAAATAGCTCGGCGGGATCGACGCGAAGGCCGAGTTGAACAGCATCATCGAGAACGCCGCGCCGCGCCAGGTGTTGAAGATGACGATCACCCAGAACGGCTGCTGCAGCAGGAAATCGCCAGCCGGCAGGCCAAGTCCCCTGAGGATCATGTTCAGCGTGCCGTTGTCGTAGTCGAGGAAGGCAAACCAGGCGAAGCCGATCACTACTTCCGGCAGGATCCACGCCGCGATGACCGCGGTCTCCACGATCCGCTTGAGGGCAGGGGGGATGGTCTGCATCAGCCACGCGAGCAGCAGCCCCAGCAGCGCCTGCCCGACCAGCGCCGACAGCAGCACGAACTGCGTGGTGAGGATCAGCGAAAAGCCGAACTGCCCGCGCGTGAAGAACGTCGCCGGGTCGAATAGCTGGAAGTAATTCGTGAGCCCGACAAACTCCGGGCTGAGCGCGGTCTTCCCCAACAGCGTCCGGTTGGTGAACGAAACGAAGATCACCCAGAAGAACGGCAGCAGCACGAACACGCCAACCAGCGCAGCGGCAGGCGCGAGGAATGCTGCGCCGGCGCGGTGGGAAAGGAGCGAGAAGTTCTTCTTTTTCATGCTGAGAACCTGGAGCGCGCGGCTCCCCCCTCCCAACCTCCCCCGCAAGGGGGGAGGTGCCCGCCGGTGGAATTGGCGCGATCCTGCCAGGTACACTGAACGGCACCCTCCCCCTCGCGGGGAGGGTTGGGGAGGGGGGCGGCGAGCCCGGATGCCTCAGTCGCCAGTAACCGTGTCAATGTGACAAACCCCAATCGAAAAAAGGAACCTCCCCGGCCGCCCAGAGGGTGCCGGGGAGGCGTTCCCAGGGAGCGCCCGGCTCAGGGAGGGCCGGGCGTGGGAGGACTTCGGAGCGTGGTCAGCAAAAGTTGCGAGACTTTTGCGGTTCGACCACGCGACAGACCAGTAAGCCGAAGCTAGAGCTTCGAAACCGTATTGGCTTCGCCGACAATGGCGATCACCGCGGCCTTGTAGGCGGCCATCGCGTCTGCCGGGCTGGCCTCGCCCGAGACAACGCTTTCGGTCATGCGCTGAATCTCGGCCGAGACCTTGTTGTAGTTCGGGTCGTTCGGGCGCGCGGTGGTCAGCGGCAACAGGCTCTCCTGCGTCTTCTGCAGGTAGACATTGTTCGGCGTCGCCACGTCGTCGCGGATGCGGCGGGCCTCGCGGAAGCCCTGGAACGCGGTCAACGACTCCTGGCTGTTCATGTAGCTCAAGAGCGCCCAGGCCTCGGCCGGGTTCTTGGTGGCGGGGTTCAGCACGAAGCCGGTGCCGCCCGAAACCGTCACATAGTCCTGCCCACGGTAGCCTTTGCCCGGCTCCTGCGCCGGCATGGAGGCCCAGGTGACTTCGGCATCGCGGTTCTCGAGACCGAATTCGGCGCCCGGCGCCATCACCGAGTTGAAGAACCAGTCGCCTTCGACGAGGAGCGCAGTCTTGCCGTCGCGGAAGTTGGTGAAGGTGCGGTTGCGACCGTCGCCGAGTAGCTGTGCGCGCTGATCGCCCAGTTGCTCGTCCACGTAGATGGTCTTGTAGAGGTTGAGGGTATCGAGGATGCCCTGGCTCGAAACGATGTACTTGCCGTTCTCGTCGACGACGCTTTCGCCCGTCCCGAGGATGGCCATGTAGTAGCCCTGCATGGTGGTGGCTTCGCCCATGTTCACGCCGGCATTGAGCTGCAGCGGGAACGAGTCGGGGTTCGCCTTCTTGATGGCGCGTGCCGCGTCGAGCAGTTCGGCCCACGATTTGGGCTGGAAGGTATCGGGGTCGAGCCCGGCCGACTTCAGCAGCTCCTTGCGCACGAAGATGGCGCGAACGTCCGTGCCGAGCGCCAGGCCATAAGCCTTGCCGCCATAGCTCATCAGCGACTTGGCGCCTTCCGAAATGTGGCTCCAGCCTTCCCAGCTGTTGACGTCGGCGCCGGCCACTTCATCGAGCGGCTTCAACAGCCCGCCTTCGACGAAGGAAGGGATCAGGAAGCCGTCGAACGCGGCGACATCGGCGCCCGCGCCAGTCGAGAAATCGAGCGCCAGCTGCTGGGTCATCTGCTCGTCCTTGCCGCCGAACTCGTTCAGCGACACGGTGACGTCCTTGCCCTCGGCCTTCATCTTTGCGGTGAAACCGGGGATCACGCTGTCCTTGATCCAGGTCGCGGTCTCGCTGTTCACCCCGCCGACGACGCAGCGGCAGATCACCGTCAGGTCGACCGCGAAGGCGGGCGTGATCATCGTAGTGGCAGTTGCAAGCCCCAGATACAGGGCGCGCAGGCGATTGCTCATCGCGAAATTCCTCCCTTTGGTGGCGTCGCTTTGCGGGCGCCGAATTGGCGAAAGCAGCGGTCAATCCTCCCCGCCGCAGCTCACGATCTCAGAATGAACACGCTTTCATTCATCGTCAAGGCGTAGAATGCCTGTTGCGAATGACAGCGATATGACGACTGCGTAGAATGTTTGTTCCACTCGCGCGCCGGTCGGTCATTGTTCCGTAACATCATGGGTTTAGCCTGTTCTGGCGTCGGATCGGCTTGACAGCGCGGGAAACCGAACGGCAGAACAGTTTTGCACACGATTTCAATGCGGAGCGTTTCCAGGAAAGGTTGCAGACCTTTCCGGTTCGGAAGTGCGACAACGCAAAAACCTGGAGGCGGTCGACGTTTCAGCGAAACGGCGAGCGGCTCGAACGCAGTAAGGCAGACCTTTTTGAGCGATCCGGCCACCCGCAACCGCAGCCGCGCGACCGCCGACATGGTGGCTCGCACCGCCAACGTGTCGCGCGTTGCGGTCAGCCGTGCCTTCAACCCGCATGCTTCGATCAAGCCGGAGAAGCGCGACCTGATTTTGAAGGTGGCGCAGGAGCTGAACTACACGCCGGATATGGCCGCCCGCTCGATGGTCACCGGCCGCTCGCATCTTGTCGGCATCATCGTGCCCGATATCTCCGGCCCCTGGGAGAGCCAGGAGCTCGACGCCATGACCACGGCGCTGCAGGCTGAGGGCTTCGCGACGCTATTGTTCCGCACCCGCGATGATCTCTCGCTCGACGAGACGCTCCTCACTTACATGAAGGGCTTCAACCCGGATTCGGTCATCGCCTATGCCGAGAACGTTCGCCCCACCACGCTTGCCCGGGTGCTCGATCGCGCCGTGCCGATCTATATCGGCTACCCCGATGAGGAAGCGGCGGAGGAGGAGGAGGCCGCGCCACTGTTCGATCGGCTCGACGTGCTGCAGCGTGAAGGCATCGAACAGGCCGTGGCGCTGATGCAGGGTTATGGGGCCCGCCGCTTCGCCTTCCTCGCCGGCAAGAGCAACTCGCTCGCCACCCAGTCACGCGAGCGTATGGTGCGCAAGGTGGTCGCCGAGCGCGGCCTGCCGTCGCCGATCCGCATCCAGGGCGACTACATGTACGACACCGCCTATCGCGAGACGCTGAACCAGTTCCGCCTGGGCGAGCCGGTCGATGCGATCTTTGCCGCCAACGATGTCGGCGCGTTCGGCGCCATCGATGCGCTGCGCACCGAACTCGGCCTGCGCGTGCCGCAGGACGTCAAGGTCGTCGGTTTCGACGACATCCACCAGTCGCACTGGAAGAGCTACAACCTCACCACCGTGAAGCTCGACCTCGCCGAGCGCACCCAGGCGCTGCTGCGCCTGATCCTCCGCCGCCTCAAGAACCCCACCTCACCCTCGCTCACCGAAACCGTGTCGACCCGCCTGGTCGTCCGCGGCACCGTGGGCTGACGAGATCCCCCGTGACGAAGAAAATCCATCTGGTCTTCAAGACCCACCTCGATATCGGCTTCACCGACCACGCGACGAAGGTCCGCGCCCAGTACCACGAGCGCTTCATCCCCCAGGCGATCGATACCGGCGAGCACTTCTTCGCCGAGGATCCGGAGCATCCGAAGTTCATCTGGACCACCGGCGCCTGGCTGATCTGGGATCACCTGAACTCGCAAAGCGCAGAACGGGTGCAGCGGCTCGAGCGCGCCATCGATCGCGGCCTGATCCGCTGGCACGCGCTGCCCTTCACCACCCATTCCGAATTGATGTCGCCGTCCGTGTTCCGCGCCGGCTTGAGCTACAGCCAGGAACTCGACAAGCGTTTCGGCAAGCAGACGATTGCCAGCAAGATGACCGACGTCCCGGGCCACACCATCGGCATCGTGCCGCTGCTCGCCGAGGCCGGGGTCAAGTTCCTGCACCTGGGCGTCAACTCCGCCTCGCCGCCACCCGATGTCCCCGACGTTTTCCGCTGGCGCGCCCCGGATGGCGCCGAGATCGTCGTGCTGTATCAAAAATCCTACGGTGAGACCTCGTTTCCCGAGGGCTTTGACGAGGGTCTCGGCTTCGCCCATACCAACGACAATATGGGCCCGCAAAGCGTCCCGCAGACCGCTGACGCCTGGCGCGAACTGCAGGGGCATAACCCCGATGCAGAGATCGTCGCCTCGACCCTCGATGCTTATGGCGAAATTCTCTGGGCCCGCCGCGAACAGTTCCCGGTCGTCGACCTCGAACTCGGCGACAACTGGATCCACGGCGCCGGCACCGATCCCGACAAGATCAAGCGCTTCCTGCACCTGCAGCGCCTTTACGACGGCTTTGCCGAGCAGGCACCCAGCCCCAGCCGGCTCGCTTTCGGACGCGGCCTCACCATGGTTGCCGAACACACCTGGGGCGTCGACATCAAGTCGTACCTGCGTGATGACAAGGCCTGGGATCGCCCGGCCTTCGAAACCGCTCGTGCCGCCGACTACCGCTTCCAGTACTCTGAGGCCTCATGGGCCGAGCAACGCGCCTATCTCGATGCGGCCGTCGCTGAGCTCGACCCCACCGACCGAGCTCTCGCCGAAGCCGCCGAAGATCCGGCGATCGAAGGCACCGGCTGGTTCGTCGAAACCGAGCCCGATACTGGCGACGTGATCCTTATCCGTTCCCCCGCGGGGGTCGAACTGCGCGGGGAGGAGGGCAGCCTCCTCGGCTATCGCTACGAGAGCTACGATGCCTCGGACGTTGCCGCGCACATGGATACTTATCTGACGCACCGCGCTCAGTGGGCCATCCTCGACCACATCAAGCCAGGCCTCGACCGCGCTGCCTCGGCGCGCTCCGCCAGCTTCACCCCGAAACTGGTGGACGGCGCCGCGACCCTCGATGCCGGCGCGCACGCCGCTCTCGGCGCTCCGTCACGCATCGCCTACCGCTTCCGGGCGCTCGACAGCCGTCACCTCGAGATCACCGTCGAGTTGCTCGACAAGCCGGCGAACCGCATGCCTGAGGCGAGCTTCGTCACCTTCACGCCGGCTGGCGCGCATGACTGGCAGTTCCTGAAGATGGGGCAGTGGCTGCCGGCCAACCGCATCGCCCATAAGGGCGGTGGTCAGCTTCAGGCGGTCGCTGCGGTCCGGACTGCCGGCCTTGAGTTCCGTCCTCTCGACACGCCACTGGTCGCGCCGACTGCGACCAAGTTCATGCCGTTCAACCCCAGCCCGCCGGATTTCTCCGCCGGCCTGCGCTTCAACCTCCACAACAACAAGTGGGGCACCAACTTCCCCATGTGGTGGGGCGCCAAACGTTTCGAAGCGCGGTTCGTGCTGGAGCTCTAACCCGCATGGCAGGGGAGGGGGATGGCGACCGGACTATCGGCGCCAGACCTACCCCAGCACCGAAGCCGCAATCACGCCGGCAAAACCGACCAGCGCCACCGAGGCGACCTTGCGCACCACACCGGCGTGCCGGTCGCCGGCTGCCGCGCCGATCGCCCGTCCCAGAAGGATCCACGCGAACCCCACCAGCGGCACCAGCAGCGCAAAGCCGAGCACGTACCAGCCAAGCTGAGGGTTGTCGGTCGGGATGATGCTGAGCGAAAAGATCAGCGCCTTGGGGTTGAGCAGCGTGGTGACGAACACCGCCTGCATGCCGATGCTGGTCTGGCCCTGCGTCAGCCCGGCATTGTGCCGCCAGAGCTTGATCGCCGTCCAGATGAGGTACAGCACCACCGCTGCCTTGAGCGCGATCCCCACCAGCGGGTAGCCGTGAATCACCGGCCCGAGCACGATGCGGATCGTGCCGACGGCGATCAGGTAACCGGCGAGTTCAGCCACCAGCAGCCGCACCGACCGCTGCACCCCCACCGTGGCTCCCGATGTTGCCAGGAGCGTATTGGTCGGCCCGGGGGTGCCGAGCAGGGTCAGCACCGCAAGCATGAACAGGATCGGGTCGGTCATCGGAATGAGGGTCTCATACGCGCTACGTGTGAGTGCAGCCGATCAGCGGCCGGCACGCAAGTGCCTCACCTGAGGTAATGCGCCCGCATCTGCCGCGGCGTCAGCCCATAAGCGTTACGGAACTGCACGTAGAACTGGCTCAGCGCCGAGAAGCCGCTTTCGAACGCCACGTTCTCGATGCTGAGGCTGCCCTCGAACAGCAGCGAACGCGCTCGGATCAGGCGCATGCGCACCACGAACTTGTGCATCGGCACCCGCATCACTTCGGTGAACAGGTTCAGTGCGTAGTTGGGGTGCAGACCCACGACCTTGGCCACGTCCTCGGCCCGCAGCGGCTCGGAGAGGTTTTCGAGGATGTGGCGGATCATCGCTACCACGTAGCGCAGCGGCGAGGCCGCCCGTGTGGTCGAGCCGACGCTCTCGATCCACGGCTCCATCAGGATGTCCCAGCCGGTCACCGCGGCGCGCCGCAGCATCAGCGCGATCTCTTCCTTGAGGATGTCGGTTCGCTCCGCATCGCCCGAGCGGTAATCCTGGTACCAGCGCGTCAACGTGTCGGCGCCGATCGTCTCAGGCGGCAGCATCACCACCCCGCCACCCATCATCGTCTCGGTGAGCTGCCCGAGGTTGGGCATGTGCAAGAAACTGTCGAGCGGCAGGTAGACATTGCACTGCCGGCTGTCGTGGTTCGTCCCGTAGTCGATTGCTGTGGTCTGGTGCGGGATGCCCGCCCAGAACAGCACCAGCCGGCCCGAGGGGATGCGTAGCGGCCGCCCGTCGATGACGTAGTCCATGCTGCCGGTGGTCAGCCAGTTCAGCTCGATATGACCGTGGAAGTGCTCTTCCGGCATGATCTGCGGATCGAACCAGCGGATACCGAACCGGCCAAACGCCTGCGTCTGCGCGTAAAATCGCCGGTCCGGCCGCGGCACCGGAGCGGTGGCTTTCTCGCGCGGCTTGCCCGGCAGGAAGTGCTGCGGCTGCTCGTTCATCGGCTGTGCGACAATCTGTAAAAACCGGAAATACTCATTCAGATAATCGGATTGTTCGCTTTAGTGCAAGGTCTACCCTTTTGAGGCTGGGACAAGTGGTGGCGGGTTGGAGGCCTGCCGCCGGGTGCGTGTTGCGCCGGTCTCGAGCCTAGGGAGGAAACATGCGTAAACACCTATTTGCCCTTGGCGGGGCAAGCCTTCTGCTCGGCGTGTCGCTGCTTGCGGCGCAAGCCCAGACAGTCGCGCCGACCACGCCGCCCGATCCGCCGAAATTCGATGCCCAGGGCACCCCGAACTTCGTCGGTATCGCCGATGTCTATGAGTACAAGGCGCTGGCCGAGTACCACGAGCCCGACTACGTCAAGGCCTTCGTCGATGCGGGCAAGCTCCCGCCGGTGGCCGAGCGTCTGCCCAAGGAACCGCTGGTCTTCAAGACCGCCAACATGCCCGATGGCAATGGCGTCTATGGCGACGTGATGCGCCACGTGATCGGCGGCCGGCCGGAAGGCTGGAACTACATGGCCGGCCAGTCACAGGGCTGGGGCGGCATCGATATCGGCACCATGGAGTGCCTGACCCGTACCGGTCCGCTGTTCGAGATCAAGGCCGAGGAACTGGCGCCGATGCCAAACCTCGCCAAGAGCTGGGAATGGAGCGAGGACGGCCACAAGCTGACCATGCACCTGATCGAAGGCGCCAAGTGGTCGGATGGCGTGCCCTTCACCTCCGAAGACATCATGTTCTACTGGGAAGACAACATCGTCGATCCCAACGTCTCGCCGCTCAACGGCGCGACGCCCGAGACTTTCGGCGAGGGCACCACGCTCGAGGCCATCGACGACTACACCATCGTCTGGACCTTTAAGGACGCCTTCCCCAAGCAGTACATCTACCAGATGGCGTACGGCACCTTCTGCCCGGGCCCGGCGCACATCTTCAAGCCGCTGCATCCCAAGTACAAGGCCGGTGCGACTTACGACGAGTACAAGAACGCCATCAAGCCGGAATACATGAACATCCCGGTCATGGGCGCCTGGGTGCCGGTCGAGTACCGTCCCGACGATATCGTCGTGATGCGCCGCAACCCTTACTACTGGAAGGTCGACGAGGCGGGTAACCAGTTGCCCTACCTCAACGAAGTGCACTACCGCCTCTCGACCTGGGCGGACCGCGACGTGCAGGCCGTGGCCGGCACCGGCGACTTCTCCAACCTCGAGCAGGCCGAAAGCTATGTCGAGGCGTTGAAGCGCTCCGCCGACCCCAACGCTCCGGCGCGTCTGGCCTTCGGTGCCCGCACCATCGGCTACACGCTCTACCCGAACCTCTCCGGCAATGGCTGGGGCGAACCGGATGAGCGGCAGCAAGCCGTCCGCGAGCTCAACCGCAATGCCGACTTCCGCAAGGCCATCAGCTACGCGCTCGATCGTCAGCGCCTGGGCGAAGCCCTGGTGAAGGGCCCGTTCACCGCCATCTATCCGGGCGGCCTCTACGCCGGCACGACCTACTACGACAAGGACTCGACGGTGTACTATCCGTTCTCGCTCGAGGACGCCAAGGCTCTGCTGGAGAAGGCCGGTCTCAAGGACACGGACGGCAACGGCGTGGTCAACTTCCCGGCAGGTACCGCCGGTGGTGCAGACGTGGAGATCACGCTGCTCGCCAACGCCGACTACCAGACCGACAAGAACCTGGCCGAAGGCGTCATCTCGATGATGGAGCCGCTGGGCATTCGCGTCATCGCCAACTTCCTGACCGGCACCCAGCGTGACGCGACGGAACAGTCGGGCAAGTTCGACTGGCGTGTGGCCCGTAACGGCGCCGAACTGATCGCGGTGGTGCAGAACACCGTCGCGCTGGCCCCGACCGGTCCGCAGATCAGCAACTCGCACCGCGCCGGCACCGACGGCACGATGGACCTGCTGCCGTTCGAGCAGGAGATGGTCGACACCGTCAATGCGTTCATCGCGACCGACGATGCCGAGAAACGCAAGGACCTGATGAAGACCTACCAGAAGCTCTACACCGAGAACCTCTTCGGTATCGGGCTGACCCAGTACCCAGGTGCACTGATCATCAACAAGCGCTTCGCCAACATCCCGGCCGGCGCCCCGATCTTCATGTTCAACTGGGCTGAGGACAACATCATCCGTGAACGCGTGTTCGTGCCGGCCGACAAGCAGCAGGGCTACGAACTGCACCCCGACACCCTCCCGGGTGAGCCGGGCTCTGCCGGGCCGGTGAAACTCTAATCCCGACCTGACGGAATCCGGGCAAGGGGGCTCCGGCCCCCTTGCTACCTAGCCGGAGGAGATTTGATATGCAGCTGCTGCGCTTTCTGGTGACGCGAATCCTGGCCGCCCTGCCGGTCCTGCTGGTTCTGAGCGTCGTTACCTTCGCCATTATCCAGGCCCCTCCGGGCGACTACGGCGACTACATCCGCTCCATGCTCATCAACCAGGGCGGGGCGACGATCGAGGAAGCCGAGAAGCAGGCTGCGATCTACCGCGAGCAAAACGGCCTCAACGAGCCGCTGCCGGTCCAGTACGTCAACTGGATCAGCGGCATCGTCACCCGCTTCGACTTCGGTCACTCGCTCTACTACAACAAGCCAGTCGGCGACGTGGTGACGGAGCGCCTGCCGCGCACCATCCTCCTCGCGCTGACCTGCCACTTCTTCGCGTCGGTGATCGGCATCGGCATGGGTATCATCGCCGCCACCCGACAATATAGTTGGATCGACACCACCTTCGGCATCATCTCGTTCCTCGGGATGACCGTGCCGAGGTTCCTGCTGGCGCTGATCATCATCTACATCCTCGCCTTCAAGCTGAACGTGCAGGAGCTCGGAAGTTTCTTCTCGTCGAGATATGGGGGGGCGCCATGGAGCTGGGACAAGTTCATGAACCTGGTCAGCCACGTCTGGCCGGTGGTCTTCATCGCCACCTTCGGCGGCCTCGCCTACAACATGCGGGTGATGCGGGCCAACCTGCTCGACGTGCTCAATAGCCAGTATGTCGAAACGGCCCGCGCCAAGGGCTTGTCCGAGGGCGCCGTCATCATGAAGCATGCCGTGCCCAACGCGCTGCATCCGCTTATCGCCTACCAGGGCGTGGCGCTGCCCTACATGCTCACCGGCGAGATCGAAGTCGCCATCGTCTTCGGTCTGGCAACGGTCGGACCGGCCATCGTCGGTTCCATGGCGGTGGGCGACGTCTATGTCACCGCCACCTTCGTGCTCGTCCTCGCTGCGACGCTGATCATCGGCAACATCATCGCCGATCTCCTGCTCGCCGCCGTTGATCCGCGCGTCCGTCTGGGTGGGGAGAACCGCGAATGAGCACCATTGCCGACAAGCCCACGCTCAGTACGACAGAAACTGGCGCCGCCAACCTCGCCGAACTCGCCACCCCGGCCGGACACCAGTTGCCCCCGGCCGACCCGGTGGTCGACACTCCCGTCGCCAGCCGCTTCAGCCATGGCAACGAGACCTATGCCACGCTGGTGTGGCGCCGCTTCCGCCGCTCTACCATGGGCATGATGGGGCTGGTGCTCACCGTCGCGTTGCTCACCATGGCGATCTTCGGCGATTTCTTCGCACCGATGGATCCCAAACGCGCCGAGATCGCCTTCGCGCCGCCCGACCACGTCGAGTTCAGTGCCCCCGACGGCGGCTTCAGCCTCATTCCCTACGTGTACCCGATCGTCGAGACCGGTGAGTTCGACCCTGTCACCTTCCAGCCGATGACCGGTCCGGATCGTACCAATCCCACGGCGCTCGGCTTCTTCGTGCCGGGCCACCAGTATCACCTGCTCGGCGTCATCCCGTCCAACATCCACTTCTTCGGCTCCGTCGACGGCCGCCCCATCCACTTCCTCGGCACCGACAAGTTCGGCCGCGACATCCTTTCGCGCGGCATCGTCGGCTCGCAGATTTCGCTCACCATCGCGCTGGTGGTGGTGCTGCTGACGACCACTATCGGCACGCTGGTCGGCATCGCCTCGGGCTATATCGGTGGTCGGCTCGATGCCTGGGTGCAGCGCTTCGTCGACCTGGTGCTCGCCTTCCCGCAACTGCCGCTTTACCTGGCGCTCGCTTCGCTGATCCCGGTGACGGCGCCGTCGCCGGTGTTCATCGCCTTCGTCATCGGCGTCATGGCGGTGCTCGGCTGGGCCCAGCTGGCCCGCGAGGTGCGCTCCAAAACCCTGGCGCTCGCCCGCATCGAATATGTGCGTGCCGCCATCGCGGTCGGCTCGTCCGATTGGCGCATCATCCTGCGCCACATCCTGCCCAACGTCTCGTCCCACCTGATCGTGGCGGTGACCATCGCCATCCCCTCGGTCGTGCTGCTCGAGAGCTTTCTCGGCTATCTCGGCTTCGCCGTGAAGCCGCCGCTGATCTCCTGGGGCCTGATGCTGCAGGATACCGGCACTTTCTCGGTGATCGGCTCCTATCCCTGGATCCTCTCGCCCGTCGTCTTTGTGCTGATCACCGTGTTCGCTTTCAACGCGCTCGGCGACGGCCTCCGCGACGCCATCGACCCCTACTGAGGTGAAGAGATGAGCACCATCGACAACAACGATCTCTCTCCGCCCGAGCGTTACGATCTGGGCAGTCACGGCCGCGAACTGATCCTTGACGCCCGCAACATCGCGGTCGATTTCAAGGTCGAAGGCGGCATCGTCAATGCCGTGCGCGATGTCTCGTTCCAGCTCCACAAGGGCGAGACCATCGCGCTGGTGGGGGAGAGTGGCTCCGGCAAGTCGGTCACCGCCCGCACCGTCATGCGCCTGCTGACCAAGCGCGCGACCATCAGCAGCAAGTCTCGTATCACGCTGGGCGACAAGGATATCCTCACGCTCCCCGACGCCGGGATGCGCAAGCTCCGCGGCAACGACATCTCGATGATCTTCCAGGAGCCGATGAGCTCGCTGAACCCGATCTACACCGTCGGCGCCCAGCTCTGCGAAATCCTCCACCTGCACAACCGCATCTCCGGAGCCGAAGCGATGAAGCGCGCCCGGCAATTGCTGGAGGACGTGCAGATCCCGGAGCCGGAAGCGCGGCTCCGGCAGTATCCGCACCAGATGTCGGGCGGGCAGCGGCAGCGCGTCATGATCGCCATGGCGCTCGCCAATCGCCCCGATGTGCTGATCGCCGACGAGCCGACGACCGCGCTCGACGTCACCGTTCAGGCCCAGATCCTCAACCTGATCAAGGACCTGAAGTCGAAATACGGTATGGCGGTGATCCTCATCACCCATGACCTGACCATCGTCAAACAGTTCTCCGACTACGTCTATGTCATGCAGAACGGCCGGGTTCAGGAGCACAACACCACCGAGGCGCTGTTTGCCAACCCGCGCCACAGCTACACCCGGCACCTGCTTGCCTCCGAACCCAAGGGCTCGGCCAGGCCGATCGAGGCCAACTCGCCGACGGTGCTCGAAGGCAAGGACGTAAAGGTCGCCTTCACCCTGAAACGTGGCGGCTTCTTCAGCCCCGATTTCTTCGAGCTGGTCGCCGTCGACAAGCTGTCGCTCAATTTGAAGAAGCACGAAACCCTCGGCCTCGTCGGCGAATCCGGCTCCGGCAAGACCACTTTCGGCCAGGCGCTGATCCGCCTGATCGGCAACCAGGGCGGCGAGATCCTGTTCGATGGCGAACGTATCGATACCAAGGATCGCAAAGCCATGCGCCCGTTGCGCAGCCGCATGCAGATCGTCTTCCAGGATCCGTTCGCCTCGCTCAACCCGCGCATGAGCGTGCGCCAGATCATCGAGGAGGGCCTGATCGTCAACGGCCTCGGCGGCAACTCGCGCGAGCGCGGTGACCGGGTCCGCCAGGCGCTGCGCGATGCCGGGCTGCCCGACACCATCCTCAACCGCTTTCCGCACGAGTTTTCGGGCGGCCAGCGCCAGCGCCTCGCCATCGCGCGGGCCATCGCACTTGAGCCGGAGTTCATCCTGCTGGACGAGCCGACCTCGGCGCTCGACCTCTCGGTACAGGCCCAGATCATCGAACTGCTGCGCAAGCTCCAGGCGGAGAAGGGCCTCAGCTACCTGTTCATTTCGCACGACCTCAAGGTCGTCAAAGCCCTGTGCCACCGGGTGATGGTCATGCAATACGGCAAGATCGTCGAACAGGGGCCGGTCAACGAGGTTCTGGAGAACCCCAAGACCGAATACACATCGCGGCTCGTCAGGGCTGCCTTCGAAATCGCGGCCTGATCCGCCGCCGAACTGGACCTATCGGAGAGACTTATGGCCAACCCCAAGATCACCTTCATCGGCGCCGGCTCGTCGGTGTTCATGAAGAACATCGTCGGCGACATCCTGCAGCGCGAGGCGCTGACCGGCGCCGAGATTCGCCTGATGGACATCAATCCGCAGCGCCTCGAAGAGAGCGCCATCATCGCCGGCAAGCTGGTGAACACCCTCGGCGTCCCCGCCACGGTGAAGACCTTCTCGAACCAGCGCGAGGCGCTCGACGGCACCAACTTCGTGGTCGTCTGCTTCCAGATCGGCGGCTACGAGCCCTCGACCGTCGTCGATTTCGAGGTGCCCAAGAAGTACAACCTGCGCCAGACCATCGCCGATACCCTCGGGGTCGGCGGCATCATGCGTGGCCTGCGCACCGTGCCGCATTTGTGGTCGATCTGCGAGGACATGCTGGAAGTCGCCCCCGAGGCGGTGATGCTGCAATACGTCAACCCGATGGCCATCAACACCTGGGCGATCGCCGAGAAGTACCCGACCATCAAGCAGGTCGGCCTCTGCCACTCGGTGCAGGGTACCGCCATGGAACTGGCCCATGATCTCGACATTCCCTATTCCGAGATCCGCTACCGCTCGGCCGGCATCAATCACATGGCCTTCTACCTGAAGTTCGAGCATCGCCAGCCCGACGGCTCGTACCGCGATCTCTACCCGGACCTGGTTCGCGCCTACCGCGAGGGCAGGGCGCCCAAGCCGACCTGGAACCCGCGCTGCCCCAACAAGGTGCGCTACGAGATGCTGACGCGTCTCGGCTACTTCGTCACCGAGAGCTCCGAGCACTTCGCCGAGTACACCCCGTACTTCATCAAGGAGGGCCGCGAGGACATCATCGAGAAGTTCGGCATCCCGCTCGACGAGTACCCCAAGCGCTGTGTCGAGCAGATCGCCAGGTGGAAGACCACCTCGGAGGAGTACCGCAAGGCCAACACCATCGAGGTCAAGCAGAGTAAGGAATACGCTTCCGAGATCGTCAACTCGGTGTGGACCGGTGAGCCGGGCGTCATCTACGGCAACGTCCGCAACAATGGCGTCATCACCAACCTGCCGTACAACGCCGCCGTCGAAGTGCCGTGCCTCGTCGACGCCTCCGGCATCCAGCCGACCTATATCGGCGACCTGCCGCCGCAGCTGACGGCGCTGATCCGCACCAATATCAACGTGCAGGAGCTCACGGTCGCGGCGCTGATGACCGAGAACAAGGAGCACATCTACCACGCTGCGATGATGGATCCGCACACGGCTGCCGAGCTCGACCTCGAGCAGATCTGGAACCTCACCGACGACCTCCTCGCCGCCCACGGCGACTGGATCCCGGCCTGGGCCCGCCCGGCCAAGAAGCAGCGCGTGGCGTAAGGCGCACTGACAGAGACGGCCCCTCTCATCCTCCCCTCATGGGGAGGCCGGGAGGGGAGCGTCTGCTTCAGCAACAAGCTCTCCTCCCTGACCTGGCCCCGCGGCATCCCGCGGGGTTTCTTTTTTACCCCTCTCGGCTAAGGGGAGGGCATGGCTACCCTGCTCAACCCCACTCCCGACGCCACCATGCTCAGCCGCGCCCTGGCGCGCTGGTCGCTGACCCGTCCGACCCTGCTCGTCGAGACCGCGACCAGCTTCGTCTACCGCGTCGAGCGTACTGGCCAACCGCCGGCCGTGCTGAAGCTCTTGAAGCCCGGCACCGGTGATGACGAACGCAATGGCGGCAGCCTCCTGGTCTGGTACGCCGGCAATGGCGCCGCTGCCGTCTACGGCCTCGCCCGTGACGCCGTGCTGATGGAGCTGGCCGATGGTGAGACCCTCGGCGATGTCGCCCGCGCCGGTCGCGACGCCGAGGCCACCGAGATTCTCTGCGACACCGTCGAAAGGCTCCATACCCCTCGCGACGCCACGCCGCCCGCCGGTCTCACCCCGTTGCGCCAGCGCTTCGAGGCACTGTTCCGGGTCGGAGCTGCCGCCTGGCCGCGCCAGGCCCGCGATCTCGTCGGCCGCGCTACCGGGATCGCCTACAACCTGTTCGACAGGCCGATGGAAACCCTGCCGCTGCATGGCGATGTGCACCACGACAACATCGCGCACAGCAGCCGAGGCTGGGTCGCGATCGACCCGAAGGGCCTCATCGGAGATCCGGCCTACGACTACGCCAACAGCTTCCTCAACCCTGAGGAAGGCGACGACTTCGTCATCAGCGCCGCGCGCGTCGGCAGCCACTCCCGCACTATCGCCGCCCGCACCGGCATCCCGCGCCGCCACCTGCTCGCCTGGGCTTCGGCCCACGCCGCCCTCAGCGCTGCCTGGGACATCGAGGACGGCAACCCGGTGACGCAGCAGATCGGCATCCTGCCGCTGCTGCTCACCGCCTACGACACCGCCTGACGGGAAATCTGTTTCACCCCGCCCGCTGAACTCTCTGCCGCTTGCTGCATTTCCCTCCGTCAGGGGCGGCGAGCCTCGTCGTCTCCGAGTCTTTGCTCAATCGCGCTTTCGAACGGAAAAGTCCGCGATTTTTCCCGAAGGCGCTCCAACAGGGAGAACGGCCATGAAAGTCAGCGAATGCATGAGCACCGATGTCGAGCTTTGCTCACCCGATGACACCATCCGCTCCGTCGCGCGTACCATGCGCGAGATTGACGCCGGTTCGATGCCGGTCGGCGAGAACGATCGCCTTGTCGGCATGATCACCGACCGCGATATCTGCATCCGCGCCGTGGCGGAGGGCATGGGCCCCGAAACCCGTGTCCGCCAGGTGATGAGCTCCAGCCCGCGCTGGTGCTACGAGGACGAGGAACTGTCCGACGTCTCCGACCACATGGCCGAGTTCAAGATCCGCCGCCTGCCGGTGCTCAGCCGCGAAAAGCGCTTGATCGGCATGATCTCGCTCGGCGATGTCGCTCTCGCCGACAGCGGTCGGGCCAGCGCCCACGCCTTGCACGAAATCTCCGAACCCGGCGGCATGCACAGCCAGCACTAGGGTTCGAGCCTCTCTCAGTCGGCTGATCCTCCCCCGCGCGGCGGGGGAGGATGGCACCGTCGGCTGCCTCAAGTTTGCTGTCAGATCTTCCAGGCCAGCGTCACGGCTCCCAGCGCAACCAGGCCCACGCCGATCCAGCTCTGCACGGTCAGCTTCTCCCCCAGGAACAACACGCCGAAGATCGCGACGAGCACGACGCTCAGCTTGTCGATCGGCGCCACTTCTGCGGCCTGCCCAAGCTTCAGCGCCCGGAAATAGGCCAGCCACGATGCCCCCGTCGCCAACCCCGACAGCACGAGGAACAGCCAGGTCTTGCCCGAGATCGTATCGAGCGGCTGGAACTTTCCCAGCGCCAGGACAATCCCTGACAGCACCACGATGATTACCCCGGTCCGGATCAGCGTCGCGAAATCGCTGTCGATGTTCTCGATGCCGACCTTGGCGAAGATCGCCGTCAGCGCGGCGAACACCGCCGAGAGCAAGGCCCAGAACAGCCAGCTGTCGAATGGCGAGGCCATGATCATCCTTCCTGTCTGGTGAGAAATGCCTTGGGCGCCGCCCCGGTCAGCTTCTCGAATGCGTGGTTGAACGCCGCCTGATCGAAATACCCCAGCCGGTGCGCCAGCTCGGTGAGTGTTTCCGCCCCTCCGGCGTTCAGTGCTTCCACCGCCTCCAGCATCCGATATCGGTCGATGACCCATTTGGGCGGCACCCCGACATACTCGTCGAACAATCGCTGCAGCGCCCTGAGTCCGAGCCCGAACGCTCCGGCCAGCTCGCCGGCTGAGACCAGTTCGAGGTTCGCCTCGGCAAATCGCACGATCTGCCGCGCCAGCCCGGCCTTCTCGTCCGGTTGCGGTAACTGCGCCCGAACCAGTTCCTCCATCCGCTCGGCCATGCCGACGGGATCGTTGAGGCCGGTGAATTCCTCCTGCATCGCTGTCGATGTTCGCGAGAACACCGTCTCTACCGGCAGCCACGTGTCACTCAGCACACTCACCGCGCGCCCAAAGAACGGCCGGAACGCGCCCGGCCAGAACTTCGTCGCGAACACCCGGCCCGAACCGCTGAGAGTGGTCTCGAACACCCCGGTTGCCGCGCCGAAAATGCCGGTCTTGCCACGCGAGTCGATCACCACATGCTGGTTGGGGTGGCTGAGATTGCGCTGCGTATAGGGCGGGCGCTCGCCCAGGTCGTAGAGGATCATCCAGTGGTGCTCGACCCAGTCGGCCAGGTCATCTGACGGCTCGAACCGCGTCAGCTCGAAATGCTCGAAGCTGGTCCGCTTGTGCAGCAGCCCGCGCGCCGGCTTCACGGCCGCATCGATCGGCCTGGGATCACTTTGCCGCATCAGGTCAGCGCACGCCGCTCATCTCAGAGGTCCGCACCACGTGGTGCTGCACGAACTCGGTCCGCTCCACCAGGAACGCGTCGTCCTCGGGGTAATACTGTGCCCGCTGGTAGTCCTCGCCGGCGAAGCGCTTCACCGCCTCGAGGTCGGTCCACCAGCTCAGCGTGGTGATGGTGCTGAGCCCGTCGGCTTCGGCGCTGGTGAGAATCTGGAAGCCCAGGTTGCCGGCGGTCGCGGCGTAGTGGGCGGCTCCCGTCTCCTCGATATAGGCGACGTAGCGTGCTTCGTCCGCGGTGCGGATACGGGCCGACCATTGGCGCAGGATCATCCGCTAACCTCCTGTGTCGCGAAACTACAATTCCAGACGGCGCCGCTCCGCTAGCTTCCCCGTCCAAGCAAGGAGAACCCGATGAAGACCGCCAAAGGCACGATTCTGCATAACAACTGGGACGAGAAACCCTACCACGAAGCTGCCCCGCTGAAATCGAGCGAAGCAAAGATCGACATCGTCATGCACGGTGCCATCGAAGCCACCGGCCCCGGCCGCTACCTGATGCAATACCCCACCACCGACACTTGCCACTATGCCGGCTACCTGGTCATGGACGGCACGCTCGACGGCAAGTCCGGCCAGTTCATCATCTATGAGGTCGGCGACTGGACCAACGGCATCGCCGCCAGCAAATGGCAAATCGTCGAAGGCTCCGGCACAGGCGAGCTAAAGGGCATCACGGGGCAGGGCAGCTATTCGGCACAGCACGACAAGACCGTGCATTACGAGCTGAGCTACGAAATTAGCTGAAGCAGACGGCCCCCTCCCATCCTCCCCCATAAAGGGGGAGGTGCCGCATCGAGTATCGGTCACGATCGAGCCACAGCCTCGACTCTTCACCTCCCCCTTCATGGGGAAGGATGGGAGGGGGCCGTCTCTATCGGCTACGCGCCGCCCATCCCCCGAACCAGTTCCAGGAACTCGGCATGCCCCAGCGCCTTGCTGGCTGCCTGCTTGTATTCCTTCACCAGTCCAGCATGCGTCTCGCGCGCGAATTTTCTCAGCTTCGGATCGCGCGCCATCTCCGCCTTGGCCACCGCGGGATCGAGCAGCCCCAGGCCATCAAGCACCGGATAATGTAGCTGCGTTTCGACATGCGGCAGCCCGAACAGGAAGTCGGCAAAATGCTCGCGCCGCGGCATCTCGGTCTTCCAGCGCTCGAGCCGCTGTCTGGTCTCCGGGTGGATCCGGTGCGCCCGCACCTCGCGCCAGAACGGCGTGTCGTCCCGTTCCGTCATATAGTGGGTGTTCACGAAGGTGCGGAAATCGTCCACCTGCCGCCCGACGCGGCGGTTATAGTCGTCGCGCAACGGCTGCCCCATCTGGGCGGGGTCCCGCAGGTACTGCCCGGCGAACATCATCATCTGCACGATCGTGCCGTGGATCGAGGTCGATTCCAGCGGTTCGAGAAAGCTCGAGCTCAGCCCCACCGCCACAACATTGTTGATCCACGCCTTCTCGAGTCGCCCGATCTTGAACTGTATATCGCCGCGCACCTCGATCTTGCGCCCCAGCACCCGTTCCACCTCGGCATGCGCTTCGTCGGGGGTGCGGAACTCGTCCGAGTACACGTAACCGCAGCCATACCGGTACTGTGTCGGGATCTGCCACATCCAGCCCGCTTCCTGGGCCCAGGCGCGGGTATAGTTGGCGATCTCCTCGCCCGGCTCCACCGGCAACCAGAAGGGCAGGGCGCGGTTCACCGGCAACTCGTGCTGGTACGAAATCCATGGCGCCTGCATCTCGCCGACGATCAGGCGCTTGCGGAACCCTGTCGCGTCGATGAAGAAATCGCCCTCGAGCTTCTGCCCGTCCTCGAACACCAGCGCCGTGACGTCGCCGGTCTCGCCGTGCCGCTCCACCCCGGTCAGCACGTTGTCGACGATCTCGACGCCCTGAGACTTCTCCTTGAGGAACTTGCCCACCAGCGATTGGTCGAAGTGATAGGCCGGCAGGAACGGTCCGAGTGGGATCAGCGATCCGTCCGCCTTCCTGGCCCATGGCGCCTTCTTCTGCTTCAGCAGCGGCCCGAACAGGTGCATGTCCTGCACGGGCTCGTTCACGGACACCGCATAGACGTTGAGATAGTCCGACGGCGCCCCCGGCGGTGGCCGTACCACCGCGTGCGGATCATCGATCGGCCCGTAGTAGGTAAAACCCTTCCGCCGCCAGTCCTCGTGTCGGATCCCCAGCTTGTAGGTGGCCTCGGTCTTCCTGAAGAACTCGAAGATATCGATGCCGAAATGCGTCAGGAACACATGGAACGCCGCGGTCGTCGCCTCGCCCACCCCCACTGTCGGGATCTTGGAGGATTCCACCACGCTCAGCTTCGCGTCGAGCTTCAGCCGCTTGATCGAGTCCTGGATGATGAAGGCAGCGATCCACCCGGCGGTGCCGCCGCCCACGATAACGAAGTGCGGTTGTTCCGCCATGTTCGTAGTCCTCCCTTAGCGGAGGAAACGCGATGCAGGGCGGGGCGGCAAGAGGCGAGCGGCGACGGAAAGTCCGGAAAGCTAAGGTCGATCCGGCTGCTCGTCGCAAGTTACCGTGGAAGCCGATAAAGTTCTTCGATCAGGCCGTTTTCGTCCTCGATCGCCAAAGGCGTGCAGAACGACAGCCAAGCGATCACAAAAAACAGAAAAACTCCCCACATGATCAGTGCGGCGATGAATATCCTGCGTCGATGTCTATCGTCTAACAGTTCTGGACTGCCGCGCGTCATAACGTCCCCGGTGGGAGTTGAAGCACGCGTTCACGAAGTCAGTCAAATCACGCTATCCGGCGGAGAACGACTGCGTGAGTCCTTGCGTTAGGTGCCGGCCAACTCGAAGGCGGAGATGGCCTGGCTACTTGAGAAGCTCTCTGGGCACAAACAGGATGATGATCGAGACGACCAGGTTGCCGTTGGCGCGCGGCAGTCCACCATCTGGATTTCTATAGATCGCATACCCTGCCGCGGCCCACAGGGTCGCCCCCAGGTACACCAGGGGAAGCAACAGCAACCACACTACGTAGGCCGGGCTCGGTACAGGAGAACTCAGCAACGCCAGTGTGAGCGCGACTGCCACGATGGCGATGGCGATGAGGGTGTATCGCCAGCGATTGACGGTCAGATCCCGCAGAGTTGCCTTCGAATAGCCTTCTTCGGCCTTACCCATCATACCCGGTACACCCGCTCGGCGTTTTTCGAGAAGAGCTTCTCCTGTTCTGTCCGGCTGGCGCCGCGGACGATCTCCCGGCTGGCGTTCACCCACTTGGTGAGGTCGGCAAACAGCGTCACCACCGGATGGTCGCTGCCCCACACCACGCGGTCCCACCCGAACGTCTCGATGACGAACTCGACGTAGGGACGGATCGTGTCCACGGTCCAGGAATCGTCCACGTTGGCCAAAATCCCTGAAACCTTGCACACCACGTTTGGCAGCTCGGCGATCCGCTCCATCCGCGTCGTCCAGCTCTCCCATTCGCGCTCGGCGATCTTGGGGTTGCCGCAGTGATCGAGCACGAACTGCGTCTGCGGGCACGCCTCGATCAGTGGCGGCGCCAGCATCAGCTCATGCGACTTTACGCAGATATCGAAGCTCATGTCGTAGCGCGGCAAGAGCCGGATATTGTCGATGAAGGTCTGCGTCTGGCTCAACTCCGCCGGCTGCCCCTGCAGCAACCGCCGGATGCCTTTGACCGGTCCCAGCTCTCGCATCTTCTCGAGGTGCCGTTCGAAATCCGCGTGCTCCGGCCGCCCATTGGCGATCGCCCCGACCACCCGATCGAGCCCCAGCACGAACTCCGTCTCGGCCGCGATCTCAGGTTCGGCGACATCTACTTCCATATGCAGCGCCGCCTCGACCCCCAGCGGGGCCGCCTCCGCCCAGTAGCTCTCGACCAGCCAAGGCTTGTTGATCGCCGGCGCCCCGCCCAGCCACGGATAGGAGAACCTGTCGGGATAGATCAGGTGCAGGTGCGTATCGACAATGCGCATGAAATCAGCCGTTTGAAGTGTGAATCCGAGCTGAGAAGGTAGCCTGCCGACACCCCGCATGACAGGCCAGTCTTTCGGCTATAGCTGCACCGCCAGGCCGCTCCGGATGCTCTCGTCCGCCGCGATGCAGATCCTGAGCGATTGCACGGCGTCATTCATATGCCGGCTGAGGTCGATATCCTCGACGATGGCGCGATATACATAGTCCTGCTCCCGTGCGCACAGCGCATCGTGGTGTGGCTCGCCCTGCATCGAGATGTACTCGTCGGCGTTGGCGAAGCTCCCGTCCGGCGCGAGCGCCGCCCGGTGCACCCGGATCTGGTCGGTCCGCGTGTGGGTGTCGAGATCGTCCGATCTGGCGCCCGGCTCCATGACGATCGACACCGCGCCGTTCGGGGTCATCACGTCCTTGATGAAGAAGGCGTTCTCCGAAACCATCGGTCCCCACGCCGCCTCGTACCAGCCGCGCGAACCGTCCTCGAACAGCACCTGCAGAGCGCCGTAATTGTACATGTCCGGCGCAATCTCGTCCGAGAGGCGCACCCCCATGCCGCGCACCTCGACCGGCCTTGCATCGGTGATCTGGCACATCACGTCGACATAGTGCACGCCGCAGTCGACGATCGGCGACGTCGTCTCCATCAGCGTCTTGTGCGTCTGCCAGTTGGCCCCGCTCGATTGCTGGTTGAGGTTCAACCGGAAGGCATAGGGACCGCCGAGCTTGCGCGCTTCGGCGATGAAACGGATCCAGCTCGGGTGGTGCCTCAGAATGTAGCCCACCACCAGCTTCCGCCCATTGGCCCTGGCGGCGGCGACCACCCGCTCGGCATCGGACACCGTCATTGCCAGCGGCTTTTCGACGAACACATGCGCGCCCTGTTCCAGCGCCATCACCGCATAGTCGGCATGCGTATCGGTGTAGGTGTTGATCGATACCAGGTCCGGTTTCAGCTCGCGCAGCGCTGCCTGATAGTCGGCCAGCACCTGGTAGCCGGCGAGCTCCACGTCGAGCTTCGGCGCCCGGCGGTTCACCAGCCCGACGATCTCGAACCCCGGGTGCCGGTGATAAGCCAGCGCATGGCTCCGCCCCATATTGCCCAGGCCCGCCACAAGTACACGAACGCTCATCTAAACTGCTCCAGGTCCTGCTCTTCCCGGCGAAGCCGGGCAACGTTTGGTTGGGCGGCGCCCCTTGCGCCTGCAATCACGCACAGAGTCATTCCCGCGAAAGCGGGAACCGCTGTTTTCCGCGAGCGCTGCAAACCGAGATCCCCGCTTTCGCGGGGATAACCCTGCGGATAGCTCGGCGGTAGAGCCAGCTCATGTACCCGACGAACCCGTGGCCCTGTCCAGCCCGGCATTGAGCTCGATCGCTGCCGCCTCGAGCCGCTCGGCCGAGCCCTCCGCAAACGCCGCCGGCAAGCCATAGTAGCGGTGCGCCTCGAGCACCTCGTAGCCGCCGAACGGATATTCGGACGCCGGCGGAATATACCCTGGCACACCATCGGCAAAGCTGTTGACGAAATGCACGCGCGCCGCATCGCCGCGCACGTTCAACGCTGACTGCGCGAACATCTCGCCCGGCATGAAGCTCAACCGCACCCCGGCCCAGTCGAGCACCGTCACCTTGCCGGTCCACGGCGCAATCGGCCGCAGCGCGACGGTCCCGGCCCAGTCCGCCCAACACTCGTAGAGCGCCGCCCAGGCCGGATCCGACTCGGCCGCCTTGGCCTGCCATTCGGCCGCCAGTATGGACAGGGGCACCGTCTCGTTCCGCTCGAGATCGAGCGTCACCGCTTGGGTCGCCGCGCCAATCCTGCCATTGCACCGTTCGAGTCCTGCTGCCGAAGCACTGGCGGCGATCCGCCTGCCCAGCCGTTCGGCCTCGGCATAGGTGCGATCCGCCGTTGGTACCGTGCTGATCGACGAATGCGGCGAGTGCCCCGTGCTGATGTCGCCCGCGCATCCGGTCAGGAACACCGCGATGATCCCAGGATCGGCGGCCTCCAGCGCCTCTCGCACATAATGCGGAAAGTCGGCCGTGTACTGCCGATTATAGGCCGCGAGCACCACCGGGTGACAGGCGTGTGCAGCGAGGATGGCGATCGGCTTGCCGTCGACGCCGTCGATCCGCAGCACCGGCACGGTCGGGTCGATGACGCCGCCGTCGTGTCGCCGGTTGAAGGCGATCCCGGGATTGTTGCCGGTGCCGGCCGAGAGGACTGCTGGCCGCTGCGCCGCCACGGCCCGGTCGATCGCCTCGACGCACCCGTCTTCCAGCCGCGCCAGAAAGCCGGCGTCAAATTCGGTTCCGCCGCGACCGGCCATGCTCACTGGTCCGCCATGCGTATGCGTGGCGATCACCGCCACCCTGTCGTCGGGCAGCACGCAGCGCGAGCGGATTCGCGCGCAGCTCTCCTCGTGCAGTCCGATCACGTCGGCGACAACGATTGCCGTATCGCCTACGGCAATGGCCCGCGCCGTCAGCGCATCATGGCTGCCGGTCGCCGGCTGGGTGCGGGCTGCATAGCCGGACATCATCAGTCCGGCTGGCGGCGTAATATCGATGATCGAGGCGCCCGCCAGCAGCGGCGATATTTCCGGCATTCCAACCACGCTCCCATCGACTTCTCCGCGGGTCGGCATTAATGCCAAAAACATACCACTTGTCGAGCGTAGCCCTCGCAGAATCCGCGTCGACCGCCAGTGTGGGACCGATCTCACAGCGGGCCGGGCCTTTTGGCCTAGAAACCGCTTGGTCAATGGTCTTTTATTGGTATTATGGGATGAATGTGGGACGACAACCGCGCCGGCCGATTTGCCCGGTGGTTTTGGTCCGGGACAGGCAATTTGACCAGCAACCTCTTCAGCGCCGAAGCCATCATCCTGCCGCAGGGCGGTCCGCTCTACCTGCAGCTGAAGCGCTGGATCGAGGATGCGGTGGCCCGGGGCGCCATCAAGCCCGGCGATGCGCTTCCCTCCGAGCGCGACCTCGCCGCCAAGGTCGAGGTTTCCCGCGTCACCGTGCGCAAGGCCGTACAACATCTGGTGCGCGATGGCCTGCTGATCCAGCGCCATGGCTCTGGCACCTTCGTTGCGCCGCAGCAAAGCCGGGTCGAGCAATCGCTGAGCCAGCTCACGTCCTTCACCGAGGACATGGCGCGCCGTGGCATGGCTGTGCGCGCCATCTGGCTCGATCGCGGCATCTACGACCCATCGCCCGACGAGACCGTAATTCTGGGGCTTTCGCCCGGCGATCGGGTCGCCCGCGTGGCGCGCCTCCGCCTCTCCGGTGATATGCCGCTGGCCATCGAGCGCGCGGCGCTCTCCGCCGAGACGCTGCCCGATCCGGCTGCGGTGGGCTCGTCGCTCTATGCCCATCTCGACAAGACCGGCAATCGCCCGGTGCGCGCCATCCAGCGCATCCGCGCCGCCAATCTCGAAGAGGACGATGCCCGTCTCCTCGAAATCCCAGTGGGCGCCGCCGCGCTCCATATCGAGCGCATCGCCTATCTGCCTTCGGGCAAGGTTGTCGAGCTGACCCGCTCGGTCTATCGCGGCGACACCTATGATTTCGTCGCCGAACTCAGAGTCGGTGAAGCCGCCCGCAAATGATCGCAAACCGTGAGTGATGCCGTGACCACAGCCGCCAACGCCAGCTACATGCGCCAGGAAGTCGAGGAGACCCCGTCGGCGATCGCCCGCCTACTCTCCGAGGGTAAGGCCGATTTCGCGGCCGCCGGCAAGGCGCTCCGCGCCGCCGACCCCACCGCCATCGTCACCATCGCGCGGGGCTCGTCCGACCACGCCTCGTCGTTCCTCAAATACTCGATCGAACTGTTGGCCGGCGTGCCGGTCGCCTCGGTCGGCCCCTCGGTCTACTCGATCTACGGCCGCGAGCTGAAGCTCAAGGGCACTGCCGCCATCGCCATCTCGCAGTCGGGCAAGAGCCCCGACATCGTCGGCATGACCCAGTCGGCGAAAAAGAACGGCGCGCTCACCTTCGCACTGACCAACACCCCGGACTCGCCGCTGGCCCAGGCTTCCGACCAGACCATTGCGCTTCGCTCCGGCGAGGAGAAGTCGGTGGCCGCCACCAAGACCTTCGTCGCCTCGGTCGTCGCGGGCCTCGGCATCGTCGGAAACTGGTTGGAAGACAAGGCGCTGCTGGCGGCTCTGGACTCACTTCCTGAGGTTCTCGAGGAAGCCGTGCATTGCGATTGGTCGCCACTGCTCGGCGCGCTCGACAGGCACCAGTCGCTTTATGTCCTCGGCCGCGGCCCGGCGCTCGCCATCGCCAACGAGGCGGCGCTGAAGTTCAAGGAGACCTGCGGCATCCACGCCGAGGCCTACAGCGCCGCCGAGGTCATCCATGGGCCGGCCCGCATCGTCGAGCACCACTTCCCGGTCCTCGCGCTTGCCGCGCGAGACGCCGCCGAAGCCTCGGTCGCCGAAGTCGCCGAGCGGCTGGCCGGGCAGGGCGCTCGCGTCTTCATCACCTCGGTCAACGCCCAGAGCGCGGAACGCCTGCCGTTCGCCGCCTCCGGCCACGCCATCACCGACGCCCTGGCGCTGATCGTCAGCTTCTACGGCTTCGTCGAAGCCCTCAGCCGCCGCCGCGGCTTCGACCCGGACCGCCCGCCTCACCTCAAGAAGGTGACGGAGACCATCTGAGATCGCCGGCGGTTAAGAACAAGATGTCGCCCCAGCGTCCCCTCGCCCCTTTGGGGAGAGGGGACGGATGAGGGCAGAGGCCCTCACCGCGGGGTGAGGGGCAGCCAAGCACTTGGAGACTACAATGCCCCAGAACAAACAAGCCTTCACCGGAGCCCGCATCTTCGACGGTGCCGAATGGCACGACCACATGGCGCTGGTCGTCGCCGACGGCAAGGTCGAGGGCCTGATCGCCGCGGATTCACCCACCGACGCCATCCGCGTTCCCGCCGACGGCGCGATGATCGTCCCCGGCTTCCTGGACCTGCAGGTCAACGGCGCCGGCGGCGCGCTGCTCAATGACACCCCGACGCTCGATGCCATCCGCACCATCTGCGCGACGCTGACACAATTTGGCTGCACCGGGAGCCTCCCGACCCTGATCACCGATACGGTACCCAAGAACGAGGCCGTCATCGCCGCCGGTGCCACTGCGGTGGAGCAGCACGTTCCCGGCTTTCTCGGCCTCCACCTCGAGGGCCCACATCTGTCCATCGCCCGCAAGGGGGCGCACGATCCGGCGCTGATCCGCCCGATGGACGAAGCCGACCTGCAGCGGCTGCTTGCCGCCAAGCGCGCGCTCCCGACGTTGCTCATTACCGTCGCCGCCGAAACCGTTGGCCCGGAACAGATTTCCCGTCTCGCCGCAGCCGGCATCATCGTCAGCATCGGCCACTCCGACGCCAGCTATGTGCAGGTGGCCGCCGCCGTCAAGGCTGGCGCCTCGATGGCCACCCATCTGTTCAATGCGCAGAGCCAGATCGGCAATCGCGAGCCGGGCCTCGTCGGCGCCGTGCTCGACCTGCCCGGGCTCGATGCCGGGCTCATCGCCGACGGCATCCACGTCCATCCGACCTCGATCGGCATCGCGCTTCGTGCCAAGCGCGGCCCCGGCCAGGTCTTCCTCGTCTCCGACGCCATGTCGATCACCGGCACCGACTGGACTGAGTTCGAGCTCACCGGCCGCACTGTCTACAGGAAGGATGGCGCCCTGCGCCTTGCCGACGGCACCCTCGCCGGCGCCGACCTTGCGATGATCGACGCCATTCGTTATGTCCACCAGACCATCGGCGTGCCGCTCGACGAGGCCCTGCGCATGGCGAGCCTCTATCCCGCCCGTGCCATCCGCGCCGAAGCTGACCGTGGCCACCTCACCAAAGGCGCCCGCGGCGACTTCGCGGTCCTCAGCGATGACCTGAAGGTGCGCTCCACCTGGATCGGTGGCGAGAAGGTCTACGGGGCCTAGAACGTCTCGTAGCCGAAGAACTTAGCCCACTTGGTCAGGGGCGCCGCCCCTGGCTGCGTGAACAGGAAGTCGTAGTTGCGCCAGTAGGTTTGGATGCCGAGCGACAACCCTTGGCGCACCTTCTGATAGCTCGGCGTCCTGTTGGCCCGCTCGCCCGCACGTTCGGCGAAGTTGAGCACGTCCGAATCCCAGTCCAGTGCAAGAAATGTCAGAGTACGTCGCGCCGTGGCTTCAAAGTCAGTGACGAGATCTTCATATCGTACGTAATGAACGGACGGGTCGTTGAGTGAGTGGACTTTGAACCATTCAGTCATAGTAAGGTCGTAGAGCCTGATGGTGTCCAACAGATTGAGAAAGTTCGCCATGGCCGGATTTACACTGAAGCGCTGCTGAAAGCAGCTGAGTGCGACATCGTAGGGGTGCCGGATTGAAAAGACAAAGCGCTGATTTGGCAGGAGATGCTTCAAGAACGGTGCGATCAGCGAACGGAGTGGCAACTTGTCGACATAGACTTCGGCGCCATGCTTCCGTACCAGTCGATCTAGCGAAGAGAAGTAGCGCTCACGAGCGTCGACGAACAGTGCCACGCTCCCCGGCTCGTATTCCGTCTGTCCTTTGTTGCCGCGGTCGATGTGGGTCGTAACAGCCGGTATGGACGGCACCTCTTCGAACGTCTCGACGCGCGGGTGCGCTGCCAGCGCGTTTTCCAACATCGTCGTCCCGGACCGAGGAAATCCAACCATCATCACGTAGTTGGGGCGATCAAGCGGCGGCAGGTCAGGTATGACTTGGACATTTCGTGCTAAACAATCAGCTATGTAGCTAGTAGGCTTGTGGGATGAAGCGTCGATTGTGTTCATGCTGGCATAGCTTCTATACGCTTCTTTGAAGCGTCCGAGCTTATGATATGCTTTCCCCCTTAGCTGCTCGCCGGCCGCGCCAACGAAGTATTGTCTAGGCGCTGCACGCCCGCGCTCCTCGAACTGCTTCAATTGTGACAGGCAGCTCTCGGCATCTCCTGCGGCCAAGCAGGCGCCGGCTCTAAAGATTTCCGCCTGTAGCTCCAGAATCTCGATGCCGGTTACTTGCGACAACGTGCGATCCAGAAGATCATATCGGCCAGCATTCTCCAGCATTGCGGCAAGGATTGAGAATGCCTTGGGTTCGTCAGGTCTAACCGTTACGGCTTTGGCCAGGATTGCCACGGCACCTCGCCATCCTTCAACAAGCTCGGCTGAGCTTGCCGCTTTGTGCAACGTGCTTACTTCGCCCCCACTGAGATACCGGGCGATCTCTACATCTCTCTGTTTGGCGCTATCGTTCCGCGAACGGGCCTCTATGCCGGCCTTCTCGAGGTCCTCAATTGTATCCGGCCCGATTGCGGCCACTTCTGCCGCAAGGACGTCGTCGCACAGGCGGCTAAAATAGTTGAATGCACGCCGTCGAACCGCGCCGTGCCGACACAACTCTCGCAAACGCGGCAGGTCTCCATACTGGACAGCGTCTCTTTCGATGAGTCCCAGGACTCCACCGACAGCGAGGACATCGTCATCTGAAGAGGCGAGGGTCCTAAAAAACCTGTCGCCATCTACGGCGAACTCACGCAGCCCTGCGATAGGCGTAAGAAGTGTCTCGTCCGGTAAGGCAGGCGTGATCATCTGGCATCTCGGCAAGTGGTTAAGCTGACGTTGGAGGCGGCAGGATCGCGTTGAGCTATCCGCGACCGATGTACGGCATCGTGGTCGCCATCACCGTCATGAACTGCACATTCGCCTCGAGCGGCAGCCCGCTCATATAGAGAATCGCATCCACCACGTGCTGCACGTCGAAAGTCGGTTCCGGTTCCATCGTGCCATTGGCCTGCAGTGACCCGGTGGTCATCCTGGCGGTCATGTCGGTGGCGGTGTTGCCGATGTCGATCTGCCCGCAGGCGATGCTGAAAGCCCGTCCATCCAACGAGATCGCCTTGGTCAGCCCGGTGATAGCATGCTTGGTCGCGGTGTAGGCGGCGGCGCCGGGGCGGGGCACATAGGCCGAGATCGAACCGTTGTTGATGATCCGTCCCCCTTGCGGCGTCTGGTCCCGCATGGCCCGGAACGCTTCGCGCGCCACGTAGAACGCGCCGTTGAGGTTCACATCCACCATGCCCTGCCAGGTCGCGATATCGGTGTCGCCGAAGCTCGCCTGCGGCGCAAACCGCCCGGCATTGTTGAACACCACGTCCACTCGGCCCAGCTTGGCCTTCAGGTCGGTGAAGTAGCGGTGCACGGCTGCGGGGTCGGTGACATCGCAAACCCCGCTATACTGCGCCGAGCTCAGCCGCGCCGTCTCGTTGAGTTCGGCCTCGCGCCGCCCCAGAATCGCTACGCGATACCCCGCCTTGCCCAGCCCGATTGCCGTTGCACGCCCGATACCCGAGGTCGCGCCGGTCACCACCGCCACCTTGCCGTCTGTCATTTTCTGCTTTCCCGCCCTTTGTTGCCGTCATATGGACGAGGACTTGCGGCATAGGCAAGGCAGCCATTAGCAAGAGACACATGTCCCCTTCCCGTCGAGCTCCCAGCAACCAACCGCCAAATGGGACGGTGGAGAAGCTGCTGCAGCGCGGCATCGAATTGCACCAGGCCGGCCGCGGTCAGGAGGCGGCCAGCCTGTACCAGCAGGTGCTGCGGCTCGACAGCCGCCACCCGGCAGCCAACCACCTGTTGGGGCTGACAAGGCTGCAGGCGGGAGAGCCGACGGCCGCCATCCGCCACATTGCCATGGCGCTCACGGCCGACCCCTCCAACCCGCAATACCTGGCCAATATGGGGGTGGCGCTCAACGCCGCCGGTCGCAACGATGAAGCGGTGGAGGTGCTGCAGCGCGCTGTGGCAATCAACCCGGCCTCGGCGGAAACATACTCGAATCTCGGTATGGCCAACCGCGCTTTAGGGCGTTTCCGCGAGGCTGCCGATGCTTACCGGCACGCCACCAGAGTTCGGCCGACCGAGGCCGCCTTTCACTTCAGATTGGCCAGCGTGCTGCGCCACGAGGGAGACCACGTCGCGGCGGAGGCGTCCTACCGCAAGACGATCGAACTGCGCCCCAATTATGCCGAGGCCTATGATCGGCTCGCCTTCATGCTGATCGACCAAGGGCGCGCGGTGGAGGCGCTGGAGTTGCTCGACAGGGGACTGGCTGTCCTTCCCGAGGCGGCTGCCCTCCATCTGCAGAGAGCGCGCGCGCTGCGTGCTAGTGGGCAACTGGAGCAGGCGATCGCCGGGTTCGATCGCACCCTCGCGCTGCAGCCGACACTCGGCGAGGCGCACCTGCAGCGCGCTACTACCCTGCGCCACCGGCAGCGCGACGGCGCCGTGGCGGCGATGGAGCAGGTGTTCCGATCAGAGGATCTCAACGCCCTGGACCGCATCTATGCCGGCTTCGGGTTCGGCAAGGCTTTGGCGGACATTGGGGATCACTTCGGTTCGATTGCGGCATTCATTGAAGCAAACCGCATGCAACGACAACGCGTCGCCTTCTCGCTGAGCGATGAGGCTCGCGTGCTGCAATCGGACGTGGAGCGCTTTCGCGACCTCGATGCGGCGATGCTGAGCAGCGCTTCTTCGGAAGCAAGCCCGATCTTCATCGTCGGCCTGCCTCGGTCGGGGAAGAGCACGCTCGAGCTGATCCTTGCCGCGCACCCGGCATTTGTGGGCTCGGGAGAGTTGCCGACCATGGGCAGGCTGGCGCGTGAACTGATCCGGGAGGCTGGGGGGCAACCATTGTCGGCGATTGCCCGCGACCGCTTCGCCGCGCTTGGGCGAGCCTACATGGCTGAAGCTCAGCGGCTGGTTCCGGACGGCAGACGCGTCGTCGACACGATGCCGGCCAACTATCACTATCTGGGCTTCATCCGCCTTGCCCTGCCCAAGGCGCGGATCATTCACTGTGTGCGGCCATTCGCTGAGCACCGCGTCGCCATATTTGAGAAGTTCCTCACCGGCATAGGGTACGAGTACTCGAACGAGCTCAGCGAATTGCGGGGCTATCACGCGGCCTATCTGCAAATGATGGACGATTGGCGCGCGCGCTTCCCGGGCTTCATCTGCGACCTCGACGTTGGTGCCCTGCTGTCGGATCGTCGGGCGCTGATGGAGAGCCTGCTGCAGTTCTGCGACGCCGGCTGGGATGATGCATACCTTGCTCCGGTGCAGTCGGAGCCACAGCACGCGGATTGGTCGAACGACGAGCGCGCCGCTAATCATCTGGCCCACATGGCCGCCTGGCAACAGCTTCATCCGGAACTCTGGACCTGAGTCTGGCGGAGCGGATGTCCCGGCTGGCGTCGATTTCGGCAGGCCCGGCTGCAAGTGTTAACGGCCCGTTTCCAAACCTGTGCCGAATTTGCAACAGCCAGTCTGCAACCACCTTGGCGTTGCCCCAATTCGGCCATTCTGCGATTGCGCCTCCCGAACTCCTGCGTAGAGTGGGTCTTGCGAATCCATGCATGGGATCGTTTGTCGGTCGCAAACGCGACGGCAACACACACAAAAGTGTGGTCGCGTTTCGACAAGCCGCCGGGCAACTGGCAAAACGAATGACTGACTTTGGAGGTCAATAATGAAAATCAGGAGCCTTCTTCTGGGTTCTGTGGCGGCAGCGGGTCTCTCGACCGGCGGCGCTTTCGCGGCCGATCTCGGCGTGCTGACGTCGCTCGACGTTTGCGACGCTCTGGGCCTGTCGGGTCTGACGATCTCGTCCGACACCAACTGCCTGCAGATCACCGGCGAAGTGAAGTACAAGTTCGTCTGGGGCGACTACAAGAACGAAGCTTTCACCGTTCTCACTCCGGCCGACGGCGGCTTGTCGTGGATCGGCGGTGGTGACGGTGCGGCTCCGGGCACCGACGACAACCTGGACTGGCAGTCGCGCTTTGACGCTTGGATCAAGTTTGTTGCGACCGCTGACTCGGATTTTGGTCCGGCCAAGGCCGTTCTGAAGCTGAAGCAGGTTACCGACGTGCGCGTCGTTGACGAAGGCCCGGTGTCTTATGGTGGTTCGACCACCGGCGACGGCGCTCCCGTCTTCGATGATAACGGCGTCCTGGTGGGTCTCACCTCGGGTCCGGGCCAGGTCGTTCTGGACGAAGCTTATGTTTCGATCGGCGACTCGACCGTGATCATGGCGGGCAAGAAAGGCTCGATCATGAACAAGGGCGACGACGAGCCCCTGACGTGGCTTGACCTCTTCAACTCGGAAGACGTTGATCGTGGCGTCAGCTGGGGTCCGCTCGGCGGCGATACCGATGGTCTCGACGACGGCGGCATGGTTATCCAGGTCACGTCCGATCTCGGCAATGGCTTCACCCTCAGCGCCGGTCTTGAGAAGCTCGACAACCTTCAGGCGCCGCTCGGTGGTGCTGGTACCGCCGTTGGCGTGATCGCTTACGCTGGTGAAGGCATCTCGGCTCACATCACCGGCGCTGCCGCTGGCGTGCTCGATGGTGAAGTCGAAGCTTGGGGCGTGCATGCTGGCTTTACCGGCACGTTCGACAACTTCAAGGTCGTGCTGGCTGGTGCCTTCGGTCACGACGACGTTGCTCCGACCACCGACTACTGGAACGTCCTCGCGTCGGCTTCGGCCACCTTCGACATGTTCACCCTCGCCGCGGCTTTTGAAGCTGTTGACAACGGTGTTGACACCGATCTCGGTGCTGGTGCTTCTGCCAGCTTCGCGGTTACCGAAGGCGTGACCGTCAATGTCGGCGGCCGTTGGTACGAGCAGAACATTGCTAACCTCGGCGATGCTTGGCAGGTTGCAGCAGGTGTTTCGGCTGCCGTCACCGAGTCGATCACCCTCACTGGCGAAATCGGCTACGTGGACAACAGCGTCAACGACCTGTTCTACGGCTCGGCCAAGCTGGCTTGGGCTCCGGGCGGTGGTTACACCTCCTCGATCAAGGGCACGGTCACCTCGCAGAGCACGCCTGGCGTGGACCTCGGCTACAAGATCGAGACCGAGTTCAAGAAGACCTTCGAGTAAGCCTTACGGCCCAATCGGATTGGAAAGGCCCGGCGTCAGCCGGGCCTTTCTGTTTGTGCGGGGGTATTCACAGAGTTGTCAGGCTTCGTTCATTTGGCCGCATTTATCGGTTCATGCTGACATTGTGGAATTGTCAGTGGCGTTGACGCACTTCTCCGATTCAGTGTTTGGCGCTATGGCTCGTCGTCGGCATGGCGTCGGCGGATTTCTTGTTTCGGGGGCGGCATGAGCGGCATCTTCCTGCGCTGGGGTGTACCAGCCTTCGTCACGGTCATCGGCGGCACGGTCGCCGCCGTGGCGACGAGCGGAAGCGCCATCCCGCCGGACCTGACGAGCCGCACCAGCGCCGTCATCGCCGGTCCTGAGTTCGAGTGGGCCAAGCTCAGTTTCGACATGCGTGATGCCACCATCACCGGCACCGCGACCACCCAGGCGATGATAGACGAGGCTGTTGCGAAAGTTGCGGCCGTGCACGGCGTGCGCAGCGTCACCTCGAAAGTGGTGCTCGCCGAGTATGTCAGTCCATTCCCATTCATCGCGACGGTCGACGGCGGCGTGCTCACCCTCTCCGGCGGCCTGCCCGACGAAGCGGCGCGAGCCGAAATCCTTGCGGCAGCCGGGCAGGGAGCGCGCGACGAGACGCGATTGATGTCGGGTGCCCCGAACCGCGCCAGCTGGGTTGCCGCGGTGACCTACGCTCTCGGCTATGCCAAGCAGCTCGATGAGGGCGAAGTCGCGCTCGCTGATCTCAATCTCACCATCTCAGGTCGGGCCAAGTCGCCCGAGGCATATGCCGCCCTCGCGGCCACCGAAGCAGGCAAGGCGCCGGCCGCCATAACCCTCGCTTACCGCGAGGTGCAGCCGGCCCTGGCCTCGCCGTTCGAGTGGCGCGCCGAGTATGACGGCCAGAAGCTGACGCTGTCCGGCGCCACGCCGAGCGAAGCGTTGGTCGACGAACTCGAGGCGTTGGCGCCTACCGGCACGGGCGTTTCCACCAGCCTGATGCTCGCCTCCGGTGCGCCCACCGAGTTCGCTGCCTCGGCGAAACTGCTGCTGCAAAATCTCCTGAAATTGGAGAGCGGTAGCGCAACGATCTCCGGCAACACTTCAACGCTGGCCGGTTCTCCTGCCGACGCCGCGGCGGCTGAATCCGTGCGTGTTGCCATGACCCCGTCGGGCGCCGCGGTGACGCTCGGACCGCCGCATATCAGCGAGTATTGGCTGAGCGCCGAGCGCGGCGCGAACGGTATCGCGTTGGACGGTTTCGTGCCCGAAGCGGCCCTGCGGGATCGCCTCGAGGCGCTCGACAATGTCGACGCTGCCGGGCTCGAGCTCGGCCGCGGCGCGCCGGAGCGCTTCGAGTCGGCCATCGATTTCGTGCTCGAGACGTTGCGCCGGATGAGCGAGGGACACGCCACCATCCAGGGGACAGTGATCACCGTCGAGGGCCGGGCCGCCACTGTCGCGGACTTCGAGGCGATCGAGAGGCGGCTGGAACTTGGCGCGCCGCAGGGCCTGATCCTCGCCAACACCACGGTGAAGCCACCTTTGGCGACGCCCTTCACCTTTGCTGCTGAAAAGAACGCCGCCGGGCAGTTCGCGCTGTCGGGCTACGTCCCGAGCGCGGCCGTGCGCAAGGCCCTCGCAGAGGGCCTGCAGCCTGCCGCGACCGATACGACCGTCATCGCCGACGGCAACCCGGCCGACTTCGAGGCCGCAGCGCTGAAGGCGCTCGGCGTGCTGCAGCTGCTCGATAGCGGCAAGATCAATTATGACGGCGCCAGCTGGAGCCTTAGCGGCGCCGTCGACACGCCGCAGGAGGCGTTCGCCGCTGAATCCGCTTTCGCCGCTACCGGTTTGCGGACCGCGGGTTGGACCTACAGCGTCAGCCTGCCTGATGCGGTCGAGACGGCCGCGCTTCCGGTGGTCGATCCCTATGTCTGGCGGGCGCAGAAGTCGGCCAATGGCAGCATCGCGTTCACCGGCTTCGTGCCGACCGAGCAACTGAAGCGCTACATCGCTGGTCATGCCGGCGCCAAGGTGGTCGACGGAACCGCGCTGGGCGGAGGGGCCCCTGAGGGGTTCATCCCGGCGGCGATCGGCGGCCTAGATGCCCTGTTGGCGCTCGATGAAGGCACTCTGGCGCTGTCGGCCGGAAACTGGTCGCTGACCGGCAAGCTGGCGACCACCACGGGCCGCTACGAGGTCGAAACGGCCCTGCGCGCGGCAACCGACACCTCGGCCTGGCACGTGGCACTTCAGGCGGCCGACGCGGCGCCGGTGGTGACGCCGTTCGTCTGGTCGGCGGTGAAGGCCGCCGACGGCAGTTTCACGTTCTCCGGCTACGTGCCGACCGAGCAGGTGCGCCGCTTTGCAGCGGTGCGCGCCGGCAAGGTCAGCAGCGACACCACGTTGGTCGGGTCGGGCGAACCGCAGGGCTTTATTGCGGACTCGCTGGCGGGCCTCGATGCGTTGCTGCGACTTGAGAGTGGCGAGGCAAAGTTCGACGGCAAGGGGTGGTCCATTTCCGGGCAACCGCTGACTGCGGCCGACGCAGACGCCGTGCGCGCAGCTCTCGCGACGGCGTCGGATGGTGGGGCGGGGTGGGTACAGGCTCTGGCCGAACCCACTCAAGCAGCACCTGCTCCGGAAGCGGCTCCTGCCGCGGCTGAACCTGCCAAGCCAGCAACTGAGATCGCTGCCGTGCCGGCCGAACCCGTACCAGCGGAGCCCGAGCCCGCAGCTGCGGCGGCGGAGCCCGCCGTTGAGCCAGCCCCGACGGCTGAGGTCGTACCGACCCCGCCGGCTGAGGACACGTCCGCCGAGGCGGACGTCGCAGCAGTCGAGCCGCAACCTGCGATCGAGCCCGCAACTCCCGTGGTCCGCAACTACCTGTTCGACGCCAGGAAGCCGCTCGGCGGGCCGATCACCTTCTCGGGCGCTGTGCCGGCGGAACCGATGCGACGGCACCTTGCTGTCATCGCCGGCAATGACTCGTCAGAGGCGCTGACCATCAGCTCCGACCTGCCGGGTGACTTTGTCACCAATGCCGATGCCGGCAGCCGTGCGCTGGCTTTGCTGGCCGATGGCGAGTTTGGGCTCGATGGCGAGCGCTGGGTGTTCTCCGGTCGGGCCGAAACCGAGGAGGCCAGGCAGTCGGCGCTCACCGCGCTGGCGGCGGTTCCGACGCTTGATCAGTGGGAGACCAGCGTCACGTTGCTGCCGCCGCTGGATGTCTGCCGCGACAAGGTGACGGCGTTTGCTGCCCGCAACGCCATCGTGTTTCAGTCCGGCAGCGCCCGGATCGCCGACGAGTCGGTTCCGGCGATCGACGAGCTGGCCGGTTATCTGGCGCTTTGCCCTGAGGCGACGGTCAACGTCGAAGGACACACCGACGCCGACGGCGAGGATGAGGCCAACCTGGCCCTGTCGGTGTCGCGCGCCGAGGCTGTCGTCGATGCGCTGATCCTGCGCGGCATCGGGCCGGAGCGACTCTATGCCATCGGTTACGGCGAGAGCCTGCCGGTCGCCAGCAATGAGACGCGCGCCGGCAAGCAGGCCAACCGCCGGATCGTCTTTACCCTCGCGGACGAGTAGCGAACGCATATGACCCTGGATTCTCTGATCTATCTGCTCGAGGTCTACTGGCCGTTCGTCATGGCGGCGGGAGCAATCGGTCTCGTTACCGGGTGGCTTTCCGTTCGCGTTCGGAAGGGTTGAGGTCTCAGATGCTGAACCCCGCCCACATTCTCGAAATCGCCCTTCTGTTGCTGGTGGCGTTCCTGTTTGGCGCAGTCATCGGCTCGCTCGCGCGACTGGCTGTCTCTCGGTTGGCGCCGTCCAGGGCAGTTGCCCCGACCGCGGTCATGACGGCCGCAGTCGCCGCTGATCTACCCAAGCTGGAGGATGCGCCGGCGCTGGTGGCAGCTCCGGTGATTGGCGAAGTGACCAAGACGCCAACGCCCACGGCTCCCGCCGACGTTCCGGCGCCCGATTTCACCGAGGCGTTGTTGGCGCTGGCCGGCGACAAGCCGGGCAGCCTTGCGAGCAAGATCCGGATGCCGAGCATCGCGCCGCTGCCGGCCGTTGCTGTGACCAAACCGGCCGAGGAGATTGGGCCTGCTCGAGTGGCGGGCGAGACCACTTCCGGTCGCGCCGTGGCGCATCCGCGTACCACAGTCCAGCCCGCCCGCGTCATCGCGGTAGCAGGGGCCAGCGCCGAGGTCATTCCATTCCCGCTCGAGCGGGTTGCAGTGGAGGCTTCCGAGCCAACGGTCGTCGTTGCCGCCCCCCCAATGCCGGCGGCTGAACCAGCCGTTGCCGTCGTGGCAGAGCAGCTGGCGCCGGAACCCGAAGTAATGACCGAGCCGGTCGTCGGGTTGGAAGTCGCTCCTTCCGTCGAAGCAGAGGTGCGGCTCGATGCAGCCACGGCCGTGGAGGCAACGGCCCTTGCTTCCCTCGAGCTGCCCGCCGCAGTCGCCGCGGCGAATATTGACGCGGCAGACGTCTCCATCGAGGAGCCGCCCGCCACGACTGCCGAGATCACTCAGCCCGACACATCGTCGCCACAGGAGCCGGTGGCCGCCGCACTGGAACCGGTCACCCCCGCCGCGCCCGAGACCAGCGCCGAAGACGATGAGGCCGCTGCCATGCGGGCCATCGAGGGCAACTGGTCGCCGCGTCGCGCTGCGTCGCCACGGACCCGCAGGGCAGACCTGCCGGAAGTTTTAGCCGAGACCGCGGTCGCGGCGTCGGCTGCCGCTGTCGGGACCGAAACAGAGGCCGCCAACCTGGCGGCGACAGCCGAGCCTGCAGTGGCTCCCGGCAGACCCCAGGGCATTCCGGCGCCGCGCCTGGGCGTGAAGGATGACCTCACGCATGTCATCGGCATCCTGCCGATCATCGAGACGGCACTGAACAACCTCGGTCTCTACCATTTCGACCAGGTCGCCGAGCTCACCGATGAGAACGCCGGCTGGATCGAGAACCATCTCGGCATTCCCCAGCGGATCGGGCGCGAGCACTGGCGGGAGCAGGCGCGAGAACTTGCACTGGCAATGGCCGGGACGAAGAAGGCGGCGGGCCAGCAGTAGAGCACAGCTTCGATCTGGCAGCGCTGAGATAGCCGTTGGGCTGGACCATTGACTACCCACCGGCTGTCATCCCAGCGAAAGCGGACCCAAGCCTCAGCCTGCGCCAGCCGAGAGTTGGGTCCCTGCATCCGCAGGGATGACATCGAGGGTGGGCAACGCATCGGTCACCTGGGCTGCTTCAGAGTCGAACGCATCGCTACGACGGCTCGGCTCAGACCCATACTCACCACTCAGGCTGCTTTGGCGCGCCGCTTGACCAGCCTTCGCACGAACTCGGCGATCGGGCCGACATCTTCGGGAGTGTTGAGCAGGGCAGGGGATCCCGAGCCCTCGATCACATACCCCTCGGCGTCACGGCGGCGGCGCAGCATTTCCTCGAACGTCTCGCGTCGCACCTGTTCCGTGAGTTGCGTGCGCATCAGCAGCAGCGGCGCACTGGCGAGCGCATCATAGAGCTGCCACTGCGGCACCAGGATATCGTCGTGCTCGAAGGCCTCGAGCAGACCGGTCAGGTGCGGGTCGAACAGCGCGCGGACCCGGTTGCGCTTGTCGAGATAGTGGGTGCGGGCGGCAAGCACATCGAGCAGGCCCTCGGTGGCCGCCGGGTAATCGGGTGCCAGCATGCGCCGAGCCATGGTCCGAAACCCTGCCTCGGAGCGGTTTCCCTCGAGATCCCTGAGGTTGTTGCGCAGGCGGACCAGGCCACGCGGATCGGAGACCGGGCCGGCATCGATGAGCACCGCGCCGGTCACCAGGTTCGGTCGCTCGGCAGCCAAGGCCATCACCACCTGGCCGCCATAGCCCTGGCCGACGAAAATGCCGCCATCGACCGCCAGCGCCGCCAGCACCTGGATCAGCTCCTGCGCATCGACCGTCGAAATGTAGCGCGATTTGTCGGTGCGATCGGTCGAACGGCCGCGGCCTTTGAGGTCGACGAGGACGATCGGCCAGTCGTCGCCGTGGACGCGGTGGAGGTGGTTCGCGAAGTCGGCGAAATCCGACATGTTGCGCTGGTAGCCGGGCACGCAGACCAGTGGAATGCGTCCAACGGCCAGCCGACCGGAGACGTGGACCGCGATCTGTTCGTCCGCCGGCCCGACAGTGTAGCGCGTCACTGGCAGCGCAGCGAAACTGCGATGATCGTCGGGCGAGGTACGCGGGCGGGAGAACATCATCGAGCAATAGCAGAGTTTGCGGCCGTCCCAACTATCGGCCCGCGGACTATCCCGGGATCTTTCTAAGCGCCTCGTCGATGCTCAGGTCGTCCTTGCCGAGCCGGGCTCGGTAGACGAGATAGTTGCCGAGCACGCGCTTCACATAGGTCCGCGTCTCCTGGACGGGGATCAGTTCGACCCAGACGACCGGGTCGATGGCGTCCGAACGCGGGTCACCGAAGGTATTCACCCACTTGCGGGCGTTGCCGGCGCCGGCATTGTAGGCGGCGGCGGCCAGCAGCAGCGAGCCATCGAAGCGTTCGAGCTGCGCCTTGAGGTAGGTCGAGCCGAGCAGCGCGTTGTACTCGCCGTCGCTGGTCAGCCGGCTGGCCGAGTACTTCACGCCAAGCTTGCCGGCGGTTTCCTTGGCGGTCGCCGGCATCAGCTGCATCAGGCCACGCGCCCCGGCTGACGAGATGGCGTCGACCTGGAAGCGGCTCTCCTGCCGGGTGATGGCATAGATCGCGGCCTGGTCCATCGAGGCCAGCTTGGTGCTGGGCAGACCGTCCTTGGGGAAGTTGAACAGGTCGAGCGGCGTGCCGCGCTTTTCTGCCGTGTCGGCGATGGCGATGGCGAGATGGTGCGCATCGAGCGTCTGGGCGAGCTTGGCCGAGAGCAACAGATCGGCGCCATCGGTAAAGCTCTCGGCAAAGCTGCGGAGCAGCGGGACCGCCAGGTCCTTGTGGCCATTGTCGGCGAGGAGCCGCACGGCGCGCACTGGTTCGCGGCCTTCGAATCCGGCCTCGGCCTGTTTCCAGGCGGGCATGTCGCGCAACTCGGTCGAAGGTTTGCCGAGGGCGGAGCGGGCCAGTTGGCCGTAGTAGATGGTGCCGAACGCCGCAGCCTTGGTGAACGCCTCGGTGGCTCCGGCTTCGTCGCCCAGCGCCTGCCGGGCCCGGCCGAGCCAGTAGTTCGCCTGCGTGACCGAGTCGGGCAGCGTCGAGTGCTTGGTCATCTCCTCGAAATGCGGAGCAGCCGCCTTGGCATCCTTGAGGAACGCCAGCGCGATCCAGCCGGCATGGAAATGCGCCTCGACCAGTCGGCCATCCGGGCCTTCGCGATAGCCATCGGCGGCGCGGTAGGCGCGCTTCACTTCGCCCAGCGCCAGCAATTGGCGGGCGAGGGTGCGGCGCTCGTACCAGAACTCGGCGGCGTCGGGCGGTGTGCCCTTGGCCTTGTCGAGCCAGTTGATGGCGTCGTCCCAAAGTTCGAACTGCCGGGCGCGCTGGGCGCGGCTGAACTGGTAGACCGAGTTGGTGCGCATCGACGGATCGACCGCGTCGAGCAGCTTCTTGGCGTTCTTGGCGTTGCGCGACACTGCGTTGCGGGCCACCGCCAGCGATTTCTGCGCCGGCGTCATGTACTGCATCAACCGTTCGACGCCGGTGGCCCGATCATGCATCATCAGGTGTATGGCGCGGGCCCAGTGCGCATCGCGATCGAGCAGCCCGCCGAGCCGGTCGAGCACCTTGGCCTCGGTGGCCTTGTCGAGAAAGTTCTCGGTCCAGATGGCGCGCGCGATGCGGGCGGCGCGCTCCTTCTGGCCAGCGCCGACATAGGCCTCGGCGAGCGCAATCTGCGCGGCCAAAGTGTTGGGCATGGCGCCGCCGAGCTGCTTGATCAGCGTCGCGCCATCGGCCTTTTCCTTGGTCAGAGCCTCTTCGAGCCGGGTCTTGAATACGGCGCTGGCAGCAAAATCGGGGGCGTCGGCGATGAACTTCTGCACCGAGGCAGCCGGCACTTCGCCGTTGCCGTAAAAGATCGCGGCCCACTGGATGGCATGGCGTTCGGCGGTGTCAGTAATGCCGGTGGCGAGCGTATAGGCGTCCGCCTGCTTGCCGTCGGCGAGCAGTTCGAGCGCCTCCTTGAACTTGGCCGAAGCGGTCTTTGTATCGGCGACCGGTGCCTGGGCCGAGATCGAACCGGTCGTGACTGGGTCGACCAGCGAGGCCTGAACGGCGGGCGTAAGCGGTTGTCGGGCGATGGGCACCACTACATCGGCGGTCGCGGCATCGTTGGCGCGCGAAAACAGGATCGGCAGCGTCGCAGCGCCGAGCACCCCCAGGCCAACAATCCCAGTAGCGATCAGGCGGCGGGCGCCTCTCGCAACAACCATGGTAACCGTCCTGTTGGTCCGCAATAGGAAGTCCAACAAGGTGCCCCCACCCTTGCAGCGTCCTAAGGTTGCACGGCGCGCGTGAACGTTTGGTTAGCCACTCGGTCCTTGTGGGTGTGCGTCACGCCCTCTATCGACAGCTTGCTTGTCGCGCCGCACGAGAAAAACTATGGTGCGCGATTGTGGCCCCCCGATGATCGGGATGTGGCCATGTTCTGGCCACACGGCCCCACCAATCACAGCCGCGACCGCCATGGGGCGGCGCCATACGACGAGGAACTGACCCGAAATGTTGCGAGGTTCGATCACAGCGCTCATCACTCCGTTCGCGAACGGGGCGCTGGATGAGAAAGCCTTCAGCAACTTCGTCGATTGGCAGATCAACGAGGGCTCGCACGGGCTGGTGCCGGTCGGCACCACCGGCGAAAGCCCGACCGTCAGCCATGAAGAGCACCGCCGCGTCATCGAGATCTGCGTCGACGTGACGGCCAGGCGCGTGCCGGTGATCGCCGGCGCCGGCTCGAACTCGACGGCCGAGGCGGTGTCGCTGGCGCGCTTCGCCGAAGAAGTCGGCGCCGACGCCGTGCTGTCCGTCGTGCCCTACTACAACAAGCCGACCCAGGAGGGGATGTTCCAGCACTTCTCCGCCGTGGCTTCGGCAACGGCGCTGCCGATCCTCCTCTATTCCGTCCCGGGCCGCACCGTGGTCGACCTCTCCGTCGATACCATCGTGCGCCTCAAGGAGGCGCATCCGAACATCCTCGGCGTCAAGGATGCGACGGCCAACATGGAGCGGGCCAGTGCGCAGCGAATGCGTCTGGGCGCTGATTTCGTCCTGCTGTCGGGCGAGGACGTGACGGCGCTCGGTTTCAACGCCCACGGCGGCCACGGCTGCATTTCCGTAACCTCCAACGTCGCGCCGCGTCTCAGCGCGCTGTTCCAGAACGCCTGCCAGCAGGGCAACTTCGCCGAAGCGCTGGCCCTGCAGGACAAGCTGTTCCCGCTGCACAAGGCGCTGTTCCTCGAAAACAATCCCGGCGGCGTCAAATACGCGGCCGCGAGGCTCGGGCTCTGCCGCAACGAGTTCCGCCTGCCGGTGGTGCCGGTGTCCAAGGACAACGAGAAGGCCATCGACGCGGCCTTGTCGCATGCGGGCCTGCTGCCCAACTAAGGGAGCGAGTAGCGAATAGGGAGTAGCCAGCAGGGCAAGGAGCCTTGCGTCTCTCTTTCGGGCTATTCGCTATTCGCCAACACCTATTCGCTGGAAACCATGGCTAAGACACCCAACAAACCGGCGATGATCGTCACCGGCCCGATCGCGGAGAACCGCCGGGCCCGGTACGATTACGAGATTATCGACACGCTCGAGGCCGGCATCGTTCTGACCGGCACCGAGGTGAAATCGCTGCGCACCGGCAAGGCCCAGATTACCGAGGCCTATGCCTCGCCCGAGCGCGGCGAGCTCTGGCTGATCAACGCGCATATCCCGGAATACCTGCAGGCCAACCGCTTCAACCATGAAGAGAAGCGCCCGCGTAAGCTGTTGGTTAAAAAGAAGGAACTGGCGCGCCTCAGCCAGGACGTCGAGCGCGCCGGCAACACGATCGTGCCGATGAAGCTCTACTTCAACGAGCAGGGCCGGGCCAAGCTGCTGATCGGCGTCGGCAAGGGCAAGAAGAGTTTCGACAAGCGCGAAACCGAGCGCAACCGCGACTGGAACCGCGACAAGTCGCGGATCATGAAAGAGGGCGGGCGCGGTTAGGGCCGATTAGCCCGAAACACACGCGCCGCCCTCCATCATTGGTCGCTACTTCAGGGCTTCGCTGAAGAACTTCGCGAACGAGCTTTCCACCAGTGCACTGACCTCGGGCTGGTCGCTGTAAAAGCCGTAACCGTGGTCGGCTTCGGGGACGAGGACGATCGAGGCGGCGGGGTAGGCGGCAACGACTGCTTCGTTCTCGGCCGGCTTGATCACCACGTCCTTGTCGCCATGGACCACCAGCATGGCGCCCTTATAGGCGCTGATGGCTTCGAGCGGCTTGGAAGCCAGCAGTTCGTCGAACCACTGTTTGCTCAGCTTCTGCTGCTGCCCGAACATGGTCGTGTAATCCGCATAGCCCTTGTCGCTGGAAGCCTCGGCATAAAGCCGCTCGTACTCGGCTTCCGATCCGCCCGCGAAGAACAGCAGCAGATCCTTGCCCGGATTGGCTGATGGCGCGAGCAGGCCCATCGCCTTGTACGGATTGCCCTCCGTCTCGCCGATGGTCAGCGCGATGCGGCCGCCCATGCTGTAGCCGAGGATGCCGAGGCGAGCAGGATCGGCCGGGAAGTTCTGAAGCAGGTAGGCGAGGCTGGCGTTCGAGTCCGAGATCATGTTGCTGAGGTAGCCCTCGGTGAACGGTTCCTTGCTGTCGCCGCTGCCGGGGAAATCCATGCGGATGGTGAGGATGCCGGCATCAGCCAGGGCCTTGGCGAGGCGCTCGAAGCCGCCGCCCTCCTGCCGGCCACCGCCGTGGCCGTGATTCATCACCACCGCGGGAAAGGGGCCTTCTCCATCCGGAACGACAACGGTCGCGGGAACGGCACGGGCGCCGTTCATCACGGTGACCTCGCTCACCGTCTCGGCCTGCGCCATCGTCGCGGCCACGAGGGCGAACGAAGCGGCGGCCAACATTGTCATTCCGGTCTTGACGACTTGCATAGGCGCTTCCCTTTGAAGGTGCTGAGAAAAATCCGACTGACGAGGGTGTCACCGGCTCTCCGGGAGTGTCAACGGCGACCTTGGCCCACTCCAGCGCTCAATCGTTTGCGTCTTCAGGGATTGTTCTTGCCCTTGCCTTTGCCGGGGTTGCCCAGCTCCGTTGGCCCCTCATCGCCCTCGCCGCCGTTGCCGAGGCCGTTATTGCCCTTCGCTTCGCGCGGGGGAGGGGGTGGCGGTGGTGATTCCGGCACGGGCACGATCGGCGGTGGATCGGTCGCGGCGAGGCGACGGGGCGACTCGCGCTCGATCTGCATGGGTGTAATGCACTGAGTAGGGCGGGTGACGCGGAAGTCCCGGAGCAACCGCGACTGCGAGGCGACATAGGGGAAGGCGCCGGCGGCCTTGAGCCGCTCGGCCTCGCGCGTCACAATGTCGGCCTCGCGTTTCGACACCAGTTGCGCCACGCCGCAGCGCTCGCTGAGCGTCACGCATTCTCCCTTTGTCGGGCAGAGGATGACGGCACCGTGGAACAGCACGACGCTGGTTTGCCCCGTCCGGCCTTCGACGGTGAAGTCGAACTCGGTGCCGCGGATGCCGATCGTGCCGGTGGGCGTTGCGATCCTGTAGGCGTTCTTGTCGCCATTGCCGGTGATGAAGCGGAAGGTGCCGGCCAGTGCGTTGACCGCGAACTTCTCCGGCGTCCCGTCATTGCGCATCAGGTAGCGCTCGATCACGAGGCTTGAGCCGCGGCCGATCACGAGGCGGGTCTGGTCGGAGAATACCACCTGGACTTCGCCGTTGAGGCCGGTGACCACCGTCTCGCCTTCGCGCAGTTCGGAGCCCTTGAGCAGGCTGACCCGGGTTTGGCCGAAACCGCCCGTCGCTTCAGGCCGGACCTCGGCGACCTGGCCAAGTGAATCCGCTGCCTTGGCATTCGCCGCCAGCAGTGCGACTAGCAGTGCAAAGAAAATTCGAAGACGCGCCATGACCGTGGACCTTGGTCCCTGTCCGTTCGCGTATTAAGACTTTGTTTACGTGCGAGTTCAACTGTCGATTTCGTGAGCACGACAGATGACGGCGGCGTTGCTCTTGGCCGGGATAGGTCGTCTACGCGGCAATTGCCCGCGCCGCGCGCCCCACAACGTCCTCGAACATCGCCGTGGTCAGCACACCCGTGTTCGTGTTGTAGCGCGAACAGTGGTAGCTATCGAACAGCGTCGCACCGCTTGAAAGTTGGTGCTCGACGCCGTGGCCGAAGGCGAATCTCGAGCGCTTCTCGCCCAGCGTGGTCAGCAACGAATCGTGCGCGATGCGGCCCAGCGCCAGGAAGGCGCGGGGGCGGTGATGCGCGATGGCGGCGCCGAGAAACGGCCGGCAGGTCTTGATCTCGTCGCCGGTCGGCTTGTTCTGCGGCGGCACGCAGCGGACGGCATTGGCGATCAGCACGTTTTGCAACTCGAGCCCATCGTCCGGCCGTTGCTGGTAGTGCCCGGTGGCGAGGCCGAACTTTTCGAGCGTGGCGTAGAGCAGGTCGCCGGCATAGTCGCCGGTGAACGGACGGCCGGTGCGGTTGGCGCCCTTGAGGCCCGGAGCGAGGCCGACGATCATCAGCCCGGGATGGGCGTCGCCCCAGGTCGGCACCGGCGCGTTGAAGAAGTCCGGATAGGCGCGCTGGTTGTCGTGCCGGAAGGCCACGAGGCGAGGGCAGCGCGGACAATCATGCGGTGGGTTGGTCTCAGGCAATGGCAACCGTCGGGCGTTCAGGAAAGGTTGCAGACTTTTCCGGTTCGAACGCGCGACAATCAAGAGATTCCAGCATTGCTCGGTTCGATGAACGAGAAATGCTGGGGGTACTCAGCTTTCCTTAGGGTCCACGGTCGCCATGGTGCGGTCAACCGGCGCGCTCCGTTCTACCTGCGCGGACGTGCGATCGACCGGCGGCGTACGGCCGACGATCTTGGCGAGATCGGCAACATCCATGAAGAAATCCGCCTGTCGGCGCAGATCGTCGGCGATCATCGGGGTCGGTGTGGTGAGTGTCGAGACCACGGTGACGCGCTTGCCCTTGCGCTGCAATGCCGCGACCAGCGCGGTGAAATCGCCGTCGCCGGAGAACAGCACCAGGTGGTCATAGTACTGGCTCATCTCGAGGGCATCGACAGTGAGCTCGATGTCCATATTGCCCTTGATCTTCCGGCGCCCCGAAGCGTCGGTGAACTCCTTGGCGGGCTTGGTGACGACGGTGAAGCCGTTATAGTCGAGCCAATCGATAAGGGGCCGGATCGAGGAGTATTCCTGGTCCTCGACCAGGGCAGTGTAGTAGTAGGCGCGCAGCAAGTACGACTTGGACTGAAACTCCGCGAGCAGCCGGCGATAGTCGATGTCGACGCCGATGGCCTTGCTGGTCGCATAGAGATTCGCGCCATCGATGAAGAGAACTATCTTCTCGCGCGGATCAATTGACATGCCTGTTCTCCTGACCGGGGCGGCCGGCCTCTCAGGCTGCCCGGCATAAACTATCATTGGCTTACCGCTAGGATCGAAGGGTAGCCCATTTAAGGCGTGGTCCGCTCCCTAAGTTCGGAATACGCGCTTAATCCCGGGAATTTGCAATCCCCATAAATTCGGAGCCACCCGGTCGGGATTCGGCCCGGCGAGCCAAGCCGTTGTTCCGTCACACGAAACAAAAACTGCGTAGCCCCTACGTCCCTGTGGTAAAAACACGCCGCCGTGTGCCGGGAGCGAAATCCTTGTGCCCACCGGCCACCTCGTGTATGAGGGCCGCTTGATCCCACAACATCCTGGAGACGTACGTGGCCCGCGTCACCGTCGAAGACTGCATTGAGAAGGTTGAGAACCGTTTCGACCTCGTGCTGATGTCCGCCCACCGCGCTCGCATGATCTCGGCTGGTTCGTCCATCACCGTCGATCGCGACAACGACAAGAACCCGGTCGTGGCGCTGCGCGAAATCGGCGATGGCACCATTTCCCCTGAAGACCTGCGGGAGGACCTGATCCACTCGCTGCAGAAATACGTCGAGGTCGACGAGCCCGAAAAGCACGCCGCTCCGCTGCTCGATGCCAATGCCGACGAGGACAGCGACACCTTCGACACCATCAGCGAAGACGAACTGCTGCGCGGTATCGAATCCCTGGCTCCGCCGGAGCGCCGGGACGACTAAGCTCCGATTGATCGGCGGCTGATCTCGCATATATAGTCTTGAGGCGTCGGGCGTTTCCGCCCGGCGCTTTTTTGTTTGCATCGTCGCTCGGGCGAGATCAGGAAGGGTCGTGGGACGTTTCCGGGCAACCTCGCGCCGAAGAGACGTGAGCCGCCGAGGCGGGGCCGCGTAGGAGAGTGCGGTAACCCTATGATGCGTCAGTACGAACTCGTCGAACGGGTGCAGGCCTACAACCCGAATACCGACGAGGCACTGCTCAACAAGGCCTACGTCTATGCCATGCAGAAGCATGGCACGCAGAAGCGCGCCTCGGGTGACCCGTACTTTGCCCACCCGCTCGAAGTCGCCGCTATCCTCACCGACCTGAAGCTCGATGACGCCTCGATCGCCGTGGCGCTGCTGCACGACACCATCGAGGACACCGATGCGACCCGCGCTGAGATCGACCAGCTGTTCGGGCCGGAGATCGGCGCCATCGTCGATGGGCTGACCAAGATCGACCGGCTGCAACTGGTGACCCGCGAGGAAGCGCAGGCCGAGAACCTCAGAAAGCTCCTGCTCGCCATCTCGGCCGATGTCCGCGTGCTGCTGGTCAAGCTCGCCGACCGGCTGCACAACATGCGCACGCTCGACTTCATGCCCGAGAACAAGCGCAAACGCATCGCCACCGAGACGATGGATATCTATGCGCCGCTGGCCGGCCGTATGGGCATGCAGGATATGCGCCAGGAGCTGGAGGATCTGGCATTCCGGGTGCTGCAGCCGGATCACTACAAGGCGATCACCGACCGGCTCGACGAGATGAAGTCGGAGTTCGCCGACACCATCAAGACCATCAAGACCGAGCTCAGCGAGAAGCTGAAGGGCGACGGCATCGACGCGCGGGTTTCGGCGCGGGTGAAATCGCCGTGGTCGATCTTTACCAAGATCGAGCGCAAGCAAATCGCGCTGGAGCAGCTGTCAGACATGATCGGCTTCCGGGTGATCGTGCCAAGCGTGGCCGATTGCTACCGGGCGCTGGGGATCGTGCATACCAACTGGAAGGTCGTGCCCGGCCGCTTCAAGGACTACATCTCGGTCCCCAAGCACAACGACTACCGCTCGATCCACACCACCATCGTTGGGGTGGGGCGGCAGCGGGCCGAGCTGCAGATCCGCACCGAGGAGATGCACCGCATCGCCGAGCTCGGCATCGCCGCACATGCTCTCTACAAGGAGGGCGCCACCGACATCCACAAGATCGAGAACGAATCCAAGGCCTTCGTCTGGCTGCGTTCGACCATCAGCCACCTGACGGCCGGCTCGTCGACCGAGGATTTCCTCGAATACACCAAGCTCGAGCTGTTCCAGGACCAGGTGTTCTGTTTCACCCCGCGCGGCCGGCTGATCGCGCTGCCGCGCGGCGCGACGCCGATCGATTTCGCCTACGCACTCCACACCGACATCGGCGACACCTGCGTCGGCGCCAAGATCAACGGCCAGATCGTGCCGCTGGTGACCCAGCTGCGCTCCGGTGACGAAGTCGAGATCATTCGCGACCAGAACCACCTGCCACCGTCGAACTGGGAGACCATCGCCGCGACCGGCAAGGCCCGGGCCGCCATTCGCCGCGCGGTGCGGCTGCAGGCGCAGGCACGCGCCTACGCGCTCGGCGAGCATATGGTCTCGATCCTGCTCGAGCGCGAAGGCACCGGGCTCGACGATGCCGAGTTCAAGCTGCTCGCCGAAGGGCTGAACCAACCGGGGAAGCGCGAGCTGCTGATCGCGCTGGGCGAAGGCAAGATCGGCGGTGAAGACCTCGACACCCAGGTCATGGAGGTCAAAGGCATCAAGCGGCGGCGCAAGAAGATCGACCTGCCGGTGCCCGACAAGGCCGAGGGCTGGTTTGCGCTGAAGGCAACAGACGAGTTCCGCTTCCGCGTGCCGGGCAACCCGCGCTCCGGGCCAAGGGCCAAGGCGGCGCTGACCCAGCTCGATTTCAACACTCGTGTCGAGGTGTCGCCGGAGGGCGTGGTGCCAGGCGACCGGCTGGTCGGCATCATGACGCCGGATACCCCGATCATCATCTATCCGATCCATTCGGACGCGCTGTCCGAGCTCTACGACAGCGATGTCGCCTGGATCGACGTGCGCTGGGACGTGGCGGGCCGCGAAGACCGCGATCATCCCTGCGTCATCTCGATGCAGGCCCAGAACAAGCCGGGCTCGCTGGCCCAGATCTCCACGGTGATTGCCGCCTGCGAGGCCAACATCCATAATCTGGTGATGCGCATGGAATCGCCCGATTTCCATCGGTTCATCTTCCAGATCGAGGTCCGCGACCTCGCCCAACTCACCGACGTGCTGAACTCGCTGAAGCTGGCGGCCGGGATCTCGGATGTGCAGCGTGCGACGGTCGCCGAGGCCCGGGCGCTCGACCGACTGGAATGGACTGCGCCCGAACGGCAAGAGGAGCCCGCGTGACCACCGACGAAGTACTGGACCTGTTCCGTGAGAGCGGCGCGCTGCTCGAGGGGCATTTCATCCTCTCCTCAGGCCTGCGCTCACCGATCTTTTTGCAGAAGGCCAAGGTGTTCATGCACCCGGCCAAGGCGGAGAAGCTCTGCCGCGCGCTAGCGGAAAAGATCCGCGCCGAGGGCTATGGCGACGTCAGCCAGATTGTCTCCCCGGCGGTAGGCGGCATCATTCCTGGCTACGAGACGGCACGGCACCTGGGCGTGCCGGCAATCTACACCGAGCGCGTCGAGGGCAAGTTCGAGCTGCGCCGCGGCTTCGAACTGCAGCCGGGCGAGAAAGTGATCATCGTCGAGGATATCGTCTCGACCGGTATCTCGATCCGCGAGTGCATCGAGGCGATCAGGAAGACCGGCGCCAATGTGGTCGCCGCCGCTTGCCTGATCGACCGCTCCGCCGGCGAGGCGGAAGTCGGCGTGCCGCTGGTCTCGCTGGTCGAGTACAAGGTGCCGGCCTATCCGGCCGACGCATTGCCGCCCGAGCTGGCGGCCATCCCGGCGATCAAGCCGGGGTCGAGGGGGCTTTCGTGATGGCCGCTTGGATCACCGCGACTCTGGCGCGCAAGGCGGAGATGCACCTGTGATCATCGGGCTCGGCAACGACCTCTGCGACATCGGGCGCGTGCAGAAGGTGCTCGACAAGTACGGCGATCGCTTCACGCATCGGATCTTCACCGAGATCGAACGGCAGAAATCGGATCGCCGCGCACAGCGCGCAGCCTCCTACGCCAAGCGTTTCGCGGCCAAGGAAGCCTGCTCGAAGGCGCTGGGGACCGGCCTTAGTTTCGGCGTTTATTGGCGCGACATGGGCGTCGTGAACCTCCCCTCGGGCAAGCCGACCATGAAGTTGACCAATGGCGCTGCCCGCATCCTGGAGCGGCTTGTTCCGGCCGGTCACAAGCCACATATCCACCTGACCATTACCGACGACGGCGGCATGGCCCAGGCGTTCGTCATTATCGAGGCGCTGCCGGTTGACCAGGCGGCGACCCTCCCGTAACCACTTGACCCCTAGGGGTAGAGGCGAGAAATGAGCCAGTCCATGTCGAAAGCCGAAGCCAAGGCCGGCAAGAAGAAGAACGAGCTGCTCGAGACGATCATCGTGATCATCGAGGCGCTGGCGATCGCCTTGATCTTCCGGACGTTCCTCTACCAGCCGTTCTCGATCCCCACCGCTTCGATGCAGCAGACGCTGATGATCGGCGACTATTTCATCGCCAACAAGTGGACCTGGGGCTTTGGCAAATACTCGTTCCCGATCGCCCTGCCGTTCAACGGCCGCATCTTTGGCAGCGAGCCCAAGCGCGGCGACGTGGCGGTGTTCCGCAACGAGATCACCAACGAAGACTACATCAAGCGCGTCATCGGCATGCCGGGCGACCGCATCCAGATGAAAGAGGGTCGGCTCTACATCAACGGCACCATGGTCGAGCGCGAGCAGACCGGCACGGCGACCGATACCGACAGCTATATGACCACCGTGCCGGTGACCGTCTACACCGAGACGCTGCCCAATGGCGTCAAGCACACCATCCAGGAAATCTCCGATAACGAACAGCTCGACAACACCGCCGAGTACGTCGTTCCGGCCGGGCATTTCTTCATGATGGGCGACAACCGCGATCGCTCGGCCGACAGCCGCGTGCTGAGCCAGGTCGGCTACGTGCCGCTCGACAACCTGATCGGCAAGGCCGAGGCGCGGTTCTTCTCGATCAAGAACAACCTGCCGCCGTGGCAGCTGTGGGAATGGCCGGCCAACGTTCGTTGGGACCGGATGTTCCAGTCCGTGAACTGATGGCGAAGGGACGCTCGCACGAAAAGCTCGAAGCTCGTCTGGGATATCGCTTTGCCGACCCGGACCTGCTTGATCGGGCGCTGACTCACTCCAGCGCCGTTTCTCCCGGCAAGCGCATCGAGCGCTCCTACCAGCGGCTCGAGTTCCTTGGCGATCGCGTCCTCGGCCTTGTGGTTGCCGATATGCTGTATCGCCGGATGCCCAAGGCCAATGAAGGCGAGCTGTCGCGCTCGCTCAACACCCTGGTGCGCAAGGAAACCTGCGCTGCCATCGCCCGGCAGCTCGACCTCGGCTCCGAGATGAATCTCGGCGACAGCGAGGCGCGGACCGGTGGCGCCAACAAGGACGCCATCCTCGGCGACATCGCCGAAGCGGTGATCGGCGCCATCTTCTGCGATGGTGGGCTGGGCCAGGCCTACGAGATCGTCGAGCGGCTGTTCGGCGAACAGCTTGACCATGCCGGGCATGTCCGCGCCGACCCCAAGACCACGTTGCAGGAATGGGCGCAGGGCAGGGGGCTCGAGCCGCCGCTCTATGCCGAGATCGAGCGCACCGGTCCCGACCACGCGCCGGAATTCACCATTGCCGTGCGGCTGGGCGATTTCCCCGCCATCACCGCCACCGGCCCCTCCAAAAAGCTCGCCGAGCACAAGGCCGCCGAGGCTTTCCTGATCCGCGAGAAAGTCTGGCGCGACACGATATGACCGACAAGAACGAAATGCCCGAGGCAGCCGAGCTGCCGGTGGCCGGCGAAAATACCCGCTGCGGCTTCGTCGCGCTGGTCGGTGCGCCGAACGCCGGCAAGTCGACGCTGCTCAACTCGCTGGTGGGCACCAAGGTTTCGATCGTCACGCACAAGGCGCAGACGACGCGCTCGATGATCCGTGGCGTGGTGACCGAAGGCGACGGCCAGATCGTCTTCATCGACACCCCGGGCATCTTCGCGCCCAAGCGGCGGCTCGATCGCGCCATGGTCGAGGCTGCCTGGACCGGCGCGGGCGATGCCGACCTCGTCGCCCTGATCGTCGATGCTGAGCGTGGCGTCACCCCGGAAATCGAGGCGCTGCTTCAGGGGCTCGAGAACGTCCCGCACCCCAAGGTGCTGGTGCTCAACAAGGTCGACCTGATCAAGCCGGAAAAGCTGCTCAAGCTGGCCGAGTCTCTCAACGGGCGCCTGCGCTTCGAACAGACCTTCATGGTCTCAGCCCTGACCGGCAGCGGCGTGCAGGACTTCCTCAACTGGGCCCTGAAGCGCATCCCGCTCGGCCCCTGGCACTTCCCCGAGGATCAACTCACCGACCTGACGCTGCAGATCACCGCTGCGGAAGTCACGCGCGAGAAGCTGTTCCTCCGCGTCCATGACGAAATCCCCTACAACGCCACGGTCGAGGGCGAGAAGTTCACCATCAACAAGGATGGCTCGTACCGGATCGACCAGGTGATCTACGTCACCCGCGACACGCACAAGAAAATCGTGCTTGGCGCCGGCGGCCAGACCATCAAGGCGATCGGCGCCGAGGCGCGCAAGGAACTGATGGAAATCTTCGAGGTGCCGGTGCACCTGTTCATTTTCGTCAAGGTTCGCGAAAAATGGGGCGACGACCCCGAGCGCTATCGCGAGATGGGGCTGGAGTATCCGCACCAGAAGTGAGGGCGCGCCGCGGCGCGACGGTCCATGCAATGGGACGGTGAAGGCCTCATTGTCGGCGTCCGCCGACACGGCGAGTCGAGCGTCATCGCCGAGGTGATGGTCGAGGGCAGGGGGCGGCATCTCGGGCTGATCCGTGGTGGACGATCCTCGAAGCTCGCAGCAACGCTGCAGCCGGGAAACTCCGTGCAGGTCAGCTGGCGCGCCCGGCTGGAAGAGCACCTGGGCACCTTTACGCTGGAGCTGCTGGAGGCACGCGCCGCCGGACTGATCGCCGACCGGGTGAAGCTCTATGCCAGCCAGATCGTCTGCGAGCACCTGCGGCTGCTGCCGGAGCGCGATCCGCACGATCGCCTGCTCGGCCTCGCCATCCGCATCCTCGACCAGGAGGGCTCGGTGCTCGAACTCGGCGCCTCGGTGGCGCGCTTCGAGTTGATCCTGCTCGACGAGCTGGGCTTCGGTCTTGATCTCTCGAGTTGCGCCGCAACCGGCACGACGCGCGATCTGACCCATGTTTCGCCCAAATCCGGCCGGGCCGTCAGTCGCGCCGCCGCCGAACCCTACCTGTCGCGGCTGTTGCGGCTGCCGCCGTTCCTGATCAGTAGCGCCGACCCCACGCCCGAAGATGTCGGCAACGCCTTCGTGCTGACCGGGCACTTCCTCGATATGCATGTCTGGCTGCCGCGCCAGCTCGAACCGCCGGCGATCCGCGAAACGTTCATCGAGCTGGTGTCCAGGCCTACCAATTGATCCATCGGCGCGCCTCGCGCGTTGCTGTCCCAAGGAGAGGGCCATGGCCGAGCATCTGCGCATCGACACCGCGTCGCGGATCATCGCCGCGCCTCCCGAGACGATCTATCAGGCGTTCGTCGATCGGGACGCACTGCTGGCCTGGCTCCCGCCCGACGGCATGACCGGCGAGATCCTTGAATTCGAGCCGCGCCCCGGCGGCACTTTCCGCATGGCGCTGCACTACAGCGTGCCCGGGCACGGCAAGACCACTGAGGACACCGATGTGGTGGACTCGGAGTTCGCCGAGTTGGTCCCCGCTCACCGTGTGGTGCAACTGGTGCGCTTCAAGAGCGACGACCCTGCCTTCGCCGGCACCATGCGCATGGTCTGGGACCTCGAGCCTGCCAATGGCGGCACCCGCGTGATCTTCCTTGCAGAGGACGTGCCGCCGGGTATCAGCAAGGAAGATCACGATAGCGGGCTGCGATCGTCGCTGGAGAACCTGGCGCGGTATGTGGAGGGGAAGTAGGGGCTGACGGGAGATCGGTGAATCAATGGTGGCATGTCCAACCGTAGTTCAGGAACTCCAAGCGTCCCCCACCCACGGTGTCACCCCGGCGAAGGCCGGGGCCCATCCTGAGATGCTGAGGTGAGTCGAAGCGCACAACCGCCCGCTGACGAACAACGCGAAGCATGCTTGAGTGCAAGGATGCGCAAGATCTTCATCGTCTACATTATGGCGAGCCGCAAAAACGGGACGCTCTACGTTGGCGTTAGCGGAGTTCCCGAGCATCTGGCAGCATAAGAACGATTGGTTCGAAGGCTTCACCAAACGCTACGGCGTCAAGCGGCTCGTCTGGTTCGAAGTGCATGAAGATGCCGAGGCCGCCATTCAGCAGGAGAAACAGCTGAAGGAGTGGCATCGGGCATGGAAGATCCGGTTCATCGAGGCACGCAATCCCGAGTGGCGCGATCTATATCCGGAGGTGACCGGCGAGCGGTGACTTACAGCAACATCTCAGGATGGGCCCCGGCCTTCGCCGGGGTGACTCCGCGGGTGGCTAGAGCTGGGCAGAACTCAGGTGCTAAGCGTACTTCGCCGGCTTCGGGCCAGGTGGCGGGGGCGGCTCCTCGATGCCGAGTCTGCGGCGCAGCTTGCCGAGCGCCAGCGATTGCATCTGGAAGCGGGTGGCGGTCAGCGGCGTGATCACCACCACTTCGGTGCCGGTTGCCTCGTCGATGGCGGCGACGCGCATCTGCTGGCCGAGTTGCGTGAACTCGAAGAGGACTCTATGCCCGGAAGGTTGTTGGCCGGACGGACGATTGTCGGGTCCGGCCATCGTGATCAGCCTTCGCCGAAGTTGACGATGCCCTGCGCGTCGAACTGATAGACGTCGTCGCGGAAGCTCACCGTGCCCTGCCGGTTGGCCCAGGCGGTGATGTAGGTGGTGTGGATCGGGATCTGCACGTCGAGCTTGATGTCCTCGCGCATACCCTGTTCCCACGCGGCCATGACGCTTTCGGGGGTCCAGCCGCCACCATTGTCGCGCAGCAGCCACGCGACCAGCTCTTCGATGTTCTCGCAGCGCATGCAGCCCGAGGAGTGGAAGCGGGCGTTTTCCCCGAACAGCGCCTTCTGCGGCGTGTCGTGCATGTAGACGTCGTACTTGTTGTAGAAATCGATCTTGCAGTGACCCATCGAGTTCTCTCCGCCCGGATCCTGCCGGAAGGTGTACTTCACCGCCTCGGTGGTCTGCCAGTTGATGGCGGTCGGGGGAATTTCGTTGCCCTTGCCGTCGAAGATACGGATGCGGAACTTGGTCAGGTATTCCGGATCCTCGTTCATGTACTTGATCATGTCCTTCTCGATGATGCTCTTGGGCACCGTCCAGTAAGGATTGAACTTCACCTGGAAGATCTTGGAATTGAGGATCGGCGTGGCGCGGTCGACCTTGCCGACCACCGAGTTGTGGCGCTGCACCACCTGCGCGCCTTCGACCGCCTCGACCGTCGCGGCCGGGATGTTCACAGCGACGTACCGATCGGAGAGCGCCGAGGCCCACTGGTCGATGCGCTGCGCATTGAGGCGGAGCTGGTTGAGGCGATAGTCGGCCGGCACGGAGAGCGCGTAGAAGGTCGCTTCGTCCACCGTTCCGTTGATGACGAGGCCATGGCGCGCCTGGAACAGGCGCACGGCAGCGTCGAGCCCAGCGTCGAATTCATCGTTGACGCGCTTCTCGAGCGGCATGTCGCCGTTGATCATCAGGCGGCGCTTCAGGAGAGCCGCGGCGCGACGCGACTCGCCCAGCTTCAGCCCGAAGGTTTCCCGCGTCGGTGCTTCCCAGCTGCCATTAGCGGCGATGAACGCTTCATAGTTCTGGATCGCCAGCTGCAGGTTGTACGAGGTGTCGTAGCTGAGGATCGGTTCGATCGTGTCGACCAGGCTCTTGGCGGTGGCGGTGTTGCCTTCCTGATCGACGTTCTTGATCCGCTTCTCTTTGTTGAACGAGTCCCAGAAGTTGTCTTCCTGCGCCCTGGCGATGGCTGGCATCGCAAGGCCAGCTCCCATCGCCGCCATGGAGGTCAGGAGATTCCGTCGATTCAGCCGCATCAAGTCACCCAAAGTCGCCATTCCGAGAGGTTGTCCCTCATAGCATCGGCCCCAGTATGGCTCCAACGCGGTCAAGCAGGTGTGAACTGCCGGCCGTTTGAACGCACAAAACCCAGGGACTTGCAGTGACGAGGGATCAGCCTGCAATTGCTTCGATGCATAGCCGTATTCTGGGCATAAATAAGAAACGCCGGCTTAAAGCCGGCGTTTGCTGAACCTGCTGTGGCCGAGATGCCACACTGGTTGGGGCGGAGCGCGCTCCACCCGAAGTCAGAGCGAGCTCTGCCCGAGATCAGAGCTTGTAGAGGATCTGGTCAACCCAGAAGCGCTCCAGCCGACCGAGTGCCTTGTTGAGGCCCTCGAAGGTCTCGCCGTTGAGGCCGCCGACCTTCTCGATCGACTTCAGGTGACGATCGTAGAGCTCGTCGATCACCTCGGCCACTTCCTCCCCCTTGGGAGTGAGGCGGATGCGGACTGAACGGCGGTCGGAACGCGAACGCTCCTGGAAGATGTAACCGGTCTCGACCAGCTTCTTGAGATTGTACGAGACGTTCGAGCCGAGGTAGTAGCCACGCGAGCGCAGCTCGCCGGCGGTCATCTCGGCGTCGCCGATGTTGAACATCAGCAGCGCCTGGACGGGGTTGATATCGTCCCAGCCCATCCGGTCGAACTCGTCCTTGATCAGGTCGAGCAGCCGGCGATGGAGCCGTTCGACACGGCTGACGGCTTCTAGGTAGAGCGGCTTCAGCCCGAGAGCTTCTTCCGGAACCATTGCCTCTGCGGCGTTGGATTTGATTGCCATTGTTGCCTCACTGTCCTGTCGTCTTGCGCGATTTCTTCGCGTCTCATAGGCCCCAAACTACGGGGGCCCAAATAAGATGGCCTTAAGCCGTAGACTTAAAACTATCTTACGGAAAAAGTTCAGGAATTTGGCTTTACGAGAGGTAACCGCAGGTCAGAAAATTGTAACCTGAATCGTCCGTTACCCGCCGCATGTCTCCCGAAAGTAGGTACCGGTTTCGGGACAAAGACATGCGCAAAGAACGGCTAAGGCGCACGAGCGCATCTGCAAGATCGCGACGCGCCTTAGGCTTCAGTCGTGGGCGCGGCGCAGCCGGAAGCTGAGGAAGAACAGCACCGCGATGCCGCCGACCAGCAGCAGCCTGAGGGCAAACCCAAAGGCGCCCATCTCGGCGCCGGGCACTCCGCCCAGGTAGAGCGCCAGCTCGACGAGGGTGGCGCCGACCAGCAGAACGGCGCCCCAGCTGGCGCGGATCCACAGGCCCACCGCGGCGAACAGCCGGGCGAGGCAGAACACCGTGAGGAAGGCAAAGCCCGTCGGCCCGAGCTGGGCGATGGGGCTGACGGAGCCGGAGGAAACCCCGAGCAGGCGGGACGCATCGGCAAGGCCGAGCAGCAGCGCGATGATCGCGATGATCCTCAGATAGCGCCCGGCAAGTTCGCTCTTGAAATCCATCCGGCGTGGATAGCGCGGATGGCCGGGTGCGACAAGCGCAAGCCTTGGCGCAGGACTGCAGTGCCTGATAGAAGCGCGGCGACCAAGCGGAACGCTCGCAGGAAAAGGTGCGGACCTTTCCGGTTCGCGAGCGCGATCACCAATACTCGGAACGCCCCATGAGCACGTACTGGCCCAAGCACGACATGAGCTTTCTCGGCGGGCGGCGGCAACGCCGGCTGCGCCGCACCGGCTGGATGCGCAACATGGTGCGCGAAACGATGCTGACGCCGCATGACCTGATCTGGCCGCTGTTCATCATCGAAGGGCACAACGAGCGCACCGCCATCCGCACGCTCCCCGGCGTCGAGCGGTTGAGCGTCGATCTCGTGGTCGAAGCGGCCAAGGCCGCCGCCGCCGAGGGTATCCCGGCGCTGGCGCTGTTCCCCAATACCCAGGACGACCGCCGCAACGCCGATGGCAGCGAAGCCTGGAACCCGGACAACCTGACCGCGCAGGCGCTGCGCGCCATCCGCGATGCCGGCGTCGATATCGGGCTCATCACCGACGTGGCGCTCGACGAGTATTCGTCCGACGGCCAGGACGGGCTGGTCCGCGATGGCGAGATACTCAACGACGAGACGGTCGAGGCGATGGTCAAGGCCGCGCTGATGCAGGCGAGGGCAGGGGCCGACGTCATCGCTCCGTCCGACATGATGGATGGGCGCGTTGCCGCCATCCGCCGCGCGCTCGATGCCGAGGGCTTCGATCACGTCGCCATCATGGCCTACTCGGCCAAATTCGCCTCGGTCTTTTACGGCCCGTTCCGCGAGGCGGTCGGCTCGGGCAGCCGGCTCATTGGCGACAAGCGCACCTACCAGCTCGACTACGCCAATTCGGACGAGGCGATGCGCGAAGTGGCGCAGGATATCGCCGAAGGCGCCGACATGGTGATGGTGAAGCCGGGGCTGCCTTATCTCGATATCGTGCAGCGCGTGAGCGACGCGTTCGACGTGCCGCTGTTCGCCTACCAGGTGTCGGGCGAGTACGCGATGATCCGTTTCGCAGCCGAAGCCGGGGCCATCAACGGCGAGGGCGCCATGCTGGAGAGTCTGATGGCCTTCAAGCGGGCCGGGTGCGACGGCGTGCTGACCTACTTCGCGCTCGAGGCGGCGCGCCTGCTCAACACCTAGCGGCGCAGGGGGCGCTTGCAGCCGATCAGATATCGATACGCCTGCCGCAGCTGCAGGTCCCCGATAGTTTCGATGGCAGGGACACCGATCCTGCTGGAGAGGTGCAGGACGAGGTCTGCGCCGACGCAAAGTCCGACATGCGCGCCCCAACTGTCGGGATTGTCGTGAACGAGCACCAGGTCGAACGGCTCCATTCGCTCAGCTTCGGCCGTATAGTCCCGATCCTGCCACAACTCGTCGGATCGCAGGTCGGGCAGGACGAAGCCGTGATGGCGGAGCACGGCGTAGGCGTATTGCTGGCAGTTCGCGCCGCCCTCGACCCCAAGCACGCCGGGCGCGCCTGGAAAATGGCCGGCATTGTAGCGCACATCTCTCAGATGGGGCGGGATGGCAATGCTGGAACGGCTCGGATCAAGCAAGTCGACACCCACGATTGCTCGCCCGGACGGGCAGGCTACCGAGCAGACTGGCGTTACGCTTGGGCGCTGGCCAGGGATTTTTCGGGTTCCCACTTGTGTGGGACCTCATGGTCCCCATCTTTCCCCTCATGAACCAGGGCAACACCATGAGCGACCATCTTCCCGATCCGTCCAACGCGCCGGAACTGTTCGATGGCGTGCTGCTGCGCCGTGCCGCGGCGTGGCTGATCGACTGTGTGATCATCACCTTCATCACCATCGCCGCGCTGCTGGTCGGGGGCATCTTCGGCATCGTGACGCTGGGGCTCGGGCTGCTGGCGCTGCCGATCATCATCCCGGTGGCGATCCTCGGCTACTATGCGGCGACGCTGGGCTCGCCGATGCGGGCCACGGTCGGCATGCAAATGATGGATATCGTGCTGACGCCGGTGCGCGGTACGCCGCTCAACGGCTGGAGCATCCTCATCCACCCGATCCTGTTCTGGGTGACGGTGTGGATTTCCTGGCCGTTCTCGATCCTGTTCGCGCTGTTCACGCCCCGTCAGCAGATGCTGCACGACCTCGTCGTGGGCACGCTGATGCTGCGCCGCTCACCGATGCAGCGCTTCTGGCGCTCGGGCGGCATGCACTCGGCCTGATCCAGAGGCACTGATCGTGGTGCGCTGAGGCATGATGAGCCATTGCCGGGCCATCGGGTCACGTCTATCCTCTGGGCATCGCTCGAAGGACGACGATGACCGATCAGACGCCCGAGAACACCCAGCTCTTCCTTACGGCGGCCATGCCGTGTCCGTATCTGCCGGGCCGTCAGGAACGGAAGCTCTTCACTCACCTGACCGGCCGCCGCGCCGCCTCGCTCCACCACCTGTTGAGCGATAACGGCTTCCGCCGCAGCCAGAACCTGATCTACCGGCCGGCCTGCGATGGCTGCTCGGCCTGCCAATCGGTCCGCATCGTGGCGCAGGAATTCGTGCCGTCGGCGCGCTACCGGCGCATTCGCAAGGCTAACGCCGACATCGCGGTCGAGGTTTGCCAGCCGCGCGCCACCGCCGAGCAGTTCGCGCTGTTCAAGCGCTATCTGGATGCCCGCCATGCGGGCGGCGGCATGACCCAGATGAGCTTCGTCGACTACGAGTACATGGTCGAGGATACCCCGGTGCAGACGGTGGTGGTCGAGTACCGGCTGACCTCGCACCCGCAGCGTCCGCTGGTGGCGGTGGCGCTGACCGACGTGATGCCCGATGGGCTGTCGATGGTCTACAGCTTCTACGATCCGCTGCTCGACAAGCGCGGGCTCGGCAACCTGCTGATCCTCGACCATATCGAGCAGGTGAAGCTGGCGGCGCTCACCTATGTCTATCTCGGCTACTGGGTGAAGGACTCGCCCAAGATGGCCTATAAGGGCCAGTTCCGCCCGCTCGAGGTGCAGCGCGGCCCATTGGGCTGGCGGCGGCTCGAATAGCCGTTAGGCCTTTCCGCGCAGGCGGCGTGAGAATGACCGCACCTGCTGCAGCAGCGGAAACCACAGCGGACGCAACCTCTCGCCTAGCGACCATCCGGCCTTGACCGGATGATAGATGCGGTCGCGCTGGCGAAATATACGCGGCGACTGCACGAAGTAGCTGAAGGCACGCGGCGGCCGGTAGGCATGCGTCGTGCTCGACGCCATCAGGTCTTCGAAGGTTCCGTCATAATGCAGGCCGCGACGCTCGGGTGGCGTCAGCGCGTCGTAGCCGCCGATCTCGGCGATCGAAAAGCCGCCGGCCCGTGCCATCGAAGGCAGCACCATCTCGAAATGCCCGCGCCAACCCGCCTGCAGCAGGCCAGCGCGATAATGCTCGATTAGCGGTCGCGACAGACGTGAGATCGGCATGAAGGCGATGAGCGGGTCATCCGGAGCCGCCTCGGGTTGTTCGTAGATGGGGGCGAAGTAGAAGTCGGGATCGGCGCTGAGGGGCCGGAGCCGCGTGGTCAGCAAGTCGCCCTCGTAGGCCGCCGCGGCGCGGAAGAAAGTCGCCCAGTGACCTGAAAAGTCGACGTCGTATTCGACCAACCAGAGGCGATCATAGGCGCCAAGCCTGGGGTCGAGGAAGGCGGTCATCCAGACCAGATCCACGTAGCCCCACGGGGTCGCGCGCTGCAGGTGTTCCTGGTAGCGCAGCGGGAAATGCGCTGCGGTCTCCGCCATTCGCAGCACGAGGTCGGGTGCCATCCCATGGGGGAAGCCGACCTCCTCATCGCCTTGCTGATAGGCGAGAAACACGTCGAGTACCGGACCGGCCTCACGCTTGAGCCGTGCATAATGCCTGGCGATTTCCGGTCCCCAGACATGGGTCACGAACACGGCACAGTCACGCCGCCCGACGTCGGGCTTCATCCTCGTCTCAGTCAATTCCAGCGTCCGCGCTAGCCGACAAACTTGTTGTTGCGCGGGAAACCCGTCGGGGGTTGCCTGCCGGCGGAGGCACGATCGCCCAGCCATTCGGTCAGCTCGGCCATGGTCTTGCTGTAGGTGCGGCCGGAGGAGTCGGTCCAGGTGAGACCGACCCCGGAGGGGAACGTCTTGAGGTCGCTGATCCCGCCATCCTTGTACTTTTGCAGCCGCACGCCCTTGCCGCGGCCCATCTCGGGCAGTTGCTCAAGCGGGAACACCACCATCTTGCGGTTCTCGCCGATCACCGCGAGCATGTCGCCCTCGACCGGCGCGATCAGCCGTGCTTCCTCGGTATCGCCGACGTTGAGCACCTGCTTGCCCTTGCGTGTATTGGCAATCAACTCGTCCTCTGCGACGACGAAGCCGTCGCCCTTGCGCGAGGCGATGACGCGCTTGCGGCCCGGCCGGTAGACGAAGAGATCGACGAGGTCCTGGCCCTCCTCGATATCGACCATCAGCCGCACCGGCTCGCCCTGGCTGCGTCCGCCCGGCAGGCGGTCACCCGCGAGGGTGAAGACCTTGCCGCCGGTGGAGAGCAGCAACAGCTTGTCGGTGGTCTGGGCATGCAGGAACAGTTTCAGCCGGTCGCCGGTCTTGAAGCCCTTGTCGTCGATCTCGGTGGTGTGGCCGCGCATCGAGCGGATCCAGCCCTTTTCGGAAAGGATCACGGTGATCGGCTCGCGCTCGATCATCTGCGTCGCCACTTCCTCGTGGTCGATATCCATCGCTTCGGAGAAATCGGTCCTGCGGCCCCAGCGCGGGTGGCGCGTGACACCATCCTTCTCGAACTTGGGGTAGGCCTTCTTGAGGTCGCCGATCTGCTTGGCGATCTCGCCCCACTGCTTCTTGTCCGAGGCGATGAGGGCGTTGAGATGCGCCTGCTCCTCGCTCAGCGTCTTGTGCTCGGTGCGGAGCTCGATTTCCTCGAGCTTGCGCAGCGAGCGCAGCCGCATGTTGAGGATCGCTTCGGCCTGCACGTCGCTCAGGTTGAAGGTCGCCATCAGCGACGCCTTGGCATCATCCTCCTCGCGGATGATGCGGATCACCTCATCGAGGTTGAGATAGGCGACGATATAGCCGTCGAGCACTTCGAGCCGGCGGGCGATCTCGGCCAGCCGGTTGTTGGTGCGGCGCACCAGCACGTCCTTGCGGTGCTCGAGCCAGGCGACGATGGCCTCTTTGAGGCTCATCACCCGCGGCACGACCCCGCGATCGAGGACGTTCATATTGAGCGAGATGCGCTGCTCGAGGTCGCTCAGCTTGAACAGCTGCTCCATCAGGATGGCCGGGTCGACCGTGCCTGCGCGTGGCTCGATGACCAGGCGGACGTCGTCGGCGCTCTCGTCGCGGATGTCCTTGAGCAGTGGCAGCTTCTTGTTGAGCAGCAGCTCGGCGATCTTTTCGACCAGCTTGGACTTCTGCACCCCATAGGGGATTTCGGTGACGACGATCTGGTAGACGCCGCGCCCCTTGTCCTCGCGCTCCCAGCGGGCGCGCAGACGGAACGAGCCGCGGCCGGTCTCGTAGGAATTGAGGATCGAGGCCTGGCTTTCCACCAGGATGCCGCCGGTCGGAAAATCCGGACCGGGGATGTAGTGCATCAGATCGGCGGTGGTGGTGCTGTCGCGCCCGTTGTTGATCAGGTGCAGCGCCGCGTCGCAGATCTCATCGACGTTGTGCGGCGGGATCGACGTCGCCATGCCGACGGCGATGCCAGTCGAGCCGTTGGCTAACAGGTTCGGGAAGTTGGCGGGCAGCACCGAGGGTTCCTCGGTGGCGCCGTCATAAGTCGGCTTGAAGTCGACCGCGTTCTCGCCGAGGCCCTCGAGCAGCCGCGAGGCCACCTCGGTCATGCGCGCTTCGGTGTAGCGGTAGGCCGCTGCCCCATCGCCGTCGATATTGCCGAAGTTCCCCTGGCCGTCGACCAGCGGATAGCGCATGGCAAAATCCTGCGCCAGGCGGACCATGGCGTCATAGATCGACTGGTCGCCGTGCGGGTGGAAGCTACCGATCACGTCGCCGACCACCTTGGCCGACTTCTTGTAGGCGCCGCCGGGATCGAGGCGCAGCAGCCGCATGGCATGGAGAATCCGGCGATGCACCGGCTTCAGGCCGTCGCGGGCATCGGGCAGGGCGCGCTGGGTGATGGTGGAGAGGGCGTAGGAGAGGTAGCGCTCCTCGAGCGCCTCGCGGAGATCCACGACCCGCTTGTTCTCGCCATCGGGCGGGAGGGTATCGGGATCGTCGCTCATCGGGTGGTCTCAGTCATGCGAATCATTTTCGCACTATAGCGATTGGGGCCTCGAACCGGGCGTGCAGCAAGGCCGCATCCCCGAAGTTTAGCGGTTCGTCGCAGCCGGCCTGACGTGGGAGCAAACCCGAGAAGCGCCGCAACTGGTTGCGCCGGCAACGGCTTGCGCTACGATCACCACATGCTTCGCCTCATCCTTGTTCGCCATGCCAAATCCGCCTGGGACGATCTGGGGCTGACCGATTTCGACCGACCGCTGGCGCTGCGTGGTATCGCGGCGGCGGCATGGATCGGTGACACCCTGACCAAGCACGGCTGGCTGCCCGACCGCATCGTCTGCTCCACCTCACGCCGCACGCGCGAAACGCTGGAACTCGCGATGGCCCGCCTGCCGGCCAACGGACCGAGACCCGACGTGGTCTGGAGCGATGCCGTGTACGATCGGCGCGACCATGACTATCTGGGCCTGATCGCAGAGCAGGGGGGCGACACAAAAGTGCTGATGCTGGTGGGGCACAACAGCGCCACCGAGAACACAGCGCTGGCACTGAGCGCTGGCGGTGAGGCCTTGGGGAATTTCCCGACGGCAGGCATCGCTGTGATCGACTGTGAGGTCTCTGACTGGATGGAGCTGGCGCCTCGCTGCGGGCGCCTGCTGCATTTTCTGCGGCCGCCGAAGGGGTAGCCCGGGACGGGGCGCCGCAAGGGGCGCCCCGATGCTGCAATCAGAGATTGCAGCGATGGTAGCGGCCATCATAGCCAAGGAACATGTCGGTCTCGGCGTTGTACGAGCGATAGCGCGCCTCGCAGGCTGCGACATGACCATCGAAGCCGTCATAGCGGTCGACGTTGCGGTTCATGCTGCCGACGATTGCGGCGCCCACGGCAAAGCCGAAGATGCCGGCGGCGACGCCGCCGAGGTTCGGCTGGTTCCAGCGATACCAGTTGCGGTACTCGTTGGAGCCCCACCGATTGTGATTGCGGCGCCAGTCATCGCAACCGCGCCAGTTCGGGTGATCGAGGCAGCGCTCCGAAACGTAGCGCTGCTGCTGGCCGATACTGATATTGACGGAAGCCGCGCTGGCAGGGGCGGGGATCATCATGATGCCGGCAAGACCGGTACCGATAATGGCGGAAGCGAGCTTTTTCATGTGAGACTCCTGGTCTTCTTGTTATCGACGCTTGCCCTGACAACGTGCAGCGACACGCATAGTTGCTGCGGAGGCAGGGGGCAGGGGCTTTCATCGGCCGGCCAGTTCTGCGATAACGGGGCGTTCGCGCGACTGGCGAGATCAGATGGGGCACCATCGGGGAACGCGAACGAGCAGCTGCCGCTCGCCTGGGCACCCAACCGAAACCCCATGGGAGCCCGCATGAACCGGACCATCCAAAGATATTGCCAGGCTGTCGTCAGCTTGGAATCGCTTGGGCCAGCGTGCTACACGCACGCCAACCGAAACCCCAATCCTTCTGCCCCGGGAGACGCCAAATGAGCGCCGCCACGTCCCTTCCGCTCTTTCCCCGCTTCTTCACCAACACGCTGGCCGAGACCGATCCTGAGATCGCCGAGGCCATCAAGCTGGAACTCGGTCGGCAGCAGCACGAGATCGAACTGATCGCGTCCGAGAACATCGTGTCCAAGGCCGTGCTCGAGGCCCAGGGCTCGATCATGACCAACAAGTACGCCGAGGGTTACCCGGGCAAGCGCTATTACGGCGGCTGCCAGTATGTCGACATCGCCGAGAACCTCGCGATCGAGCGTGCCAAGGAGCTGTTCGGCGCCAACTTCGCCAACGTCCAGCCGAACTCCGGCTCGCAGATGAACCAGGCGGTGTTCCTGGCGCTGCTCGAGCCCGGCGACACCTTCATGGGCCTCGACCTGAACTCGGGCGGTCACCTGACGCACGGCTCGCCCGTCAATATGAGCGGCAAGTGGTTCAAGGTCGTCTCCTATGGCGTGCGCCAGGACGATCACCTGCTCGACATGGATGAAGTCGCCCGTCTCGCCCGCGAGCACAAGCCCAAGCTGATCCTCGCGGGCGGCACCGCCTATTCCCGCGTGTGGGATTGGGCCCGCTTCCGCGAGATCGCCGATGAAGTCGGCGCCTTCCTGATGGTCGACATGGCGCACATCGCTGGCCTCGTCGCCGGCGGCGTGCACCCCTCGCCGGTGCCGCACGCACACGTCACGACCACCACCACGCACAAGTCGCTCCGCGGCCCGCGCGGCGGCATGATCCTTTGCAACGACGAGGCGATCGCCAAGAAGATCAACTCGGCGGTGTTCCCGGGCCTGCAGGGCGGGCCGCTGATGCACGTCATCGCGGCCAAGGCGGTGGCCTTCAAGGAGGCGCTGCAGCCCGAGTTCAAGGCCTACGCCCGCCAGGTGGTGGCTAATGCCCGCACCCTCGCGGCGACGCTGATCGAGAACGGTCTCGACGTGGTTTCCGGCGGCACCGACAACCACCTGATGCTGGTGGACCTGCGCAAGAAGAACGCCACCGGCAAGCGGGCGGAAGCCGGCCTCGGTCGCGCCTACATCACCTGCAACAAGAACGGCATCCCGTTCGACCCGGAGAAGCCGTTCGTCACCTCGGGCATCCGTCTGGGCACCCCGGCGGCAACCAGCCGTGGCTTCGGCGAGGCCGAGTTCCGCGAGATCGGCAAGCTGATCGTCGAGGTGCTGGATGGCTTGCGTGAAGCCAACTCCGACGAAGGCAATGCCGCCGTCGAAGCGGCGGTGCGCGACAAGGTCATGGCGTTGACCTCGCGCTTCCCGATCTACGCCGACTGAGCATAGCTTCGCTTTCGCGGAGCATCCCTGGAGCCTACCGATGCGCTGCCCCTATTGCGGAAACGACGACACGCAGGTCAAGGACAGCCGGCCGACCGAGGACTCCAACGCCATCCGTCGCCGCAGGATCTGTAATGCCTGCGGCGGCCGTTTCACCACCTTCGAGCGCGTGCAGCTGCGCGAGCTGCTGGTGGTCAAGAAATCCGGCCGCAAGGTGCCGTTCGACCGCGACAAGCTGGCTCGCTCTGTGGGTACGGCGCTCAGGAAGCGCGACGTCGAGCCCGAGCGGGTTGAGCGCATGATCTCGGGCGTGGTGCGCCAGCTCGAAAGCCTCGGCGATGTCGAGGTGACTTCCGATCAAATCGGCGAGTTCGTCATGGAGGGGCTGAAGGGCCTCGACGATGTCGCCTTCGTGCGCTTTGCCTCGGTTTACAAGAACTTCTCCGCGGCTGACGATTTCCGCTCATTCCTGACCGAGCTCGGCAACGACGAGCGCCTGAAGCCCAATCACGACGATTGAGATTGCGGTTCGTGCGCCCAGTGGCTAAGCCAAGGGCAGAACATTGCGCGCTTCGGCGCGCACAACAGAATGACTTTCCAATATGGCCCAGCCCAAGCCGCGTGATCCCTCCGCGCCCCGCACCGCCAACCAGCGCGGTGCGGCCCGCCTCGCCGCCGTCCAGGCCCTCTATCAGATGGATGTCGGCCGCCAGACGCTCGAGGATACGCTCAGCCAGTTCAGCGCCATCCACGTCGGCCGAGAGGTCGAGGGCGAGGAGTATCTGCCGGCCGATGCCGATTTCTTCCGCCAGATCGTTACCGGCGTCATCAAGGCGCAGCTGCAGATCGATCCGGCGGTCGACAACGCGCTGGTCGACGGCTGGCCGATGCCCCGCATCGACGCAACGCTGCGCGCAATCCTCCGGGCTGCGACCTTCGAGTTGCTGCGGCGCAAGGACATCCCGGCGCGCGTGGTGATCACCGAGTACGTCGACGTCGCCAAGGCGTTCTACGAGGATGACGCCCCCAAGATGGTCAACGCAGTTCTCGACGGCGTGGCCCGAGCGGCCGGCCGAGACGACGAAGCGGCGAGAGCCAGGTAGGGCAGGATGGACGAGCGCGCCACCAGCATAGGCTCGCCGCTCCGCAATATCGGTCTGCTCGCCGTGGCCCAGGCGATCCTCGGCTCGAACCAGGCGATCATCATGTCGATCGCCTCGCTGACCGCCGCGACCATGGTCGCCGACAAGGGCTTTGCCACTGTCCCTGTCACCCTGATGATCATCGGCACCGCGCTGGCCACCGGGCCGGCGGCGCTGCTGATCCACTCGCTGGGCCGGCGAGAAGGGCTGATGCTCGGCGCCTCGATCGCCATTCCCGCGGGTGTGATTGCGGCGCTCTCGGCCTGGCTCGACCAGTTCTGGCTATTCTGCCTCGCACTTGCCGTGTTCGGTATCCCGGCGGCGTTCGCCAACCAGTACCGCTTCGCCGCGGCCGACAGCGTGCCGCCCAACCTCAAGTCGCGGGCCATCTCCTGGGTGCTGTTCGGCGGTGTGGTGGCGGGCTTTCTCGGCCCGCAGATCAGCGCCCACACCAAGGGCTGGATTCCCGGGCATGAATTCGCCGCCACCTATCTGGTGATGGGTCTGCTGGCCCTGGTTGCCATCGCGGTGATCAGCCGCACGCGCCTGGCGCCGACAGTAAAACGGGCGGAAGACCGCAAGGCTGGCCGTCCGCTGGGGGTGCTGCTGCGCGACACCGGCATCTGGGTGCCGATGCTCGTCGCTGCGATCAGCTACTCGCTGATGGTGCTGGTGATGGTCGCAGCGCCGCTGGCCATGGTCTATGTCTGCGGCCACACCACCGAGGAGGCGGCGTTCGCCATCCAGTGGCACATCGTCGCCATGTTCGCCCCGAGCTTCGTCACTGGGGCGATCATCCAGCGTATCGGCGCCAGGCTGACGGCAGCGCTTGGCTTGCTGCTGATTCTCTTCGCAGCCGGCGTCAACCTGCACGGCATCACCACGCTGCACTTCGATATTTCGTTGATTCTGCTTGGTGTTGGCTGGAATTTTGGATTCATCGCCGCAACCGCCATGCTCGCCGCCGCCTATCGGCCGGAAGAGGCTGCCAAGGTACAGGCCGCCAATGAGCAGGTGGTGTTCGGCGTCATGGCGCTGGCCTCGATCGCCTCCGGCCTGTTGCTGCAACTGATCGGCTGGGAAGCCATCAACCTGCTGGCCATCCCGGTCGCCGCCGCGGCGATCCTGGCGCTGGCATGGGTGAGCTTTCGGCCGAGCAGGGCGCAGGGGCAGCCGGGTTAGCTTTCGGGCACGCCCCACTCTCTGGCCGTCATCCCGGCGAACGACGGGACCCAGTGCATCGGGCGCTCTGCGAGCACGAAACCATCCGACCTTGCCGCGATGGCCCGGCGCCGCTCACGCCTGGTCTGACCGTCCGAGCAGTGGTCCCGGCGTTCGCCGGGACGACGGCCGGAGGGGTGGTCAATCAAGCAGGGTGGCGAGGCCCTAGATCGAGCTGATGATCGATTCGAGGAAGGTGCGATCCTGGCCGTAGGACGGGGTGCGGCGGCTCTCGATCGAGAAGGTCTTGCCGTCCTTGACGCCCAGGCGCTCGGTATCGACCACCTTGTTCTTCTTGTCGAAGTAGACGACGAGCAGGGTACGCTCCTTGCTCAACTCCATGCCGAATGCGGTCTGCTGCACCTTCTCGCCGAGGTAGTACCAGGCGGTCTCGGTGGCAAAGGAGTTGGTGACCTGCGGCGAGCCCAGCACGGCGGTGACCAGCGCGGCGCTCTGGCCGACGCGAATCTGCGCTACCGCATCTTCCGAGATCTCGTAGCCGCGCGCCTTGGACTGCGTAAGGCTCATGCCGCTGCCGCAGGCGGCGAGCGACAGGCTGACGAGCACGGCGGCGGTCATCGGGAAGAGGCGGCTAGTGACGGTGCGCAAAGGCATCAATTTGACTTTCCCGATCGCTGTCTACTATTAGCACGGCCTTGGCCGGCCGGGCACTGTGTAGCTGTCAAAGGCGCCCGCTGGCAAGCTGGCTTGCGTCCTTGCCCGAACCCTTCCACACCGGCAGCACCTTGTCCCGCAAAACCGCGGAGTGCGACTGATGATATTGAACTTGTTCAGGAAAAACCCGTCCTCCGACGCTGTTTATGCCGTCTATACAGCCATTGTGGCGCAATCCCGGCAGCCTGTCTTCTATGCCGACTGGGGCATTCCCGACACGGTCACCGGCCGTTTCGACATGATTTCGCTGCACATGTCGCTGCTGTTCCGGCGCCTGAGGGTCGAAAAGCAGGCCGGCCACGAGTTCAGCCAGGCGCTGTTCGACCTGTTCTTCAAGGACATGGACCGGTCGCTGCGCGAAATGGGGGCAGGGGACATGGCCGTGCCCAAGAAGGTTCGCAAGATGAGTGAGATCTTCTACGGCCTGATGACCAGCCTCAACGAGGCGATGGACCGCGATGACCGGCCTGGGGTCGAGGCCGTGCTGCGCCGCAATGTCTACGCCGAGGCCGAAGCGACCCACGCGCCGCAGCTGGCCGCCTACCTGTTCACCCAATATGACAAGCTCGCCGGCCAGTCGCTTGCCGACATCGCCGGGGGACGCCTCGAAATGGCGGCCGCGGCATGAGCACTGACCAGTTCCGTATCCCCGACGCCAGCATCCGGCTCGATTCGATGCCGGCCGCCGGGCGCGACCTGGCGCTGGTGGTGGGCCCCGCCGATCGGCTGGCGATCGCCGAGCAGCTCGGCATCACCGCCGTCGAAAAGCTCGAAGTGAAGCTACACGCGGTGCGCTTCAAGGGCGGCATGCGCGTCACTGGCCGGCTGGCCGCCACCACCGTACAGCCGAGCGTGGTGTCGCTGGAGCCGGTGACCCAGGAGATCGCCGAGCCGATCGAGCGGGTGTTCCTGCCTGGTGGCGAGAAGGCCTATGCCGGCCCGGCCGACGCCGAAATCTTCGTCGACCTTGAAGGCGAGGATGTGCCGGACCATTTCGAGGGCAACGAGGCGGACCTTTCGGCACTGATCATCGAAACCCTGGCGCTTGCGATCGATCCGTACCCGCGCCAGCCGGGCGAATCCCTGGGCGCGCTGCGCGACGATGGCGACACCGAAAGCGATTTGCCCTTCGCCGGCCTCAAAATCCTCAAGACTCCCGAGGACAAGGGCTAGAACGCTTCTCCTTGAAAACTGTGAAGCGCTCTAGGACCCCGCCACATCCGGGTGATATCTTGTTTGGGGTAAGCGTTTGAGTATGTTGAAACCCGTCTCCGTCAGGGGACGCTGGACCGGGCGGCGATGAGCGATTCCATCCGTATCTCCGTCGACGCCATGGGCGGCGACAAAGGGCCCCGCGTGGCCATCGAAGGCGCGCGGCTGTTCTGGCGCGAGCGCAAGAACACCACCTTCATCTTCCACGGCCGCGAAGCCGACCTGAAGCCGCTGCTCGACGAGTTCCCCGACCTCAGGAAGGTCTCGCGCATCGTCAACGCCGACATCGTCATCTCGATGGAGGAAAAGCCATCGCAGGCGCTGCGCAAGGGCCGCGGCACCTCCTCGATGTGGGCGGCGATCCAGTCGGTGAAGGACGGCGAGGCCGATGTCGCGATCTCCGGCGGCAATACCGGCGCGCTGATGGCGATGGCCACCTTCTGTCTGAGGCCGATCGAAGGAATTTCCCGCCCGGCGATCGCCGCGCTGTGGCCGACGCTGCGCACCGACATCATCGTGCTCGATGTTGGCGCCACCGTCGGCGGCGACGCCAAGCAGTTGACCGATTTTTCGATTCTCGGAGCCGCCCTGGCGCGGGCGCTGTTCGATCAGGAGCTGCCCACCGTCGGCCTGCTCAATGTCGGTACCGAGGAGATGAAGGGGCACGACGAGGTGAAGGAAGCGGCGCGCATCCTGCACGCGGCGAGCGGCGAGGGCTTCATCTATCACGGCTTCGTCGAAGGCGATGATATCGGCAAGGGCACCGTGGACGTGGTCGTCACCGAGGGCTTTGCCGGCAACATCGCGCTGAAGACTGCCGAGGGGACCGCCCGGCAGGTCGGCGCCTACATCCGCAACGCGCTGAAGGCCGACATCATCTCGATGCTGGGCGCAGCCATCGCCGGCCAGGCGCTGCAGGCGCTGCGCCGCAAGCTCGACCCGCGCAACATCAATGGCGGGGTGTTCCTCGGCCTCAACGGCGTCGTCATCAAGTCGCATGGCGGCACCGACGAGGTCGGCTTCAAAGGCGCCCTGAGCCTTGCCTATGAGATGGCCCGCAGCCGCGTCATGGACAAGATCGGCGAGGGCATGCGCCGCTTTCCCACCCTCAGCGTGGTGCCCCCGACCGAGGCGGCGCCCACTCCCGAAACCGAGGCGAAATCCGCGTGACCGACAAGAAATCCATCATCCGCAGCGTCGGCTCCTACCTGCCGGCGCATGTGGTGACCAATGACGAACTGGCCAAGACTGTCGACACCTCCGACGAGTGGATCCAGCAGCGCACCGGCATCAAGCAGCGCTACATCGCGGCCGAGGGTGAGAACACCTCCGATCTCGCTGCTGCCGCCGGCCGCAAGGCGATGGAGAATGCCGGCATCACCATCGAGGACATCGACCTCATCCTCGTTGCGACGACCACACCGGACATGACCTTTCCGGCCACCGCCGCGGTGGTGCAGCAGAAGCTCGGCATGCACCATGGCGCGGCGTTCGACATCCAGGCGGTGTGCTCCGGCTTCGTCTATGCCGTCGCGACTGCCGACTCGTATTTGAAGAACGGGCTCGCCAGGCGCGCCCTGGTGATCGGCGCCGAAACCGCCTCGCGCATCCTCGACTGGAACGATCGTACCACCTGCGTGCTGTTCGGCGACGGGGCCGGGGCAGTGGTGATGGAACTCGGTAAGGCCGGCGAAGAGCGCGGCGTGCTTGCCACCTCGCTCCGCTCCGACGGTCACTACTGGAACAAGCTCTACACCGATGGCGGGCCGAGCTCGACGCAGTCGATGGGCCACATCAGGATGGAGGGCAAGGAGGTCTTCAAGCACGCCGTCGGCATGATCACCGATGTGGTCTACAAGGTGCTCGAGGATACCGGCCACACCATCGACGACCTCGATTGGTTCGTGCCGCACCAGGCCAACAAGCGCATCATCGACGGCGCCGGGGTAAAGCTCGGCCTGCCGCCCGAGAAGGTGGTGGTAACCGTCGACCGTCACGCCAACACCTCGGCCGCCTCTGTTCCGCTGGCGCTCCACACCGCCGTCGCCGATGGCCGCATCAAGCGCGGCGACCTGGTGATGATCGAAGCAATGGGTGGCGGCTTCACCTGGGGCGCCTCGCTGATCCGCTGGTAAGGCCCCACGCCGCGATCGACTTCGGCGACGCCCTCAAGCCATCCAGTGGGCGCTGGAGGTCGTTCGCCGACCTCCGGGAGGCCGTTTGCCGACCTCCGGGAGGCCGTTTGCCGACCTAACGCCTTTGATTGGTAAGCCAGATTGCCAGTGACGTGACAGCGCGTTAATCTTTGCCACAAATCCGTGGGTGGGGGCGCCTGACGGGCACCTGTTATCCCAGCTGGGCAAAAAACGGAGGGGCGGCATATGACGCAGAGAACGGTCACGCGAGCCGACTTGGCGGAAGCGGTCTACGAAGCGGTGGGGTTGTCCCGCACCGAGTCGGCGGAACTGGTGGAGCGGGTGCTCGACCTCATCGGCGACGCACTGGTGGAAGGGCACAACGTAAAACTCTCCTCGTTCGGCTCGTTCCAGGTGCGCTCCAAGAACGAGCGAATTGGCCGCAATCCCAAGACCGGCGAGGAAGTGCCGATCCTGCCGCGACAGGTTCTGGTGTTCAAACCCAGCAACGTGTTGAAATCCAAGATCAACAAATCTATGGTCCGGTCTGGAAAATAAGACTCTTTCCGGGCGGGTGAGTCCTTTTGGACAAGTCTCCAGACGCGTTTCG